>Ga0213876_10001708_pt1 | contig 13344 bp, 10 predicted proteins | sample BarmaccomBMRX_R9_FD_160113 | JGI IMG/M metagenome (GOLD analysis project Ga0213876, IMG submission 160113) | Root-associated microbial communities from Barbacenia macrantha in rupestrian grasslands, the National Park of Serra do Cipo, Brazil - RX_R9 | ecosystem: Host-associated > Plants > Roots...
AAACGCTATAAGGGCCAATCGGCAGAATCACGTTCGTTTACGGTGTTGTCCATCCGGAAGTCGAGCCCGGGGCCGGTCGCCGCTGATCGGTTCGGCCAGCAAAAACGCCTGCTTTGAAGCGCCCGTCCATCCGTGAGAATGCGATCACCGTAGAATCCAGACCGATGCCGATTATTACGATCCTCACTGATTTTGGCAGCGAAGACTACTTCGTCGGGGCGATGAAAGGGGTCATGCTCGCCCGCAACCCGCACGCCGTCCTCGTCGACGTCACTCACGGTATCCCTCCCCAGGATATCCGCGCGGGAGCCTTCACCCTGGCTGCCTCCTATCCCTATTTCCCGTCCGGGTCAATTCACCTGGCGGTAGTGGATCCGGGGGTAGGTTCCGATCGCCGGCCCCTGGTCATCGAAGCCGGAGGGCACCGGTTTGCCGGACCGGACAATGGCCTTTTTTCTCTCGTCCTGGACCACGACCCGGCCGCGCGCGTCCGGCACGCGACGAATTCAGAATTTTTCCTCGCAGCCCGAAGTTCGACCTTCCACGGTCGCGACATCTTCGCACCGGTCTGCGCCGCCTTGTCGCTCGGCGTCGCTCCGGAGCGGTTTGGCCCGATCGTGACTGATCCCGTCCGGTTTCGGTTTACGCAGGTTGAAGTCGCACCGAACGGAGCGATGCTCGGCGCGATTCTCCACGTCGATCACTTCGGAAATTGCGTCACCAATCTGACCTGGGATCTGGTCCGGGAAAAAGCAAGCGGCCGGTCCGTGCGCCTCCAGGTCAGGGAAGTCGTGATCGAACGACTCCTGACCTATTACGGTGAGGCGTCCGAGCGGCCGCTTGAACCTTTCCTGATCGTCGGCAGTGCAGGGTTTCTGGAGATTTCGCTCTGCTGCTCATCCGCCGCCCGCCAACTGAACATCGGGGCCGGAGAACCGGTCCGGCTGACCGTGGGAAATGGGTCGCCGGCTTAATCCGGCGGGTATCAAGCTTCACCCGGCACCCAGCACCCGACACCCGACACCCGACACTCCAATTCACTGCGCTTTATTCTGCTGCCAGGAGGACTCGATCGCCTTCGCGGCCTTCTCGGGCGTGGTGCGCCCATCGGCCAGATCCGCGCTTGTATCGTTAAACACCCGGCCGGTGTCGGGGCCCAGCAGTTGATCAATCGCGATCTCGATCCACTGCGACTGGTTGATTTGCTCGGCAATCCCCTTAAGGAACGGGTCCTGGATCGCCTCCGCCGTCCCTTTAACGGCCGGAATGAAAATCCCGGCGGCGGCTAGTTTGTCCTGGGTGTCCTTGCCCAACCAGACCTTCATGAAATCCACCGTCTCTTTCGGGGCCTGCTTGGTGACCAGATAGCCGTCCAGGCTTGCAAAAATGTCGTTGGCTTTTCCTTTGCCGCCCTTGACTTCGGGGAAGAAAAACCAGCCCAGCTTCTCGTTGGGCAACCCCTTTTTATCCGCCGAAGCGGCCCGGCCTTGGGTCAAGTCCCAGACGCCCATCAGGTGGAACGCGGCTTTGCCGTCATGGAAGGTGCCGGCTGCTTCGTCATAAGTGTTGGCCAAATAGCCTTTCTGGAAGGGTTGAAGGGCCGCGAACTCCCGGAAAAGCTGAAACGCTTTCACCACGTCAGGGTTGGCGAACCCGCCGTTCTTATCCTCATACACCGCCTGCATGCCGTCCTTTCCGAGAATGCGCATCATCAGCAGGGCGGTGTAAAAATGCAGGGGCCATTCATCCTTGCCGCCCGCCGCCACCGGGGTAACCCCGGCTGCCTGGCACTTTTTCACCGCGTCAACGAAGTCGTCCCAATACTGGATTTTAGTCGGGTCAACCCCGGCTTTCTGGCAGAGATCCTTGTTATACCAGAAGACCATCGGTGCCAGATCGGCGGGCAGACCGTACATTTTGCCGTTCACTGTGAAGTTCTGAACTCCGGCAGGATAGAATGTATCCTTAAACCCGCCTTCGCTGACCGCTTTGGTTATATCCTGGCAAATTCCCGAATTGATCTGTTCGTACATTACGCCGCCCCCCCAGCTATGAAACAAGCTGGGCCGATCCTTGGACTGGAGCAGGGTAGGCAGCTTGGCCTTGAACGCTTCGTTTTCCAGGTAGTCGAATTGGACTTTGACGCCGGGGTGAGCGCTCTCGTACTGCTGGGCTGCCCCTTTCCAGATTTCCAGAGTTTTGGGGTTGGATTGAAGGTGCAGGATCTTGATGACGGTTTCAGCCCAACCGGTCGACGACAGCGTTCCGAGAACGGCACAGAACAGAAAAGGCTTGATGTTCATTTTCATGATCATGAAGGGGGAAAACAGCCGCGCGTTGCGTGGCTGCAGGGAGCCTAACTTATAGAAATCGCGGATCAGATGCATAGTGGACGCCCGGCGAAGAAGAGCCCGTCTCGCGCCTCGGGTTCTTGAAAACCGGCAATTCACCACAAGGCTTGACGCGGCCGAGCCTTGCCGATCGACCGTGCAGCGCAGTTCACGCCTGGTGCCGGAAGAAAACCGGTTTCCGGCGCCTGCGATCTTCGTCAGGTACTCGCCAAAGCCCGCTCTTCTTCCCGGCGCTCAGGCCGCGGCGGCCGCGGGCCGAAAAATTTCATGATCAGCGAGAAGAACACCGGGGTAAACAGGATCCCGAATAAGGTCACGCCGATCATGCCGCTGAAAACCGCCGTACCGAGAACCTGGCGCATTTCGGCGCCCGCCCCCTTGGCCACCACCAACGGCACCACGCCGAGGATGAAGGCGAACGAGGTCATCAGGATCGGTCGCAGCCGCAAGCGGGCCGCCTCCAGGGCGGCGGTGCGGCGATCCTTGCCGGCGTCCAGTTGTTGTTTGGCAAACTCGACGATCAGAATGGCGTTTTTGCAGGCGAGACCGACCAGGACCACGAACCCGATCTGGGTGAAAATGTTGTTGTCCATCGCCCGGATCCGAATCCCGGTCAGCGCCGAGCACAAGCACATCGGTACGATCAGAATAATGGCCAGCGGCAACGCCCAGCTTTCGTACTGGGCGGCCAGGGCCAGGAACACGAACAACACGGCCAGCGGAAAGATGTAAACCGCGGTGTTGCCGGCCAGGATCTCCTGCAGGCTCAGTTCGGTCCATTCATAGCCGAACTGCGGGGGTAAATTCTCAGCCGCAAGGCGGTTCATGATTTCGATCGCCTGCCCGGAGCTCGTCCCCGGGCGGGTATTACCCGTGATGTCGGCGCTGGGGTAAAGGTTGTAATGCATCACCTTATCCGGGCCGTTCCGTTCCTGGACGTTCAGCAACGTACCCAAAGGCACCATGCTGCCCGTGTTGCTGCGCGCGTAGAGGCTTTTGATCTTCTCGGCCCGGTCGCGGAACTGCGCGTCCGCCTGCGAGTTCACCTGAAAGGTTCGGCCAAGGAAATTGAAGTCGTTAACGTAGGTTGATCCCAGGTAAGTCTGGAGAGCGCTGAACACCGACTCGACCGGCACATTCAGCGCTTCGGCCTTGTCACGGTCGATGTCGAGATAGAATTGCGGTACCCGGGTTCGGAAACTAGTAAAGAACCCGGTCAAGCCCGGTTCCTTTTGGGCCGTGGCAATCAGGTTGTCGGTGACCCGGGCGAGCGCCTCGAGTCCGGCAGCCCGGCGGTCCTGGACCTGCAGCTTGAAGCCGCCGGCATTGCCGATGCCTCGAACCGGAGGCGGCGGCACGACCAGAATCATCGCTTCCTGGATCTTGGCGGCCTGACCCTGCACCTTGCCCAGAATCGCAAGGCTCGTCTGGTCCGGGTGGGGCGTCCGTTCCTCGAACGGTTTCAGCGTCATGAACATCGAGACCGCGTTTGCGCGGTTGGAGCTGTCCAGAAAGGAGAGCCCCGGGATCGCCACGGTGTGCCCGACGCCCGGGGTGTGCAGGGCAATCTGTTCCAACTTATGGGTGACCGCTTCGGTCCGCTGCAGGGAGGCCCCATCCGGCAACATGCCGATGGCGACGACGTAACCTTGATCCTGAGCGGGGATAAAGCCGGTCGGGGTCGTTTTGAAGCCCAGTCCGGTCAGTACCAGCAGCCCCAGGTAGACGATGATGACCACGATGGCCAGCCGCAACAGGTGCCGCACCAGCCACGCGTACCCGCCCGCCATGGCCTGAAAACCCCGGTTAAACCCGTGGAAGAACCAGCCCAGCAGCAACTCGAGCACCCGCGTGAGCGGATCCGGCCTGGCGTCGTGTTTCCGAAGCAACAGCGCGGCGAGCGCCGGGCTCAGGGTCAAGGAGTTGAAGGCGGAAATGAGGGTAGCCACCGCAATGGTGAGCGCAAACTGGCGGTAAAACTGGCCGGTGATGCCGCTGATGAGCGCCGTCGGGATAAACACGGAACTCAGCACGACGGCGATCGCGACGACGGCGCCGCTCACCTCATCCATCGCCTTGTAGGTCGCTTCGCGAGGGGACAACCCGTGCTCGATCCAGCGCTCGACATTTTCAACGACCACGATGGCATCATCCACCACGATGCCGATCGCAAGCACCAGCCCGAACAGCGACAGGTTGTTAAGGGAAAAGCCGAGCGCCGCCATCACGGCGAAGGTGCCGACCAGCGAGACCGGCACGGCCAGCAGCGGGATGATGGTCGCCCGCCATGTCTGCAGAAAGACCAGCACGACGATGACGACCAGCACGATGGCTTCAAACAGGGTGTGGAACACGGCGTGCAGCGACTGCTCGATGAACGTCGTCGGGTTGTACCCGATCTCGTAACGGATGCCGGCGGGGAAACTCTTCGACAGCTCGTCAATTCGCTTTTCGACGGCGTGGGCGGTCCGCACCGCATTCGAGCCGGGCAGTTGAAAGATCGCCATGCCGGCCGACGGGCGCCCGTCCAGGAAACAGGTCGTCGAGTAGGTCTTCGCCCCCAATTCGGCGTGTCCGACGTCGCCCAGACGAACCAGTTGCCCGTTCGAACCCCGTTTAACGATGATGCGGTTGAACTCCTGCGGGGTCGTCAGGCGCCCTTTGGTATTAATCAGCAGTTGGAAAGGGGTACCGGGCGGCGCGGGCGGGGCCCCGATCGTGCCCGCCGCTACCTGCACGTTCTGGGCCTGAATTGCCGAGTTGACGTCGTCCACCGTCAGGCCGCGCGCGTACATCCTGGCCGGGTCCAGCCAGATGCGCATGCTGTACTGGTCGGAGCCGAAGATGCGCAGGTCGCCAACGCCCTCGACGCGCTTGAGCGGGTCCTGCAGTTGCAGCACGGCGTAGTTGCTCAAATAAAGGGCGTCGTAGTTGGGGTCATCCGAAATGAGGTTGATGACCATCATGATGTCGGGCGACTGCTTCTGAACCGTAACGCCGAGCGCTCTCACCTCAGCCGGCAGTTGCGGCTGAGCGATCGCGACCCGGTTCTGAACCAGCACCTGCGCCATGTTGAGGTCGGTGCCCAGGTTGAACGTGATCGTCAGCTGCATCTGGCCGTTGGAGGCGCTGGTCGACGACATGTAAAGCATGTTCTCCACCCCGTTGACCTGCTCTTCGATGGGAGTCGCAACGGTTTCGGCCAGCACCTGCGGATCCGCGCCGGGGTAGAGGGCGGTCACCACTACGGTCGGCGGCGCGATTTCAGGGTACTGCGCCTGCGGCAGGATAAAGAAAGAAAGGGTGCCGAGGATAACGATGATGGTCGAGACAACGGTCGCGAAGATCGGCCGGTCGATGAAGAAATGGGCGAATTTCATAGGGATGCTGCCTGCCGTTAAACCAGCTACCGGTGCGACCCGCCGCTCCGGGGCGGGTTCGCACCGGGACCGGCAGCGGCAGGAGCGCTCGAAGCCACCACCCCCGTCTCTTCCGCCGAAAGGTAGTTCTTCATGTCTCCCTGTTCAGGGGTCAGGGGCGCACCGGGCCGGACCTTGACGATCCCGTCGACCACAACCCCATCGTCCGGTTTGAGCCCTTCGCGCACCACCCGCAGACCGTCTACCAGCGGACCCAGCGTGACCCGGACCTGGTTCGCCTTTTTGTCCGGAGTGACCACAAAAACAAATTTCAGGCCCTGGTCGGAAATTACTGCCTGGTCGGCGATCAGGAGGGCGTCGTACGGCTGGCTGGTCGGGACCCGGACCCGCACGAACATGCCCGGAAGCAGGATGCCGTCCGCATTAGAGAACTTGCCGCGGATCTGCAGCGTGCCGGTTGCGGGATCGATCTTGTTATCGATGAAATCGATCACACCCTGATAGTTAAAATCCTTCTGGTCGCCCAGCGCAATCGAAATAGGCACCTTGGATTGGCGGGCGTCCGGAACTGAGCCCTTCGCGATCAGTTGTTCGTAGCGCACCACGGTGTTTTCGTCGACCTCGGCGTAGGCGTAAATCGGGTCCACGCTGACGATGTTGGTCAGCGTCGTCTGGTCGGCTTGAACCAGGTTGCCGACGGTGACGAGCTGGCGGCTGATCCGGCCGGCCACCGGCGCCTTGATCTGAGTGAAACCGAGGTTCAGCTGCGCGGCATTCACCGCAGCCTGCGCCGCCAGAACCTGCGCGTCGGCCTGGTTTTTCTGCGCGACCGCCGTGTCGTAATCCTGGGTGGCAATGACGTTTTTGGCGCGCAGATCCTGGGCGCGGGCGAAGTTGGCCTCACCAAGCTTCTGTTGGGCCTCGGCCTGCCGGAGGTTGGCGGTTGCCTGGTCCAACGCCGCCTGGTAAGGCCGGGGATCAATGACCAGCAGCAGGTCGCCTGCCTTGACGAGGTCACCCTCCTTGAAGACGATCCGGTCGATGTAGCCGCTTACCCGGGGCCGGATGTCAACGTTGTCAACCGCCGCCATCTGCCCGGTAAAGTCAGCATGATCGACGATCGTTTTTGAGACCGGCTTCGCAACGGTGACGGCCGGAGGAGGCATCGCCGGCGGGCCGGCCGGAGGCTTGGCGCATCCGGCCAGGCACGTGATCAGGGTAGCCATCGCCAGGGACACCCGTTGCATCCTGAAACGCGCACGTGCCTCACTTGATCGGCACCGGCCGGGAAAAGCGGAAATGATGTGTCGCATGGATTCGGAGCTCGCGACCTGGAATTGAAGCCGCCCCGCCGCCGCTTTCAAGCTTCGGTTAGCCATTACTTACTCATACGCGCCCGGCCGGCCCGGCGGTATATATATCTAAGTATCTATGCAGGACACCCCGCTTCAGAACGGTGGCGTCGCTCCACCTGTTGATTCGCCAGCCAGACTACGAATGGCTTCACGCGGTCACACGGCGACCACGGCGGGGCTGGCGGGCACGACGTAAGAGTTCACACGGCGAACACGGCGACCACGGCGGGAAGAGGGAACAGTTCGGGGTCCGGGGTTCGGAGACGTCGTATCACCGGGTCCAGTCGTCTGCCGGAGCACGGTGGGAAGACGGAATCCTCCGCAGAACCCGCAGAAAGACAGTCCCGAATACTGAGCTTGACACCGGCAGGCGGCCATCAGGATGCCGCTCCGAACGCCGGATGCCGAACCTTCATTCCATGCCGGCCGGCTGAGGAGTTGCCGGGCGTCTCTGGCCGGTGATCGCGGTAATCAGAGCAAGTAGCCAGCTGATGAGCGCCGGACTGATGTCGGCCAAATCAAGCGGTTCCCCCAGTTTGACCTTCCTGGCGAGCGGCATTGAGAAGTACGTCGCCACCGCCGCGAATAGCACAACTCCGATCGAGGATTTATTGCTCATGCGGAGTCTTTCTCTGACTGATGCGTTAAGGCAAAAGAAATATGCTTACCTGACGCTCTTTTAAGCCTGCGGCAGTAAGCCGCAACGCGCAAACGAAGGAAACAGGGCCATCAGACCTGCGGTCCGCGCGGGGGCCGGGGAATGTAAAAGGCAAGGGTGGGACTGGCTGGTCCGAATGCGTGAGCAAGCTCATGGATAGCGCACGGGGCATCGGAACCGCGGGTTGAAGCAGTGGTGCGGGTGCTGTGGGCGGGCAAGGCAGCGGGGGAGAGGGCAGCGAGCATCAGCATCAGAGAAGGAAGGCGAAGCAAGGAATTCATGGCCTCTCTAATCGGATACTAAAATTTAATATTTATAATAAAAATTATATTAATAAGAGAAACAAGATGGGCTAATCCGCCCCGCGATGCTCATTCTCGCAAGGATTAGAGATGGTCTACTGCGCATATTTGTAGTAATCTCTGCTCAATTCTGATGATCGTTCCGACTTCGTCCCGACTGCTGAGATGGGCCTTTATCGCCGCATCCATCGTTCTGGTGGCGGATGTACTGGTCTGTCTGCTCTCCGTGCACCGTTTTTTTCAGGATATAGAATTCGCCGAAAGATCTGATATTTTCCTCGACGAGGTGAACCACACGCTCGCGCTGATCAAGGATGCGGAGACGGGCCAGCGCGGTTACCTGCTCACCGGCGACGAGCGATTTCTGGAGCCGTACCGCGCTGCGATGAGCGGCCTGGATGAGCAGCTTGCAAAGTTAATGCAGCAGACAACCGGCATCTTCCGCAACTCCCGGGATCAGGTTGCCCGGTACGAGCAACTGGTCCGGGAAAATCTCGGCTCGCTGGCCAGCGTCATTGAAGCGCGGCGCCAGGGGCATCCGCCGGCTCTCGACACGTTGTATCAAAGCAAGCAGCTGACCGATGAGGTGCGCGCGCAGGCGTCGCGTCTGATTGCGACGGAGCGCGCGGGTTTGTCTGCGCGCAATGAAGAGGCCCTCGACAACCTCCATTGGACTTACGGCAGCTTTGCGGGGGCCGCGGTGCTGAATCTGGTCCTGCTGGCGGTCCTTTGGTGGACCGTGCAGTGCGAGCGTTCCGCCCGCACCGAAGCGGAGCGTGCCAACCGCCTGAAAGACGAGTTTTTGGCCACCCTCTCCCACGAACTGCGTACCCCGATCCACGCGGTGCTGGGCTGGACGGCCGTGCTGAGCAACGAGCGCTTTGACGACCTGCAGGAGATCCGCCGGGGGCTTAGGGTCATCGAGCAGAACGCGGAAGCCCAGGCGCAGCTGGTCGAAGAACTCCTAGATCTCTCACGCATCATTGCCGGCCGTTTGCACCTGGAATGCCAGCCGGTCGATTTCGCCGCGGTGATTCAGGCCGCCATTGCCACGGTGCAGGTTACGGCCGAGAAAAAGGGCGTGCGCCTGACCGCCGAGTTGCCGTCCACGGACGGCGCGGTCTGGGGTGACCCGGCGAGGCTGCAACAGGTCGTCTGGAACCTGTTAATCAACGCCATCAAGTTTACTCCTGCCGGCGGGGAGGTCGCGGTGGCGCTGCGGAAGGCGGATCATCTCGTCGAGCTGACCGTGCGCGACAACGGCATAGGCATCAGGCCGGAAATGTTGCCGCACCTCTTTGAGCGCTTCCGACAGGGGGATAGTTCGCTCACGCGCCGTTACGGCGGCCTGGGTATCGGCCTGGCGCTGGTCAAGAGCCTGGTCGGCATGCAGGGCGGCAGCATCCAGGCCTACAGCCGGGGCGAAGGCCACGGGGCCACTTTCACCGTGCGCTTGCCCCTGGCCGACTCCGCAACGCCCTCGGTACCCCAGTTTACGCCTCTCTGGCGGGGAGACCCGGCGCGAACCCTGTCGCAGCAGCTCTGAAGGCCTCGCCGGGCTTCGGCCGTTGACGAAGCGCGGCGATCATCCAGGCGTTGACCGCGAGGATCACGGGGATCACGGGCATCGCGTGCGCCGTTTCGCGGTGGCCGCTGCCGGCATTTTGGCATTCCTTCACGGTTTCAGCACGACCTTGATGCAGCCGTCTTTTTTATCGCGGAAGGTCTTGTAGGCCTCGGGACCTTGCTCGAGCGGCAGCCGGTGGGTGATGATGAAGGAAGGATCGATCTCGCCCGCCTGGATCCTGCGCAGCAGAGGTTCGGTGTAACGTGGGACGTGCGTCTGGCCCGACTTGAGGGTTAGCGCCTTATTCACGATCGCCCCGAAAGGAATCTTGTCGGGAAAACCGATGTACACCCCTGGAATGGAGAGGGTGCCGCCCTTGCGGCAACAGACGATGGCTTCGCGCAGCACATGGGGCCGGTCGGCGGCGATGGCCACCACCGCCTTGGCTTTGTCAAGCATCGCCGGCAGGGTGCTGCCGGCGTGCGCTTCGCACCCGACGGCGTCGATGCAGCGGTCCGGCCCGCGTCCCCCGGTCATGTCCATGAGATGATCATAGACGCTTTCCTTTTCGAAGTTGATCGTCTCCGCCTTGCCGTGCTCCCGGGCCATCTGCAGGCGTTCTGGTTCCCGGTCGATGGCGATCACCCGGCCGGCGCCGAGCATCCAGGCGCTCTTGATGCAGAATTGTCCCACCGGCCCGCAGCCCCACACGGCGACGGTGTCGCCGGGTTCGATGTCGGCGTTCTCCGCCGCCATGTATCCGGTCGGGAAGATATCGGACAAAAACACCACCTGTTCATCCGTCAGGCCTTCCGGAATTTTGATCGGACCGACGTCGGCGAACGGTACCCGGAGGTATTCGGCCTGGCCGCCGGGAAAACCGCCCAGCATATGAGAGTAGCCGAAGAGACCGGCCGGAGATTGCCCCAGGACCTTCGCAGCCATTTCCTTGTTGGGATTTGAATTGTCGCAGAGGGAGAACAGCGTCCGTTCACAGAACCAACAGTGACCGCAACAGATGGTGAACGGCACGACTACGCGATCGCCCACTTTTAGTTTCCGGACGTCGCGTCCGGCCTCGACGACTTCGCCCATCGGTTCGTGGCCGATCACATCGCCCTTTTCCATGGTCGGCATAACGCCGTCATAGAGGTGAAGGTCGGAGCCGCAGATCGCCGTGGTGGTGATCTTGACGATCACGTCGGTCGGATGAACGATTTTCGGGTCGGGAACCGTATCGATTCGCACGTCTTCTTTGCCGTGCCAGCAGAGCGCTTTCAATTGATGGATTTTTCCTTTCTTCAGTTGGGGAGCCGATGATTTTTCTTCCGGTACGTTTTAAAAATCGCACCGGAGGCCGGGGGCGGGCTGCCAAGGCGGTCTGGAAATTTTGCCGCCTGGGGCGATCCGGCGTAAAAACGCGGTAAAGGGACCCGACGCACTTTTATGGCAGGTGTGGCCGGGCGCGCGGGAGATGGAGCGGGTGACCGGACTCGAACCGGCGACAATCTCGTTGGCAACGAGATACTCTACCAACTGAGTTACACCCGCGTCTCGAAGACTAGGCCGCGACAATAACGGGCCTATCCTTGTTGTCAATACCGGAATGCTCTCGTATTAACCTCGTTTAGATTCCGTTCCGTGGCGGTCCGGCAATTTTGCCGGACCATGGCACCTGGGTCGTGGCCGTTCCGGTGTTGATGCCCGCAGCGTGAGGGCCACAGCTGCGAAATCATTTATGAAAACTTCCAAGCTCATCATTGTCACTCTCTTCGTCGGTTCACTCGGTTTGGCGGCGCAAGCGGCCGACACCTACCAGATCGATCCGGTACATTCCTCAGTCGTGTTCAAGGTCCGTCACCTGAACGTCACCGATTTTTACGGCCGCTTCAACGATGTGACCGGGACCGTGACCCTCGACCCGTCCAACCCGGCCGCAGATTCACTCGATCTGGAAGTCAAGAGCGACAGCATCGATACCCACACTGAAAAGCGTGACCAAGTTCTCAAGGGCCCTGATTTTTTTAACGTCAAACAATTTCCGACCATCGCGTTCAAGAGCGCGAAAATCGAAAAAGCGGGGGACGACACCTATAACGTTACCGGCAATCTGACGCTACGCGGTGTGACCAAGCCGTTGACCCTCGAGTTTAAGATAACCGGCAAAGGCAAGGGCATGAAAGACGAGTATCGCGCCGGCGGCGAGACCCAGTTCACGATCAGACGCGGCGACTTCGGCATGACGTATATGCCCGGCATCGCTGGGGATGACATCACGCTGATCATCAGCCTTGAAGGGATCAAGAAGTAAGCGGCTTCGTTTACTTTTCCGGAGGTTAAGAAAACGGATGGCCTTGCTTCACCAGATGCTGCCTGCAGTCATCGTCGCCCTCCTGGTGGCGACGGCCGTTTGCGCCGTGGGGCTGGGGTGGCCGGGCCGGGGCGCCACGGCGGTGCTCGTGCCGTGCGCCTCGGGTCTGGGGTACATTTGCGGTCACTTCATGGCCACGGGTTGGACGGGTTTTCCTCCCCTCGATACAACCAACTGGCTGCCCTATTTTGCGCTTGCGGCCGCGGTGCTGGGAGTCATCCACGAAAGGTTTTCTGCTCCGGCCTGGGTCCGCCTGCTCGCGTTCGCGTTGTTCTCGGCCGGGGCGATGGCCTTGTTGTTGATGCCCAAGCTGCAAAGGGAATGGACCATCGGCCAGGCCCTGGTCTGGGTAGCGTGCCTGGCCGCCGCGACCGTGGTCCTGGGCGTCATGTGCGATGGGCTTTGTCGGTATTCCCCGACACCCGTTGCCGCGCCGTTGTTCCTGCTGATTCCGTGCGCCGGAGCCGCAGTTGCTTTGATGCTATCGGGCAGCATGTTGCTGGGGCAGCTGGCCGCAGTGTTGGCGGCGGCCATCTTCGGCAGCGTCATTCCCGCTCTGCGGCATATGGCAGTCGGTAAAGGGGTCGCGCCGGTCTTCGCGACGTTGCTTGCCACGCTGATGGTGAGCGGTTGTTTTTTTGCCGAACTGCCGGTCGCAAGCGCTTTGCTGCTCGCCGCCGCACCCGCCCTGGCCTTGGTGCGCACCGGAAAACTATCCGTGCGCTGGGCCGTGGCGGTGCGGGCCGGTTTGGTGGCGGCGGTGGTAGCCGCCGCCTTGATCACTGCCTTCCTGGCTTCACCGCCGCTGGAGTATTAGCCACGTGGGGCTTCGCTCACACGGTCACAAAGCGGGCACGGCGTAAAAGACTCACACGGCGCCACGGCGGAACACGGCGACCACGGCGGGAAGACTAAATCATCCGCAGAACACGCAGAAGAACGCAGAAAAGAGAAAGCATCCACAGATTACACAGATTAAGAGGAACGGGCGGCAACCCTAAGGTTGACACGCGCACCCACCCCCATGCCGCCGCCCCGGACTCCGAACTCCGAACCCTTTCCTCTTCCCGCCGTGGCTCGCCGTGTTCGCCGTGTAAACTCAGTCGTCGTGCCCGCCACACCCGCCGTGCCCGCTGTGTGAGCGTCGGCGCGGCCGGCTGATTCATGGAACAACCGGTCGCGCGAGCGGCAGGGCAGGAAGGGGAGCGGCCAACCGCGGCGGGCGGCGTTAGGCGGCAGTATTCTCGGCAATCTTCCAGCCGAACGGGATGGCCGTGCCGGCTGCCCCCTTCGCGTCCTGGGGCGTGTAGTCGACGTTAACCACCGCGAAGTTGAGGCTGACGTTCTCCGTCAGGCGATC
>Ga0213876_10001709_pt1 | contig 13342 bp, 13 predicted proteins | sample BarmaccomBMRX_R9_FD_160113 | JGI IMG/M metagenome (GOLD analysis project Ga0213876, IMG submission 160113) | Root-associated microbial communities from Barbacenia macrantha in rupestrian grasslands, the National Park of Serra do Cipo, Brazil - RX_R9 | ecosystem: Host-associated > Plants > Roots...
GCGTTCGAGCCAAGCACCTGCTCGTTGGCCTCGGCTCCGAACACGTACGTGAACCGCAGCGGGCCGTAGCCGGCCTCGACCACGGGTCCGTGGTCCCGCCGCATGGCGACGAGCGCCGGACCGATGTCGGTGAGGAACCCCCGGAGGATCGCCGCCTGCGCGACCGGACCGGGGCGGGTGGGCGACGTCACGCGGCGAAGAAGTCCACGAGGAGGCGCGTGAACGCCGGGTCGTTGACCGCACCCAGGTGATCGCCCGAGATGCCCTTCCACTCGCCCCTCGGGATGGCGGCCGCGAGCTCGTCGGCCCGTGACGCGAGCGTGTCACCGTCACCGGTCACGACCAGCGTCGGCGCGCGGATGCCCTCGACTGCGATGCCGGCGAGGTGCGAGGCGCGGGCCTGCGCGGCGAGCGCGAGGCGGTCGCCGCCCGCTTGATCCGCGAACGCCCGGAACGCCTTGGCCCCGGCCGACTCGATCGTCGCCGGGTCGTCGGCCTCGAGGGCGGCGGCGACGGCCTGGAGGTCGAGCGGCTTGCGCCCCCCGAGCACCCGACCGCCGATGCCCCCGACGAACAGCCGTCGCACCCGCTCGTCCTCGGTCGCGACCAGCAGGCTGACGATGCCGCCCATCGAGTAGCCGGCGAGGTCGTAGGCGCCGGCTCCGAGGAGGTCGAACAGCTCCCGCACGTCGCCGGCCATCGCGGCCTCGCCGTACAGCGCCGGGTCGTGCGGCTTGGCCGACCGGCCGTCGGGTGCGACCACGAAGCGGCCGGCCGCGACAAGCGCGTCGACGACCCCGGGGAGGCGCCAGTTCAGGTCGCCGTTGGCGATGAAGCCGTGGACGAGCACGACCGGCGGCCCGTCGCCCGGCTCGCCCCACTGCTGGTAGGCGATCTCGAGCCCGTCGCGGTTGGTGAAGGTCTCCACACCCGATGATCTACCGCGGGTTCGGCCGCAGGTCGAGCAGCACGACGTCACGGTCGGTGAGGATCGTCCGCACCCCGAGCGCGCGCGCCGCGTCGGCCCGATCGGCGTCCCACCAGCCGGCGTCGGCCACCGCGTACGAGACGTGCTCGCGCCGCAGCTTGCGGAGGATCGCATCGGTCGGGAACGCATCGAGCCGGTCCCGGAGCACCTCGTCCCGGCTCGGGAAGAAGGCCGAGTAGCCGTTGACCAGCGGGTGGCCGTGCTCGAGGGACTGCACCATCGCCGCGGTCGTGGCCTCGAAGTCCTCCTCGTCGGGGCCGGGCGCGGGCGGGAGCGCGACGACGGCGCCACCGGGGTGGGCGGACAGCCAGCTGATCCACGGCGTGTCGCGGTCCGGCGGCGCCACGAGGTGACCGGGACCGAGGTCCGTGGTCGCCACCGCGAGCACGAGCGCCACGCCCACCGCCGCCGGTCCCAGCGTCCGGCTCGGGCCGGACCACAGCGCATCGATCCCCAGCGCGGCGAGCACCGCGAGCGAGACCTGGGCCAGCGCAGTCGCCCGGAACGGCGAGCGCAGGTGGCCGAACGCGCTCACGTGGTCGACCAGCACGCCGTAGGGGCGCCACCCGGCGATCTCGAGCCGCAGCCCGAGCGCGACGACCGTCGCGACCAGCGCGAGACCGAGGAGGAAGCGCGTCGCCGGCCGATGACGGCCGGCGACCACGCCGACGATGGCGAGCGCGAGCAGCGCGAAGCCGGCGAAGTCCGACCCGCCCGGCGCCAGGTCCGACCACGACGAGGAGTTGAGCCGGATGGTGGCGTCGGTCCATCGCACGTCGGCGAGCCGGTGCTGCTGGCCGAGCGCGAACGGCACGAGCGGCAGCGCGCCCGCACCGGCCACCGCGACGCCCAGCAGGCGGTGGCGCCAGTCGGCCAACCAGCTCCGCTGGACCAGCAGGGGTGACGCGACGAGCGCGCACAGCACGATGAGCACCGCGAAGTAGCCGCACGTGAGGTACGTCACCGCAACGCCGAGGCCGATGCCGGCCGCGTGGACCAATCGGCCGCTCGCCGCCCACGCGAGCAGCCGCTCGAGGGTGAGGAGCACCGGCCACAGCATCAGCAGCTGCAACACGCCGAGCTGCTCGAACACGAAGGGCACGGTCTGGGCGAGCACCCCCGCCGCGATCGATGCGCCCTCCGACGCGCCGAGCCGGCGGGCCAGCGCGCCGGCCGCCAGCCCGTCGAGCACGAGGGCGCCGAGGAGGAGCAGGCCGTACGCCGCGGCCGGTCCGACCGCCAGGCGCAGCACCGCGAACCCGAGGCCCGTCAGCGGCTGGAGCTCGCTGCTCGCGTACGTGCCGTGCGACGGCCAGAAGATCGGGGCGTCCCACCAGCCGTGCAGCAGGTGCGGGAGCCGCTGCGAGGTCCAGGTGAGGCTCCACAGGTTGAAGAACGGCACCGTGGCCGACGGCTCCTGGCCGATCGGGATGCGGTCACCCAGGTGGATCGCGAGGGGGAACGTCGTCACGAGAGCGACGGCCGAGTGGATCGCCACCCGGATCCCCCAGCGGCGCGCCCTCACAAGCGGACCGTCACCACCACCCCGAGGTCGCGGGTGAGATGCGCGACCTCGTTGTCGTCCGCGAAGCCCTTGCCCTGGACGTTGACGAGGTCGACGTGGTCCATGAGGGGGTACGGCCCCCAGTGCCACGTGCCGAGCGCGAGGTTGATGCCCGCCGTGCCGTCGCACACGAAGGCGCGCACCGACGAGAGGTGGTCACGGGCCGAGAAGTCGTGCTCGCGGGGTGCGACGACGACCAGGGTCGGCCGACCCGCCAGCGCGACGAGCGCCTGCGTCGCCTTGTGGTGGCGGTTCAGGTGGTCGCACTCGAGCGGCTGGCGGTCGTAGGACAGCACGTTGAGGTGGAACGCCTCGCCGTCGCGCAGCTCCATCACCATGTCGCCTGCGGCGATCACCTGTCCGAACGGCGCGAACGCCTCCGGGGTGAGCGGCTCGGCCTGGACCTCGAAGGTGTCGGGCACAGGTCCCGTCAGTGCTCGGTGTAGTTGATCTCGCCGGCGTCCGGCGTGGCCACCGCGAAGCAGAAGCAGTGGATCGGCGCGTGGTCGCTGACCGGCCGCAGCGAGTGCATCGCCATCGGCGGGATGTGCACGAGGTCGCCCTGCGCGATCTCCCGCTCCTCGCCCTCGATCTCCATGATCCCGCGGCCGGCGGTCACGTAATAGAACTCGTGGGTCGGGTGGTTGTGGGGGTCGACGTAGCCGCCGCCCGCCACCTCGAACTCGCTCACCAGCTCGAGGTGACCGCCCTTGGTGATCTCGAGCATCTCGCGAGGCTCGACGAGCCACCACACCGGCACCGTGCCGTTGTGCTCGACGACCGGCGCCACCTCTTCGATCGACCTGACGTCCACGTCAGGAAGGTACTCCGATTCGGGTCCCCGAGGTGCGGGAAGCACAGGGCCGTGGAGGTCCCTCTCAGCTACGTGTTGCCGCTCAAGGCGGATGCCCCGGCGGTCGAGCTCGACGGGTACCTCGGGTCGCTCGCCGGCGCGGTCGAGGTCATCGTCGTCGACGGATCCCCGCCCGATGTCTTCGCGGCGAACGCGCAGCGTTGGTGCCCGCTCGGGCTGGTGCACGTTCCGGTCGACGACGCGCTCGTCACCCCGATGGGCAAGGTCGGCGGGGTGCTCACCGGCGTGCACCGTGCCTCCCGCGAGGTGGTGGTGATCGCCGACGACGACGTGCGCTGGACGATCGACCAGCTGCGCGAGGCCGCGGGTCGCATGGCCGGCGGCGCCGCCGTCCTTCGCCCGCAGAACCACTTCGATCCCCTCCCCTGGCACGCGCGGTGGGACACCGGCCGCATCCTCCTGGCCCGGGCGACCGGCGGCGACTGGCCGGGCACGCTGGTCGTCGACCGCGACGCGCTCATCCGGGCCGGCGGGTACGACGGCAGCGCGCTGTTCGAGAACCTCGAGCTGGTCCGCACCCTCGAAGCGGCAGGCGGCCGGTCGGTGCTCGCCCTGGACCTGCTCGTCACCCGGCTCCCGCCGACCGCGCAGCACTTCTGGAGCCAGCGGGTGCGCCAGGCCTACGACGAGTGGGCGAGGCCGGGCCGCCTCGCGATCGAGCTGTCGTTGCTGCCCCTCGTGGCGGTCGGCCGGCTGCGCGCCGTCGCCGCCCTCAGCGCCGTCGCGATCGGGGTGGCCGAGGTGGGACGGCGACGGGCCGGCGGAAAGAGCGCGTTCCCCGCGACTGCGTCGCTGTGGGCGCCGGCGTGGGTCGCAGAGCGGGCGGTGACGAGCTGGCTGGCCCTGGGATCCCGGCTGCTCGGCGGGGCGCGCTATGGAGCGGGGCGACTGCCCCGGGCCGCCAACCGGCCCGCTGAGCTCAGGCGCTCAGTGCCGGCACGCGTTCGAGACGATGACCGGCCAGCAGCGACGAACGTCCTGCAGCCCACCGGCGCAGCACCCGCTCGCTGAAGCGGCGCTCGACTTCGCACAACGCAGCCGCGCCGAACACGACATCGCCCCCGAGCGCCGGCTCGTCGCGCAGCAGGCCGCGCACCATCCGTTCGAGCGCGATGTGCTGGTGCTCCTCGTCGGCCTCGACGTGGACGTCGTAGAAGCGCCGCCCCCGCTCGGACAACCCGAGCCGTGCCAGCGCCTGTGCGTACCGGCCCATCGGCGTCACCGACGTCATCTCGAACAGCGCGAGGTGGCCGACCAGCGCTCCCCGCCAGCGACGATGGAGGCCGAACATCGAGATGAGGTTCGTCGTCGCCAGCGTGACGCCCGGGATGAGGTCGAGGTAGGCGCCGTACGTCGGGTCGAGATCGAGCTCGTCCATCGTGTCGGCGAACAGGGTGGCGTGCATGGCCGGGGCCACGCCGCCGCCGTACTCGTCGGTCTGGATCTCGACGGTGGCCGCCTTGGCCTCGCCGTGGAGCCTGGGGATGACCCACGTGTGCGGGTCCGCCTCCTTCAGCTGGTACGCCGAGCGGTGGATGCAGAGCTCGCGGGCCCGCTCCACGGTCGGCGCATCGAGCAGCGCCTGCGAGAGCGACGGCCCGCCCTCGCCTCCGGCCAGCTCGAACAGGCGGGCTTCCGCACCAGCCGGATCGACCGCCGTCGGGTGGCCGACCGTCGTCACGAGGTCGTCGAGGAACCACGATTCGAGCCGGTGCCGCAGGGCGAGCACCTCGGGGTCCCACTCGAGCTCGGGGTCGACGCCCCGGAAGCCGCGGTAGGTCAGCTCGTAGCAGCAGTACAGGGCCAGCTGCAGGTCGTCGTCGTAGCCGGCCGGGGCGGCCGCCACCGAGCGCAGCCGCGGTCCGGCCGCCTCGCCGCGCAGGTAGGCCAGCAGCGAGCGGGAGATCGGTCCGCGTGCCGCGGGCAGCTCGGGTTCCATCGCCCCCCACCTTCCCGATCTGGACACGATCAACCCAGTCCCGATCTGGATGGGTAGGGAGGGGCCCATGCCCGACGACCCCCGCTGGCCCGAGCTGCTCCTCGTCGCCCGCCACGGCGAGAGCGCCGGCAACGTGGCCCGTGACGCGGCGGAGGGATCGGGCATCGCGGTGATCGACATCGCCGAGCGCGACATGGACGTGGACCTGTCCCCGCTGGGCGAGCGCCAGGCCCAGGCGCTCGGCCGGTGGCTCGCCGAGCCGGACCACCGCCCGACCGTCGTGCTCGCGTCCCCGTACGTCCGGGCCCACCGCACCGCGCAGCTCGCGGCGGAAGCGGGCGAGCTCGACGTCGAGATCATCAGCGACGAGCGGCTGCGCGAGCGCGAGTTCGGTGCGCTGGATCGGCTCACCCGGGCCGGCATCGAGGAGCGCTTCCCCGACGAGGCCAAGGCCCGCGCCCGGCTCGGCAAGTTCTACCACCGGCCTCCCGGCGGGGAGAGCTGGTGCGACGTGGGCCTGCGGGTGCGCAGCGTGATCGACAGCACCGGCCGCGAGTACGGCGGCGAGCGGGTCCTCGTCGTCGCGCACCAGGTCGTGATCCACATGATCCGCTACGTGCTCGAGCACCTCGACGAGGCGCAGATCCTCGCGGCGGAGCGCGAGCGCGAGCTCACCAACTGCTCCATCACCACCTACGTGCACGATCCGTCGGCCGGTCGTCACGGCGGCATGCGGTTGACCGGGTACGACGAGGTGGTCGCGCTCGAGCGGGAGGACACGCCCACCACCGCCGAGTCCGACGAGCCGTCCGCCATCCGTCCGTGACCGAGCCGATCCGCGTGGGCCCCGAGGTGCTCGCCGCCCACCCGCTGCCCGACCACGGGGAGACCTCCAGCAAGCCGGAGCGGGGCCGGGTCCTGCTCATCGGGGGCACCGCGGAGACGCCCGGCGCGGTCCTGCTGGCCGGCATCGGGGTCCTGCGGGCCGGTGCCGCGACCGTGCGGATCGTGACCGACGGCGAGGTGGCGCCGGCCCTCGGCATCGCCCTGCCCGAGGCGCTCGTGGCCGCCCGGGCCGCAGACCCGGCCGCCCAGATCGGTGCGCTGGCCGAGGACACCGAGTGCATCGTGATCGGGCCGGGCACCGACGGCCCCGAGCAGAGCGCGCCGCTGCTGCCGACCGTGGTGGAGGCCGCAGCGGCGGATGGCGCAGCCGTCGTGATCGACGCCGGCGCGCTCGACGCGATCGACCCGACGACCATCGAGCCGATCGCGTCGCGCACGGTGCTCATGCCGAACCCGGTCGAGGTCTGCCGCCTGCTGGACGTGGAGCTGGCCGAGGTGAAGGACCACGGCGAGCAGCTCGCCATCGAGGTCGCGACGCGGTTCGGCTGCACGGTCGCGCTGCGCGGCGCGGAGACCTGGGTCGCCGCTCCCGGCCAACCGACGTTCCTCGACACGAGCGGCAATGCCGGGCTCGCGACCTCGGGCTCCGGTGACGTGCTGGCCGGTGTCCTCGCCGGCTTCGCGGCGCGCGGCGCCGATCCGCTCCGCGCGACCCTCTGGGCCGTGCACGTGCACGGCCTTGCGGGTGAGCGTTGCGCCGCCGACCTCGGCGGCATCGGCTATCTGGCCCGTGAGCTCCTCGACCACGTGCCTGCGGTGACCGCCGCCCTCAGCCCCCGCGCTGCTTGACCTGGAGGATGCGGGCGCCGAGTGCGTCGAGGTCGGTCGGCGTGACCGCCTCACGGAGCGCCGGCAGCAGGTTCGACTCCTCGTCCTGCACGTGGGCCTCGACCAGCTGGCGCAGGACCGTGAACGACTCGAGCAGCGGGACCCCTTCCAGTGCCTTGAGGTGATCCATCTGCTGCTTGAGCGCGGTGTGGGCCTGCCGCGCCGCGCTGATGCTGTCGGTCCCGAGCGTCAGGCTGGCGAACGGGTACAGCGCGCCGTGCTCCGCATCGTCGTGCGCAGTGAGCATGTCGAGGATCTGGCCGATGATCGCACCGTCGGGTGCGGCGTCGAACGCCTCGAACAGCGCGTCGACCGCACGGTGGTCGGCGAGGATCAGCTCGATGCCGTCGGGCATCTCAGACCTCCTCGAGCTTCGTGCGGGTGGGGTGGACGCCCGCCCGTTCCCAGTGCCGGTGCAACGCCATCGACGCGATGATCTCCTTGGCGAAGGACTTGGTCCCGCGGTCAGCGACGACCACACCGGGGTCATCGGCGCCGACGCCCGCGGCCGCGAGCAGCTCGGCGCCGTCACCCCAGGCCGCGATCGGCTTGTGGTGGCGGAACGCGCTCTGCACGTAGGTGAGCGCGGCAGGGGTGTCGGCGAGTCCGGCGCCGCCGGCGACGACCACTGCGTCACCCTCGGCCGAGCTCGCGGTGTGGAACGACCGGTCGACGACGAGCTCGTCGGCCCGACGCCCGCCGCCCTTGATCGCGCCCTTGTGGGTGGCGATCACGTGGACGACCGCGCCTGCGGCGAAGATCGCGTCCTTCACGGCCCGGATGCCGGCGAGGTCGGCACCGTCGTCCGCGAGCAGGTGCACGACCCGGCCGTCGGGCGGGTGCTCGTCCTCGGTCACCATCGCCAGCGCGGGTGAGGCGTCGATGCCGCCCGTCGCGTCGGGGGCGTCGGCGTCGCTCAGATCCTCGGGCGGTACGTCGGGGACGGTCGCGCCGAGCCCGAAGGCCACCCGCTGGGCGAGCTCCTGGTCGACCTGCACGAGGCGGCTCAGCATCCGCTCGACGACCCCGGGCACCTCGACCTTGCCGAGCTCGAACGTGTAGGCGTCGACGATGTGGTCCTGCTCGACCTCGGTCATGCTGTTCCAGAACAGGCGGGCCTGCGCGTACGGGTCGTCCGGGCCGCGCTCGCGGACCTTCGGACCGTTGACCATGCGGGGGACGTGCACGTACCCGCGGTCCTCCGGATCGGCGGCGAGGAACGGGCAGCCGCCGCCCACCCCGTTCGGGAGGTACGGCGTGCGCCCGTGGTGGACCGCCTGCTGCATGAAGCCGTCGCGGAAGTTGTCGTTGACCGTGGCGAGCGGGCGGTTGATCGGGATCTGGGAGAAGTTCGGACCGCCCAGCCGGGTCAGCTGCGTGTCGAGGTAGCTGAACATGCGGGCGTGGAACAGCGGGTCGTCGACCACGTCGATGCCGTGGACGAGGTGGCCGACGTGGAACGCGACCTGCTCGACCTCGGCGAAGAAGTTGTCCGGTCGCCGGTTGAGCGTCATGCGCCCGATCGGCTCGACCGGCACCAGCTCCTCGGGGACGATCTTGGTCGAGTCGAGCAGATCGATGCCCTCGAAGTACTGGTCCTCGCTGTCCGGCATGACCTGCACGCCGAGCTCCCACTCGGGGTAGGCGCCGGCCGCGATGGCGTTGTAGAGGTCGCGCCGGTGGAAGTCGGGATCGACGCCGCTGAGGGTCAGCGCCTCGTCCCAGACGAGGCCGTGCACGCCGAGCGCCGGCTTCCAGTGGAACTTCACGAGCGACGTCTCACCGGCCTCGTTCACCAGCCGGAACGTGTGGACGCCGAAGCCCTCCATCATCCGGTACGAGCGCGGGATGGCCCGGTCCGACATCGCCCACATGAGCATGTGGGGGGACTCGGGGATGAGCGACACGAAGTCCCAGAACGTCGTGTGCGCGGTCTGCGCCTGCGGGATCTCGATGTCGGGTTCGGGCTTGGCCGCGTGGATGAGGTCGGGGAACTTGATGCCGTCGCGGATGAAGAAGACCGGGATGTTGTTGCCGACCAGATCGAAGACGCCTTCGTCCGTGTAGAACTTCACCGCGAAGCCGCGGACGTCGCGCACCGTGTCGGCGGAGCCCCGGTTCCCGATCACGGTCGAGAAGCGGGTGAAGACCGGGGTGGTCCGCCCCTCCTGCAGGAAGTCGGCGCTCGTGAGCCTGGACGCAGTCCCGTAGGACTCGAACACGCCGTGCGCGGCGGTGCCACGTGCGTGCACGACCCGCTCGGGGATCCGCTCGTGGTCGAAGTGCATGATCTTCTCGCGGAGGTGGAAGTCCTCCATGAGGGTCGGGCCGCGAGCTCCAGCGGTGAGCGAGTCGTCGGTGTGAGGCAGCCGCTGACCCTGCTGGGTGGTGAGGTACTCGCTGTCCTGCGCGGGCACCTTGCTGGCGCGGGGCACGAGCTTCGGCGGGAGCGGTCCTTCGGGCGTGGGCTGCTTGCCCCGCCTGTTGCTCGACGGGGCACGACGGGTGGGCATCAGTCCTCCTGGGGACGGCTCATCGGGGCGTGGGCGGCGGCGGTCGCCCGTTCCGGCAGCACCTTCGCCATGCCGGCTTGGACCTTGTTCTTGAAGGAGCCGGCGACGACGTGGTCGTCTCCCGCCATCAGGGCTTCGAAGCCCTCGCGGGCGACCTCGACCGGGTCGTCCTTCTTCGACTGGCCGAGCTTGGTGTCCTCCATGTCGGCCCGCTCGAAGAACTCGGTGTCGGTCGGCCCCGGCATCAGCGCGGTGACGGTGACACCGGTGTCCTTCAGCTCCTGACGGATCGCCTGCGCGAACGAGAGCAGGAACGCCTTCGACGCGTTGTAGGTCGACATGTACGGGCCGGGCATCGTGGCGGCGATCGACGACGTGAAGAGCAGGCGCCCCTCACCGCGTTCGACCATCGCAGGCAGCAGCTGGCGGGCGAGGTGCACGGCTCCGGCGACGTTCAGCTCGATGAGACCGAGGTGCTCGTCGAGCGCGGTCTCCCAGAACGGTCCGGAGACACCGACGCCCGCGTTGAGGGCGAGCGCGTCGAGCGGGTGATCGGCCTGCTGGATCGCACCGACGAGCGCGTCGACGCCCTCACGGGTGGCGAGGTCGGCCCGCACCGCGGCGACCTCGGTGCCTTCGGCCCGCAGCTCCGCCGCCGCGGTCTGGATGTCGTCGCCCTCCGCCGCCACGATCAGGTCGAAGCCGTGCTCAGCGAACTGGCGGGCGAGCTCGAGGCCGATGCCGCTCGACGCGCCGGTGACGGCCGCCAACGCGCGCTGCTGATCGCTCATGGCCTGCTCCTCGTCGACGACCGAGGGCAACTGCCCGCTCGCGCCCGCTTCAAACACCCCCCGATCGGGGGATCAGGGCGTGACGAGGATCTTGCAGTGGCGCTCGGGGTCGCTCAGCTCGTCGAACGCGCCCGCGACGCCGTCGAGGTCGACCTCGCCGGTGATGAGCGGCGAGACGTCGATCGCGCCTTCGGCGATCGACTGCAGCGTGTCGGCGAACTCCATCGGGTCGTAGCCGAAGCAGAACTGGACGTTCAGCTCCTTGCTGATGCCGAAGAACGGGGTGATCGAGTCCGGCTCCATGCACACGCCGACGACGACGATGCGGGCGCCGGCGGGTGCGTCGCGCAGCGCGCCGTCGATGATGCCGGGCACGCCGATCGCCTCGAACACGACGAGGTTGCCCTGCCCGACGCGGTACCAGGCGTCGAAGGAGCCCTCGACCGCAGGATCGACCACCTCTGTGGCACCCATGCGGGCCGCTAGCGCCCGGCGACCGGGCGAGAAGTCGGCGGCGACGATGCTCTCGACGCCCTGCAGCTTCAGCGCGGCGATGACCGCGATGCCGACGGGACCGCACCCGAGTACGAGCGCGCCGTCGCCCTGCGTGATGTGCGCCTTGTTGACCGCGTGCAGGCCGACCGCCATCGGCTCGGTGAGCGCGGCGTGGCGGGGATCGAGGCCGTTCGGCACCTCGAGCAGCAGCGGCGCCGACAGCAGCATGCGCTCGGCGTAGCCGCCCAGGGTCGTGTTGCTGTACACGATCGGCTCGATGCCGGACATGGACATGAGGATCGGCACCGACGTGACGATCGTGCCCGGCGCGAAGGTCTGCGTGTCCTTGTCCGCCTCGAGCACCTCGGCCGAGAACTCGTGGCCCATGAAGACGTCGCGCGACAGGTCGATCTTCGGCGGTTCGGCGCCGAGGTTCGGCATGCCGCGCATCTGCTCGCCGAGCTCGAGCATCCGCGCGCCGTGCTTCACGAAGTGGAGGTCCGAGCCGCAGATGCCGCACGCCTGCACCTGCACGAGCACCTCGCCGAAGCCGGGCTCGGGCTCCGGGACGTCCCGGACGACGATCTGACCTTCGCTCAGGACCGCGGTGCGCATCAGGGCCGACCCTGGTGCACGCCGGCCAGGAAGTCCAGCAGCGCGGCGTTCACCTCGTCGGGCTTCTCCTGCTGCACCCAGTGGCCGGCGTCCGGGACGATCACGTTGCCCCGGTGGTCGGTGAGGTGCTCGTCGCCGGCGCCCGGCGGGCTCATCACGAGCACCGGATCGTCGGCACCGCCGATGAAGAGCGACGGCACCTCGACCTTCGCGTCGGCGAGGTCCGCCGACAGCTCCCAGTTGCGGTCGAGGTTGCGGTACCAGTTGATGCCGCCGGTGAACCCGGTGCGGGCGAACTCGGCGATGTAGTGGTCCAGCTCGTCCTGGCTGAGCCAGCCAGGGAGGCCGTCGGGCTCGGGCATCCGATCGATGAACCCCTCCGGCCCCGGGGCGAACATCCGGGCCATCGCCTCGCCCTGGGCGTCGCCGTCGGTCGTGTCGACCTTCACGCCGCCCAACATGCGCCGCATCGTCCGGGCCGGATCACCCCCGAGCTCCGCGTCCGCCACCCCTGGCTGCTGGAAGTAGAGCATGTAGAAGAAGTTGTCCCCCATGATCCCGCGGAGCATCTCGATCGGCGGGGCGACGCTGCGGGGCATGTACGGCACGCTCATGCCGACCACGCCTCGCAACCGGCCGGGGTGGCGGAGGGCGAGCTGCCACACGACCATCGACCCCCAGTCGTGGCCCACGACGGTGGCCCGCTCCGCGCCGGCGTCGTCGATCAGCGCGAGGAGATCGCCGTTGAGGTGGGCCATGTCGTAGGCGGAGACCGCCTCGGGCCGGCTGGAGCGCCCGTAGCCGCGCTGGTCCGGCGCCAGCACGTGGTAGCCGGCTTCGGCGAGCGCGGGGATCTGGTGGCGCCATGAGTAGGACAGCTCGGGGAAGCCGTGGGCGAGGACGACGAGCGGGCCGTCGGCGGGCCCGGCGTCGAGGACGTGCAGCTCCACGTCGTCGGTGGTGACCGACCGGTCGGTGATCATGCGACGGACTCCTCTGGGTCGGACCGGCCGGACCGGTCGGGCGCCGCGGCGAGCTGCTCGAGCAGCGCCTCACGGGTCGGGCCCTCGCTCGGCGGGGTGGGGTGCTCGTCGGGGTTGGCCATGACCTCGGCCATGCGGGCGAGCAGCGCGGCGTCGGCCATGAGGTCGGTCGGGAGGGCGAGCAGGTTCCAGAAGCGGGCGAGGCCCCGGCCGATGATCGGATCGGTCGCGGCGGCCGCGAACACCGCGGCCAGCGCCTTGCCGGCCGCACCGCCGCCGGCGATGCCCTTGGGATCCGCGCCGGCCTGGTCCATCTGCACCGACGCCTCGAACCACGGGTGGATCTCCCGGGCGCAGGCGGTCTCGTACGCGAGCGATCGGGCCACGGCGTCGTCGGGGTGGTCGGCCACGACACCGGCGAGCAGCAGCGCCTGCACCAGGGCGAGCGAGCACCCCCGCCCGTACAGCGGGTTGGTGCACGTGTGCGCGTCGCCGACCGCGTGGAAGCCGAGGACGCGGGGCCGGCCGTCGTCGTCGAGGAACGAGCGGGCCCGGTTGCGCAGCCCGCCCATCGGCCGCACCCCGCCGCACGGCTCGAGCGGACCGGCGCGGAAGAACTGGTCCGGGCCGGGGAGGATGCGGCACGCCTCCTCGAAGCCGTCCGGGTCCGAGAGGGCCTTGCGCAGGGGACCGTCGTCGGGCCGGATCGCGAGCGTGACCGAGAGCGTGCCGGCGTCGCCGGGGACGCCGAGGTACTTCACGAAGCCGAGGTCGCCGCCGAGCTTCGGCTCGAGGTCGAGCGAGAACGTGTCCGGCAGCCGGTACCAGCGGGTGAGGTACATGAGC
>Ga0213876_10001710_pt1 | contig 13330 bp, 15 predicted proteins | sample BarmaccomBMRX_R9_FD_160113 | JGI IMG/M metagenome (GOLD analysis project Ga0213876, IMG submission 160113) | Root-associated microbial communities from Barbacenia macrantha in rupestrian grasslands, the National Park of Serra do Cipo, Brazil - RX_R9 | ecosystem: Host-associated > Plants > Roots...
CTTCCCGATGTTCGCCAAGATCGACGTCAACGGGCCGGACGCGCACCCGCTCTACACCTATCTGAAGCACGAGAAGTCCGGTCTGCTCGGCGGCCGCATCAAGTGGAACTTCACCAAGTTCCTGGTCGATCGCGGGGGCCGCGTGGTCGCGCGCTACGCGCCGACGAAGAAGCCGCAAGACCTGGAAAAGCCGGTCGCGAAGCTGCTATAGATCGCGACCGGGGGTGCAGGCTCCCCTTCAGACGATCCCCGTCCAAGCTCTGCTTCCAGGCGCATGCGCGCCCGAGGAGGAGCCATGGACCGCGTAGCACTCGTGACACGCAGCGACGCGCAAAGCAGTCGCTTGAAGCATATCTTCGCAAGCCTCGCCGCCCGCGGCATCGACGCCCTGCCCGCGATCTTCGACGAGGAGCACGCAGGCGAGGTGCGCGCGCAGCTGCTCGAATGCGACGGCGTGCTCGTATGGGTCGACCCGCTGTCGGAGCGAAAAACGCGCGCGGTGCTCGATCCCCTGCTGCGCGAGATCGCATCGCGCGGCATCTGGGTCAGCGCCCATCCCGACACGATCCTGAAGATGGGCACGAAAGAGGTGCTGTATCGCACCCGCGCGCTCGGCTGGGGCGCCGACACGCGCCTCTACCGCACGCCGGAAGCATTCCGCGCCGAATTCCCGCGCTGCCTGGAGCAAGCGGGCCCGCGCGTGCTCAAGCAGAAGCGCGGCAACGGCGGCCAGGGCGTGTGGAAGGTGGAGAGCCTCGCGAACGGACTCGTGCGCGTGCTCGAAGGCGCGCGCGGCAGCATGCCCGAGGACATCGCGCTAGACGAATTCGTGATCCGCTGCGGCATATATTTCTGGAACGACGGCCTGATCGTCGACCAGCCCTTCCAGCCGCGCCTGCCCGACGGGATGATCCGCTGCTACGCGGCGGCGGACCGCGTTGTGGGCTTCGGGCACCAGCTGATCAAGGCGCTGATCCCGCCGCCGCCCGAAGGTCCCGACGCGCCGCACGCGCAGCCCGGCCCGCGCATCATGCATCCGGCTTCGGCGCCGCAATTCGCCAAGCTCAAGACGCTGATGGAGAGCGATTGGGTGCCGAAGATGATGCAGCACCTCGGCCTCGCGCGCGACGAGCTGCCGGTCGTCTGGGATGCGGATTTCCTCTATGGGCCGAAGGACGCGGCCGGCGACGACACCTACGTCCTCTGCGAGATCAATGTGAGCTCGGTCTTCCCGGTCCCCGACGATGCGCCGGACGCCATCGCCGACGAGGCCGCGGCGCGGCTCAAGAAGCGTCGCGGCCCATCGTGAAGAGCGGCGTGAAGCAGCCCAGGATGATGCGGCCGGCATCGAAGGGCGGCGCGCCGGAATTGTCGAGACGCGGATCCTTGTGCATCTCCTCCTCGGCTTTCGCGAAGCGCTCCTTGTCGGGCCAGACCTGCCAGACGAAGACGATCTTCTCTCCCGGCTTGGCCGCGACCGCGCGGCGGAAATCCGTCTGCTTGCCGTCGGGCACGAAGTCCTCCCAGCATTCGGCGATCTCCAGGCAGCCGTAGTCCTTGAAGATCGCAGCACTCATCTCGGCCCATCGGCGATAGTCGTCTTGCCGGTCTTCCGGCACCGGGATCACCAAACCGCAGACGTACATGTCTCAAGCTCCTTTCGCTTTCAGGCGCCGCTTCATGTCGCGATAGGCGGCCGCGACAAGCGCCGTCAGCGCGGCCTGGTCGATCGCCTCACCCCAGCGCAGCTTGACGTGCCGCATGCGTTTTCCCGTGCCGAGCAGAAGGCCCGCGGGATCGTCGAGCTCGCTCCCCATGAAGAACCCGACATTGGCATGCCCGGCGAAGGCATCGACATAGCCGAACGCCGCCTCGCCCACGCAGGCGATGGGATGGCCGTCGTGGAGCAGCTCGCGCACGTCCGCGCCGCAACCGCGCATCGTCGCGAACCAGGGCTGCACGAAGGGCCGCAAGCCTCCACCCGCGAACCAGGCCTCGATTGCGGGATCGCGCCGGACGGCGCCGGGGAACTGCATCAGCATCGGGAGACGGTATAGCAGGCCCTGCCGGTAGGTGGCAGGATGCCGCCGCAAGGAAGGGCAGCGAGCGATGATCACCGTCTTCGGCGAAGGACGCGGCTTCCGCGTCGTCTGGCTGCTGGAGGAGATGGGGCTGCCGTATCGCCTGCGGCCCGTGGACCTGCTGGCGGGCCTCGACAAGGACCCGGAGTTCCTGGCGGTCAACCCGGCAGGCTTCATCCCCGCGATCCGGGACGGCGACGTCACCATGGTCGAGTCGATCGCGATCATGGAATACCTGCTCGGCCGCTACGGTCATGATTCAAAAAGTGGGGCGCCGCTCGCGCCCGCGCCGCACGACCCGGCCTTCCCCGCCTATCAGCAGTTCCTCCATCTCGGCGAAGCCGGCCTCGCCGGCACCATCCAGCTCGTCGTCGTCAGCCGCAATTTCGCGCCCGAGAGCGAGCGCCAGAACTGGGGCGCGCGCTGGACGCTGGACCAGTTCACGCGCCAGCTGGGTTGGGTGACGCGCCAGCTCGCCCGCGCGCCCTATATGGCCGGCGACGCCTTCACGGCCGCCGATATCTCGGTGACCTATGCCCTGACCCTGGCGAGCAAGGCGGGCGGTGTCGTCCTGGGCGAGGCAGAGCAGGCCTATCGGGCGCGCACCACGGGCCGGCCGGCCTACCGGCGGGCCCTGGAAACCTGCCAGGCGACGAAAGCGTGGCTGTCGTCGCCGGGGTGATGTCGATTCCGGCCGAGCTCGTTCGTCGTATCGACGAGAGCCGAACAAAGGAGACGGACGATGCGAGTGATGGTGTTGGCGCAGGTCAATGAGGAAGCCATGGGGCCGCTGGAGGCCACGCCCGAGATGCTGGCGGCGTTCAAGGCGATGGACGACTTCACCGAGGAGCTGGTCAAGGCCGGCGTCTTCGTGGCCGCCGCGGGCCTGAAGCCCTCTTCCCAGTCCAAGCGCATCACCTTCGACGGCAAGACGCGCACGGTCGTCGACGGCCCCTTCGCGGAGACCCACGAGCTGGTCGTGGGCTTCTCGATCTGGGAGGTCAAGGACATGGACGAGGCCATGGCCTGGGCGATGCGCAGCCCCGTCATGCCCGGCCGCCCCGGCACCATGGAGATCCGCCCCTTCTTCGAGGCCGCGGACCTGGCGGATTTCGTGACGCCCGAAGAGCTTGCGACGCCGCGCGAGGGCGACCGCGGGAAGCTTGGCGTCGCCTGAGCATGCCGGTTCAAGAGCAGATCGAAGAGTACATCGCCGGCCAGCCCGAGCCGAAGCGCGACGACATGCGGGCGCTGCATCGCGTCATCCTGAAAGCGATGCCGCGATGCAGGCTGTGGTTCCTGGACGGCAAGGACGACAGCGGCAAGACCGTTTCCAACCCCAACATCGGATACGGCCTGCACGAGATGAAATACGCGAACGGCAAGACACGGGAGTTCTATCAGATCGGCATGAGCGCCAACACGAGCGGGATCTCGGTCTATGTCATGGGCATCGAGGACAAGAAATACCTTGCCCAGGCCTATGGAAAGAAGCTCGGCAAGGCGAGCGTGACCGGCTATTGCATCAAGTTCAAGGCGTTGAAGGACATCGACATCGACACGCTGGTCGCGGCGATACGCTACGGCGTCGAGGCGACGAGCGGCTAGGGGCCGGCTTGCCTCGCCTGCGGCCTTGGCCGAAAAGACGGTGTGAGCGCAGGCGAAACCAACCGGGCGATCGAAGCGACGTTCCGCATCGAGCGGGCGCGGCTCATCGCGGGCCTGGCGCGCATGGTGCGCAGCATCGACCGTGCCGAGGAGCTGGCGCAGGACGCGCTCGTCGCCGCCTTGTCCGAATGGCCGAAGAGCGGCGTTCCGGCCAATCCCGGCGCGTGGCTGATGACGACCGCCAAGCGCCGCGCCATCGACGCGATCCGCCGCGACAGGATGCGCGAACGCAAGCACGAGGAGATCGCGCGGGAGCTGGACGGGGCGCCCGACGATAAGGCCGAAGCGATCGACGCAGCCATGGACGACGATCTCGGCGACGAGCTTCTGGGCCTCATCTTCACGGCCTGTCATCCGATGCTGTCGCCCGACGCCCGCGCCGCCCTCACCCTCAGAGTGGTGGGCGGCCTCACGACGGACGAGATCGCCCGCGCCTTCCTCACGAGCGAGCCCGCGATCGCGCAACGCATCGTGCGCGCCAAGAAGGCGATCGCGAAGGCGGGCTTGCGCTTCGAGGTGCCGCGCGGCGCCGACGAACGCGCGGCGCGGCTCGCTTCGGTGCTCGAGGTGATCTACCTCATCTTCAACGAAGGCTATGCCGCGACCGCCGGCGACGATCTCGTCCGGCCGGCGCTGGCGCAAGAGGCGCTGCGCCTCGGCCGCATCCTGTCTGGGTTGATGCCCGACGGCGCCCCGGAGTCCGCGGAGGTACTCGGCCTTCAGGCCTTGATGGAGATCCAGGCCTCGCGCCTCAACGCGCGCACCGGACCGGACGGCAACTTCGTGCCGCTGACCGAGCAGGATCGCACGTGCTGGGACCGGCTGCTGATCCGCCGCGGCCTCGACGCGCTGGCGCGGGCGGAGGCGCTGGGCAGAACTCGCGCTCGCAACGTTAGCGCGCACAGCGATGCCAACCCGCATGGCGATGCCAGTCCGCATGGCGATGGCAGTCCGCGCGGCGACGGCCCTTATGTGCTGCAGGCCGCCCTCGCTGCCTGCCACGCCCGCGCGCGCACCGCCGCAGACACGGACTGGCCGCGCATCGCGGCGCTTTACGACCGCTTGCGCGTGGCTATGCCGTCTCCGGTCGTCGATCTCAACCGCGCCATCGCCCACAGCATGGCATTCGGGCCGGAGGCGGGGCTGAGGCTGCTGGACGAGATTGCAGGCGACGGTGCTAGTGGCGTCTTACACAACTATGCGCCCCTTCCAGCGGCAAGAGGCGACTTCCTGTACCGCGCCGGACGGCTGGCGGAGGCCTGCGCAGAATTCGAAGCTGCGGCCAAGCTTACGCGCAATGCGCGGGAACGGGCGTTTCTCTCTGCAAGAGCGAAGGCTTGCGGCGAGAAGTGATGTGGAGGGAATGCTGTATTTGTGTTGCCCGCCTGCCGTAGCTCGTGGTCAGGGAGCGGTCGGCTCGCGCGCGAAACGCGTTCGCGCGGCGCGGGATCGCTCTTTTCGTGGCGCTGTTCGTTGGTGCTGGTGCTGGTGTTGGCGTCGATGTTGGTGTTGGTATCGCTGTTGGCGTTCGCCGGCGGCTTCAGGAAGCGCCCAGCGTGTCGTCCAGCGAATAGCCTGCCGAGCGCACGGTGCGGATCGGGTCCTTGACGCCGTCGATGTTGAGCGCCTTGCGCAAGCGGCCGACATGCACGTCGACGGTGCGCGCCTCGACATAGACGTCGCTGCCCCACACCGCGTCGAGCAGCTGTTCGCGGCTGAAGACGCGGCCGGGGTGCTGGATCAGATGATCGAGCAGCTTGTATTCGGTCGGGCCGAGGTGGACTTCCTTGCCGGCGCGGCGCACGCGGTGCGCGGCGCGGTCCATCTCGATGTCGCCGATGGAGACGACGTCCTCGGCCAGGCTCGGACGGATGCGGCGCATCACGGCGCGCAGGCGCGCCAGCAGCTCCGTCATCGAGAACGGCTTGGTCAGGTAGTCGTCGGCGCCGGTGTCGAGACCGCGGATGCGATCGGTCTCCTCGCCGCGGGCGGTGAGCATGATGATCGGGACGTTGCGCGTCTCCTGACGCGAGCGCAGGCGGCGGCAGACCTCGATGCCGGAGAGCTGCGGCAGCATCCAGTCGAGAAGCACCAGATCGGGCTTCTCTTCCGACGCGACCAGCAGCGCCTCCTCGCCGTCATGCGCCTCGACGACGCGATAACCCTCGCGCTCGAGATTGTACCTGAGGAGGGTCACGAGGGCGCCCTCGTCCTCGGCGACCAATACGCTGGGCTTCATGAGTTGCGCTCGAAGGGTACGCGGGTTTCGCTGGTCTTGTCGGCCTTGGGCCGCTCGGTGGCCAGATGGCCGCCGCTCACCATGTGATAGACGACCTCGGCGATGTTGGTGGCGTGGTCGCCGGTACGCTCGATGTTCTTGGCGACGAAGAGCAGATGCGTGCACAGCCCGATCGTGCGCGGGTCTTCCATCATGTAGGTGAGGAGCTCGCGGAACAGGCTGTTGTAGGTCTCGTCGATCTCGCCGTCCTGCTTCCACACCGCCTCGGCGCCGGAGGCGTCCCGGTCGGAGAAGGCATCGAGCACGAGCTTGAGCTGGGCGAGCGCCTGGCGGCCCATGCGGGCGAGGCTTTGCGTCAGGCGGATCGGCGGCTCGCGGTTGAGCACGATGGCGCGCTTGGCGATGTTCTTGGCGAGATCTCCGATGCGCTCCAATTCGCTGGCGATCTTGATCGCCGCCAGCGTCTCGCGCAGGTCGACCGCCATCGGCTGGCGCAGCGCCAGCAGCTTCATCGCCTGGTCCTCGATAGACTGCTGCAGCTCGTCGATCTGCTTGTCGCCGCCCACCGCGTTCTCGGCCAGGCCCGTGTCGCGCTTGCCGATCGCCTCGATCGCGTCGGCGAGCTGGGCCTCGGCCAGGCCCCCCATCTGGGCGACGGACGCGGCCAGCGATTCAAGCTTTTCGGTGAAAGCCTTGACGGTGTGTTCGGTCATCGGATCAGCCCTGTGCCGCATGAAGCAGTCGCTCCCCTCACTAGGCGGTCCACGCCAAGGATATGTGAAAGTTTTACGACATTTCCGTGACAGCGCCAGCCGGGCGGGCCGCGGGCAGGTAAACCGTGAAGGTGCTGCCTTCTCCAGGCATGCTTTCGATGGTCAGCCGGCCCTGATGGCGGTTGACGATGTGCTTCACGATCGCGAGACCGAGGCCCGTGCCACCCTTCTCGCGGCTGCGCTTGACGTCGACGCGGTAGAATCGCTCGGTCAGGCGCGGCACGGCGTTCTGGGGGATGCCCTCGCCGTCGTCGCGGATGCCGGCGGCCAGCATCTGCTCCGCGCCGCGACCGCCCGGCGCCGCCGCCAGCCCCAGGCTCAGCCAGACATGACCGCCGGGCTTTCCGTACTTGATCGCGTTGTGGATCAGGTTCTGGAAGATCTGGATCAGCTCGTCGCGCTCGCCGGCCACCGGCGGCATGCCCGGCGCGGCCGCCATCTCCAGCGAGATGCCTTCGGCCTTGGCCAGCGGCATGAGGGTCGCCATTGCCTCGCGCAGCACCGTCTCGAGCGAGGTCTCGCCCGACGGCGGCACGTGCTCGTTCTGCTCGATGCGGGTGAGCGACAAGAGATCGTCGATCAGCCTTCGCATGCGCTCGGCTTCGACGGTCATGATGCCCAGGAACTGCTCGCGCGCCGCCATGTCGTCGCGGGCATGGCCTTTGAGCGTGTCGATGAAGCCCGACAGCGCGGCCAGCGGCGTGCGCAGCTCGTGGCTCGCATTGGCGACGAAATCGGCGCGCATCTGCTCGGCCCGCTTCATCGCGGTCAGATCGTGCAGCAGCAGGATCGTGGCCACCGGCCCGCCGGCGATGCGCGCGATATAGGCCTGATAGGTGCGCTGGATCGGGACGGGGAACGTGAACTCGACCGAAGTCGGCTCGCCGCGCGCGGCGCTGCGCCGGACCGCTTCCAGCACCGCCGGCGTGCGCAGCAGCGACGAGACGTGCTTGCGCTCCGCATCGACGCCGATCACCGCGCGCATCGCGCGGTTGGCGAACACCACGCGCTCGGACGCATCCAGCAGCATCAACGGATCGGGCAGACGCTCGAACACGTCGCGCGCGCTGACGGGAAGACCGGACGCCGTCGCCTCGCCGCCGCTGGCCGCGTTGCCCAGGCGCGGCCGCGCGCGTCCCGCTGCCGCGCTCATCGCCAGCGCCACGATCGCAACCGCGCCGAACACGATCCAGGCGGCATCGGCGTTGGACGACGTCAAGAGAATCGCGACGAGCATCCCCGCGGCCAGCGGCCACGCGACACGTCGCAGTCTCTCCCAGGTGCCCATCGATACGCCCGCCAAATCGGCGCAACCTATCGCACCGGCTTCGCGGGAATGCTAGCCCTTGCGCATGTTGCCGTTGAGCCCGCCGGGAATGGCGAGCGCTCCGGTCAGCGGCTCCGAACGGCCCTCGGCCAGGAACTCCTGCGTCAGCACATAGGTCTGATTCATCAGCGTCTTGGCGATGCCCGAGCCGGCGCTCAACCGGCGCACGCCGAGCTCCTTCAACCGCTTGAGCGGCGGCAGGCCGGACCAGGCCAGGACGTTGAGCGGCGCGTCGATGGCCTTCACGAAGCGGCCGATCAGCGCGTCCTCCACCGCCATCGGGATGAAGATCGAATCGGCGCCGGCCTCGCGATAGAGCCGCGCGCGTTTCACCGTTTCGTCATATGCCGCCTCGCCCTGGGCGAGGTTGTGCAGATAGACGTCGGTGCGCGCGTTGATCCAGACTGCGTCGCCGAAGCGCGTCTTGATCTTGCCGATCTTGGCGGCGAGCAGCTCGGGCGAGCCGGTGCCGTCCTCGATGTTGATGCCCTGCGCGCCGGCGTCGACCACCTTTGCGACATGAGCCGTCGGATCGTCGCCATAGCCCGCCTCGACGTCGGCAGTGATCGGGAGCGCCACCACGCGCGCGATCTCCTTCACCGTCGCGACCACGAGATCGAACGGCGTCGCCTCGCCGTCGGGATAGCCGTTTGCCCAGGCGACGGCGGCGCTGGAGGTCGCGATGGCCTTGGCGCCGGCGACCTCGATGATGCGCGCGCTGCCCGCGTCCCAGGCATTGGGAAGCACCAGGACGTCGGGACCTTGATGAAGCTGCTTGAATGGATTCATGACACTGCCTTCTTCTGGAAAAGATCGGAGCTTGCGTGGCGCGCCTCGTGCTCGAGCAGCCAGCGCTTGCGCGGCAGCCCGCCGCCGTAGCCGGTAAGCGAGCCGTTGCTGCCGACGACGCGATGACAGGGAACGACGAGGCTGATCGGGTTCTGACCGTTGGCAAGCCCCGCGGCGCGGATCGCGCTCGGCTTGCCGATGGTCCTGGCAAGCGCGGCATAGGACGTCGTGGTGCCGCCGGCGATTCTGCGCAGCGCGGTCCAGACCTTCAGCTGGAACGGCGTGCCCGCGAGCGCGACAGCGATCTTGTCGATCGCGAAGACATCGCCGTCGAAATAATCCTCGAGCGCTTTGGCGTGACCGAAGAGGCGCGCCTTCTCAACGAGCACCACGTTGCCATAGCGTTGGCGCAGCGCCGCTTCCCAGCGATGGGTTGGGTCGTCCCAATAGAACAGGCGCAGCGCACCCTTCGCGTCGGAGACCAGCACGCCTTCACCCAACGGCGTCGGCGTGCGCTCGAGGATGAAGCTCTCAGCCACCGCCGGCCTCCGCCGTCCACAGATGCTGCGCGGCATAGGCGCGCCAGGGGCGCCACGCCTCGGCGCGCTCGAGCAATGCCTTCGGCGTCGGGCGCCGCCCCGCTTCCGCGACGACGGGACTGCGCAGGAGCCCGACATCCGCGGCTGGAAACGCGTCGCTGTCGCGCAGCGCACGCAGCGCCCAGTACTGCGCCGTCCACGGCCCGAAGCCCGGCAACGCCAGCAGCCGCTCCAGCGCCTCGTCGAAGGTGCCGATGGGATCGAGCAGCTTGGGGTCCGCCGCCGCGGCTTCGGCGAGCGCCGTCAGTGCCGCGATGCGCGCGCGCGGCATCGGCATGAAGGACAGATCGGCTGCCGCCACGCGCGACGGACGGGGGAAGACCTTCGACAGCCGCGCATCTCCCGTCACCTCGGGCCCGACGGTGACACCGACATTCTCCACCAGCCTGCCGGCGAGATTGCGGGCCGCCGTGACCGTGATCTGCTGGCCCAGGATCGCGCGGATGGCGAGCTCGAAGCCGTCCCAGGCGCCGGGCGTGCGCAGGCCGGGGCGTTTGGAGATCAGCGGCTTCAACGCCGCGTCGCCGGAAAGATGCGCTGCGATGGAGGCGACGTCGGCATCGAGATCGAACAGGCGGCGAAGCCTGGCCACGATGCCGAGCAGCGCGTTCACTTTCGGGAAGCGGATCGTCGCGATCAGATGCCGCGCCTCGGGCCGCACCTCGACGCTGCCGCGATGGCCGCCGATCTCGATCGTGCGCGTGTAGCGGCCGTCCTCGACCAGCTCGACGCCGGGGATCGCGCGCGCCGAAAGGAACCCGGCGATCGCCTCCCAATCATAGGGCGCGCGGAAGCCGAGCTTCAGCGTCACCGTCGACACCCCGCCGCCGCGCTTGCGGCGCAACTCGCTTGGAGACCGGCGATAGAGGTTGCGGAACGCGTCGTTGAAGCGGCGCACGCTGCCGAAGCCCGAGGCCGCCGCGACGTCGGTCATCGAGAGCTGCGTGTCCTGGATCAGCTGCTTGGCGAAGAGCACGCGCCGCGTCTGCGCGACCGCGATGGGCGGCGCGCCGAGATGCTGGTCGAACAGCCGGCGCAGCTGCCGCTCGCCGACGCCGAGCCGGTCGGCCAGCGCCTCGACGCCGTTCTCGCCGTCGAGCAGCCCCTCGCCGATCAACGCCAGAGCCCGCGACACCGTGTTCGAGGTGCCGCGCCAGGCGGCGGCGTCGGGCGAGATTTCGGGCCGGCAGCGCAGGCAGGGCCTAAAGCCCGCCTCCTGCGCCGCGGCGGCGCTGGGATAGAAGCGCACGTTCTCGCGCTTGGGCGTGCGCGCCGGACAGATCGGCCGGCAATAGATCCCGGTCGAGGTCACGCCCACGAAGATGCGCCCGTCGAGCGAGGGATCGCGGGTCTGAAGCGCGCGGTAGCAGATGTCGGGCGGCGGCAGGCTCATGATCGCAGTATGATGCAACGAGGGCGCCGCGTCTGGCCATTTTCGGACGCGAATGGCAGGCGTGCGGCGACGTCATGCGAGAGGAATTGACATCCCGGTTTGCCCTCGCGACGCTTCGCTGCCGATTGGGGAGGACGACATGATCACCGTCTATGGCGCATTTCCGACGCGGTCCCTTCGCGTGATCTGGGCGCTGGAGGAATTGGGCCTCGATTACCGGCTGCGCCCGGTCGACCTGCGCACCCGGATGCAGGATGCCGAATTTTTGAATATCAATCCGGCGGGTTTTCTTCCCGCGATGCAGGACGGCGATGTCGCGATGGTCGATTCCATCGCGATGCTGGAGTACCTGGTTGCGCGCTATGACGGCGCAAACCTTCTGGCGCCGGCGGCGAGCGACGCCTGCTTCCCCGCCTATCAGCAGTTCCTGCATCTGGGCGAGTCCGGCATGGCCGCGTTCCTCAACGTCATCGTCGGCAGCAAGTTCATGGCGCCCGAGAACGAGAAGGACAATTTCGGCGCGCGCATGGCCGAGCGCATGTTCGACAGCCGGCTCGCGCTGGTGAAGGCGCAGCTCGGCCGCGCACCGATGATGGCGGGCGAGCGCTTCAGCGCGGCCGACATCTCCGTCGTCTACGCGCTCGGCATGGCGGAGCGGCTGGGGCTTGCGGACAACTTCGGGGCGGAGGTCGCCGACTACCGCGGCCGGATGGCGGCCCGGCCGGCCTTCCAGCGCGCAAACCGGTCGTGGTCGCCGCCGGCGAGTTGACATTCCGTCAGCCTCTAAAGCAGGCTTGATTCAAAGGGTTGGAGCAAATCCATGGATCAAGCCGCCGCGCGGAGCGACATCACCAGCACGCGCACCAAGCTTTTCTACGGCCTCGGCTCCGTCGCCTATGGCGTCAAGGACAACGGCTTCCAGACGATCCTCCTGCCTTTCTACAACCAGGTCGTGCACCTGCCGCCGCAGCTGGTAGGCCTCGCCCTTCTCCTCGCGATGGTCTGCGACGCCGTATTCGATCCGATCGTCGGCCACTTCTCCGACCACCTGCGGACGCGCTGGGGCCGAAGGCATCCGCTGATGTATGCATCGGCGCTGCCGGTCGCCGTCAGCTACCTCCTGCTTTGGAACCCGCCGCATTGGAGCCAGGGCGCGCTGTTCGCCTATCTCGTCGTGGTGGCGATCGTGACGCGCACCTTCATCACCTTCTACGAGATCCCGAGCTCGGCCCTGGTGCCGGAGCTGACCGACGACTACGACCAGCGCACCTCGTTCATCTCATACCGCGTCCTGTTCGGCTGGGCCGGAGGCCTGACCATGCTGGCGCTCGCCTTCGCGGTGTTCTTGAGGCCCGACGCCACCCAGAAGTACGGCCAGCTCAACGCGACGGGCTACAGCCATTACGGCATGCTCGCCGCGCTGGTGATGTTCGTTGCGATCCTGGTCTCCGCGGCGGGCACGCACCGCTTCATCCCGCAGTTCCGCGTGCCGCCCAAGGAAAGCAAGACGCTCGGCCGCTATGTCCGCGAGATGTTCGCGACGCTTTCCAACCGCGCCTTCCTGATCCTCATCCTGTCGGGCGTGTTCTTCAACATGGCGGTCGGGCTGGTCTTCGCGCTGAACCTCTACGTCAACACCTATTTCTGGATGTTCAACTCGATCCAGCTCTTCTATCTGGTGCTTGCGACCTTCGTCTCGGTGATCTTCGCCTTCATCGTCTCGCCTGCGATCTCGGCGCGCCAGGGAAAGAAGCAGAGCTCGATCCTGATGTTCATGTTCGGCTTCGTGATCTCGATGATGCCGCTGGGCCTTCGATACCTGGGCCTTTTCCCGGCGAACTTCTCGCCGGCGCTGTTGCCGGCGCTGTGGGGCTTCACCGCGGTGTCGGGCATCTTCACCATCGGCGCCTCGATCATGATCATCTCGATGCTCGCCGACGTGGTCGAAGCGAGCGAGATCAAAACCGGCCGGCGCTCCGAGGGCCTGTTCTTCGCCGGCAGCGCCTTCATGCAGAAAGTGGTGTCGGGCTTCGGCCTGCTGGCGTCGGGCATGGTGCTGGCCGCGGCGGGATTCCCGAACGACGCGGTGCCGGGCAAGGTCGATCCCGCGATCGTCGACCGCTTCATTCTCATCTACGTGCCGCTGGTCGTGGTGCTGTTCCTGGTCGGCTTCGCGATCATGTGGTTCTTCCCGATCACGCGCGAGAGCCATCGCGAAACCCTGCGCACGCTGGCCGCCGAGGTGGGCGAGGCGCAGGAGCCGAGCTAGAACCGCAAAGGCCCGGAAAGCCCAAAGGCGAAAGCCCTCGCGAACCTCCGCCTTGTTGCGTCGAAGCTACGGCAGGCGGGCGGCACAGCGTGTTACGGCAGCGCGTCCGCACCTTGGCTTCTCCTCGGGCTTCGCGAAAGACAAAGAGGAGCCTGCATGCGGAATAGCCATCCGCGGGGGCAGGCTTCCAAT
>Ga0213876_10001711_pt1 | contig 13323 bp, 11 predicted proteins | sample BarmaccomBMRX_R9_FD_160113 | JGI IMG/M metagenome (GOLD analysis project Ga0213876, IMG submission 160113) | Root-associated microbial communities from Barbacenia macrantha in rupestrian grasslands, the National Park of Serra do Cipo, Brazil - RX_R9 | ecosystem: Host-associated > Plants > Roots...
CGGGCGACCTGGCTGGCCGTGAGCTCGGCGCCGCGGGTGACGATCGTGACCCGGCTGGCGAACTTGGTCAGAAAGACGGCCTCCTCGGTGGCGCTGTTGCCGCCGCCGATGACCAGCACCTCCTGGCCGCGGTAGAACGGGCCGTCGCAGGTGGCGCAGAAGTGGACGCCCGCGCCGATGAAGTCCTCCTCGCCGGGCACCTCCAGGCGGCGATAGGTCGAGCCCGGCGCCAGCAGCGTGACGTATGAGCGCACCTCGGCGCCATCGGCCAGGCGGGTGACGCGGTATTGGCCGTCGCTGGCCAGGCCGCTGGCCTCGGCCGTCAGCAGCTCGACGCCGAAGCGGCGGGCCTGGGCGGCCAGACGGTCGGCGAACTCGGCGCCGCCGATGCCCTCCGGGAAGCCCGGGTAGTTGTCGAGTCGCTCGGTCACGCCGGCCTGGCCGCCCAGCCCGGCCCGCTCGACGACCAGTGTGTCGATGCCCTCGCGGGCGGCGTACAGCGCGGCAGTCAGCCCGGTCGGCCCGCCGCCGACCACGACGAGGTCGTAGAACGGGCAGCTGGGGCGGGTCTGCAGCCCAAGCTGGCTGGCCAGCTCGGCGTTCGACGGCTCGACCAGGACGTTCCCGTCCGGAAAGAAGATGGTCGGGATGATGCGCTTCCCATTGTTGGTCTGCTCGACCAGCCGCAGCCCGTCGGTGTCCTGGTCGACGTCGACGAAGCTGTAGGCGACGCGGTGCTCGCCAAAGAACTTCTTGGCCCGCTTGCAGTCCTGGCACCACGTGGTGCCGTACATGGTGATCTCATTCGGAGGCATGGCTCGAAGCGCCCATTGTGTCGCGCCGCCCTCATTGGTTGAACAGCGCAGCACTCACCGCGCCTTGAAGGACACTGGCCCGGCGGGCTGACCTGCCACGGCGCGCCGCGGCACGTGGACGCCGCAGCGACCGTGTAGCATCGCCGCGTGTGGACGGTCGACCTGCGGCGGCGGGCGGAGCTGTCGCCAGACGAGCTGGCCGAGCAGCGTGACCTGGGCCTGCGCGCCTGGGCGGCTTCCGAGGAGCCGGATGCGCGCTACCCGTTCGGCATCACCTGGGCCCCGCCCACCTGGCTGGCCCTGGTGCGCGACCCGGCCAGCAGTCGCCTGATCGGCCGCGCCGGGCTGCTCGAACGCCGCATCCGCTGGGGTGACCGCGAGGTGCCGGCCGGCGGCCTGAGCTCCGTATCGACCGATCCCGACTACCGTGGCCAGGGCGTCGCCGGCGCCGCCGTCCAGCGCTTGATGGCCCTGCTGTGCGACGAGCTTGGCGCCCAGGTTGGCCTGCTGATCGCCTCGCAGATGGGCCGGCCGGTGTATGCCCGCCTCGGCTGGCAGGTGCTCGACGGCTCGCTGCGCTGCGAACAGCCGGATGGGCCGCTGGTGTGGACCGACGCCTTCCCCGACAAAGCCGCCATGGCCTTCGCCTGCGGCGGCCGCCCGCTCCCGTCAGGCGACGTCGACCTCCAAGGCCTGCCCTGGTAACAACGCCTAGGAACGCGGCCGAAAACACTGCGTGAGACACTAAAAACCCTCTGCCGCGTTCCTAGGCGCAATCTGTCATAGAAGTTCGGCCGACTACGTCTTCAGCACGAAACCGGCTTGTCGGCCGAACTTCTAGAACACGAGCAGGCCGCGCATGTTCTCGCCGGCGGCGAGGGCGCGGTGGGCTTCGTTGACGTCGTCCAGCGGGTACTGGCGGGTGATGAGCGCGTCGAGCTCGAGCTTGCCGGCCAGGTACAGGTCGACAAACCGGCCGAAGTCGTCGAGCGGCCGTGAGGAGCCGTAGCGCGAGCCGGTCAGCCGCTTCTCATCGCGGTACAGGTCGACCGGATTGACCGCCACGCGGACCTCAGGCGGCGGTGCGCCGATGACGACACACGTCCCGCCGGGCGCCAGGGCATCCCAGGCGGCCTGGATGGCCGGCCCGCTGCCGACGGCGACAACGGTGTAGTCGGCACCGCGGCCGGCGGTAAGCGCACGGATCGCCTGGACCGGGTCGCCCAGGCCGGCGTTGATGGTGTGGGTGGCGCCCAGGCCCCGAGCAAACGCGAGCTTGTTCTCGGCCAGGTCGACGGCGATCAGTGGAAAGGCGCCGCACAGCCGGCCGCCCTGGACGGCATTCAGACCGATGCCACCCGCGCCGAAGATGGCCAGGCTCTGGCCGGCCCGCACGCCGGCGGTGTTCAGAACGGCACCGGCGCCGGTGGTCACCGCGCAGCCGATCAGGGCGGCTTTGTCGAGCGGCATGTCGGGACGGATGGGCACCACGCTTTCGGCCGAGACGACCGTGTGGGTGGCGTAGGTCGCCGGGCCCATGTGCTGGACGTCCTGGCCGCGCAGGTGGCGGCGCGTCGTGCCATCGTGCATCCGCCCGCGCGGCGGGCGCCGCTCACACAGCTGCGGACGGGCCGTCACGCAGTAGCGGCAGCGACCGCAGGCCGGCGACCACGACAGGATCACATGATCGCCCGGCTGGCTGGTCGTGACGCCCGGACCGACCTGCTCGACGGTGCCGGCACCCTCGTCGCCCAGCACGACCGGCAGGTCGGGCCAGGCCATCGAGCCGTCCATGATGTGCAGGCAGCTGTGGCACACGCCGCTGGCGGCCAGCTGCACCAGCACTTCGCCCGGGCCGGGCGCGTCGAGCTCGACCGGCTCGACGACGAGCGGGTCGTGCACATGGTGCAGGACGGCTGCCTGGATCGTCTGGGCCATGCCGCTCAGGCGGCTCCCGTGCGCCACACGCGGAGTACCATGGTAGCGCTGCGGCATGGTCACTGGACACCGTCGCTTCGCCGATCGGGTGGCACTGCTCGGCGGCGGCAGCAGCCCACCCAGTGTGCGAGTCCCATGGCGCATCAGCGCGCCCCGTCAGGGCCTCCGACGCCCGGCGGGCTCGACGCACCGGGCAGCGACGCCGCAGTTCGTCCCGACGAGGTAAAGCTACCACTCATGCACGAGTTCACGAACCGCGTGGCGGTTGTCACCGGGGCGGCCAGTGGCATTGGCCGGGCGCTGGCCGAACGGCTGGCCCAGGAGGGCATGCACGTCATGCTGGCCGACGTCGAGGCGTCCGCGCTGGGACGGGCCGTCGAGGCCCTGCGGGCGGCCGGCCACGACGTGCGCGGCACCGTCACCGATGTCTCGCAGGCGGCCGACGTGGAGCGCCTGGCGCAGGCCACCCTCGATGCCTTCGGCAAGATCCACGTCGTCTGCAACAACGCTGGGGTCAACGGCGGTCGCGGCCATGATCGGAGCGTTCTTGGGCCGCCGCCGGCCATCTGGGAGGCGAGCCTCGCCGACTGGCAGTGGATCACGGGCGTCAACTACTTCGGCGTGGCCCACGGCATTCGGACCTTCGTGCCGATCCTGCTGGCGCAGAATGAAGACGGCCACGTCGTTAACACCGGCTCGATGGCCGGCTTGACGCTCGGCCACAACGTCTATGGCGTGACCAAGCACGCCGTGGTCGCCATGTCCGAGGCGCTCTACCGCGACTTCCGCCGGCTGGGCACCCGCCTGGGCGTGACCGTCATCTGCCCGACGCTGGTCAGCACCAACATCTACACCGCCGATCGCAACCGGCCGGCCGCGCTGGCTGACCCCGAGCGGCCGGCCCTGTCGGACGACGAGGTGGCGCGCCTGCGCACGGCCTGGTCGCGCGGCTTCCCGCCCGAGCACATCGCCGAGCAGACCGTGCAAGCCATCCGCGACGATCAGCTGTACCTGGTCATCGGCACGCCGGCCCACGACGGCTCCATCCGCGAGCGCGTGCAGGCCATCCTCGAGCGCCGTAATCCGACCGACCCGTCGATCCCTGCTTCTGCTCTCGCTCCCGATCCCAGTCCAACTCCAACAAGGTAGGTACCTGTGAGCTGGTCACACGACTTCGATTTTGGACCGCTGGCCCGCGTCGTCTTCGGCGTCGGCCGCGCCCGCGATGCCGGCCGCATCGCCCGCGACCTGAACGGCACGCGGGCACTGGTGATGACCGACCCGGCCGTCCACCGGCTCGGCCTGACCGAGCCGATTGAAGCCGGCCTGAAGTCGGCCGACGTGGGCATCGAGGTCTACAGCGAGGTCACCACCGAGCCGACGCTGGCCGCCGTCGAGGCCGCCGTGGCCATGGTCCGCGAGCGCCAGTGCGACCTGATCATCGCCGTTGGCGGCGGTAGCTCGATGGACTCGGCCAAGGCCGTCTCGCTGCTGGTCGGCAATGGCGGCCGCTTCGCCGACTACACCGAGCGCCGCGTCGGCACCGAGTGGAAGCGCGAGCGCACCGTCGAGAAGAAAGGACCGCCGGTCATCACCGTGCCGACGACGGCCGGCACCGGTGCCGACGTGACCGCCGGCTGCGGCGTCTTCGACCCCGACAGCGGTATCAAGCTATGGGCCGGCGGACCCAACGTGCGGCCCAGTGTGTCGTTGGGCGATCCGCTGCTGACCACCTCCATGCCGCCAAAGGTGACGGCCGATACCGGCTTCGACGCTCTCTCGCAGGCTATTGAGGCGGTCGTCACCCTGCGCGTCAATCCGTACGCCGATGCGCTGCTGCTGCTGGCCATCGAGACGATCGGCCAGGCGCTGCCCAAGGCGTTCGCCAACGGCAGCAACCTCGAGGCCCGCTCGGCCATGCTTGGCGCGGCGACCATGGTCGGCACCGCCTTCCCGGCCGGCGGGCTAACCCACGTCCACACCTACGCTGAGGTGCTCGGCGACCTGACCCACCTGCCGCACGGGCGCCTCATCGGCCTGATGCTGCCGCACGTCCTCGACTGGATGGCCATCGGCTGTCCCGAAAAGCTGGTCCTGATCGCCCGGGCGCTCGGTGAGCACGTCGAGGGTCTGTCGGTGCAGGCTGGTGCCCAACGGGCCTTGGAGGCGGTCCGCCGCCTGTGCGCCGAGTGCGAGATCAACGAACCGCTGCGCACCTACGGCGTCACCGACGACACCCTGCGGGTGTGTGCCGAGCGGGTCTACGCCCAGCACACCCCGCGCTCCGTCGGCGGCCCGCGCGCCTTCCGCAGCCAGGACGAGGTGCTCGCTATCCTCCAGCAGGCCTATTAGCGCCAGCCTCGATTGCCCGAGAGGGAACCCAGATCCTCAACTCGCTGAACGCGATGCCGTAGAATGCGCCGCCGTGTGGCGCGTGGTGCGGTTCGTCGCCTCGCTGCTGGTGCTGGCCTGCTCGGCGGCGCCCGCCAACGCTGAGTCGCGGCCGGATACGTGGTATCGCGACGGGCCGCGGCGGCTGAGCGTGGAGCCACCGTATCGGACCCAGCTCGACGATTCGATCTACGCCCGCTCCGACTGTGGCCCGGCCGTGCTCGGCATGGCCCTGGCCGACTACGGCATCCAGCAAGACACCCTCGACCTGCGGCGGCTGACGCACACTTACCAGGGCACCTGGCCGGCCGTCCGCGTCGGCACCGCCCTGCAGCACATCGCCCACGTGGCGTCCGACTTCGGCCTGGCCACCTACGGCCTGTACGACGCTGACGACCCCGAGGCGTTCCACGCCTGGAGCGTCGACGAGGTCGCCGCGGCCGTCACCGCCGGCCGGCTGGTCATCCCCCTGGTCCGCTTCGGTTTGCTGCCCGGCCACGAGGACACCGGCGTCCGCTGGGGCCACTACATCCTGCTGTACGCGCTCCAGGACGACGGCTTCCTGTACCAGGACCCGGCCGTGCGGCCCATCGAGGACGGCCGCGCCCGCTGGATCAGCCGCGACCAACTCGAGCGAGCGATGGCCCCGGTCTACCCGGCGCGCCAGGCGCTGGCGCTGGGCGGCCGGTAGCGCTCGGCGGCGAACAGCCCGAACAGGACGCCCGAGCCGACCAGCAGCACGCCGGCCACCGCCAGCGCGGCCGGCGCGCCGGCCCGATCGGTGAGCAGGCCGAGGGCCAGCGGGCCGAGCACGTAGCCGGCGTCCGACAGCATGCGGTAGGTGCTCATGACCGCCGCGTTCATGCCCGGCGGGGCCGTATCGGCGGCATAGGCGCCGGGGGCGTCACTGCTGATGCCGAGGGCGATGCTCCACACCGCGCAGGCGGCGAGATACCAGGCGTAGGTCGGCGTCACGGCGAACAGGCCGGCCGAGACCCCGGCGACCAGCGTCGACGGCACGATGACGGCCTTGCGGCCGAAGCGGTCGATCAGCACGCCGGACGGGTAGGCCAGCAGCAGAGCGCCCAGGCTGACCAGGCTCAAGCCCAGGCCGATCTGATCCGGCGCCAGGTCGAGGCGGCTGCTGACCAGCAGCGGCACAACGTTGAAGAGCGCCCCGGTGCGGGCGACGGCGGCGCTGAAGCTGACCAGACAGACCAGCAGGAAGCCAGTATTCAGGGCCAACAGGCGCATCTGCTGGCCGAAGCTCGGCAGTGGCTTGCTCGAATGGGACGTGGGAAAGGCCTGGCGCCCACGTGTCTCGGGCACGCGCAGCCAGGCCAGCACGGCCACGATGAGGCCGCCGCCGGCATAGGCCAGAAACGGCGCATTGAGGCCCAAGTGCTCGGCCAGGAGCCCGCCGGGGTATGGTCCGACGCCAACGGCGAAGGCGAAGACGCCCGAATAGATGCCCATCACCCGCCCGCGCTCGGCCGGCACGGTGATGTCGACCAGGACGATCTGGGCCGCCGTCAGCACCAGGGCCGCCCCCGCGCCAGCCAGGAAGCGCGCGCCCAGGAACAGCGGGTACGACGGCGCCAGCGCGCACAGCAGGTTGCCCAGCACCGTCAGCAGGCCGCCCACGGCGAGCGTCCCGCGCCGGCCGAGGCGGTCGGCGGCGCGGCCGGCCGGCACGGCGGCCAGAAATCTGGCCAGGCCGTAGACGGCGATGGTCAGGCCGATAGCGGCCGGCGAGACGCCGAAGCTGCTGGCGTACAGCGGCAGGACGGGCACCACCGAGCCGAAGCCCAACTGATTGAAGGCGATCAGTACGCACATCCACACCAGCACCCGCCGATTAGCCGACGACCGCATACCCTTCGCCTGGCCACGATACCCGCGCCCGCCGGTCGCGCGTTGCTCCGCGGCAGAGCCTGAATGCCTGTCGAGCGCTGCCCGGTGGGTTGCCACGCGCCACGGTCTGCGAGGCGGGACGCTCAGCGTTCGGTCGGCTCGGACGTTGCGGACGTGTGGTAGCCGGGCGGCGTCCAGTCGCGCAGGACTTCGAGCAGGCGGTACAGGCGCACGGCCCAGGCGTCGCTGTCGCCGCGTCGGGCGTGGGCCCGCAGCGTCGCCCGGCTGCCCAGGCGCAGGCTCAGCCGCACCCGCCGGCCACCGTCCCACTCGCCCTCGACGAAGCCGTCATCATCCAGCCGCTGCAGCCGCAGGCGCACGATGGCCAGCGGCCGCCCGTCGTCTGGTCGCTCGATGGGCCACGGGCCCGCACCGGCCACGTCGCGGCCAACGGCCACGATCTGGACGACCACGCTGCCGTCGAGGCGCGGATCGAGCGCGTCGCCACGGACGTAGCTGATCCACCAGTCGTGATCGGCCGGGGCTGGCCTCGCGCGGGTGGCCCAGCGCTGGCGCAAGGGCTGCCAGTCGTGCTCGTCGCTGGCCGCCGCGCCGGCCACGCGGCTCACGGCCACCCGGTCGGCCAGCGCCCGCAGCCGATCGCTGCCAAACCAGGGCGCCGAAGCAGGCATACCATTCAGGATACGCAGCCCACCGATGGGTCCCTTCTCGACGAGCAGGATCCGTAGGCGGACATCCCGCCGGGAACGAGGCTGCCGACGCTCGACGGCCCTAACCCAGCGGCCGGAAACGCTCCAGATGAGTTGCTCCATAGATAGGATCGTGGCGGCTGTGGGGGATATCGTGGGAGCCATGACTGCGCCCGAGCCGAGCCCGCGGGAGGCTGCCCAGACGCCATCGCTGATCGACATCGACCACTTCGCCCAGGTCGACCTGCGCGTCGGGACGGTGCTCAAGGCCGAGCCAGTGCCCAAGGCCGACAAGCTGCTGCGGCTGGAGGTCGACGTGGGTGAGGACGCCCCGCGCCAACTGGTGGCCGGCATCGCGCCGTACTACACCCTCGAGGAGCTGATCGGGCGGCGCATCATCGTCGTCGCCAACCTGCAGCCACGGACGCTGCGCGGGCTCGAGTCGCGCGGCATGCTGCTGGCGGCTGGCGCCGAGGGTGGTCGGCCGGCGCTGGTGACGGTGACCGACGCCGACGTGCCCAACGGCGCTCGCCTGCGCTGATGGCCACCCCCGACGCCGCCGCCGCGCCACCCACGTCGACGGCGGCGCCCTGGTGGCAGCGACCGTTTCGTGTCTTTCAGACCAACCTGCGCGAGATCGACGCCGGCCTCGACGTCGAGGCCGTGCTCGACGACATCACCGGCTTCGGCGCCAATGCCTGGCTGCTGAATGCCGGCGGGATCGTCTCGTTCTACCCCAGCCGGCTCGACTTCCAGCAGCCCAGCCCCTGGCTAGCCGAGCGGCCCAGCGGCGACCTCATCGGTGACGCCACCGCCGCCGCCCACCGCCGCGGCGTCCGCCTGATCGCCCGCTGCGACTTCTCCAAGCTGCCGCGCGCCGTCTACGAGGCCCATCCGGACTGGTTCTACGTCTCGCCGGCCGGGCGGCCGCAGGTCTACAACGACCTCTTCTCCTGCTGCCCGTGCGCGCCCTACTACCAGGAGCACGCCTTCGAGGTTGTCAACGAGATCCTCGAGCGCTACACCCCCGACGGCTTCTTCTTCAACATGTTCAACCACCCGCTGCGCGACTACTCGGGCGGCTACCACGGCATCTGCCAATGCGTCCACTGCCGGACCCGCTTCGGGGCATCCACCGGGCTGGAGCTACCACCGGCCGAGGACTGGCGCGACCCGGCCTACCTCGCCTGGCGGCCGTGGAGCCGCGGCGTCCTGGAGGACCTGGCCGGCCGCGTGCGCGCCTTCATCAAGGCCCGCCGACCCCAGACGGCGCTGCTGCTGCGCATGAACTCGGACGTGACCTTCCACGAGGTCAACAACGCCGTCGACCGGCCGCTGCCGTTGTGGCCGTACTGGGCCGGCGAGTTCGGACGCGAGGCCCGCACCGCCCACCCCGAGCGACCGGCGGTGTGCAACGCGGTCATGTTCCTGGACATCCCGTACCGCTTCACCGCCGAGCAGCCGGGCCTCATCGGCCTGCACCTGGCCCAGGTCTTCGCCCAGGGCGTCAATCCGTGGGCCTACGTCATCGGTACCACCCGTAACCAGCCGGATCGCACCAACTTCCCGATCGTCCGCCAGATGCTGACGTTCCATCGCCAGCACGAGGCGCTGTACGCCGGCCTGCGCTCGGCGGCCCGCGTGGCGCTGGTATCGTCAGTCCGCTCCGAGGAGCAGGTGGCGCGGGCGCGCGGCGGGCGGACCGATCTGAGCTCGGTGCTGGAGTCACGGCGCGGTGCCTACCGGGCGCTCCTGGAGGGCCACGTCCCGTTCGACGTCCTGCCCGACGACCAACTCGTGGCCGCCGCCGCCGACGGGCGCCTGGCGAAGTACGAGGCCCTCGTGTTGCCGGACGTGGCCGTCCTCGACGACGCCCAGGCCAGCGCCTTGGATGCCTACGTCGCCGCGGGCGGTGGCCTGGTCGCCACCTATGAGACGGGCGCCTATCGGCCCGACGGCCGGCTGCGCGACGAGCTCGCCCTGGCCAGCCTGGGCGCGCGGCGTGTGCTCAGCCGTCGCGAAGGGCCGCCGGTCGCCGACGCACCCGACCCGAGCGGTCTCAGCCGCCCGCTCCGCTCGGCCTACCTGCGCATCACCCGTCGCGAGGACCTGCCCGGCTTCGAGGCGACCGATCAGATCATGCTCGACCGCGCCTTCCTCAGCGTCGAGGCGCGGCCCGGCGCCGAGCCGTCGCTCGAGCTGGTGCCGGCCTCGCGCTACGGACCACCCGAAAAGATCTACTCCGACGTCAAGACCCAGCTACCGGGCCTGCTCCACATCCGCTACGGCCAGGGCCGCACCGCCTACTTCCCGTGGCCGGTCGATCAGCTCTACGTGCACCACAGCTTGCCGGCCCATCGCGCGCTGCTCCTGCAGGCCCTCGACACCGTCTCCGGCCGCTGCCAGTCCATCACCCAGGCGCCGGCCTGCGTCGAGGTCACCCTCGGCCGCACCGCCGACGGCCGCCAGGTGGTCCACCTGATCAACTACTCCGGCCACCGTGACCGCGCCTACGACGCGCCGCTGCCGATCTTCGACCTCACCCTGCATCTGCCGCTCGACGCGGCCGCGCCGCCTCCGCGCGCCCACGCCCTCGTGGCCGACACGCAGCTCGAGTGCCACCTCACGCCGCCCCTCACCCGCGCTGCCGCGCGGCCTCTCCCCGATGGGGCGAGGCGGAACGACGCCCAACGCTCGCAAGACACTGGCGCGGTGGGCGGCAACGCTGTGGTGCGTTTGGAAGGCGAACGGCCGGTTCCGCCTCGCCCCCTCGGGGAGAGGCCGCGCGGCAGCGCGGGTGAGGGGCGGCCGGCGAGCGAAAGCGAGCCGGGTGAAGGGGGCGTCGTGTCGGTGCGCGTGCCGCGGCTGGATCTGTTCGAGGTCATCGTCGTTGATGGGCCAGGTATGGCACCCTAGACGCTCGGAAGGCCGACCGCCGTGGCCCGCTACCTCGCCCGCCGCCTGCTGCTGATCCCGCCCGTGCTGGTGCTGGTCAGCATCATCGCCTTCAGCATCATCCTGCTGCTGCCCGGCGACCCGGCGCTGGCCATCCTCGGCGAGGAGCGCTCTCATGACCAGGCCGCCTACGCCGCCCTGCGCAGCGAGCTCGGCCTCGACCAACCCATCCCCGTCCAGTACCTGACCTGGGCCGGCCGCGCCCTGCACGGTGATCTGGGGCTGTCCGCCCGCAACCAGCAGCCGGTGGGCTCGCTGATCGTGTTGTCGCTCGGCCCGACGCTGGAGCTGTCACTCCTGGCGCTCGGCATCGCCCTGCTGATCGCCCTGCCGCTGGGGGTCCTGGCCGCCGCGCGCCCCAACTCGCTCTTCGACCTGCTCGGCACCGCCCTGGGGCTGGCCGGCATCGCCATGCCCAGTTTCCTGCTGGGCATCCTGCTGATCTTCGCTTTCGGCGTCTGGCTGCACGTGCTGCCGACAGGCGGCTTCGTCGATCCGACGCGCAGCGTGGCCGACTCACTGCGGCTGATGCTCCTGCCAGCCGTGGCCCTCGGCGCCGGCCTGGCGGCGACCCTGATGCGCCAGATCCGCAGCGAGCTGCTCGACGTCTTTGGCCAGGACTACGTCACCACCGCCCACGCCAAGGGTCTCTCACGGGCGCGGGTGGTGCTCGGCCACGCCCTGCGCAACGCGCTGATCCCGGTCATCACCCTGCTCGGCGTCCAGATCGGGCGTTTGTTCGGTGGCGCGGTGGTCATCGAAACGATCTTCGCCATCCCCGGCATGGGCCGCCTGGCCGTCCAGTCGATCTTCCTGCGCGACTTCCCGGTGGTCCAGGCGATCGTGCTGGTCATGGCCCTGGCCGTGCTGCTGTCCAACCTGCTGGCCGACGTCCTGTACGGCGTCGTTGATCCACGTGTCGCCTACCACTGAGGCCCGGGCCCGCGCACCCGTCGCGACGCCGCCCGTCGCCACCCCGCGGCCCCCTGCCGCCTCGGCCATCCTGCCGCGCTGGCAGGCGAGCAACCGTCGCCGCCAGGTGCGCCAGTTCGTGCGCGTCCGCGGCGCGGTCTTCGGTCTGCTGGTCCTGCTGGCCCTGCTGCTGCTCGCCTTTGGCGCCGACTGGCTGGCGCCCTACGGCCCGGACGCCCAATCGTACCTCGACGTGCTCCAGCCACCCAGCGCCCAGCACCTGTTCGGCACCGACGACCTCGGCCGCGATATCCTCGCGCGGGTCATCTTCGGCGCGCGCGTCTCGCTGGCCGTCGGGCTGATCTCGGTCCTCATCTCGCTCGTTGGCGGGGTGCCGGTCGGCCTGGCCGCCGGCTACCTGCGCGGCGCCTTCGACGACTGGAGCATGCGGCTGATGGACGCGATCTCGGCGTTCCCGGCCCTGGTCCTGGCGCTGGCCATCACCGCCGCGTTGGGGATGGGCATCGGCAATGCCATGCTGGCCATCGGCGTGGTCCAGGTGGCGCTGGTCGCCCGCCTGGCGCGCGGCCAGGCGCTCAGCATCCGCGAGCGTGACTACGTGCTGGCCGCGCGGGCGCTTGGTGCGACGTCACCGCGCATCGTCGCCCGCCACGTGTGGCCGAACCTGACGGCGACCATCGTCGTGCAGGCCTCACTGGCGGTCACCACGGCCATCATCACCGAGGCGTCGCTGTCGTTTCTGGGGCTGAGTGTGCGGCCGCCCACGCCGTCGTGGGGCACCATGCTCAGCCAGGGCTACCAGTACCTGGAGACCGCCCCGTGGCTGGCGGCGGCCTCCGGCGGGGCCATCTTCATCACCGTTCTCGGGCTCAACTTTCTGGGAGACGGCATCCGCGCGGCGCTCGATCCACGCCTGGCGCGGCGCGGCTAACGTGGGAGGACGTATGGTACTTCGATCGGGGCGCGCCACGCGCCGCAGTGTGCTCGGCTGGCTGCTGGGAGCGACCGGCGTGTCCCTGCTGGCGGCCTGTGGGCCGGCCGCACCACCGTCGTCCGGCCCGAGCGGCGGCGCCGCACCGACGGCCGCTGGCACCGCGCGCGTGGCCGGTCCGCAGTTGGCGACGGCCGCTCCGGCCGCCACCAGCACCTCCCAGCCGGCGGCCGCGACCATCAAGCGCGGCGGCACCCTCAAGGCCCAGCGCCAGAACGACTGGCCGACCCACGATCCACACCTGACGCAGACCAATAGCCAGGACATGCCACTGGTCTTCGACTACCTGACCCGCATCGACCAGAACGCGGCCAGTGGCACCTTCGACATCAAGCCCTCGCTGGCCGAATCCTGGGAGCTGCCGGACCCGACCACGGTCGTCTTCAAGCTCCGCTCGGGCGTCAAGTTCCACGACGGGACCGACTGCGACGCGGCGGCCGTCAAGTGGAACCTCGAGCGGATGATGACCCACCCCCAGTCGGCGGCCAAGAATCACACCGCCAGCATCGCCAGCGTCGAGGCGCCCGACCCGACCACCCTGCGGCTGAAGCTGAAGACGCCCAGCCCGGTGCTGTTCGTGAACCTGAGCAGCGAAGCCGACAGCGTGGCCGGCATCATTTCGCCGACGTTCGCCCAGAAAGTCGGCGACGCCGGCCTGGCCCGCCAGGCGGTCGGCACCGGGCCATACACGATGGCTGAGTTCCGGCCGGGCTCGCAGGCCACCTACCGCCGCAAC
>Ga0213876_10001712_pt1 | contig 13307 bp, 9 predicted proteins | sample BarmaccomBMRX_R9_FD_160113 | JGI IMG/M metagenome (GOLD analysis project Ga0213876, IMG submission 160113) | Root-associated microbial communities from Barbacenia macrantha in rupestrian grasslands, the National Park of Serra do Cipo, Brazil - RX_R9 | ecosystem: Host-associated > Plants > Roots...
GGCCTAGCCGTCGGCGCCGCGCAGCGGCCGCTTTAAGAACGCCTCAAACTCGGGGGTGGCAAAGATCAGGGACACCCGCCCGCCTTGAGAATGCACCACCCGCACCTGCGGGCAGCCCGGGTGGGCCAAGCGGCGCAGAATGAGTCGACGCGAAAGGTTCAGCCGCGTCGCCAACTGTTGCGGGGTTTCCGGCGCGCGCTGCTTGGGGGATACGGTGTACCCGAGCCCATCGAGGAGCTTGATGGCCCAATCGGCCAAGTCCTGGGTGGAGGGGCTCTCGAGGGTGACGCGTACCATAAGAATCGGGAATGTCGCCATTCTGACGGCCAACCGCTGGCGCGTCCAAAAAGGAAATCGCCAATAGTTCTTACATTTAGAGCTACAGGAACGCCGCAATCCGGTAGTCCCGTACAAAAACATTATTACATATTTATATCTAAAATAAATTAGGAATAATAATTTGCCTCCATGGACTACGGCAACACGGGAAAACTGAACTGCAGTAGTCCCGCAGTATATGGATGCAGTAATCCGGCAATCCTGAAATCAAGTGACCCAGCATTCCAGGATCAACGCAGGACCGGGCCTCAGGAGTACGGCGTCGAACCAGCCTACTGGAATGCCTGACTACGGCAATAATTCACAATCAAACTACGGGAATCAGGTATTTAAAAAGCTCGGTACGGCCAGAATCCACTTCTACGGTAGTACAGTAAAGCAGCAATCAGTTTCTAAAGGACTACGGCGAACTAGATTTCAAGGAATGCGGTAATGAATTAAACCAATATTCCAACACTACTTCTTTAATGTACTACCATAGAACGCTAACGCGGCAGCCGGTGGGTGTCGAAGGAAACGGGGGTTACGGGGAGGCATCGTCCAAACAAGCCTTTCAACCGCGTGGCGGAGCAGTACGGTACTACGGTAGTAATCGGTCGCCCCGAATGGTGAGCGGTTGCCAAAGGCGCAACCTCCGCGTCAAACGACCACCCGGACTTGGACCTGGAACCGCTCGCCGTCTGCGACCAACGCCAGGCGCCACTGAGCGACGGCTTGCAGGATTTCTTCGGCCGCCACCGACGTGGGCTCATGAAGGGTCACCGCCACGACATGATCGCCAAAGGCCAATTCGAACTTGGCGCCTAGGAAACGGCTGGGCCCGAGCCGATGGTACGGCATCACCCACGACTGACCTTGGTCGTCGATGACGACGCAGCTGATGAGCGTTGCAGGATCAATCAAGAGGTCATGGGCTTGCGGCTCGTCAAGCTCCAGCGCGCCCCTAAGGTCGTTGTCCATGGGTGGGGGTGCAGTTGAAGTGGCGGTGTAGGGTCGGACCGAGCGCCCCATGGGCGAGGTAGGGAATGTGTCCTTGGGCGGTGGCCATCGCGCGATCCAGGGTAACGGCTCCTCGAAGCCGGCGCGCGGCAGGGGGTACACGGGCTGCAAGCGCGGCCGCTAGGGCAGGGGGGGTGACCTGGATTTGCGCCGTTGGTTCCAGGGTGTCTAGGAAACGAAGCCCGGCCAAGGCGAGGCCGGCATGGACGCGGCACTCCCGCTCATCGCGTTTAAGGCGTTCCGAAACCCGTGCGCTACGTTGGTGCGCTGCGGTGAGGATTTGCGCTGCGGGGACCGCCGGCACGTCGGCCATGCAGCCGGCCATAACCTGGATGGAAGACAGCTGCCGTTTGGCCATGCGAGGCTGAAGTTGAGACGACGTTTGTGCAATCAGGCGGTCGAGATCTTGAATTTGGCTGCGCGCCTGCCGGAGCGCCTGGCGGCGCACGCCCTTCGAGGGTTTGGAGGCGTCGTCGATGAGGTCCCGGGTGGCTTGGTCGAGGCGGAGTCGCCAGTGCAGGCGGGTGAGCTTACGCTCCATACCGCTTAATTTCGGAGGACGGTAACGGTCGTTTGCCATTTGGCGAGCCAGCGGGGTGAGGGCCTCCGGGCGCAAGGGCGGTACCCCGGCCCCTTGCCGTTCCCCTTGGATTTTGGCCGCAATCGGCCCGGCTTGATGAACGACTCGGGCGTGGGCCTTGGAAAAGGCGCGGTGAACGGCGCCGGAGGCTTCGATGGCGGCAATCACCATTTTGCCGCACGAAGAAGGTTCCGCGTCGATGCCGTTTTGGCGTAAGATCCGGCACAACTCGTGGTTGTACACGCGTTCTAGGGCCGCCATGCGTTCGAATACCGGCCCGATCTCCAGAGCCCTCAGCGCGCCGCATGGGCCTAGGGTTACGTTCATGATCAACAGGTGCGAGTGCAAGTGGGGTTCCCTTTCCCGGTTTGTCCGGTGCACGGCGTGGGTGAAAAGCATGGCCCCGGTGAGCTGCCATCCGCCGTGAACGGGGTTAGCTCGGACGCGCACGGCGGCGGCCGGTTCGACCAGCAGCCCAAACGCGCTTTCGACGGCCCAACGATGCGCGCGCAGGACGCAGTCCCCTTGGGCGCTTACCAGGGCGGCCACCGAGACGCTTTTGGCGGGGGCGAACACCACGTCCCACCCGAGGCGCCGCTGGGGTGAGGCGCGCTGGTACAGGGGCCGGCCGTCGCCCGGAGAACGTCCCGAAGCGGCCATGGCAAGGCCATCCCGGGTGACGGCTTGCCCACGGATTTGGAGAAAGGCCGCCACGTTGCCGTCCCATTTCATGGGTGCCGTTTCTTGGGCGAAATAGCGGGCCAGGGCGGCAGGGTTTTGAATCGGGGCAACGTTAATCACGGCGCAACCTAAAAATTATTTCATAATTTACTAGCAATAAATGCGCTATAGCGCACCCTACGGGCAAGGGTTTTGATCATTGCGATCACCGCGATGATCGCGATCGCTGCGATCGTCGTGACCGCTGCAATCGCGGGTGTGATGGCGGCGTGCGGCACGAGCCGGGGACGCTCGAGCCGTGCGGGCAGGTGGGGGTAGGGTCGTCCCCTGGCAAGGATTGGGGTTGACCGGGGTAAGGGATTAAATTATAACAATAAATTGTTGTTATAAAGTTATGACAAAACTGACCTTGACCGACGAGGAAAAGGCGGTGCTGCGCAGCGGCATGTGCCTTGGGTGGCCGGAACCCTTCATCCAGGAATTCGTGAAGCGGTGCGAAGCGACCGGCCTTTCGCCGTTTCGGCAGCAGGTCTATGGGAGGTTGCAGAGCACCAAAGAGGATGGTCAGTACGTCAAAAAACTGGTGGTCATGACCAGCATCGGTGCGCTGCGCTCCATGGCCGAAGGCACGGGACGCTTTCGGGGACGAACGGAACCCTTATTCGCCGGCGATGAACTGATCGCGTCCCACCAGATCCAGGAGGACCTGCGGGCCCACCTCCGGGAACTGGGGCGGCGGGTTATGGGCGCCAAAGACGAAGCCGAGCTCACGTTGGCGAAGGCAAAGCAGGAAGCCATTCAGGAGGTATTGGACCGCGAGTCCAAAAACGAAGCGGGCATCTGGAAAGCGGTGTGGACGGGCGATAGGCCCCCGTTTGCGGCTAAAGTGGGCGTTCGATCGGTGGACGCCGGGGGCCAAGAGCACGTCACTTACCACACGGCGAAATTTAGCGCTTACGTTCAAATGAACCGGGAAGGAAAGGCGATAGGGCTATGGGCCGGCGAGTTACGCGACAACCAATTGGCCAAGTGCGCGGAAGCGGGGGCGTTGCGGGCGGCGTTTCCTGACGAACTGGGCGGCGTTTATACCGCCGATGAGATGGCCAACAAGCTGGCCCCTTCGGAGCAGGAAGAGTTGGTAAGAATTCAGGACGTCGCCGTCCGGGGCCCGCGGCCGGCGGATGCACCTAGCGAGCGCCGGTCCGCAAGCGACCCGTTAACGCCGGGCCTTTCGACCGCGTCGGGCGGGGCCGGGCGGGTAAGTGAGCCGGATCGGCCGATGGCCCCGGCGGGCGCGGGGAGGGGAAACGGGCAGAGTTCACCGCACCCCCAACCGAACGGCTCTGGGCAGGGGGATGGGTTGGGCGTGCCTTGGGATTACGGGGCGGAAGGTAACCCCCTGGACGTGCAAGTTTCCCCCCGCGTGTCCCGGGTCACGGCCCTGCACGGCAAACCGCTTCGGGAGTTGTCCACCGAGAACCTGAAATTTTTCGGGCAGGTGCCGGTCCGGGGAACGGATCCGGAAAAGGTACGATTTTATCGCGCGGTGTACCAAGTGAACGCCGAATGGGATAAGGTGAAGCCGTTCGAAGAGGACGTGAAACGCGTGGAAGGCGTGGTTCGTGGGCGCGTGGATCGCAAGGAAGTGGTGCACGCCAAAGGGGGAAGCGTTGTGGAGCAGAAGATTGAGGAGGCAAACCGGCGGCAGAGCTACGGCGTGGACCAAAAGCCTCAAGAATTAGTCATCGTCGAGAAGGTTGAGATCGTGGGCCGGGCGGTAAAGGTCAGAATTGGGCAAGGCACGGTCTTTGTCCCGCAAAGCAAGGCGCGGGACACCGAGGACCCGGGAAAGGTCGCGATCCCAAAATGGCTGTATGACGAGAAGCAGGCCGAAGCGGTGGGACGGCCGCAACGGCGCGGCACCGGCGTACAGCAATGAAGTAGCCAAGTAGCAGCATGACCACCGCAGTAAGGCAATCATGGACTACGGTAGGCAGGTAGGAAGCGGTGCCGGGGACGGGAGAACCCTTGCCGGCTTTCTTCTTTTCGATGCCGCGGGGACACACGTTGGCGCCGATCTAACGGGGCATCGCCCGTGAGTCCCGGGTTAGAAGCAAACTAACATGAGCCTCGACTCGGTAACGTTGGCTCAAACGCCGTACGACGGCGAACCCCCCGCCGCGGAAACGGGTAGAAAGGCCTGGCTGGCTGCCATCCGGCGTGACCTGGAACCGCTGCGGCAGCAAGCGGTCGAGAGGGAAAACCCTCGCCACTGGCTCCTTGAGGCGGCACCGTGCATTGATGAGGCGCTTAGGGAAGGGGTTCCCAAGGAAACGGTTTTACGGGTACTCGTGACTCATGGGTACCGCGGGACGAGGTCGACGTTTCTATACTTTGTAAAACACCGCCTCAAACGGGAACTCGTTCGTCAAGGCGTCACGCCCGAAGGTTGGGTACGGGAAAAACCCGCCCCGCACCCTGGGGACGGTGCAGGGGGGGAACTAAAGTCGATTTCCAAATGGGAACCTTGCCGGTCGAAGGCGGCGGGGATTCGAGACCCGCGGGGCTTACGGGAACGATTGGCTGGACCACGCGACCGCGGCCAAGCGCCCCGGACGGTGTTTAAGGCGGTTGCGCCAAAGCAAGAAAACGAGTTTGAGCGACGGCTGGCCGAGGCCATCCGGCAGCGGAAGGCCAGCGGCGAGTGGCAGGCGGTTTGACACTCCCCACGGCTGAAGCCGGGGGATTCTCGATTCAACACGATGCGCCCACCGAAGCAGGTCTTACCATCGCTCCACGAGCGTTTTGAGTCTCAGAGTGCCCCTCCGCGACCAATCGCCTCCCTTCAGCTTCCAGGTTCAACGCCGCATTAAGGTCTCGACAATGAACGGCCCCACAACCGCACGCCCAAACCCGATTCGACAAGGACAGTTCGTCGTTCACCGCCTGACAAACGTGGCAACGCTTCGAACTAGGGAAGAACCGGTCGACCACGACCACGCGCCGGTAATTCCACAGGGTCTTGTAGTGCAATTGGCGACGGCATTCGCTGAAGGCAGCATCCAAGACCGATCGGGCCAGCTTGGTTCTCGCCATCCCTTTGATACTCAGGTCTTCGATGCAGATCAGGTCAAAACGTCCAACCAGGCCCGTCGTCACCTGGTGGACGAAATCGTTGCGTTGGCGGGCCACCTTTTGGTGAACCCTGGCCACCTGCCGTTTGGCTTTCTTGCGGCGGTGGCTGCCCTTCTTCCGGCGAGAAAAGATCCGTTGCGCCCGGCGCTGCCGCCGGTGGGCTTTGCGGGCGAATTTGGGCGCGGGGATCGATTCGCCGTTGGACAGGGTGGCAAAGTCGATCAGCCCCAGGTCCACGCCCACGGGGCTTTGCGGGGCAGGCAATGCCACTGCCGGAAGGTCGAACTCCTGGATGAGGCAGACGTGCCAATGGCCAGCGGCATCGCGCTTGAAGCTGGCCGATTTGGTGATGCCCTCCACCGGTTGCGACAAACGCAGGCCGATCCAGCCGATCTTGGGGCAATACACCTGCTTGCCTTCGAGCTTCACTCGTTGGGGGATTCGAAAAGCAAAGCGCTCGTCCTTGGCCCGCTTGAACCGGGGAAACCGGGCGCGTTTCTCAAAGAAGTTCACAAACGCCCGGTCCAGGTCGCGCAAACTCTCCTGCAACGCCTGGCTATCGACTTCTTTGAGCCATTCCAGGCCGGGCCGGTGTTTGAGTTCAGTCAGTTCCAGGTTCAACGCCGCATAAGAAAGCGTCTTGCCGTGTTGCGCGTAGTGCTCCTTACGCCGGGAAAGCCCCCAGTTGTAGACCGCCCGGCAGGCGCCGGCGATGCGGCGCAACCCCTCTTCCTGCTGCGGGGTCGGCTCGAGTCGAAACCGGTACGCTTTGCGCTGTTTACCCACCGATGAAATGAGTACAAACCCTACCGGAACGGTGTTCAGTTGTACACCATAAACCTTAATCGAATCGAACCTTTCCATCCCCAGGGCCAAAGCCCGGGAGCTTCTGGTCCATTCTCGCTAAGGATGGCTACCCACGAAAAAAACGGCCGGTGGCGCCTGGTGCTTCAAATGACCGACAAGGGCGGCGTCATCAAAAGCACGCTGTGCGGGATGAAGCTGGCGTGGGCCTTAAACCGGGGCATGAAAGCCATGGGGGTTGACCCCGATTCGGGCAATCGCACGTTTTACCGGCAGATGGACCATTACCGGGGCGCGTCCGGCCGCGTGGCTTGCGTGAACATCGAGGACGGTCAGGACCGGGAAGGGATGGACCAAATTCTCACCGGTTACTTCGGCAGCAAATGCGACGTGGTGATCGTGGACGGTATGCCGGGTCAGCGCAAGCAGTGGGTCGATTGGTTGGAGGGAATGGACTTATTCGATAGCCTGCCCCTAGTCAACCTGGGGGTGACGTTCGTGGTGAACGTGGATGAGGATTACGACTCCGTCCACCAGGCCATATCCATCATGGAACGCTACCGGCACGCGCCGGTGGACTGGCTGATCGCGAAGGTGCACCACAAGGTCCGGCACACGGACCTTTGGGATCGTAAGTCCAAAGGGCCTGAGCTGGCTGCGGAACTCCATGCCCACGAGGTCATCGTCGACAACCTGCCGGCGTACCTGGCGGGCCGTCTCAAGGAAAGGGATTTAACCCCCGAGAAAGGCATGGATTGCGACGACCTTGAGTGGATGAACCGCAACCGGTTACGAAAGTTCGTCGTCACCCATTACGAGCGGTTTGACCGAATCAACGGCATTTTGGGGGGCGACACGGAATCGGGCAAGGCAACGTTTAGCCGTTGTCCCGTCCCCCAAAGGGGGGGGTCAGAGGATGCCGGATAGCCCCGCCACCCCTGACTTTTACTCCGAACTGCGTGCGACCCTAAATGGAAAGGCGGCGCGCCCGGACGAACGCGGCGCGAAACCAGACGGCGGTTTACCCGCTGGCTCGGCCACCGAACCGACGGTGATTGCCGTCAAGCGTCGGGTGGAAGTGGAGCACGGGCGGGCCCTTAAATCGTTGTCGGAATTGGCCAAACGCAACGAAGAGGCCGAGCGGCGGGCTAAGGCTACGGTGCACGCCTTATCCGCCAAATACCTTGAAGCGCTGGCAAAAAACCCCGATGTCCATGAGGGCGACCCGTTGTTTTTCTTCGGGTACGGGCTGGAATGCATGGAAGACATCATCCACGCCGGCTTTTGCCAGGTGAACGCGAGCGTAAACCTTTACCTGGAAGAGTTGGACGCGCGTTTCCAGAACCTGCTGGTAATGGCCGAGGCGATCGAGGCCGCTCACCAGGAGACAAAGCGGCTGGCAGACGACCTCCAAGGGGTGATCGGCCAAATCGAAGCGCGGCGGTCGGCCTGGCTTGATGGCGCCAAAGGGCAACTGAAAGGGCAATTCGAGGCCTTTACGCAAGGGCGGCAGGCAGCGGAAGCGCAACTGCTCGAGGCCGTCCTAACGTCGCACCGCTCGTTAAGAAGGGCCGTGGGCGCCTTGGCCATTCTGGTCGTGGCGCTCGGGGTGATCACCGCCGTTGGGTTTTATTTCTTAAAATTGAACCTTTAACGTTGAGATAAATAAAGCCTGCCGGTAGCCTTTTTGGGAAACGTTGCGCGACCATGGCCGTTGAAGCACAATCCCAGGGCAATGTTCAACCCGCAGATATTGGCGGCGAGCTGGGTGGAGAAAATGGTCTCGTTTTACCCGCACACCGTCGAGGCGTGGCTGCTGAAGCCGGAGGACCATCCGCATCAGAAGCTCTTGGCGCTCCTCGACCGTTTCATCGAGGGCACGATGAAGCGAATGGAAGGCGAGGACAAGACCAACCCGGACCGCTGGGGGGAAGCGATGAAGGACGCCTTGGAAGCGGAGTTAGGCGAGCCGGGGGAATTGGATTCACGGCAGCCCACGCTGGAGCAGGAGGTGCACTGGCAGGAGATCCGGGAAATCCTCAACGGGTTAGTGGACCATTACTTCACGGCGGATTGGGAGGGACCGGAAGCGGAAGGCCCCCCCTAAGGCGCGGCTGGTTCTACGATCCCGACCGCGAAAACCCGCAACCCCGGGGCGCAAAAGCAAAGCTGCGGGCCAACCTGGAAGCGATTGAGACCTTGGTCCGGCTGGAGCGCGGCGGCACGGCGGCCACCGCGGAGGAGGCGCGCAAACTGGCCGCTTACAGCGGCTGGGGCGCCGTGGCGGGCGTGTTTGACCCCACCGCGCTCTACGCCCGGGAAATGCTGGGCGCTCGTAGGGAACGCTGGGTCAGCGCGGCCCAGCGGGCGGCGCTTGCGCAATGGCAAACGGAGTACGGCGAAGCCTGGGAAACCCTCAGCCGTTACCTAACGAAAGAGGACCTGGACCAGGCGCGCCAATCCACCTTAAACGCCCATTACACCTCGCCCGGCGTTTGCAAAGCCTTGTGGGCCATCGCCGAACGGCTGGGGTTTACGGGCGGCGCGGCGTTTGAGCCGGGCATGGGCACCGGGCTCATCCAAGGGGCGTGCCCGGCCCACCTGCGCGAGAAGGTTCATTTCACCGGGGTGGAGCTGGACGGGATCACGGCGCGAATCGCGAGGCAACTGTTTCCGGACGATGACGTGAGGCACGCCGACGTCCGGGACGTGGTCGCCGACGGGCGCTACGACCTGGTGATCGGCAACGTGCCGTTCCACGAAAACCCCATTCGCGACCCGTCGTTGGGTCGGCCGCTGAACCTGCACAATTACTGCCTTGCCAAAGGCCTTCAGGCCCTCAAGCCCGGCGGCGTCCTGGTGGCCATTACCAGCCGCCACACGCTGGATTCGCAAATGGAACAGCGGCGGTTCCTGGCCCAAATCGGCGAATTCCTTGGGGCCATCCGGTTGCCCCATTCAACGTTTCGCGCAAACGCGGGCACCGACGTGGTCACCGACATCGTCGTGATGCGCCGTCCGGACGGCAGAAAGGTTTGCGAGCTCCTGCCGGCGTGGCAACTGGCGGAAGAGCTTTTGAGCCCTCTCGAGCAGGAGGACCTTAAACCGGGCGTGGTCCCGAGGGCGATCAAGCGCAACGAGTATTTTGCTTCCCGGCCGGAGATGTTGATCGGCCGCGAGACCCTGGAGAAGTCGAGCCAGTACGCCGAAAAGGATTACCGGGTTGAATGCGATTTACGGGAGTTGGACCAACGGGTCGCGAAGGCGATCGAGACGTTGCCCGCGAACGTCCTGACCGCCGGGCGCGACGTCAGCCCCCAAAGCCGGCCGGCTGCGGGGGCGCAAGGAGGGGGTGAAGAGGGCGCCTACGGGTTAGATGGCGAGGGCAACGTCCGTTACTTCGAAGGGGGGACGTCCCGGGTGCCGGCCTGGATGGAAAGCGGCGTGGGCGGCCGCCTAACGCCCGACGAGAAAGTCACCGCGGCCAAATCGTACCTCGCGCTACGGGACCATTACCGAAAGGCGTTGCGGCTTCAGGCGGACCCGCACGCGGTGGAAGAAGCGTTGGATGAGGCGCGCGATGAACTGAACCGCCTGTACGACGCCCACGTCGCCCGGTGGGGCACGCTAAACGCGCGCAAACCCCTGCTGCGGTTTTTGGCCGACGATGCGCACTACTTCGCGGTGCTGGGCTTGGAAGACGTCGCCATCACTAAGACGGCGGAGGGCACCGTCTACGAGACGTCAAAAGCGCAAATCTTCTATGAACGCACGGTGGCCCCCACGGCGGAGCCGGCCCGCGCCGACACGCTCGAGGACGCGCTGGCGCTCAGCCTAAGTTGGCGTGCGAAAATTGACGCGGAGTACATCGGGAAACTGGTCAGCTTGCCGGCGAACCGGGTACGGGAGGGGCTTCTGGGCAGAGGCCTTGCGTTCCTAAACCCGGAAAGCGGCGAATTGGAGACGCCGGAACGCTACCTTTCGGGTAACGTCCGGGCCAAACGGGACGTGGCGCAGGCTTTGGTGGACCGGGGCGAGGCCGCTTACCGGCGAAACGTGGACGCGCTTGAGCCGGTCCTCCCGGCCTGGATGCCCCTTGAGAAAATCGAGCCCAGGCTGGGCGTGAAATGGATTCCGGCCCAGGTCATCGAAGGCTTTGCGGACGGTACGCTGGGTTTGGCCGCATCGGTCCAGTACGTGGAGCCGATCGACCGGTGGCACGTCACCGTCAAGGGCGGTAAAGCCGGCGTGCGCAACCTGAGCGATTACGGCACCAGCAAGCTCCGGGGGGACGAGATCCTCGAACGGTTGCTTAACCTGCGGGAACTTAAAGTCTTCGACCGCGTCGCCGGCCCGGACGGCACGACGGTAACCGTTTTTGACCCGGTGGGGACGGCAGAGGCGGAAGGCAAAGCGCGCGCCCTTCAGGAAGCGTTCCAAACGTTCGTACGGAACGTGGGGGAAAACCACCGCCAGCAAATCGAACGCAACTTCAACTACGCCCTGAACGGTTACCACCTCGCCGAATACGGTGGGTCATTCTTGCGAATGCCCGGCCTGAGCAAAAAGTTCCGGCGTGACCCCCAGCAGCTGCGCGCCGTCTGGCGGTTTCTCACCGAGGGCCACGGGCTGATGGCGCACCAGGTGGGCAGCGGCAAGACCGTGGTGCAGGTCGAGTTGGCCATGGAGGCCCGCCGGTTGGGCCTGTACCGCAAACCGATGCTGGTGGTGGACAACGCCACGGTCCTGCAATTCGCGCAGACGTTCCGGGAAGCGTACCCGCACGCGAAGGTTCTGGTCGGCAGCCCGGAAAACTTTTCCCCGCAAAGGCGTCACCGTTTTCTATCCCGAGCCGCTGCCGGCGATTGGGACGCGGTCATCATGCCGCATTCAAGCTTTGATCAAATCCCTTCGGCGCCGGAGTCGATTCGAAGGTGGTACGACGAGCAAATCGCCGAACTTAAAAGCGCGCTGTTTTTCGCGAAGGGCAACGACGACCGGGTCACCACGAAGCAACTGGCCGCCGCCATCGACCGAACGACCAAAAAACGGGAGCAGGCCCTCGAAGGGTTAGAAAAGCGCCAGGACAAAACGGTCTATTGGGAAGAATTAGGAATCGACCTGCTCTTGGTCGATGAGGCGCACAAATTTAAGAAGGTGCCGTTCGTCACCAAAATGGGCGCCGTCCGGGGCATCGATACGGGCGAATCGCAACGCGCGCTCAATTTGTTTCTAAAAGTGCGCGACGTGCAGCGAAAAAATCAGGGCTACAAAGGGGTGGTGCTGGCAACGGGCACGCCCGTCACGAACACCTTGGCCGAGGCGTGGACCATGATGCGGCTGGCTTCCCCTCACTTGCTCAAAGATTTCGGGGTGGAATCGTTCGACCAATTTGCGGCCAGTTTTGGCGAGGTGGTAACCCAGCCGGAACTTAACGAGGCCAACGGTAAATGGCGCTTGGTTTCGCGGTTCGCGAAATTCAAGCACGGCCGGTCCTTGGTGCAGTGCATCCGGGCGGGGTGGGACGTCTACATGCCCGACGCCTTCCGGCGCGTCGAGCGGCCGGGCGTGCCCCGGCTAAAGGGCGATCGGCCGCAGGCGGTGGTGGTTCCGCTTTCGGACGCAAACCGCGCCATCAACGAGTGGATGGTGGGGGTGTACCAAAACTACGAGCGGATCGGGGACAAGCGGCCGGTCTCGTTTGTGCCCATCCTGCTGATCCAGGTGGGCCAGGCCGCGGCGCTCGACCCCCGGCTGATTCTGCCGTCCGCGCCGGCGTGCGGCCTGCTCAAAGTGCATGCGGTGGTCGAAAACGTCGTCAGGCTCTACCACCGGCACGCCGCCCGAAAGGGCACGCAACTGGTGTTCGCGGACCGCTACCGCCCGATGAGCCTGGCAAAGCTGGAAGAACTGGCAAAGGGCGACTTTTCGGGATTCGAGTTTGAGGACGGCGCCGGCGATGCGGGAGGGGTAGACGGGGTGGGGCTCGCCGAAACGGGCGGTTTCAACCTTTACCGTGACCTAAAGGAAAGGCTTTTGAGCGCCGGGCTGAGAGAAAACGAGGTCGTGATCCTCAACGAAGGGGTGGATAACGTAAAGGGCGACAAGGCCAAGGCGATTTTCGATCGGGTCAACTCCGGCGACGTCCGGGTCTTGATCGGGTCCACCGCGATGATGGGCACGGGGGTCAACGTGCAAAAACGGTTGGTGGCCCTGCACGAAATGGACCCGCCCCGGTTTTTAACCCCAGCGGATCAAGAACAACGGCACGGGCGCATCCTGCGCAACGGCAACGAAAATCCGGAAGTAGAAATCTTCCAATACGGGATGGAGCGCACCGCCGATGCGGGCATTTACCACCGGATCGAGACCAAAGCGCGGTTCATCAAACAAGTGCTGTGCGGGGTGGGGGACTTGGACCAGTTCGAGGACCCCGCCTCACAGGTGACGCAATCGTTGGCGGAATTGAAGGCGCTGCTGACGGGGGATGCGCGCGTGCTCGAGCACGTCGCGCTTAAAGAAGAGGTCCGGCAACTCAAGCTCCAGCGCGAAGGGTTTTTCCGGCAACTCGGGAACAAGCGCGCGTTGTTGCGCCAAAACGAGGAAGCCATCCGCAGCCTTAAAGCCCACGAGCTCCCCCGCGCCGAACGCTTGCGGCAAGTGGCCCAGGGGCCGCTCGAGGCGTTTTTGGCAAAACGGCAGCAAACCCGACCGTCGTTTCTCGTCACCCACGCGGGCCGAGCCGCCACGGTCGATGGCGAGCGGTTCA
>Ga0213876_10001713_pt1 | contig 13306 bp, 11 predicted proteins | sample BarmaccomBMRX_R9_FD_160113 | JGI IMG/M metagenome (GOLD analysis project Ga0213876, IMG submission 160113) | Root-associated microbial communities from Barbacenia macrantha in rupestrian grasslands, the National Park of Serra do Cipo, Brazil - RX_R9 | ecosystem: Host-associated > Plants > Roots...
CGACCACATCCGCCAGGCCGGCCTCGACCCGGCCAATCCGGAGATCCGGCGCGCCACCGATCTGGCTGCCGAGCTTCTCGGCTTCCCCCGGCATCTCTCGCAGCACGTCGGCGGCTTCGTGCTGACGAAGCGCAGGCTCGACGAGACCGTGCCGATCGGCAATGCGGCGATGAAGGACCGCACCTTCATCGAGTGGGACAAGGACGACATCGACGCCCTCGGCCTGATGAAGGTCGACGTCCTGGCGCTGGGCATGTTGACCGCCATCCAGCGCGCCCTGGTCATGCTCCGGCAGGACCACGGCCTCGTCATCGACGACATCGCCAACATCCCGGCCGAGGATCCCGCCGTCTACGAAATGCTGTCCCACGCCGACTCGGTGGGCGTCTTCCAGGTGGAGAGCCGGGCGCAGATGTCGATGCTCCCCCGGCTGAAGCCCCGCACCTTCTACGACCTCGTCATCGAGGTGGCGATCGTCCGGCCCGGGCCGATCCAGGGCGACATGGTGCACCCTTATCTGCGCCGCCGCGACGGGCTGGAGCCGGTGGATTATCCGGCCCCGTCGCCCGGGCACGGGCCGGCGGACGAGCTGCGATCGGTGCTCGGCAAGACGCTCGGCGTGCCGCTCTTCCAGGAGCAGGCCATGCGGCTGGCCATCGAGGCGGCCAAGTTCACCCCCGAGGAGGCCAACGGCCTCCGGCGCTCCATGGCCACCTTCCGCCACTACGGCAGCGTCGGGGAATATGGGCGCAAGTTCGTGGACGGCATGGTCCGGCGCGGCTACGACCCGGCGTTCGCCGAGCGCTGCTTCCACCAGATCGAGGGTTTCGGCTCCTACGGATTTCCCGAGAGCCACGCGGTCAGCTTCGCGCTCCTGGTCTACGTCTCGGCCTGGATCAAGCATCACTACCCGGACGTCTTTTGCGCCGCCCTGCTGAACAGTCAGCCGATGGGTTTCTACCAGCCGGCCCAGCTGGTCCGCGACGCGCGCGAGCACGGGGTGGAGGTGCTGGCCCCGGACGTCCTCTTAAGCGACTGGGATTCGAAGCTGGAATCTCCCTCCCCTGCATGGGGAGGGACAGCCGATGCGGAGCATCGGCAGGGTGGGGATGTCCGAAGCGTCAACGAATCTGGGCGTCGCTCTAAGGCTGATCCCCTGCGCCTGCGCATGTCTCCAGACTCCCCCACCCTGGCCGCTTCGCGGCCTGTCCCTCCCCATGATGGGGAGGGAGGGCGCCGTCTCCCCGTCCGCCTGGGGCTGCGACAGGTGCGGGGGCTGAAGCGGGAGGAGATCGACCGGATCGTCGCCGCCCGGGCGGCAGGCGCCGGCTCGCTGGAGGCGCTCGCCGTCCGCGCCCAGCTCTCGCGGCGGACGCTGGAGCTGCTCGCCGAGGCCGACGCTTTTGGCTCCCTGGGCCTCAGTCGCCGCGAAGGGCTTTGGCGGGTGAAGGCCCTGGCGACGGAGGCGAACGCGGCGTCCGAGGCGCCGCTGCTGGCGCAGCTCGGGCTGGCGGAGCCCGCCGTCCAGCTGCCGCGCATGACCTTGCCGGCCCATGTGGCGGAGGATTACCGGACCACCAGTCTGTCGCTGAAGGCCCACCCCTGCGGCTTCTTCCGACCCCTCCTCGAAAGCCTGGGCGCGGTGACCACGGCGCAGCTGAAGACCCTGAAGGACGGGGCTCGGGCGGCGGTGGGCGGGCTCGTCCTGATCCGTCAGCGGCCCGGCACCGCCAAGGGTGTGGTGTTCGTGACCCTGGAGGACGAGACGGGGGTCGCCAATGCGGTGGTCTGGCAGGACGTCTTCCAGGCCAACCGGCGCGCGGTGATGAGTTCGTCATTCCTGCTTGTGGGCGGGCGCGTGCAGCGGGCCGGCGAGGTGATCCACGTGGTGGCGGAGCGATTCGTCGATCTAAGCGCCCGCCTCGCCGACATGAAAAACGCCGAGGCCGATCCCTGGCCCCGGCGTCCCTCGAACCTCAGGCTCCAGCGGAGCCGTGACTTCCACTAGGAGCGTCAGCGCGGCGTGGCGTAGGCCGACGACATCCAGCCGCGGTTGCCGTTCTCGTCGTCCACTTCCATCCAGATGCCGTCCCGCTTGCCGGTCGGATAGACGAGCGCCCCGGTCTTCACCGTGTAGCGCATCGGCGCCGAGGTCGAAGGCGCGGTGCGCAGGTGGACGTCAGTGGTCGTGCGCTGGGCCGCGATCGCGGCGTTCATCTCCGCCGATCCCGGATGCTGCCCCTGCATGTAGTGGATGAGATCCACGAAGGCGTTGAAGTAGGCCGCCATGATCACCTTGCCGATGTCGGTATTGGTGTAGCCACCGGCGGCCACGCCCCCGAAACCGGACCAGTCGCCCCAGCCGCCGCCGAAGCCGATGTCGGTCTTCTTGGCCGCGCCCTCGGCGACGTAGAGCTGCTCGGTGCTGCGTGCGTCAACCAGGGTCAGCAGGGTGTTCGCCTCGGAGCTGTGGATGTTGATGTTGGCGGCGATGGCGCCCCAGCCGCCCGGCAGGAAGTGGCTCGCCATGCCCCCGATGCCGCCGCCGCTGGCGTTGGAGTTCTGGCGGGCGATGTCGGGGATGATGAAGTAGTCGGCGGCGACGATCTGCCCGCGGCCGACGTTGGAGCCGCGCCTTAGCTCTCCGCCCCGCGACAGGTCCTCCTCCTCGTTGCGCATGGCGAGGCCCTGGTTGCGGTCGACGATCCGAACGCAGCCCGATCGCAAGGCGAACATCTTGAGGACCGCCTCGGGGTTGGAAAGGCCCAGCGGCGACCACCAGTCGCGGTCGGGCTCCTTGATGGCGGCGACCCCGATGGGCCGGTCGCAGTGCGGCGGCTCGGGGGCGAGCTGGTTCCCCGAATGCCGGTCCATCCCGTAAGGCTGGTCAGGCGCCGCCTGGGCGGCGCCGAGTGCGGTGAGGGCGAGGCCGAGCGACAGCGCGGCGACGGACGATCTACGCATGAGCACCCCCGATTGGTCGCGAGTTGGAAACATAGCCGACTTGAACGCCAGCCTACAACGAAGCGGTTAAAGACTCTGGAACCCTTTTCCCTCCGCCGCCAGCCGCTCCAGGAGGGCCGACGGCTTGTAGAGCTCTCCCTTTTCGGCCTCGAGGGCGTTCATCTTGGCCAGCACCTTGCCCAGGCCGACCCGCTCCCCCCACCACATGGGTCCGCCCTTGTAGACCGGCCAAGCGTAGCCGTTCTCGCAGATCACATCTATGTCGGAAGCGCGGATCGCGATGCCCTCCTCGAGCGTCTTCGCCCCCTCGTTGACCACGGGATAGAGGCAGCGCTCGACGATTTCCTCGGCGGAGAAGGCGCGCGGCTGGACGCCTTTGCGGGCCATCAGGTCGTGGGCGATCTTCTCGGTGACGGGGGAGGGGCGGCCGTTGCGGTTCTCGTCGTAGTCGTAGAAGCCGCCGCCGGTCTTCTGGCCGAACCGCCCCATCTCGCAAAGGACGTCGCGCACCGTCTCGCCCTTGGAGTTGGCCTTGTCCCAGGTGACCTCGAGGCCGACCACGTCGCCCATCTGGAACGGCCCCATGGGGAACCCGAAATCGTAGAGCGCCTTGTCGATGTCCCAGGGCATCGCGCCCTCGGCGATGAGGGCGTTGGCCTCTCGCGAGCGGACGCTCATCACCCGGTTGGCGACGAAGCCATGGCAGACGCCCACCAGCACCCCGATCTTGCCGATCTTCTTGGCCAGCTTCATGCAGGTGTTGATCACCGGCTTGGAGGTCTTGGCCCCGCGCACCTCCTCGACCAGCTTCATGACGTTGGCCGGCGAGAAGAAGTGCAGGCCGATCACCGATTCCGGCCGGCTGGTGACGGAGGCGATGTCGTTGAGGTCGAGGTAGGAGGTGTTGGAGGCCAGAATTGCGCCCGGCTTGGCCGCCGCGTCGAGCTTGCGGAAGACATCCTTCTTGAGGTCCAGCTGCTCGAACACCGCCTCGATGACCAGGTCGGCGTCCTTGAGGTCGTCGAAACTCAGCGAGCCCTTCAGGAGCGCCATCCGCTCCTCGACCTGAGCGTTGGTGAGGCCGCCCCGCGCGGCGGTCCGTTCATAGTTCGAGCGGATCACCTTCAGCCCCCGCTCGAGCGCCTCCGGCTTGGCCTCCACCAGGGTCACCGGAACGCCGACGTTGGCGAAGTTCATGGCGATGCCGCCGCCCATGGTTCCCGCCCCCACGACCGCCACCTTTTTCACTGGGATCGCCGGCGTCTCGTCCGGAACGTCGGGGATCTTGTTGGCCGCCCGCTCGGCGAAGAACGCATAGCGCTGGGCCGCCGATTCCGAGCTCGCCATGACCTCGTTGAAGAGGGCCCGTTCCGTCGCCAGCCCCTCATCGAAAGGCTGGTTCACCGCCGCCTCGATGCAGCGGATGTTGTACTCCGGCGCCATGAAGCCGCGGAACTTGCGGGCGTTGGCCTTGCGGAAGGCCTCGAAGATCTCGGGATGGCCGCGGGCGGCGAGCATCTTGTCGTTCATGTCCCGGACCTTCTTCAGCGGCCGGCCTTCGGCGACCACCTTGCGGGCGAAGGCCACCGCGCCCTCGCGCAACTGTCCTTCGGGGACCAGTTCGTCGATCAGCCCCATCTCCAGGCACTCCTGGGCGGGGGCGTGGCGCCCGGAGGTGACCATCTCCAGCGCCTTCTCCACGCCGCTGATCCGGGGCAGCCGCTGGGTGCCGCCGGCGCCCGGCAGAAGCCCGAGGTTCACTTCCGGCAGGCCGCACTTGGCCGAGGGGACGGCGACCCGATAGTGGCAGGCGAGCGCCGTCTCTAGCCCCCCGCCGAGGGCGGTGCCGTGGATCGCGGCGATGACCGGTTTTTGGGAATTCTCGAACGCGCTCTGGACGTCGGAAAGGCTAGCGCCCTGGGGCGCGCCGCCGAAGCCGGCGATGTCGGCGCCGGCGATGAAGGTGCGGCCTTCGCAGATGATCACCACCGCCTTCGCCTTCGGATCGGCGCTGGCCGCCGCCATGCCGTGGAAGAGGCCGTCGCGGACCGGCGCCGAGAGCGCGTTCACCGGAGGGGAGTTCAGCGTGACGACGCCGACGTCCCCTTCCAGGGTGTAGTCGGTCACGGCGTTGATGGCGGTCATGCGTTTCCTCTTGACGGCTGATCGGGCGCTGCCTGGCTGTCGTTGAGGCCATAGCCCAGGTTTTCCGTCAATGGCTTGGGCGCCATCGGGCCGTTCCCCCGCGCGCCGGGCCGGCGCCTGAAAGCCCGAAGTTAGGGCTGGGCCGCCCGGTCCGCCTGCGCGAGCTCCACGGCGAACGCTTCGTCGCTGATCGGATTGCGGGCGATGAGCAGGCTGCAGGTCAGGTAGTCGCTGAGCTGGGCCCGGGTGGAGCCCGACAGCCATCGGGCGATCGGGTTCTGCCGGTGATGCCCGATCACCACGAGGTCGGCGCCGATCTGGGTGGCGACCGCCCCGATCGCCGGCGTGGGCTCGCCCTGGACCAGCCGGGCGACCGGCTCCAGGCCCAGCTGCTTCAGCCGGGCGACCCCCCGCTCGAGCACGGCCTTGTAGGTGTCGATCTGGTGAGCGACCGCGCCGCCGTGCGCCGCCTCGGCCATCAGCATCCCGCCCGACTCGGCGACCACGGAAAGCAGGAAGACCTTGGCCCCGAGGCGCTTGGCGAGCAACGCGCCTTCCCGCAAGGCGACCGCGCCTTCCACCGAGCCGTCGTAGGCCAGCAAGATCTTCCTGTACATTCCCCGCCTCCCGCAGGTCGATTTATAATACCCTAACGATCAGGGATCGTCAGCGGCTGCGTATCTTGCGGTTATCGGGGCTGCCTTGCCGGCTGCGCTGCTTCGCCCGCGGCTCAAGGGAGGACGGTTGTAGCGCCCGGCGAGGTCGAGACCTGGAATTTCGGCATGGCCTGGGCGGCGCGTTCGGCCGCAGTGTTGGCGGCGGGCACCGACTGCTGATAGCCGGCGTAGAGCTCGGTGGCTTCGTTATGCGCCGGCTTGCCCACCACCGAGCTCACCGCGGCGCAGCCCGCGGCGGCGGCGGCGGAGTCGCAGTTGGGGTCCTGGCCGGCGATTACCGACGTGCCCGAGACCGCCTGGGTGAGCTGTTCAGTGCTGAGGCTGCCGTCGGTCGGAGCGGCGGGGGCCGCAGGCGGGGAAGCGGGCTCGACCGCCGGCTGCACGGCGGGCGCCGGCGCGACGTCCTGAACGTTGCGCACCGTGGCCCGGGCGGGACGCAGCCGAGCCTTCGCCGTCGAAGACGCATAGTGGCGGTGGGAGGCGTGGTGGTGGCGGGTCGCCGCTTGCGCGGAGGTCGCCATCAATAAGGCGGCCACGGCTGTTCCCAGCACTCTCCACATGGCGCGAAGCCCTCCAGTTTCAGCCCGCGACTCCGATTGTAAGGGTGAGGAAACGCACAGGCGGGGCCGGATGTCCAGCCGGCAGGGGCGGTAGGGGGCGCCCCACGCGCGCTGTTCTCCCCGCGGCGGCGCCGGTCTAGGGTTGGCGCCGACGATTTCAGCGCGGAGCACGCCATGGGCGTCAGGATCGGACTTGGGCTCGCGGACTTCCCCTTCACCGACGGCAAGGGATTCTGGCGGTGGGTGGAGCTTTGCGAGGCGGGCGGCATCGATTCCCTCTGGCAGGCGGATCGCCTGGCCGGGCCTGCGGCCTTCCTCGAGTGCATGAGCCTGATGGCGGCCCTGGCGGGGGCGACCAAGCGGATGAAGTTCGGCATGAGCGTCCTTTCGCTCGGCCTTCGCGAGCCCTTCATCGTCGCCAAGGAGTGCGCCACCATCGACTTCCTGAGCGGCGGGCGCCTATTGCCCGCCTTCGGCATCGGCAGCCCCAATTCCGGCGACTGGGCGGCGCTGGGCCGCGATAGCAGCGGCCAGGGCGGGCGCACCAACCAGGCGCTGGAGATCATCGCGCGGCTCTGGCGGGGCGAGACCGTGGACGTCGAGGGACCGCATTTCCATTACCGCGACGCCAAGATCCAGCCGCTGCCGGTGCAGCAGCCGCTGCCGCTCTGGATCGGCGGCTCCAGCCCTGCGGCGATCCGGCGCACCGCCCGCTACGGCACGGGCTGGCTGGCGGGCCTGGAGTCGCCGGAGGCGGTGGGCAAGGTCGTGGATGCGATCAAGGCCGAGGCCGAAGCGATCGGCCGGCCGATGGACCCCGAACACTTCGGGGCCGGCTTCTCGTACCGGTTCGGCCCGCCCGACGATCCTCTTATCGCTCAGCGCCGGGCCCTGTTCGAAAAGGCCTACCCCGGGCGGAACATGGAAAAGCTGATCGTCGCCGGCGGGGCGGCGGACATCGTCCAGCGGGTCCGGGACTATCAGGCGGCGGGGATCACCAAGTTCGTGCTGCGTCCCATAGGGAAGGAAGAGGAGGATCTCGCCCTGCAGACGCGGCGGCTGATCGAAGAGGTGATCCCGGCCATACACGCCTCGCCCGCCCCGGCCGCCGCCTGAAAGCGCGACGGCGCAACGACCCGAAGTCAGGCCGGCAGCACCTCCTGGATCACCTCGAAGCCTTCGAACTTGGGGTGCCCAAGATAGAGCGGCTTGTTCGATCCGGCGTCCTTGTGGGCGGCCCGGAAGGCCTCGGAGCGCGTCCACGCCTCGAAATCCGCCTTCGAGCGCCACAGCGTGTGCGAGGAATAGAGCGTGTGGTCTTCCGCCGAGGGCCCCTTGAGCAGATGGAAGGCGACGAAGCCCGGCACGCCGCCGAGGTGGGTGTCTCGCCCCAGCCAGACCGCCTCGAAGGCCTTTTCCTCGCCGGGAAGCACGCTGAACCGGTTCATGGCGATGTACATCGGCGCCTCCGCGGCTGATCCTAAGGCCAGCCTCAATGTGGCACGCGGGCGCGGCCCGCCGCTAGTCTGGTCCATCCGCCGGCGAACGTCGAAACTCGGGTCCGGGTCCTCGCAGGCGCGAGTCGCACTGGACGGCTTCGGCGACGCTGGCGATGCTGGGCGAGCAAGAGCGCGGCCGGGGAGCGTCAGGTGACCTACATCGATCGGATCGTCAAACCCGGCGAGACGCTGCTGGTCAGCGCGCGCCCGCACTGGATCATGTTCCTAAGCGCCGTCCCGCCGCTCGTCGCGGCCCTGGCGGTCACGGCCTGGGCCGCCTTCGCAGCGCAGACGAAGCTGACGCCCGCCCTCTACCTCGGGGCGCTGCTCCTGGTGGTGCTCGGACTGATGACGCTGGCGCGCCGGCTGCTCGACTGGTCCACCACCGAGTTCGGGGTCACCAACCATCGGGTGATCGTCAAGCGCGGGCTCTTCTCGCTGCACACGGTCGAGATGAACGTGGACAAGGTCGAGAGCGTCGACGTCGACCAGACCCTGATCGGGCGCCTGTTCGGGTTCGGCACGGTCACCATCCACGGGATCGGCGCCCGCTGGGACCCCATCCCTCAGATCACCGACCCGGTAGGCTTCCGCAGCGCCATCACCGACCGCTGATCGCCCAAGCTCAATCGGCGAGGTCCAGCGCTTCGATCTCGGCCAGGACGGCGTCGGTGTCCTGGCCGAGGCGCGGCGGATGGCGGCGGATGTTGGCCGGGGTGGCCGAGAACCTCACCGGCGGGCGGAGCGTGTTGTAGGGACCGGCGGTCGGATGCTCGTATCGCTCGAAGAGCCCCACCGCCCTCAAATGCGGGTCGTCCATCAGCTCGTCGAGGCGGTTCATGCGGGCCACGGGAATCTGCAGCGGCCTCAGCAGCGTCAGCCACTCGTCGGTGGTCTTGGTCGCCACCGCCTCGGCGACCATCTGGTAGAGGGCGTCGACGTTCTGGGCGCGGCTCGGGAAGTCGACGAAACGCGGATCGCTGCTGACATCCGGCATTCCGGCGAGCGCGAAGAAGTTGCGCCAGTCGGTGTCGCTGTAGGGCAAGAGGCCGATGTAACCGTCCCTGGTCGCGTAGGGCCGCCGCGCCTGGGTGGCCGAGCGATTGTAGGCCCATTGGCCGGCCGGCGGCTCGTAGACGTGGCCGAAGAAGTTCTCCAGCAGATTGAAGGCCACCGAGCACTCCAGCATCGGGGCCTCGACGAACTGGCCCTCGCCGGTCTTCGCCCGATGGAAGAGAGCCGCGGTGATCGCCTGGGCCATGAAGAGGCCCGCCACCTTGTCGGCGGCCAGCGTCGGCAGATGCCGCGGGGTCGGATCGCCATCGGCGCGGGGGATGAGGTCGCTGAGGCCCGACTGGGCCTGGATGAGGTCGTCATAGGCCGGATCGCCGGCGTAGGGGCCGCCTGAGCCGTACCCGGACCCGTGGCAGTAGACGATGTCCGGGCGGATCGCCTTCACCGACTCATAGTCGAGCGCCAGGCGTTTCAGGCCCTCATAACGGACGGTGGCGGCGAAGACGTCGCAGGTCTTGATGAGCCGCCTGAGCGCCCGGCGCGCCCGCTCCTCGCGCAGGTCGAGCAGCAGCGAGCGCTTGTTGCGGTTGATGGTCATGAAGATCGGGCCCAGTCCGTGGGCCCGCGCCGGGGTGATCGGGTTCCAGCGCATGGTGTCGCCGCCGTCGCCGCGCTTGCCGCGCGGGAACTCGAGCTTGAAGACGTCCGCCCCCTGATCGCCGAGGATCGAGGTCGCATAGGCGCCGAAGACGACGCCGGTCATGTCGAGGACCCGCACCCCCTTCAGCGGACCGGTCGCTTCGGCCGCCAGCTCGCGCGCTTCCAATGCCGGTTCTCCTCCGCCGGGGCCGCCTCTTTTGGCCCGCCTACAATGTCTCTAATGGTGACGGAAGGTCGAGTTGCAGGGAGACGGGACGTGGACTTCGAACTTTCCGAAGAGCATCGGATGCTCAAAGACCTCGTCGCCCGCTTCGTGCGCGACGAGCTGATTCCCCTGGAGCCGAAGGTGCTCGCCTCCGAGGCGGCGGGCCATGGCCTCTCCATCGACGAGGCTGACCGCAAGCGCATCGACGAGGTCTCACGCAGCCTCGGCCTCTGGGGCCTCGACGCGCCGGAGGACGTGGGGGGCTCCAACCTGCCGATGCTGGCGATGGTCGGGGTCGAGGAGGAGATCGGCCGCACGGTCACCCCCTACACCCTGCCCCCGGACAGCCCGAACCTGAAGATGCTCATGGCGACGGTGAACGAGCGCCAGCGGGCGGCCTACCTCGCGCCCTACGTGGCCGGCCAGACCGTCTCGGCCATCGGCATCTCCGAGCCCGGCGCAGGGGGCGACCCGGCGGGCATGACCACCGTCGCGGTGCGCGACGGCGACGACTGGGTGATCAACGGCCGCAAGATCTGGATCAGCCGGGCGGCGGACGCCGACTTCACCATCGTGATGGCGCTGACCGACCGCGAGAAGCGGGCCCGCGGCGGCATCTCGGCCTTCCTGGTCGACAAGGGGACGCCCGGCTTCAAGGTGGTGCGGCCGATCCCCATGGTGGGCGGGGCGCTGACCTACGAGGTGCTGCTGGAGGACTGCCGCGTCCCCGCCTGGAAGCTTCTCGGGACCGAGGGCAATGGCTTCGCGCCGATGCAGGTGCGTCTTAGCACCCGCAGGATCCAGATGGCCGCCTGGTCTATCGGCATGGCCCAGCGCGCCCTCGAGATGATGATCGAATACACGCCCCAGCGGATCACCTTCGGGGTTCCGCTCTCCGAGCGCCAGGCGATCCAGTGGTGGGTGGCCGACGCGGCGACCCGGATCCACGCCGCCCGGCTGATGACCTACGACTGCGCCTGGAAGCTCGACCAGGGCCGCGACGCGCGCACCGAGATATCGATGATCAAGGGCTACGCCACCGAGATGGCCTGGGAGGTGGTGGACCGCGCCATGCAGACCTTTGGCGCCATGGGCATGACCAAGGAGCTGCCGCTGCAGCAGATGGCTGGCAAGCTCAGGACCATGCGAATCTACGACGGGCCCACCGAGATCCATAAATGGGTGGTCGCCCGCAACCTTCTTGGAACCAGGCGCTGAGCCATGCCTACGCTCATCCGCGACGGCGTCGAGCTCTACTACGAGACCCATGGGCAGGGGACGCCGGTGCTGCTCACCCACGGCTACGCGGCGACCTCGCAGATGTGGCGGGGGCAAGTGGCGCCGCTGACCGGCGCAGGCTATCAGCTCATCGCCTGGGACATGCGCGGCCACGGTCGCTCGGAATACCCTGCCGAGCAGGGCGCCTATTCGAGGGAAGCCACCGTGGCCGACATGGCCGCCATCCTAGACGCGGTCGGCGCCACGCGGGCGGTGATCGGCGGGCTTTCCCTGGGCGGCTACATGTCCATGGCCTTCTACGCCCTGCACCCGGAGCGGACACTGGGCTTGCTTATCTTCGACACCGGCCCCGGCTACCGCAACGCCAAGGCCCGCGAGGACTGGAACGTCTACGCGAACGACGCCGCCGACCGCTACCAGGCCGAGGGGCTGGCGCGGCTCGCCGCCGGAAGCGCCGAGGCGCAGATGGCCGAGCACCGCTCCGCCGACGGCCTCGTCAAGGCCGCGCGCGGCATGCTGACCCAGCACGACGCCCTGGTGATGGACACCCTGCCCGACGTGAAGGTCCCTGCGCTGGTGCTGGTGGGGGCCGACGACGCCCGCTACCTCACCGCCACGGACTACATGGCCGCCAAGATCCCCGGCGCGAAGAAGGCTGTGATCGCCAACGCCGGCCACGGCGCCAACATCGACCAGCCCGAGGCCTTCAACCGGGCGGTCCTGGATTTCCTGAAGGGCGCGGGGCTGTAGAGCCCGAGGGCTCGCGGCCCCCGCTTCTACAGGGCGATCTTCGCCATCGCTTCCATGGCCTCCGGCGAGCTGCGCCTTACGGTGAGCTCGGTGAAGCCGGCGTCCCGCCAGGCCGCGTAGCGCTCCTTGAGCCGGGCCGGCGGCCCTATGAGCCACTCCTCGTCCACGTACTCGTCCGGCACCGCCTCGACGGCTTCCTGCTTGCGGCCGGCCAGAAACAGCTCCTGGATCCGCAGGGCGGCGTCCTTGTACCCGCGCCTGATCATACCCTCGGTGTGGAAGTTCATCTCCTTCGCGCCCATCCCGCCCACGAACAGCGCGATGTGCTGCTTGGGCGCCTGCAGAGCCGCCTTGACGTCGTCGGTCATGTTCACGCCGACGCCGCAGACGATGTCGAAGTCCTTGAGGGTCTTGCCGTCGGTCCGCTTGGCCAGGCCCTGCTCGAGGATCGGCAGAAAGTACTGCTTCATCATCGAGGGGACGACGTGGCCGCAGAGCCAGCCGTCGGCGACTTCGGCGGTCATGCGGACGTTGAGCTCGGTGGTGGTCCCAAGCAGGATCGGCAGGTTGGGATCGCCGTAGAGAATGCTCTTGAGCGGTTTTCCGAGGCCGATGGCGCCTTCCCCGCGATATGGAAGGCTGAAGGCCTTGCCCTCGTGGGAGACCGGGCCCTGCCGCTGGAGGATCTTCTTCACGATGGCGACGGTGTCGCGAAGCTTCGGATTGGGCTTGCCCCAGGGGCGGCCGTACCAGCCCTCGACGATCTGCGGCCCCGAAACCCCGATGCCGATCATGACGCGGCCGCCCCCAGCCATGGCGTCGATGGTCTGGGCGGTCATCGCCAGATTGGCAGGGGTGCGGGCGTCTAGCTGTACGACTCCGGTCCCGAGCTTGATGCGCTTCGTGTGCGCCGCGATGAAGGCCAAGGGGGAAAGGGCGTCCGCGCCATAGGTCTCGGCGGTCCAGACAGAATGGTACCCTAGCGCCTCGGCCCGCTGAATCCTCTCGATGGGGACCTGGTAGTGCGGTTCGCCATAGCCGATGCCGATTCCTAGCTTCATGTCCTCACTCGTAGGGTTTCTGGTTCGTTCCGAGAGGCCCCCGGGGGTCGGGCGCCTAGCTTCTCCACAAGGTGCGCGATCATGGGAAGAGCCTCAAGGCTCTGCGTCGCGCGGTGTGGCGCACCCGCGGCGTTTTCAGCGGAATGCTCGGAAGTGGCGGGCCTTGACTGGACTTTAACATTCGCAGCCGCCATATGCGGCGCGCCGGACCTGGGCGACAGCCTGGGCGGGCGACATCGGCGACGTGGCCGCGTGCGGGATCCTCAAGGGTCCGTATCGCCTTGCGCCTTCATCCCCTTCCATGTGGGCGTCCGATCACGCGGGGCGCCCTGAAATCCAGACGCCCACCCGCACCGGCGAAAGCGGCCGAGCGGGTCTTTGCGTCTCACAATACGAAAGTCTCTGCTTGACCACGTTTTCCGATCTGGGCCTCGCGCCCAGCCTCCTCGCTGCGGTCCGCTCCGAAGGCTATGAAATCCCGACGGCGATCCAGGCCCGGGCCATCCCTCCCATCCTCGCCGGGCGCGACCTC
>Ga0213876_10001714_pt1 | contig 13306 bp, 14 predicted proteins | sample BarmaccomBMRX_R9_FD_160113 | JGI IMG/M metagenome (GOLD analysis project Ga0213876, IMG submission 160113) | Root-associated microbial communities from Barbacenia macrantha in rupestrian grasslands, the National Park of Serra do Cipo, Brazil - RX_R9 | ecosystem: Host-associated > Plants > Roots...
GCCTCGGCGGACGAGCGCAATGGCGACGATGTGAATGAGCCGATCGCCGAGGGGTCTGGCACCGGGCGCATGATTGCTTTCGAAGCGCCGGGCGGTCGGACGCACTGCCAGCGCGCTTTCGGAATGCCACGGCTGCAGTCGAGAGAGTCCGCTACTGCTTGCACCTGTTCGCAGATGCCAGGACGGCTCTCGGGCGCGGGCCGCACCTCCGCCCTCGAGATCAACATCACACCGCGGTGTTGTGCGGATCACACAACCCCCGGTCATCGCAGCGACCTGACGGCAGGCTGCCGCATCGCCAGGTGCTGCGCAAGCTCAGGGCGGCCGCGACCTCACCGCTGGTGCGGACGGATCCGGAAAGCGCGCGCCGGCTGTCGCCGTGCTTCTGCACCGCCTGCCAACGCAGCGACCACGCCGACACTCTTGCCACCGCCCGCATCAACACGCCCTTCGACGCGACCCGACGAGCGCCTCCACGTTCGGAGCGCCGCCTCGGCGGACGAGCGCAATGGCGACGATGTGAATGAGCCGATCGCCGAGGGGTCTGGCACCGGGCGCATGATTGCTTTCGAAGCGCCGGGCGGTCGGACGCGCTTTCGGAATGCCACGGCCTGAGTTGTCTCGCCGCGGCCGGCGCACGACTGCTTCAGCCCGGCGATGCACAGGCGGGGTCGTTGGCGCCGACGGCAACCGCCGCGCTACTGCTTCTCTACAGCCTCGGCCGGTCGCTCGGTCCCCGGAGCGATCGTCCGGGCTCGGCCAATGTCCCGGCTGATCCTTGCGCCTGATCGCGGGGGCCGGGCTGCCGCATTCATGGCGAGTGCTTTCACCCCGCCGCCGGCACCTCCGCACGCGATTCTTTGGCGACGAAGAACGCATGAGCCGGCCGGCTGACAGGGCTCCGGAGGTCGCCGTCCTCGCAGACCGAAGGGTCGCGCGCGTGATGCCGGTGCGGATGGTTCCCATGGCGCCGTCGATGCCGGATGATGTGGCCATGCGGACCGAGGATCCCGTCGCCCTGCACCCGCAGCTCTTCCACATGACCTCAGCTGGCGCGTGGCCGGTGCACCGCCGGATGCGCCGGTTCGGACCGCCGGCAGAGGCCCGTGTGGCCGAGGCGTACGCCCCGGCCACAACGCTCGGCCGTTGCCCGCAAGGACGGTCGTCGCCCCACAGACGGACGTCGCAGAGCCTCTCGATGAACTGGGCTGGGGTCCACACCGGGGTGAGAGGATCAGGTTCTGTCTGTCGGGCCGGTGAGGGAGCATCACGGTGCTGAGCTTGGCAACCCTCCGATCAGCGAGTGAACCAGCCGAGAGGGATTGCGTCGGCCATTACCTCGTCTCCGAGATCGTTGGGATGCAAGCTGTCGCCGACTCGGCAAGCGGAACCTCCCGTCGCGTTGTACGAAGCGTTGAGGTATTGGGAGTCGTACGGACTAGCGGTGGCCCGGTCGAAGTCCACAACGCCATCAAAGGCGTGGCTGGTCCGTATCCAATGGTTCACACTCTCCCGCAGCGCCTCCCCCTGCGGGGTGCCGAAATTGCCGCCATAGACACAGTTGGAGCCGAGGAAAGGCATGAGCGTCCCAGCGAAGATCTTGACGCCATTCTCGTGGGCCATCTGGATCAGCTGTAGATAGCCCGCCTCGATCTGGGCGGCGGTGACCGTAGGATTATTGGGCGCGAAACAACCGGTGTCCGGCTCTCCGCTGAAGCCGATGTCGTTGATGCCCTCGAGAAGGATCACTGCTTTCACCCCTGGCTGCGACAACGCATCACGCTGGAAACGGGCCAACGCACTCGGCCCGAAGCAGCTCGAATCGTTGAGCACTCGGTTCCCACTGATGCCCGCATCCACGACGGCCGGTGCCTTGTTCCCCAGCACGGCGTCGAGGCGCCGAGAGAGGTAGTTGGGCCAGCGGGCCTCGGAATCGACCTCGGAATGACCGACGTCCGTGATCGAGTCTCCGAAGGCCACGACGGTGCCGGGCGTCGCGGGGCTCCGCACGTCGACACCGTCCACGAAGTACCACGACGAGACCTTGGTCGTAAAGGCGCTGCTCGCGGCGTCGCCAGCGTGATCTCCCGACGCGACGAAGTTCGTCTGCCAAGCGAGCGCGTGATACGTGGCGGGGCCGGTCGGGCTAGGGAGGTACAGATCGACCGCCAGCTCCGTAAGCCGAGGTAGCTGCATGTGGACCGGGTCGCTCAGCACCTCCTCGCCGGCGGGAATCGTCACCGAGGTGTGACCGGCGAAGGTCACGGGATGGCTTGTGCCGGGGACAAGTTGGGCTCCGTCGAGCACCACGCCCAGGCTGGTCCCACCAACCTGTACGGGCCCGGTGCCGAACGTGTTGCTAAGTCGTACCTGGACGTCGCTGCCACTCACGCTGGTGTAGATGATGTTGCGCACCGTCTGGTTGTTGAACTGAGTGGTATCGCCACCGAGGGGGCTGGCCGTCCAGGTTGCCACCCGTGAGGCGGCCGAGCCGCGCAGCGCTTTTCTCGGCGCGGCGTGGCCAAGACCCGCCAAGATAAGTAGCGCGCACGCCCCCAAGCCGAGCGCAAGCAAAGCTCCCAAAGCTCCGCGTCGTCCGCTAAAGCTAACCATTGATGACCTCCCTCGATCGCCGAAACTCCGCCCCCACACAGACTCTATCCCAGCACTTCGCATCTCCGCCGCTCCGCCGCGAACCGATGCCCCGCGCGAAACGCCGGATTCCCAAGACGGTCAAGGAAGCCCTCCAGCAGCGGGCGCGAGAGCTGCTCGGCGTCCGCCAGCTCGACATCGGACAGGTCGCAGAACCGCTCAAGCTCCTTGAACGACCACAGCGCATGGCTCACGCCCTGCGGCGCCATCGTCCCGGACTGCAGCCGGTAGCGCGCCCACCGCTTCAGCAACTCCCGCAACCAGCCACGGCGGATCGCCCCGAAGTTCAGCGACCTCGTCTTGTCATGCGCACACTCGGCGCCGAGCGGCAGGCGCGCCATCCGCCAGCGATCCGGCGCCCACGGATCCGCAGCCCCGTCACGGAGCTCGCACAGCCGCTCATGCGCGTAGGCGAGCAGAGCACCCAGAGCCGCGTAGCGGCGGGCGCCGTCGGCGACGAGGGGCCACTCCTGCGCACTCCGGCTCAATAGCGACCGCGACGACTGACCGGACACCAGCGCGACGAAATCGTTGAACCGGCGCGGGTTGACCTGCCGGCCCATGTCGACCTCGTGTTGGAGCAGATACTGCAGCTCAAGCCGCAGCGTCCCGCTGACCGGTCGCAGCACATAGGCGCCAGCCGCACGCTCCCGCTCGGCCCGGACAAACCCGACATAAGTCTTCACGCTGGCGGGCTCGATGCCTTTGTGCGCTCTGATGTCGTTGCGCGCTCGGTACCGGTCCTGGTAGGTGTCACACAACGACCGTCCCGGCACGGTCGGGAACTCGCAGCCCTCTACCCGGCAGGCGTCGCCACCGACCTCGCTTGCGCCCTCACGCCGTCCGCGATGTCCCCCGCAACGGCCCCACGAGTCCGTCGAACGCCGACAGCCCGGCACCGAGCACGCCCGCAGCGCCCGCAGCGGTTTGGCATGAGCAACCCACTCGTCGATCTCCGGGCACCCCTCCGCCCGCCACCGCAAGCCGTGCAACGCGCACAACGCACGCCCCGTCGCACGACCCCATGGGCGGTGATACCCGAAGCCGGTGCAGCCGGCCACCGCAGCCGCGCGGCCCCGGCGTCGCGATGCCGTGCAGAAACGGCTTGTAGCTGCCATAGCCAGAGCGGCCGCGGGCGACCAGCTCACGCGCCAGCGGCACCCCGCCGCGCGCGTGGAACTCGTAGAAGCCGAACACCGCGCTCAACGTCCGATTCACCGAGCTCGCCGCCCGCGCCGGCGTCCCGTGCTCGAGCACGATCACGTTCTCCGCCGGGCTCCGCAGCCACGCCGCGAACTCCCCCAGCATCTCGAGGCTCACCCGATCCCACCGAACGTCCCGGGTCGCCAGGAACGTGACGAACTTCTTCAAGTCGCACGCGTAGGCCCTAATCGTGTTCGGCGACTTCTCGGTGTTCGTAAGCCACGCCAGGTAGCGATCCACCGCCTCCACCGGCCGCCGATCCGGGCCGATCACCGTCCACGACTCCCGGCCGCGCTCCACGACCCGCTGAACCCGGCAGCACCCCTGCGACGCAGCCGACATCGGTGACCCACGGTAGATAACCCATCGGACGACACATCGACATCAGCCCAGCCGTGCCGCCGCAGCGACAGCGCTCAGCCGGCCCGTGTACAGGTGGCGCAGAAGAGCCGCCACCCTGATTGACCCGCAGCCTCCAACCGCTCAGAGCCGGCGATTGAGCGACTCGACCATCGGCGCATTGATCATCCGCCGAGCTCGAGTTTCGTCACGCCGCTCCGCGTCGGCGAGCAGCGTGCGCTCGAGGTTGGAAACTGCCCGCTCGTAGCACCGCTTCGCGATCCCCTCGAGTTGATTGACCTGCTCCCTGACCGCTTCCATCCGCTCGGCACTCAGCGCGCTGTCCTCGCCATCCCCCAGCACCACGGTTCCGGCAAGCCACGACCTGACCCGGTCGAAGGTCAGCTCCGCCGCCGCCGGCGAGGGGTGGAGCAGGCGGTCGACCTCGGCCGCGACCGAGCCATCCTCCATGCTGATCGCGTTGACCGCGTGCCCCGGACGCGGCGGATAGAAGAACTCGGTGCCTCTGGCTTGAAGCTCGTCCACCGCGCTCCACAACTTCCGACGGCGGCGGACACGACGAAGTAGCACGTTCTCCGAATCCTCCAGCCAATCGGCTGCACTGACGATCTTGAGATGGGCTTGACGGCTCGCATCGCAAGCGGCCGCCCAGGCGATCCGCCGCTCCAGCTCGGCCAGGCGCTCAAACAGCTCAGCCCGCTCCCCAAAGCCCACGGTCCGCGGAGGGCCAACCGCCACCAGCCCTCTATCTCGTGGCAGATGAGCGGCAAACCATCCTGAGCGGCGTTCCACAACGGCTCGGACCTCCCGACGGAACAGCTCGCTCCATCGCTCGGCGCTAATCGCAGCGTTGGCACGCTCCCTCCAAGCGCTCGGAGCATCCTCGACGTCCCGTTCGTCAGTCCCCGAGTGATCCATCGCCTCATTATCGCCACCATCGCGGATCCCGCCACCGGCGTTGACCCCGAACGTCAGGGCTCCCAGATGCGGCCAACAGCGTGCTAGAGAAGCGTCGAGCACCGACTCCGCCAGACCGGCACGCGTCCTACATCCGACAGAACCATCATCGCTAGCGACGGCGCGGGACAGTGCACCAGCGAGCCTCAGCCGCGACGACGTCAACGACATCAGCGACACCCGGAGATAACCGGCTCACTCGATAGCCGCCCAGCCTCGCCAGCGACATCGCCGACAGTACGAAATCGACTCCAGATAACCTTGATCACGTCACCCGGCGCCACTCGATCTAGTCGCATGGGGGCCGCTCCGCCTGCTTAGCCGGCTCGCGTCGCCACGCCGGGTGGTTGCCCGCGACAAACGGCGGCGTGGTGTGCGCGGTCATTGCGCGTCGCCGGGGACCGTCAAGGGTGCAAGGTGTGCGCGGGCGAGCGGCTTCTGAACGAGCACTTCCTCGAACTTCCGATCGCCGCGTTCGCCGCCGACAAGCACCTGTCGTTCCTGGAGGTCCCACATCACAAGTCCTGTGATCCGCGGGCGGCCGCGAAACAGCGCGTAGCGGGCCCAGATTGGCACGGCAAGCGCCTCGGGCAGCTCCCCCTCTCCCACTCCCCAGCGAGCGAGCATGCGCTTCTCGCTGTCCTCGAGCGTGACCGCGCCGATGCTGCCCCGACTGCCGCCTCCGCCCGAGAAGCGAACGAAGGCGGTAGGAGCCTTCCACCGCTCGAGCTCCTCCCACACCTGGTCGTCGGAAAACAGCTCATGGCGTCCGCGGTGAAGTCGGGCAGTATGCGGCCGGGAAGCCTGGCGGCCCGTGGGCGTCCGGCAGATCTCGCCCGGCTGCGCCTTGCACGTGGGGCACGGACGGTGCCGCCATCCCCGGGCGTTGTGCAAGATGCGGCTCGGCTTATCGCTGTACCGGAAGGTCTGGCAGCGTAAGCCGGCCCGCGCGGCGCAGGACGGACACAGCTCATCGAGCCGCCATAAGCGGAGATCACTCATCGCCCGCCTCGGACAATGGGCTTCAAGGCCGGCCGAAAACAGGTACGAGGGCGCGCGGGGCTCTGGGGTTGTACGCCACAAGACAAGCTTTCCAGCCGGTCCGGACGGAATGTCGACGCCTTGGCGACAGAGATGGCACTGTGCGGTCGTCGGTCCGTCCGGGAGGCGGCGTAGGGTTCCGCCGCACGATGGCACCGAGTGCCCCAGTCAAGGTCAGCAACGCCGAGCTGGCAACGGTCCGTGAGGCGATGCGCGAACTACCCCGACTGCTCGCCGAGATCGACGCCGGCGCGATCGAAAAGCTGGTGCTCACGCAGCGCAACCAGATGCGCGCCGTCCTGGTCAGCGTGGAGCGCTACAGCGAACTCGAACAAGCCGCCACGTAGGCCGGAGGCAGGCCCAGACGAGGTCGGCGACGGTCCCGTACGTCGACGGTCGGCGCGCGCCCTGCGCCGATTACGCGGGAGACGAAGCCTCGAGGTCGCGGGAATGACAGCATCCAGTTCTTCCTCAATGCCGGCTGCCGCGACGAGAAGTACCTCTACCACGGTCCGCAGGTCGACGCACAGGTCCCACCGCTGTAGCGGAAGCTGAGCTCGGCAGACGTCCCGACGGGGGCTGAACCGAGCGGATGCGGCAATGCGGTAGCGTCCGCAGGGTGCTCGAGATCGAACGAGTCAGCTGGCGCAACCCCGCTACGCTGTCCGCGACAATGACGGCCATAGCGGGGTCTGGACGCGTCGCCGGTTCGCAGAGACGATGACGGGCGAGATCGACGGCGAGGCTTATGAGCTCCGACGTGATGGCCGCCGACGCTTCACGCTGGTCAGCCGCGGGACGGAACTCGCCCGGGCCGAAGCGGCACGCCGAGGACATTGGACCAACCTCGTCGAGGGCTTCACGTACGAGCTGAGGAAGCGATCCTCGTTTCGCTCGGTCATGGATCTGTACCGTGGCGCGAGCACCCTTGGCTCGATCCGCAAGGGACGAGCGCCGCGCGGACGAGTGCTCTGCGAACTGCCCGCCGAGCTATCGCCCGCGGTCCAGGCGTTCATCGGCTTCGTCGTGCTGTTGCTCTGGGAGCGCGCGGCCGCCAGCGCGGGGGCCGCCGCGGTCGTGGCCACCGGCTGAGCGATCAGCTTCCCGCTGAGCGTCGCTAAATCAGTCGTAGCCGAACGTCGGTGCACGGCCGGAAGCGTGCACGCCCAACGAGCTCAGCGTGCTGGGGGCGACAGGAACCGTGACCAGTGCGGCGCTCTCGCCTCTGACCGACACGACGTATGACCCGCCGCGGGTCGGCCTGAGGACCTGCAGTTTCAGCCTGCCCTGCCAATTCGCCTGGTGGTTGAGGTGTTGGCCCTCTAGGGTCACACCCGAGGTTGACGACGCCGATGGTGCGAGCAAGCGCTCGACGAAGGCCCGGTTCCTCGAGGGCAGGTGGAGGGTGATCCGGGCCGATTCGGGGCCCTTGTTGATCAGCAGCACATTCAGCGGGTTGTTGATGAATGGCGCCTCTCCCGTCCCAAATTTAGACGTGACCGCCAACCTCGTTGCCCACACCTTCAGGTGCAGCGATCGCCCGGCGCGCACGCGCACGGGGACCAGTCGGGCATCAAAACCCATCATCCTCTTGAACAGGATCAGGCCGTAGAGCAGCGGGCGGGTCTCGAGCCCCTGCCGGGTGAACGAGAACGGGCGGTTAATCGAACCCACGCGGGCGTGCAGGTTGACTCCCTCGACGCCGGCGTTCATCAGCTCGAACAGGGCATCGGGGGCCCACAGCGCGGTGGCGAAGGTGTTGCTCACGCCCAGCGTTCCGCCGCAGGTCACCGAGTTGATCTCGGTCAGCCGCAGCGTGAGGCCGGCCTTGTGGGCGAGTGCGACAGCCGGCGCGACCGTCCTCGCCATGCCGGCGGTCGCGTTCTCGCTTAGGATCTTCTGAATCGTCGGGTAGCCCGCTTGTCCAGGCTTGGCACAGGCCAGATACGGATAGACATGCGCGGTGATCACCTTCAGGTTCGGGGTCCGATAGCGCAGCAGGGTCTTGATCCATCCCAGATGATCGGTCGGTTTGGCAAGGGCGGGAGCCATCACTGGGATGGACGGCGCCACCGAATGAAGCGCGCGAGCGTAGGCCTGAAAGCTCTGGGCAAAGCTCGTCGCGGTGATCCGTTTCGGCAGCCCCGCCGGGCACTTCTGCGCGTTGGCGGTCGACTGATCAGCCGCCGTCAGAAGGCCGCCGGCCCACTGGCTGCAGTCATAGATGTCCGGCTCATTGCCGAGCTCGAAGGCCGCGATTCTCCCCCCAGTGACGTTGTAGAGCCGGTCCAGGAGCTGCTTCATCCAGGACGCCACCTCTTGGGGCCTGGCGGTGATCGTGTTGATGTCGATGATGACCTGCAACTTGGACGCACTGATGGCCGTGGCCGAGTCATCGATCAGCTTGGTGGTGGGCGAGAATACCTCCCAGGGCGCGAACTCAGGCGGCTTACTGCCGACGATCACGTGCTCGGCGGAGTCGCCCCCGACCCGCAAAGGGAACACCGGTACGCTGCCGCCCTGGGCCAATTCAAATAGCACTCGCCCCCATTCATCAGGGTGCTCCTCGACCAGGGGCAGCGTCGAGTATTCGGTCGAGAGCCCGAGGAACAGGCTCGGTATGGCTTTAATCGGCCCTGGGCCTGGGATGGTTACGTCGGCCTGGTTTGGGGCCAGCGCCGGTTCCCCCGAAGCGCGTGCAGACACATCAGCCCGAGCCACCGCGCGTGACACGACTGAACCGACGTCGCTGCCACTTGCGGTGGCACCGAGCAACGATCCCACTATCAGCGCCCCGAGCACGAACCATCTCAGCACGCCACGGCGCCTGCTCCGAGTCTTACGGTCAGGAACAACTGCGCCCGTGTCGCTGCCACCGCCCACTCCGCCACCATTATAAGCCGCCAAGTTCTGCGGGGAGGGGTGCAAACCGATCAGGAATCAAGAAGCGCTCCTCGCAGACCGGAACTAGATTGGCTGCCATGGAGATCAACCGCGACTCGACTGAAGGAGGGACCATGACCGACTCCTCAACCCAGGGCATCAAGGTCGTGCTTCACCCCGTCTCCGACCTCGAGCGAGCGAAGCCGATGTACACCGCGCTGCTCAGCGTGGCGCCGACGGCTGACTCGCCCTACTACGTCGGATTCGATGCTGCCGGCCACACATCGGGCTCGTTCCCGGCGGTGGACCGCAGGGCCTGACCTCGCCGGTGACCTTCTGGGAAGTGAGTGACATCGAGGCCAAGCTGGGCGAGCTGAGCGCCGCCGGGGCCAGTGTGAATGAGGCCGCCCACGACGTCGGCGGGGGCCGCCTGGTGGCCACGGTCACCGACCTCGACGGCAACGACCTCGGCCTGCTTCAGGACCCATGAGCGTCCCGCCGACGACGCGCCTGGCTGGGCCAGCGGGCACCACGCCCGCTGCCCGTGTCAGCCACTACGCCCGGGAGTCAGCAGAGATCACGGGAATTTGAGCGATACCTGGTTGCTCGTTGGTGAGAGCCATTGAGGCCCAATGTAGTCGGCCGCCCAGATGTTGTAAGTCCCGGCGGCGTCAGCCGGGAGCACGAAGGTAGCCGTGAACGTCCCATTGGCTGCGACCGGAACGTCGTAAGTGGCAGTCGGGAGTCCGGTGACGTCTTTCGTCACCGATACGTCGGCGGTGCTGTCAGCGGCAAAACATTGCCCCTGGACGGTCAGCTCGTTGCTGAACTGATTCGCCCCAATCGGGTCGGCTATCGCGTTGATCGAGAAGCACGAACTGATCGGGTAGGGCTTCGGAGCAGGCTTCTGGATCGGCTGACAGGTCGTCGGCGTGCATGTACACCCCGCTGGCGTGCAGACACCGGGGCCGTTCTTAGTGACCGCGCCTGCTGGGCTCGCAGCGAACGCGGTCGTGGCGAGCAGCGCAGCGGTGACGCCGGCGATAGCTGTGATGGGAGACTTCCACATCGTTCCGTCCTTTACTCGTTTTGGGCTTGCACTCGCGAGCACAATTGCTCCGATGCGTTCCGTTACAGCCCATTACGGCGCGTAGGCAGCTACGGTTCTCAGGGGTTGGCGCTTATGCGCGGTCGTCGACGAGGGTTTCGAGGACCCAGCGAACGTCGGCCCAGCGCCTGGCGCCTACGCGCTCGGCGAACTCGGCTTCAAGGTCGAGCATGCGCTTGCGGACGATGTCAAGGCCGGCGCGCCCCCGGTCGGTGTAGCGCACGATTACTCCGCGTCCGTCGTCAGGATCCGGGTCGCGGCGGACGAGGTCGACCCGCTCGAGTTCGTCGACGACCTTGTGGTTCAGCCCCTTGATCGTCGGTAGCGCGTCGACGTTGACGTAGACGACCGGCAGGTACTCGTGGCCGTCCGGGGTCAGCTCCTGCGGCCAGTGGTCCCGGCAGCGCCGCTCGTACTGACGCCCGAAGTGGCTGACGATCGTCGTCTTCCCGTTGCCGGGATTGCCATCAAGCGCCGCGCCGTGACGCGCTCCAGGGCCGCGCAGCTCATTTGAGACCACCAGCCGCTCCAACGTGCGATGAACGTCGGCGTAGAGCGAGCGGATCGGCCCGAACCCGTGCGCGTGACGCAACCGCTCAAGGTCATAGGCCGCTCGTTTGCGCTGGTCCAGCCGGCGGTAATCCCCAATCCGCTTAGCCTCGGGACGCTCGGTCGGCTCATCGCCGACGAACTGTCGCCAGCCCTCCTTGACCGTCAGGCGCCGCCACCGCTCCGCGCCCGTGTCGATCACCGCTCCAGCTCCAGGGTCGGTATCTCGATCCCGGCCCACGAATCCGGCGGCTCGAACCGGGCTGGACCGGTCGGCTCCTCCTCCTGCCGGGATCGCGCGCGCCGCTGCTCTGCGATCACCGCCTGACGGACCGCCTCGCGGCGCGCCCGCCGATCGCGGAACAGATCCTCGTCAGACAGATCATGCAACAACCTGGCGAGCCCGGTGGCGATCTCCTCCTCGCTCGGGCGCTGCATCCCGGACTCGACCAGCAACCGCTTCACATAGCCCAGCGCGAAGGCGCCGAATGGCCGCTCAACCTCGCGCGCACCCCGCCAGCGCAGCTCATGGAAGCGTTCGTCTCGTGGATCCTGGAACCACACGCGAGCAAGCTCGCGCGGTTCGACCCGCGCTGAAGGCGGAATCATCGTCCGTCGATTCACCCGTGCCGAAGCCCGGGTACGCGGCCGCAGATACCTCGAGAATCAATCCCAGGGGAGGCGCCGCGTAGCGACTGCCTCCGCAGTCTTCTATCTTGAGGACAGTGAAAACGTTGAATGCCGAGGACCTGACCGCGATCGAGGGCGCCGGACGCCGCTGCGCCGTCTGCCGCACCGGGCGGCACTGGCGTGAGTTCAGCGTTATCCGGCCGGAGGGCGGCCAGCCGGTGGTGATGTGCAGCGCCTGTCGAGCGCGGTACGGAGACGCTCCACCCGCCCGGCCTGGCCGAGAGCAGCCCGCCGGCCGGCCTGGCCGAGAGCAGCCCGCCGGCCGGCCTGGCCGAGAGCAGCCCGCCGCCGGCCCGGGACGCGCCGCGGAGCCGCCTTCGACCCCACCCCAGCGACGCCCCCCGCAGGGCGAGGATCGGGTGAGGAGGGTCCTGCGCAACCTGCCCAAGGGCGAGCACACCACTGGAAGCATCGCCAAAGCCGCCGGGCTAAACCACGCGAAGACGCTGCGAAGGCTCCGTCAGCTGGCGGAATCGGGTGAGATCCGAGCGGTCGGCAAGCGCTGGTCGACCGAGCCGCCGCCCAGCGATCTCGACGAGGCGCTCGACCGGCTGCAAGCCCGCACGAGCAACATTAGGATCGTTCGGGACCGCCCGCTGGTGGGCTGATCCGGCGCCCCGCGCGAGCGGACTGCCGACGACCGCGGCTGAGCGGGATCGCGCGTCTGACTTGACTCGGTCGCGGCCGGTACGTGTGCCGCCACGCGGGGTCAAACACGTTGGGAACCCACCGCCGGCCTTTCCAGAAGGCCGGAGTTCGGCTAGCGTACGGCCCAGAGAGAGCAGACCGGTCTGTCCAACCGTCGCCAAAGAGAAGAGGCTCGTGTCTCTGTGCGCTGCCTTTTGCTGCCGACTCCGGAGGAGCGCCGACCCGGATCATCATCCCCACTCCGAGTTTCGGTCCGGCGCGCCCGCGGGGCGATTTCGCGGGAGTGATCTTTCGCACGCGGTCCGCTGGTTGACAGGACGCCAACGTGGCCCGCCGCCGACCGCTGAGAGCTCAGAACGCCTTTTCAATCCAACAGCATCGCGCTGCGGGGTGAAACAGCGAGCGCGGCCGCCCGATGAATCCGCGCGCTGCGTCGCGGCGCCAGACCGACGAAAGGCAGTGATGAAATGAGATGGTTCCAGGCACGGTTGCGCGTGCTTTGCTGTGTTTGCGCCATAACGGCGCTCACCGTCGCCATCAGTGCGATCGCGTTGGCTTCGCCAGGATCTCGGGTTGCCAAAGCCGCGGCGGCCACGGTGGCCTGTTCGCCCGCCACCGATGTCACGATCAGCAGCGGTCCAATCTGCGGCGTAACCGTGGGGGCCGTGAACGAATGGCTCGGCATTCCCTACGCCGCTCCACCCGTCGGGGCGCTTAGGTGGCAGCCGCCGCAGGCTGCGACACCTTGGACCAGCACGCTGCAGGCCACACAGTTCGGAAGCCAGTGCGCTCAGTACTTCCCGCCGTTCCCGAGCGGCGGAAGCGAGGACTGTCTGTTCGTCAACGTGTGGCGGCCGGTTGCCAGCTCGACGAATCTGCCTGTCCTCGTCCATATCCACGGAGGCGGCTTCGTGATCGGTAGCGGCAACGGGGATAACAGTCTCCTAGCGTCGACCGGGAACGAGGTGATCGTGTCGATGAATTATCGCCTCGGAATCTTTGGCTTCCTGGCCGACCGGGCTCTCGGTCCGAACTCGGGCGACTACGGGTTGCAGGACCAACAGTTTGCCTTGCGGTGGGTCCAGCAGAACATCTCGCAGTTCGGCGGCGACCCGAGCAACGTCACCATCTACGGCGAGTCCGCCGGCGGATCGAGCGTGTGCGATCAGATCGCCTCTCCCACCGCGGCCGGCCTGTTCGAGCGGGGCATCAGCG
>Ga0213876_10001715_pt1 | contig 13306 bp, 7 predicted proteins | sample BarmaccomBMRX_R9_FD_160113 | JGI IMG/M metagenome (GOLD analysis project Ga0213876, IMG submission 160113) | Root-associated microbial communities from Barbacenia macrantha in rupestrian grasslands, the National Park of Serra do Cipo, Brazil - RX_R9 | ecosystem: Host-associated > Plants > Roots...
GCTGGAGCGCGGCGCGGACGACTACCTCGTGAAGCCGTTCGACATGCGCGAGCTCGACGCGCGGGTACGCAACCTCATCGCGTCGCGCCAGCGGCTGCGCGAGCGGTTCGCGCGCCTGTCGCCGCCGCGCCTCGGTGCCGCGACAGCGTCATCGGCGCCGCCGACCGCCGACGACGCGTACATGGCGCGCGTGCGCGACGCGGTCCAGCGCGGGCTCGCCGATCCCGCGTTCGGCGTGAGCGAGCTGGCCGACGCCGTGGCGCAGGACCGGTCGCACCTCTTTCGCCGCGTGAAGCAGCTGTTCGGCGAGTCGCCGTCGGACCTCATCCGGCGCCTGCGCGTCGAGGAGGGCGAGCGCCTCCTCGCCGACGGCTCGGCCACCGTGAGCGACGTGGCCTACGCGGCGGGGTTCAACAGCCTGTCGTACTTCTGCCGCTGCTTCCAGGCGGTGTACGGCGTGACGCCGGCCGTCTACCGCAGCCGCGCGTCGATCGCGGGCGAGTGAGCGAGCGACCCATGTTGCATCCGGCGCCACCCACGTTGCACGCAACGCCCGTGACCTGACCTCGCAACGCGGCTGCTCAGTGGCCGCCGGCGCGTCCGATAGCGTGTCCCCCGACTCCCAGCCCTGGAGACGGCGATGCGCGCGCATTGGAAGATCGGTCGGACGGTCACCCACACGGTCACCCGCACGGTCACCCACACGGTCACCCGCACGGTCACGTGGATGGCGGCCGTGGTGGCCGGGACGAGCTGTGGATCGGAGCCGGACGTCGCGGCGCCGCGCGCGGCCGCGTCCACCGCACGGGAGCTCGCCGCGAGCCCGAGCGTCGACCCGCACGCCGCGCACGGCGCGGAGCCGAAGACGCTCTACGTCTGGGCGAGCGACGTGGCGCACCGCGCGCCCGACTTCCTCGCCGTCATCGACTTCGACCGGACGTCGCCGAGCTACGGGAAGGTGCTCCGGACGGTGCCGCTGCCGCCGCCCGGCAACGTCGGCAACGAGCCGCACCACTGCCACACCTCCGCCGACGAGACGATCCTCGCGTGCGGCGGGCTCCTGAGCGTCCTCAAGGGGCAGAACGACATCTTCTTCTTCGACATCCGCGACGCGCGGAGCCCCCGCTTCCTCTCGTCCACGCGGGCCCCCGGCTCGAGCGTCACCGACGACTTCCTGGCGCTCCCCGGCGGCGGGTTCCTCGTCACGAACATGGGATCGGCCACCGGCGGCCCGGGCGGCCGCGTGGTGGAGGTCGACGCCAACCGGCGGGTCGTCGCCGAGTACCCGGCGACGTCGCCGGCCGACGGGCGGTTCAATCCGCACGGCATGGACGCCGACTTCGCGCGGAACCGGCTCGTGACGAGCGACTTCATCAACCCGGCGTCGACGCTCGCCGCCTATCCGGGCGCGCCGGAGCTCCGCAGCTCGGTGCGGTTCTGGGACCTCGGCGCCCGCCGGATCACGCGGACCGTCGTGCTCCCCGACGCCGCCGGCACGATGGACGTGAAGCTGCTTCCCGGCGACGAGCACGGGCGCGCCGTCACGGCCAACATGTTCACCGGGCGCTTCTACACCGTCGACCCGACCACCGGCGGCTACGTGCAGTCGTTCGACGCGGCGACGGTCACGCCGCACGTGGAGGCGCGGGTGCGCGGCGGCCTGCCGGGGCTCCTCGCCGTGCCGCCGGGGAGCCGGCGCCTCATCTTCGCGACGATGGCGGCCGGCCAGGTCGTGCTGCTCGACACCACGAACCCGGCGGACTTCAGGCAGCTCTCGGTCGTCAGCCTGGGCACCGATGCGGGCCCGCACTCGGTGCACCTCACGCACGACGGCCGGCGCCTCGTCGTTACCGACTACTTCCTCGACGAGGACGGCGCCGGGAAGATCCACCTCGACGGCGACCACAAGGTGCGCGTGCTCGAGGTCGGGGACCGGAGCCTCGCGGTCGACGCGGCGTTCCGCGTGGTCGACTTCGACACCGCCTTCCCGACCGGCCCGGCGCGTCCCCACGGCATCGGGATGAAGTGAGCGCGACGAGCGACGTGGCGCCTGGCGACGACCACGCCCCCTCGGCGCGCGTGCGGCTCGAGCTGGCGCTGCTCGACGCGGACGGCGCCGCATCGGGATCTCCGTCCCCCACGCCCGACGAGCGACGCGGCGAGCGCGCCGGCCCGACGCTGCTCGTCGTCGCCGGCGAGGCCGACGTGCGGTGCTACGTGCGCGAGTGCCTGCGCCGGCGCGCGGACGTGCACGTGATCGACGCGGCCGGGGTCGAGGCGGCGGTGGCGCTCGCCGGCCGCGTCGCGCCGGCGCTCCTCGTCGTCGACGCGCCGGAGCGCGCCGTGGTCGACGCGCTGCCGGAGATCGCCGCCGTCGTGCTCGTCGACGAGTCGCCCCGCGGCGCGGCCCGTGCCGGCGCGGTCGTCCGGTTCCTCGCCCGCCCCTTCTCCGCCGACGCGCTGCTCTCGGCCGTCGCGCCGTTCCTCGACTGAACGACCCATCTCATCCCGCCAGGAGGCTCCCGTGACGATTCAGGAGAAGTATCCGCGCTTCATCGCCCCGCAGGACGACCGCTCGCTCGGCATCGAGTTCGAGTGCTGGAAGCCCGACCCGACGCTGGCCGCGCTCAAGCAGTCGTATCCCAGCCAGGACTGGAAGGGCGGCTCGCTCGACGCGATCCCGGCCAGCGGCGCGCTGCCCCACGTGGACGTGCCCGAGCTGCTCAAGAAGATGGTCAACCAGTGCTGGCAGCGTGCGGGGCGCAGCAGCGGCGAGACGCGCGGACGCATCGCCCTCGGCGGCACGGTGACCTTCCGCGACAAGACGTCGGGGCAGCTCACCTTCGGCGGACGCCAGCTGAGCCACGACCTCCTCCGCAGCGGCAGCCCGGCGGAGGCCGGCCGAGCGCAGGCGCAGGTCATGGCGGGGCGACACGTGCGGCAGGTGCAGCCGCTCATCGCGCAGGAGGCGGCGCGCCCGGACGTCCACCAGAACAACACGCATCTGCAGGGCATCGCCAACGACTGGAGCGCGATGCGCGCCCTGCCGCGCGTGAACGCCTACACGTTCCGCGGCGACACGCGCGCGCCCCGCGCGATCGCGCAGGCCGGCGGCTTCGGCCCGCCGATCACGCGGACCGACGAGTACTACGTCGACCGGGTCGTGAAGCCCGCGTTCAAGAGCTACATGAAGCGCCGCTTCGACGAGGACGTGAGCGACGCGGACTTCACGCGGGCCATCAACCAGGTGGCCCCCGCGAACAGCGCCCAGCGCCACGTCCTGAACAACTACTTCGTGTGGCGCGCGCTGACGGAGAACGAGTCGTTCCACCTCGGCCGCATGCTCGCCGACGAGGCGCTCAAGGGATACATCTCGACCACTCGCGCGGTCGCCGTGGCGCGCGGGTTCGCCAAGGAGCACGGGTGGGTCTACCTGACGCGGGTGCGCGGCGGCTTCGTCGTGCCCGACAAGGGCACGACGACGTGGACGCGGCTCTTCGGCGAGCAGGAGATCGCCCTGCCCTGCAAGCTCGGTTGGGACGACGTCTTCGGCTTCCGGCAGGTCGATCGCCTGATGAACCTCACGGGGCCGATCTACTTCCGCAAAGGCTTCGACGCCGAGCGCATCGCGTTCTCGCAGGCCTACGAGCTGCTCAGCGGGAAGCCCCAGTCGTAGGCGGCGCGGCGTCGCGCGAGGCCGGGGTGCGAGACCACCGCGTCGCAGCGCCGCGAGTGGGGTTCACGGCGTGACTCGCCGCTCGCGTCCCCCTTCCGCGTGCAGCGTCAAGGCGCTGCTCGTTCCGGTGGCTTGCAGGATCACGTAGGTGTCCTGCGTCCCCGTCGGTCCCGCGACGCTGAGCCCCGACTGCGGCTCCGACGCGCCGATCTTGACCGTCGGGCGGCCCCGTTCCGTCGTCAGGCGGAGCAGCACCGTTTCCGACGTGCCATGTCCCGCGGCGGACGGCTCGGCGGGCAGCACGCTGATGCTGGCCCGCACGCGGCCCTGCGCGTCGACGATCTCGAGCCCGCGTCCGCGAAGCATCGGGAGCGCGTCGGGCGCCGGCGCGGGCTGCGCCACCGCGGGACGCACGCGCTCGGCGAGCAGGAGCAGGAGCAGCGCGAGGTTCACCACGGTCAGGACGACGAGGGTTCGCGGGGATGGCATGCCCATTCTCCGTTGGGGACACGAGCGCCGACGGCCGCACGCACGACCCGGCCTCCACGACCCACGTCGCAGATATCCGTTCGATGCTGGAACGACGCGAAACGCTGACGACGCCTCACTCCGCTCGCAGGGCGACGCTCGGATCGGCGCGCGCCGCGCGCCACCCGGGCACGAGGCCCGCCGCGAGCGCCACGGCGGCCAGGAGCGCCGCCACTCCGCCGAACGTCAGCGGGTCGTAGGGCGAGACGCCGAACAGCAGCCCCGCCGCCGCGCGGCCGACGAGGACCGCGAGCGCCAGCCCGACCGCCACCCCGCCCAACGCGACGCCGAGGCCGCGCCGCAGCACGAGCCGCAGCACGTCGCCGCGCAGCGCGCCTAACGCGAGGCGGATCCCGTAGTCGCGCCGCCGCTGCGCGACGTCGTACGCGAGCACGCTGTAGAGGCCGACCGCGGCGACCAGCAGGCCTAACGCCCCGAACGCCGTGAACAGCGTCGCGCCCAGCTGCCACGGGCGGAGCTCCGGGGCCACGAGATCGGACATCGCGTGCACGCTCACGTACGCGGCGCCGGGCGCGAGCGGCTGCAGCGCGCGCTGCACCGCGACGAGCTGCGCCGCCGCATCGCCGCGGGTGCGCACCACCAGGCCGCCCAGGTCGAAGCGCCCGGGGTGCGGCGGCAGCGGTCGGTAGAACCCGGGCGCGCCGGGCGCGCGCGGGTCGCCGCGCCGCACGTCCTGCACGACCCCGATCACCGGCCGGCACGGCGCGTCCGGCGCGTCGTCCACGATCGCGCAGCGCCCCACCGCGTCGTCGGTGCCATAGAGCAGCCGCGCGAGCGCCGCGCTCAGCACCACGGCGTCCGCATCGGCGTCCGGCCGCCGTGGGTCCCACACGCGGCCGCGCAGCACCCGCGTCCCCATCGCGCGGAAGTAGTCGAGCCCTGCCACGTTGTGGTGCACCTCGGCGTTCCACGTGATCGAGTCGCGGCCGGGCAGCCGCACGCGGTTGGTGATGAAGCCGTTGACGTACGGCAGCTCGAACGTCGTGCCCACCGCCTCCACCGCGCGCAGCTCGGCGACGCGCTCGGCCATCCGCGCGTGGAGCGTGGCCGCGTGCGCGCTGTCGAGCGTCTCGCCGCGCCGCTGCACCGACACGTAGAGCACGCGCGACGGCTCGAACCCGAAGTCGACGGTGTGCGCGTGCTGGAGCGAGCGGACGAACAGCCCGGCGCCGACGAGCAGCAGCGCCGACAGCGACGCCTGCGCGAGGCCGAGCGCGGCGCGCGTGCGGCCGTGGCGCTCGCCGCCGCGCGCCCCGCTCCGGAGCCGCATCACGACGTCGGGGCGCATGGCGCGCAGCGAAGGCGCGAGCGCCGCGAGCAGCCCCGCCACGACGGCGATCGCGCCCGTGACCGCGAGCGTGCGCCCATCGGTGAGCGCGTCGTCGAACGCGACGTCGGGGATGAGCACCCGCGTCACGAGCACGCCGCCGAGCCGCGCGAGCAGCAGCCCCGCCGCCATGCCGAGCGCGGCGAGCACGCCGACCTCGGCGAGCAGCTGCCGCGTGAGCCGCGCCCGCCCCACGCCTAACGCGACGCGCACCGCCACCTCGCGCTCGCGCCCCACGGCGCGTGCGAGCAGGAGGTTCGCCACGTTCGCGCACGCGACGAGCAGCACGATCGCGGCGACGCCGAACACCCACAGCGACACGCGCGCGCCGCTGCTCCGCTTCGGCCCGCGGTCGAGCAGCACGGGATGGAGCGCGCCACTCGGCTTCGACGAGGCCGCACCGGGCGGCGCGTCGGGCGACTTCGGCTGCACGGCGCGCGTGAGCGCCGCGTTCGCCGCGGCCTCGCTCACCCCCGGGCGACGCGCGGCGACGATCTCGAACCACATCATGTTGTAGCTCGTCGCGAAACCCGGCCCGAACGCGCTCGCCGACGCGGCGGTGAGCGGCACCCATACGTCGACGAGCTGCAGCCCCACGCCGGTGAATCCCTTCGGCGCGACGCCGACCACGGTGTACGTCCCTCCACCGACGCGGATCGCGTGGCCGAGCACCGCCGAGTCGCCGCCGAGCGCGCGCCGCCAGTACTCGTAGCCGAGCACCGCGACCGGCGCGCCGGCCGGGAGGCGGTCGTCCTGCGGCCCGAAGAACCGGCCTAACGCGGGGCGCGCGTCGAACAGCGACCAGAGCTCTCCCGACGCCCCGCCCATCCGTCCGCTCCGCGCCGCAGCGCCGTCGCCGATCACCGCGTCCCCCGTCGTGACGCCGACGACGTCGAGTATGCCGGCGGCCGCCGCGCGCACGTCGCGGAACGTCCCGTAGCCGACGGCGGCGTGCACGTCCGTCGAGCCGTTCATCGTGCGGGTGAAGAAGACGCGCCCCGTCCGGTCCGCGTCGCGCAGGTACGCGGGCGGCCGCAGGAGCAGGCGGTCGACGATGGCGAACATCATCGCGTTGGCGCCGATGCCTAACGCGAGCGTGAGCACGACGACGAGGGCGAATCCCGGCGCGCGCGCGAGCGTGCGCGCGGCGACGCGCAGTTCCTGCCCGAGCCCGTGCAGCCACTCGCCCGCACGCCGCGCGCGGTCCCGTCGCGCGTCGATCGTGCGGAGCTCCGCGCGCCGCGCGGCGACGTCGCCGAACCGGCGGCGCGCCTCGGTGAGCGCCGCCTCCGGCGTCAGCCCGCGCGCGACGAGATCCTCGACCGCGCGCTCGAAGTGAAACGCCAGCTCGGCGTCGATGTCGGCGTCGACCGGCGCGCGGCCCAACGCGAGCCGGAACGCGCGGCGCAGCCCTGCGATGCGTGCCATCACGATCTCCGCTCAGGCATGGCTCTCCCCTCAAGATTTGAGGGATACCTTACCCGTCTCCGTGGCCGAGGGCAAGAGGCGCGCGTCCTGAGCCGGCGGCCGGATTCACTCCCGGTGACGAAGCCGGCGGTCGAGCCGGTGGAGCATCGCTCGCCCGGCGCGAACGTGGCCATGTCGCGTCATTCCGACCGGAGCACGGTGTTCGGGTCGGTGCGCGCGGCCCGCAGCGCCGGCCGCGCGCTCGCCGCCGCCGCGACGACGAGCAGCAGGCCGGCCACCGCGCCGTAGACGCGCACGTCGAGCGCGGACTGCTGGTAGAGCAGCGGCTGGAGACGATGGCTCGCCGCGAGCGCGAGCAGGGTGCCTAACACCACGCCGGCCGCGGTGAGCCGCATCCCCTGGCCGACGACGGCGCGCAGGATGTCGGCCGACCGGGCGCCCAACGCGACGCGCACGCCAAGCTCGTGGCCCCGCTGCGCGACGTCGTACGCGATGACGCCGTAGAGCCCCGTCGCCGCGACGACGACGGCGAGCCCGCCGAGCGCGACGAGCAGCGACGCGCCGATGAGCCACGAGCGGCGCTTCGCATCCATCAGCTCGTGCGCCGGCCGCACGACGACGAACGCCGCCCCCGGGAGCGCGGCCTGCAGCGCGCGACGCACGCCGCCGGCCGCTGCGTCGGAAGCCGCGTCGGACGCGGGGCGCAGGCGCACGAGCATGGTGTTCGCGCGGAAGTCGAGCTGGCCGTCGGGGACGTAGTAGCGCATCGGGTGGTCGGCGACCGGGTCGTGCAGCGCGTTCTCGGCGACGCCGACGACCGTGGCGCAGGGCATCGTGTCCGCCAGGGCGCGCCACGCGTACCGCACGCAGCGGCCTAACGGATCGCGCCCCGGCCAGAGCGTGCGCGCCATCGCCTCGCTCACCACGAGCACGCGCGCCGCGCCGACGCGGTCCTGCGCCCCGAGCGCGCGGCCGCGCAGGATGCGCGTGCCCATCGTCGCGAAGTAGTCGCCGGAGACGGTCTGGAAGGTGAAGCGCCCGCGCCGCCACACCGAGTCGATGCCCGGCACCGCGAGGCTCAGCGTCGACGTGCCCGGCGCGAACACGGGGTTCGTCACCCACGCGACGTGCGCGACCTCGGGGCGGGCCAGCGCGGCGCGCGCGAGGTCGTCGCGCACCCGCGCCTCGCCGAGCGAGTCGAGCGGCGTGCCGCGCCGCTCCCAGCGCGCGACGAGCAGCGGATCGAGATCGTAGCCGAGCCGCAGCTCGCGCACGTGCGCGAGGCTGCGCACGAAGAGCCCCGCGCCGACGAGCAGCACGACCGAGAGGGCGCCCTGCACGACGAGCAGCGCGGCGCGCGCCGGCGAGCGGCGGTAGCTCAGCTCGCGCTGCCCCGCGCGCAGCGTTCCGATGGGATCGGTGCGCTCGACGAAGAGCAGCGGCGCGACGCCGGTGAGGATCGCCGTGCCGATCGCGGCCACGAGCGCGGCGGCGAGCGTGCGCCCGTCGATCGACGATCCGTTGGGCGCCGCGTCGGCGAGCACGAGCCGCTGCAGCGCGGCCCCCGTCCATCGCGCCACGGCGAGCCCGACGCCGGCGCCCGACAGCGACAGCACGAGGCTCTCGGTGAGCGCCTGCGCGGCGAGCCGCGTGCGGGAGACGCCTAACGCGAGGCGCAGCGCCACCTCGCGCCGCCGCCCGAGCGCGCGCGCGAGCAGCAGATTCGCCACGTTCGCGCACGCGATGAGCAGCACGGTGAGCGCGACGCCGGCGACCCAGCGCAGCGTGCGCGCCTCGAGCCCGGGGTCGGGGCCGATCGCGGTGCGGATCGGGCCCGCGATCGCGCGCACGCGCGCCGAGTCGAGCGATGCGTAGCTCGGATGCACGACGCGCGACGCGAGCCAGCTCCGCGCGAACGCACGCGTGAGGTCGGCCGTCGCCGCGTCGCGCGCCACGCCGGGGCGGCGGCGCACGAGCATCTGCACCCAGTCCCAGCTGTATCCCACGTAGTACGGATCGCCGATGCCGGCCCCGAGGTGCGTCGCGTACGCGGTGATCGGCACGTACACCGCCGGCGCGCGCCCGTCGGCGACGCCCACGAAGTCGGGCGGCGCGACGCCGACGATCGTGTACGACGCGTCGCCGACCTGCAGCCGCTCGCCGACCGCGTCGCGGGCGCCTAACGCCGAGCGCCAGTACGCGTCGCTCACGACCGCGACGTCGCTCCCCGCCGGCACGACGTCGTCGCCGGGCGTGATGAAGCGGCCCAACGCGGGCCGCGCGTCGAACAGCGCGAAGAAGTCGCCGCTGACGCCGTACACCATCTCCTCGCGCGCCCCCTCGCCGCTGCCGACGCCGTGCGTCTCGGCGGTGAACGCGGCGGTCTGCGCGAGCGACGTCGACCAGCGCGCGAGGTCGCGGTAGCGCGTGTACGGATAGAGCGTGTAGGGCCGGTCGTCGTTCCACCCGGCCGTCGTGAGATAGACGCGGTCGACGTGGCTCGCGTCGCGGAGGTAGGGGAACGGCCGCAGCATGAGGCGGTCGACCGCGCCGAACAGCGCCGCGTTCGCGCCGAGGCCGAGGCCCAGCGTGAGCACCACGGCGGCGGTGAAGCCGGGCGATCGACGCAGCCCGCGCAGCGCGTGCCGCACGTCCTCGCCGATCCGCTCGAGCCACGGCACCGACCATCGCGCGCGCGCGTCGGCCTTCACGCGCAGCGTGCTGCCTAACGCGCGCGCCGCCTCGGCGGGCGTGTGGCCGTCGCGCTCCAGCATCGCCCGATGGAACGCCAGCTCCTCATCGAGCTCGGCGTCGAGCCGTTCCCGCGACAGCCAGTCGCGCACCCTGGTGAGCCACTCGCGCATCGTCTCCCTCCGGCGGGGTCCTGGCAGTAGACAATCTATGGCCTGCGAGGGTTTGTAGCGCCGGGGAGCGGCCCGCGCCCGGTCGTCATCGCAGGCAGACGACGCCCATCGCGTCGCCGATCTGATGGCCGTTCATGAAGCCGCCCGACGCGCCGCGCCCCCGGCAGAACTCGACGGCGGCCCGCCGCGCCTGCGCCCATGCGACCGCGTTGACGTCGGACCCGACCCGCCAGTCGCGCAGGCTGCGGCTCTGCGACAGGTCCAGCCGCTCGGCGTTCGCGCGGACGCAGACGATGCCCATCTGCGCGTCGCGCTGGTGGCCCGTGGGCAGCCCGCCGACGTAGCCGCGCGCGGCGCAGACGTCCTGCGCCTTCCGGTGCGCCTGCGCCCAGTGCACCCCGTTCACGTCGGTCACGGGCCACGGCGCGGCCGCGCGCGGCACGTCGAGGAAGAGCGCGTCGCCGCCGGGGGCGCCGGTGCACTGGATGCCGACCTCGCGCTTGGCGAGGTCCTGGTGCCCATCGAAGTGGCCGATCGCGAAGCCGCGGTTGTAGCACATCGCGGTCGCGGCACGGGCGGCCTGCGCCCAGCCGGCACGGTCGACGTCCGCGAACGGCCAGCGCCCCGCCTCGACCTCCGCGGCCTTGATCCACACGGGCTGTGACGACGCCATCGGATTCCACCGGCTCGCGAGCACGGCACCGACGTACCGCTCCGTCGCCGGGACGGACGTCAGGATCGCGGTGTCGAGGCGCGTGATCGTCCGCTCGCACGTGACCGGGGTCGTCGAGTCCGCGCACTCGCGCCAGCCGCGGCTCGTGATCGTCGCGAGATACCGCTGGTTGGCGAACCACAGGAAGCCCGGGCCACCGGAGTCGCCCGGGCCGGTGATCGGGTCGGCGGTGGACGGCGCGTTCACCTGCACCGTCCCCGCGGCGACCGACGCGACGCGCATGTCGGCGGCGCGGTACTGGTCGAACGCGGCGAACACGGGCGGCGGCCCGGGCTGGTAGTAGCTCCGAATCCCGCGACCGTACACGGCGATCGTCTTCCCGGTCAACTGCTTCGGATCGCCGGTGAGCAGCGTCGCCGTCTGGCCCGGCCGCACGTCGAAGGGGCGCGACAGGTGGAGCAGCGCGAGGTCCGGCCCGTACGGCAGATCGATCCACGTCCTCGTCGGACACGTCGTCGGCGCGGGGGTGCACAGGCCGCCGCCGAACTGGTAGAAGGCATCGGAGGTGCGGACGGCGCCGAGCCACTGTACGGTGTGCGCGGCCGGGCGCCGCGCGGCGTCGATGCAGTGCCCGGCGGTGAGCACCCAGGCGGGGCCGATGAGCACCCCCGAGCACCGGCCGGAGACGTTCACGAGGGCCTTGTCCTCCTCCTCGCTCGCACCGACCGGCATGCCGTTCACGACGCGCGGCCGGATCTGGCCCTCCAGTCGCGCGCCTAACGGCAGCAGCGAAGACGCGGCCGCGAGATGGAGCGCGACGCGAAGCAGCGACGCGAAACGGGGGGGCTGCAGCGTTCGATCGTGTTGCATGACATGTCTCCGGTTGACGGATCGGCGAGTCTCGCGGTGTGTGGACCGCATCCCCTTAAACGCCGCGTCCATCCCGGACTAACAGCTCCGCGTCATCACCGTCGTCATCGTCGCGCGCGACAGCGGTCAGAGCGAGAGGCGCATCTGCTCCAGCCGCCGCTTGTGATACGGGTCGAGGGCGTACAGGTCGCGGATCGCCGGCGTCAGGTAGTTGAGCGGCGACGCCCCATCGGCGTAGGCCTGCTCCTGATACGCGAGCGCGCGGCCGCGATCGCCGAGCCCGGCGAAGATGAAGACGAAGCACTGCGGCGGCACGTAGCCGTGCGACGCGTGCGTCTCCAGCTCCGCCACCAGCCGCAGCGCCTCGTCGCGGCGGCCGAACTGCCCGTAGCACCGACCGAGGAGGCCGAGGTAGTACGGCGCGCGGCTGCCTAACGTCGCCGCCCGCTCGAGATCGGCGATCGCGCGGTCCGACGCCGTCTCCGCGAGCCGGCAGAGGCCGCGCAGGTGCACGGCGAACACGTAGTCGGGATCGGCGCGCAGACACGTCTCGCACAGCGCGACCGCGTCCTCGTATCGGCCACCGAGGTAGAGCGTCTGCGCCCGCGCGGCGGTCGCGAGCCGCGACACCGGCGCGAGCCCGTGCCCACGCGCGGCCTCCGCATACGCGGCATCCTCTCGGCCGAGGAAGATGAGGAGCCACGAGTAGTAGAGATGCGCCAGCGCATCGCGCGGATCGAGCGCGATGGCGTGGCGGAACGCCGCCTCCGCCGCGTCCCAGTCCCAGTCGCCGCCGAAGCGCGCGACGCCGAGCTGCACGTACGCGGACGCGAGCGTCGGGTCCACCGCGAGCGCGCGCTCCGCCGAGCGTGCGGCGATGCCGAACGCGAGCCCCGGCTGCATGAGGCAGTACTGGCCGAGGTAGTTGTACGCGTCGGCGAGCGCCACGTGCGCGGGCGCGAACCGCTCGTCGCGCGCGACCGCGAACTGGAACTGCTCGATCGCGCGCCGCCAGCCGCCCGTCAGGCACGTGCGCCAGTGGTGCCGTCCGCGCTGGTATGCGTGATATGCGTCGGACGCGTGCGCCGACGTCCGCGCCGCCGTCGCGAACGACGACGAGGATGACGCGGCGTGCGACGAGACGTGCGACGAGACGTGCGACGAGACGTGCGACGAGACGTGCGACGAGACGTGCGACGAGACGTGCGCCGAGGCGAGCGACGCCGTCAGACCGTCGCAGAGCTCTCGGGCAACGTCGTCCTGCGTGTGGAGGAGGTCGCCGAGGCGGCGATCCACGCGCAGCGCGGGGCCGAGCGCGCGCTCGCGCGCCACGTCGACGAGCGTGGCGGTGACGCGCACGCCGGCGGCGGTGTGCTGGATCGTCCCCTCCACGACCAGGTCGACGCCGAGCCGGCGCCCGATCGCGCGCACCGATCGCCCGACGACCGAGCGCGTCGACGTGCGCGGCGCCACGCGGAGCCCGGGGAGCGCGCTCAGGCGGCTGCGGAGATCCTCCACGAGCCCGTCGCGGAAGTGCCGGCCGGCCGCGTCCGTCGCGCCGATCGACGCGAAGGGCAGCACGGCGACCGACGCCGCCGTGCGCGCCTCGGCGGCCGGGGACAACGGCGCCAACCGGTCGCGACGCAGCGCCTCCAGGTCGTCGCGCAACGCGCGCGCCGACTGGTAGCGGTCCTCGGGCCGCTTCGCGAGCAGCCGGTCGACGATCGCCTCGAGCGCGGCCGGCCGGTGCGGCGCCATGCGGCGCACCGGCACGTGGGGCTGCGTGCGGATCGCCGCGATCAGCCCGTCCGGCGACGAGTCGTCGAAAAGTCGGGTCCCCGTGGCCATCTGATAGACGACCGCGCCGAGCGAGTACAGGTCGCAGCGATGGTCGACGACGGCGTCGCGCGTGAGACGCT
>Ga0213876_10001716_pt1 | contig 13299 bp, 14 predicted proteins | sample BarmaccomBMRX_R9_FD_160113 | JGI IMG/M metagenome (GOLD analysis project Ga0213876, IMG submission 160113) | Root-associated microbial communities from Barbacenia macrantha in rupestrian grasslands, the National Park of Serra do Cipo, Brazil - RX_R9 | ecosystem: Host-associated > Plants > Roots...
GCGGAACGCGCTCTAGGGTGCGCGACGCCCCCTCCGTCACGGCGCTGCGCGCCGCGCCACCTCCCTCGCTGCGCGAGGGAGGAGCTCTCCTTCCCCGCCTGCGGGGAAGGGGGACCGCCACGCCGAAGGCGGGGTGGTGGAAGGGGCGCCTCCTTCCCCGCAGGCGGGGAAGGGGGACCGCCACGCCGAAGGCGGGGTGGTGGAAGGGGCGCTGCGCCCCCCTCCCTCCGACCGCTGCGAGAGGCGGGAGCGAAAAGAAAAGCGGGCCCGGCGCTGAGGGAGAGCGGGTGCGCCGGGCCCGGTCAGGGCCTTCTTCTGGAGACTGGGTCGGGTCCTGACCAGTTTGCTTGGGGGTTTGCCATGATCGTGCAGCCGCCTTTCGAACGACTGCCCCGCCAAGTTGGCTCAACACGCGGGGAGGCGCATCAGGTTCAACACCTAGTCTTGCTCGAATATCTTCTGAGACGAGACGAGACTGATTCGGCCTTCCACCGCATGATGACCTAATCTAATGGTGGAAATGGCCGACGACACGCGGCCTCTACAGCGCCATTCAAACAAACTTTACTTTGACATTTCGCCCAGCGGCGCGCGTCGCCCGCTCTTCATCGAGGGCTGGGCGGGCGCTCTGCGGAAGGCGGAGGCAAAGGGCGCAGGCCAGCGAACGGATTCGCTTCATAGGCGGGTTTCCCCTGGAGCGGCGAGCCCCTGGTCCGACCGGCCGAGAATCCGCCCCCGCCGCCGTCGCGTCATCGGCCGCAAAGCCGAGGCCGGGGCCGGGATGTTGCCGATAGGGCGCCTCAGGCGCGCGACGTCCGAGGGCGGGGCCGGCGCGGTCCTTCCGCTCACCGTCCGGGAGAACCGGACAACCAAGCTCGGAGCGCCGCGCCCCTCGCCTCCGGGAAGCACCCGAGTTCGCGCGCCAAGGCGCAGACTAGTGTCCCGAGTCCAAGTTCGCCAGTGGATGGGATGGGCGCAGAGCGAGCTTCGGACTCGCCGAGGACACCAACAACCCTTTGAATCTGGTGTGGTTTATGAATTTGAAGTTCGCTTCGGCGCCCGCCCCATCCATCGAGCGAACTTCAGATTCACCACACCAGGCTGTGGGCTTTCGGGCTGGATCTCGCCTCATGACCTTCGCCGCCGCCTCCGCCATTCCCTCGCGCTGGGCCCTCGGCTAGTCGCCTTGAGGTTTGCGCTCCCGAACGCCTGCTCATCCCGCGCCGGCGGAGAGCGAAGGTTCTTTCGGCCTCGCACGACCCGCAAAGCCCGCACGGCGCTCGTGTGGGCTAGAGAGGGTGGCGAAGGAACCCGCACCGCCTGGGAAACAGGCGAGATTGACGCGCCCCATGCTCCGGCGCCGAGCGGGCCTCAGCGCCGGCCTTCGAAGCTCCTTCCCCGGCGGGCGAAGTAGGCCCAGGCGACGACGTTCAGGAAGTTGATGAACACCGCCAGCGTGTTCCAGAGGATCACCGGGCGCGAGTAGGTGAGCAGGCCGTAGTAGATCCACATGAGCTGGAAGAGCCCGGTGATCGCCGCCATCCGCGGCCGGAACCCGGCGCTGGAGCGTCTGCGCAGCATGCGCCAGAGCTCCGGCGCGGCGGCGAAGGTGGTCCCGAAGCCGGCCAGGAAGCCGAAGATCTCCGAGCGCTGGAAGCCCGGCGCCAGCAGGCTCTGGGCGTCGCGCGCCACGAGGTCGCAGCCGCCCAGCAGAAGGAGGGCGAGAGCCAGAACGGCCCTCGCCCCTCCCCCGCCGCCCCGGCCAAGGCGGTCGCCCCGCTCACCTGGGGCGCCGGCTCGGGGATGGAACGCCGACCTCAGTTTGGCGGCCTCGGAGAGACGCCCCTCACGCCCGCCGAAAGGGTCAGTTGCCGACGACGTTGATGGTCACCCGCCGGTTCATCGCCTGGCCCTCGGGCGTCTCGTTGGCGCCCATGGGCTTGGTCTCGCCGTAGGAGATCACCGACATCCGGTGCAGGGGCACGCCCTGCGCGGCCAGGTAATGCCGCGTGGCCTCGGCGCGCTTGAGGCCGAGGATCTGGTTGTAGGAGGACGAGCCGCGCGAGTCGCCGTGGCCCTCGATCTCCAGGAACACGTCCTGATTGGCCGAGCTGAGCTTGCGGGCGAAGTCGGTGAGCGAGGTCTGGTCCTCGCCGGTCAGGTCCCACTTGGCGGTCTCGAAGTTCACCGAGCTGTCCGAGCTGATCACCCGGTGCGTGAAGCCCTGCGCCCCGACGTGCTGGGCGATCACCTCCTCGGTGTGCCGGTTGGCGTCCTGCATGGAGCCGTTCAGCGCCTGGATCTGGTTGGCGTTGCCCTCGACCTTGGCGTTCAGCGCGTCCACCTGCGACTTGACCGCCCCCACCTGCTCGTTGACGTAATCCTCGGTGGCGCAGGCGCTGACGAAGAGGCAGCTCGCAGCCGCCGCCGCGGCGATCATGAGGCCCCGCTTGATACCCTTCATCTCGACTCCCCTGCCTTCCTGAATGGGAGGCCGCAGCTTCGCGCCACAGCGCCAAGCTTGGCATCCGGCAGAGCACCGAGGCGGCTGGGGTCGAACCCTGATCGGGTCTGCGCCCCTGCCCCCTGCGGGAGCGGGACCATGCGGCGCCGTTCGCCGGGCGGGCCTGGATTTCGGCCGCCAGGCTTCTCAACAGGAAGCCAACCGGTTTTCCACAGGTTGGCGCCTTGGATGGCCGCCGCCGCCGTTGAACCGCGCCGAATCGGCGCCCACACTGTCGCCGGGGCAGGGCTGACGGAACTTGGGCGAGCAACTCCTTTTGGCCACCGACGCCTACCAACCGGCGCCCACGCGGACGCGGGGGCTGCGGGCCAATGAGCTCGGCGAGAAGGACGCCGAGTTCTCCCGCGCGCTGCAGCTGTTCGAGGCCGCGGGCGAGGACATCGGACGCCTGTGGGTGGTGTTCGAATGCGTCCGCGACGCCGTGGGGCATCGCGCGCTGGGGGCCGTCTGCAAGGCCTCCAAGCGCGAGATCGCCGCCCTCTGCGAGGCGGTGAGCGACTGGGAGATCCTGGAGCGCGCCGCCATGAGCCCGGTCCGGCGCCCGCCCATGAGCGGCCGCGACGCCCGGGCCCTGGTGCGCCGGCTGCTCAACGGCTGGCTCGACCACGACAACGGCCCGGCCGAGCCGGAAGCCGCGCCGGCCGAGACCGGAGCCCTGGCGCAGACCTGATCGCGCGCCTCGGCCCGGCGACGGGTAGATCCACGGACGATGCGAAAACACGAACGGCGTTCGTGAGGGTTCCCGAGGCTCGTGGAAGAAGCCGGACCCGACAATATTGTCCGGGCTGAGCATAGCCCCCCGCTCAATACCTCTACGTCCCGCGCCAGGACTCTGGCCCATAAATATGGGTTCTGGAAAGGACCCGGCGCCCGACGACAAACAAGCCATGGCCGTGAACGCCCACCGGCAGGCGCCGACCGATCCGGAGCGCAGGTCAGGTCTTTCCCGGATTGGCCTGCTAGGCTTGTTGAGAGTTCCCTAGGCAGGTCGAGCCTTGGGGGTTGGACATGGTGCGCGTTCTGGTATTCGGCCTTTTCTTGGCGATCGGTTTGTGGGCCGGCGGGAGCCCGGCGCAGGCGGCTTCACCGGCCTCCTGCGCCGAGCGCCTGCAGGCGGCGGGCGTCGATCCCGGCAAGCTGGTTCCCGGCCAGCGAGGACGGCTGGACGGGTACGAGTTCATCGTCGCAACCGGCGACGCGGCGGCGAAGATCTGCGCCCGGATCGCCGCCGAGAAGGAGCGGGCGGAGAGCCTCAAGACGCAGCTCAACGACACGAGCGTCCAGCTGTCCAGGGCGCAGGAACAGGTGGTCGAGCTGAGAGGCGGAGGGCCGATAAAGGACAACTACCTGGTCGTCGACGGATGTCTGCTCGGCTGGGCGGTGATCGCCACCATCTGGGCGAGCTATTTCGCGGGCCGCCTCAACCCGCGCCGCCGCCACTCGTTCTGAGCCGGGCGCTCCCGGGCGCCGAGGCGCGGGGAGGACGGGTGCGCGTCAGTCGGGGGCCAGTTCCGGATAGAGCGGCGAGCTGTTCTTGAGGAACCGCAGCAGGTGGCGCATGCGCGCGACGATGCGGCCCCCCTCGTCGCGGGTGGTGGCGTCCCACCAGAGGTATTCGGTCTTGGGGCTTTCCCCGACCCCCAGCGCCACGCCTTCCACCACATAGGGCCGGTCCAGGAACACCGGGCCGTTCTCGTAGACCACCTCGAAGGCGCCGAACATGCCGGCCGCCGCCCCGATGGCGGGGGAGATGTGCTCGTGATGGTCGCCCTCCCCGTCCCCGGTGAGCATGCGGAACATCAGAGCCGCCGTGGCGCCCACCGAGGCGATGGGCCCGCCCCAGGGCGAGGCTCGCCGATACCAGGCCAGGGGCTCGTTGTTGAAGCCGGCCGCGATCGCCGCGTCCTGCTCGTCGCGCGACACCATGGCCTCGAGGCGGCCGAGATGCTGGCCGGGCTTCACGCCCTTCAGCATCCGCAGCCGCGCGTCCTCGCAGGTGCGCCGGTCGCGAAGCGCCAGGTCCGAGCGCGAATGGTCGCCCAGCGCCGCGGAGCCCTCGCAGACGCGGATGCGCGGATCGTCGGCGCGCCTTGCGTGGATGCGGGTCTGGGCGCCCGGCGCCGGCGGCCGCTCCACCACCGCCTGCACGGACTCGCCCGACACCACCACATTGAGGAAATAGACCGACAGCCCGCCCCGCTCGAACCATCCTTCGCCATAGGTCTCCACCAGCAGCGGGGCGAAGATGTCCAGGTGCAGGTTGCCCCCCACCGCCGAGCCGCGGAATCCCAGCCGCTTGGCCGCCTCGGCGTCGTGGATGCTGCTGCCGACGTTGTTGCGCGCCACGCGCGCCGGCCCCACCAGCGATGCGGCCACCGCTTCGGCTTCGACATCGGTCATGCTGCACGGCCTCGCGAGGGGTTCCGACATGGCGACCGCAGAACCGTCGCCGGCGATCCCGCCGATATTGCGCCCGTCGCCCTGCTTCGTCACCCGTGCTGGGGTCAGTGGCCGAGGGCGGCGAGCAGGACCCGGACGGTCATGAAGATCAGGATGAGCGAGCCCGCCGTCCAGAAGGTGGCGCGCACTTCGTGGATCTGGCCGGTGAAATAGGCCGCGAAGTGCAGGAGCCGCGAGACCACGTAGCCGTAGAAGAGCCACTGGGCGAGCGCCAGCGAGGGACCGGTGAAGACGTAGAGCAACCCAGCGACCAGGAAGAAAGGCAGGTTCTCCAGATCGTTCATCTGGATCCGCCGGATCCGCTCGACCCGCTCGTTGGGCTCGAGCTGCTGCGGATTCGGCGCAGGGTTCAGAGGCGTCTTCTTGAGATCCTCCGGCGAGCGGAAGCCGCCCTTCGCCTGCATCATGCGCACGACCGTCAGCCATGACATGCCCACGGCCTTGAGGATCATCAGCGAGGCGGCCACCGCATAGGTCGCGAAGACCGGGTTGTGGAGCGTCAACGGATCCATAGGCGCAGCTATCCCCCCAACGAGTCCGGCGCCGGCCGCTTTCCGACGGCGGCCGGCCGGCCCGCAGGCGCGAAACTACCCGACTCTGCCCGGACGGCAGAGTCCCGTTTCCGGGGCCCGCCCGGAGAAACCGGTGACCGGCGCTCCTGTCCCCGAACTCACCCCGCAATACCGACGGACCCCAGGCCCGCCCTAGCTCCCTTGGGAATGGGCGGCGAGCGCGGGGCGAGGCGCGGGCGCCGACACAAGGCGGCGCCGGCGAGCCGCGTCCCGGCTAAGACCTCGGCAACGAGAAGTCGATGGGGATGACGACCGAGAGGCCGTCGGTCCAGATGCCGTCGTCGGTTACCGCCTTCATCCTGAAGCGGGAGGAGAGCTTCAGCAACGCCGCGCCGAAGCCCATGTCCGGGGGCGTCTCTCCAACCACCGCGCAATCCTTCAGCTCGCCGCCGCCGCCGACTTTGCACTTCATCGTGGCGACGCCGCCGACGCGAGCGCGGAGGGCCGCGCGCGGATAGTTTCCCGCATCGAGGGTCGGCAATCGGACCCAGTCCGGTCGAACGAACGCCCATCCCTGCCTCAGCACGTCCGGGTGGATGTCGGGCGGTGCGGCCTGGAAGCTGAAGGTGATCTTCATCGGCCCGCGATCGCTGGGCGCCAGCTCTTGGCCCTCGACGGCCTTTGCGGCGATGGCGAGCGCAGCCTGCCCGAAATCGTGCGCCGCCGGCGCTTCCGACACCAGGCTGCAACCCGTTAGGCCGCCGTGCTCGGTCCGCTCGCAGCTGACGGTCGCCGAACCGCTGATCCGCGCCGCCCTCGCCGCCGCAGGATAGTAGGCGAGAAGCAGCTCGTCTGGCAGGGGGGCGGGAACCACGTCGGGCGGCATTTGGAAATGGATCGGAATCACGACCTTGGCCCCCGCCACCGGGACCCCGTCTCTTGTCATCGGCCGCATCTTGAACAGATGCGACAGCCGCAGGGCGGCGTCGCCGAAGCCGTAGCCTTCCGGGGTTTCCTCTCGAACCACACAGTATTCGAGCAACTCATCAATACCGACACCGCACTCCAGTATCGCCCGGCCGCCCATGCTCGTGCGAACGGCCGCCGCCGGGTAGTACTCCGTAACGTCGTCGGCGGAGGGCTGGTGAACCCAATCGGGGTGGGTGATGACGGCGGGCCGGTGGTTCAACACGTCGGGCTGGATGGAGAGCGGCGAGGCGGTGAACCGGAAGGTGACGGTCTCGGGCCCACGGCGATCGGGGGGAAGCTCGACCCCCTGGTCCCCGACGGCCTTCGCAGCCATCGCCAGCGCCGCAGCGCCAAAGCCGTGGCCAGCCGGGTCTTCAGAGACAAGGTTGCAACCCGTGAAGCCGCCGTGCTCCGTGAGACCGCAACTCAAGGTCGCCGAGCCGCTGACGCCCCCCGACTTCGCCGCCGGCGGGTAATAGGCCAGGATGTCGTAGCGCGGGGGGGCTTGCGCCGGCGGGGTGGCAGGCTCGGCGGGGACCCGCATGGGCGCGCCGATCAACGCCGCCGCCGCGAACATCCGCGCTACGCGCCAAGCCCCCATGGACTTCATGCTTTAGCGCGAAGCGCCCAAACGGCAAGACCTCATCTGGCGCCGCGCGCCCGTCCCCCGGCGCCGCGCCGGGCATAAACCGAAACTTCAACGGCGGCTTCGGAAAGGCGCCGGGGCGCGTGTGGAGGAATTCCGTTTGCCGGCCCGATCCTTCACGTTAAAGTCGAGTGGGATGCGGGCGCATATATCGGGAATTCTAGCCGTTGCGGTGTTGATCGCAGCGCCTCTGCGGCTCGCCGCCGATCCCGCACAGCCTAGCCCGGCGGCGACTTCGGCCGACATCCTCGCTTACTACCCGCCCGCCGCGAAGGCGGCCGGGATACCCGGCTCCGCGATCCTCGATTGTGCGCGCACCGAACATGGGGGCCTCACGGGTTGCACGCTGGTGTCCGAAGACCCGAAAGGCCATGGCTTTGGCGACGCGGCCCTCGCGATGTCGGCCAAGGCCGTTGAGAGCCCGCAGGTCGATCTGTTCCCCGGTCACCGTGAACCCGTGAAGATCCTCTTCGTTTTCACCCCTTCTCCGCTTGGCGTCCGCCCGAACGTGTTGAACCCGGGATGGATGCTGAGCCTGCTCGAGGACTGGACCCAACAGAGCGACGGCGACGAGCGCTCTCGGCAGCTGCAGGCGAAGGCGAGAGCCTTCGACGCGGCGGCGGCGGCGGGCGACTGTGACGCAGCGCTCGCCGAAGCAAACCAGCTGACCACCTCGCCCGAATTTCCGTCCTTCGCCTCCGGATTCCAGGCCCATGTCTGGGCCTCCACGAGCATTTGCGCCTTTCGAAAGGATCGGATCGAGGAAGCCTTCGAGGATATCCGCCACGCCACGGACATCTATTCCGGGTTCGACAACTTCTGGGTCTTGCGCGCCATGATTGCGGCAGCGGCGAACCATGCCGACGATGTGCAGTCGAGCGTCGCGCGTCTGTCAAATGCGCCGGCGAGCCTAAGCCGGGAGCCAGCCGTCGTGTTTCTCCGGTTCACGCAGTTGGAGGTCCAAGCGGGCGATCTTGAGGCCGTGCGTGCGATCTACGGGGTCCTGGAGAAGAACCAGTACGCCCCGAAGGACGAGGCCGACCAGCTTTGGCTCGATTACGCCCAGCTCGAAGCCGATGCGGGTCAGACCGCGCACGCCCTGACGCTCCTTGGCCGCGTCTCCACGCCAAGAGCACTCATCCGGGCCAGGCTCGACGCTCGCTTCGCTGCGGCTGTGGCAGCCGATCCCGCGAAGTTCGACGTCCGCGCCGCCACGGAACGCGCCCTCGTCCACGACAGAGCGGAAGCGGCGGCGCACCCGAACCTGCTGAAACCGGCGCGCGAGGCGGCGCGCGATTTGATGGGGCTGGAGCGGCTCGACGAGGCGCTCGCCCTCCTCAAAGCGGTCGCGGTTCGCGCTCAGAGCGATCCAAGCGTCTTTGCCGACCAGGCGCAGGAGCTTCCCCGGATCTTGGATAGCGAAGCGCTCGCTCTGTCCGAACTGGGTCGCACGGACGAGGCGCTGCAAACCTGGCAGACCGGCTCGAACCTCGGCGAGAATGGCCACGCCAACTTAGCCGACACCCTTGATTTCGCCGAGTTCTTGAATTTCCTCGGCCGGCGCGACGCAGCCGCAACCCAGCTCGCCCGCATAAGCGATGAGGAGGCGAGCGCGGCAGGCCCGGCGGCCGTGTCTTGGGTGCGGGCCGAGCGGATCTGCGCCAAGGCCGGCGGCGGCCCACCCACAGACCAGGATCTCGCCTACCTCTCGGGCCATTCACGGCTCAATCCCCAGGCGGCCGTTCGAGCCCTCGCCTGCCTAGGCAGGACTGACGAGCTAGCAGCCGCCCTGATCGCCGACCTGCAGAACCCGTTGCTGCGCGAAGACGCGCTCGTCGACCTTTCCGACTTCGATGCGCCGCCGTCCTCTCCGCCCGGCGTCGAGGCGCTGCTCTCGATCCTGCGCACTGTGCGCCGGCGCCCCGACGTCCAAGCCGCGCTCGCTGGGGCCGGCCATACGGAACGGTTCTCCCTCTGCCAGTGCGCCTACTCAGGCCTATTCTGAGCCGCCCGCGCTGGCCGACGACCTACGCTTCCCGAAGGACATGGCCTCGCGGCCCTCACGCCCCGCGGTTTCAGACGCACTCCCCGTTTCCGCGCTTGGCCCGGAGGGGCGGCGCCGGCGTCAAGGTAACTTGACTCCCCCGCCGACGGTGACAAGGTTCCTTGTCTTCCGACAGCGAGTCCCACGCCCATGCCCAGCCGCCGACAAGCCGCGATCCTGTGGTCCATCGCCATCGCCGTGATCGGCGCGGTGGTCATCTGGTTCGGCGCGGCCGCGATCGTCCTGGCCATCTACGGCCGCCACGCGCCGGCGGCGGCGCCGTGGCTGGCGCTGGCGAAGTTCGCGAGCCTGGCCTGGGCGGCGGCGGTCGGTTGGTTGGTGACCTGGCGCCGGCTCGACGAGATGGAGCAGGAAGCGCGCAAGCTCTGCTGGTTCGTCGGATCCACGGCGGCCATCCTGCTCACCGCGCCGGTCATGCTGCTGTGGCTGGTGAACGGCGGCGCCTTCCTCGCCCAGCATCTGCGCCGCGGCACGCCGGGCGCCTACTTCGCCGTCGGATGGGTGGGGCTGGTCATCGCCCAGCTGCTCTGCTCGCTGCTCGCGCGGGTGGGGTGGTGGGCGGCCAAGCGCTAGCGGCGGCCTGCCGATGCGGAACCGCCTCAAGGCGCTGCGCAGCGAACGCGGCTGGAGCCAGGCCGAGCTCGCCGAGCGTCTCGACGTCTCCCGCCAGAGCGTCAACGCCATCGAGACCGGCAAGTACGACCCCAGCCTGCCGCTCGCCTTCAGGATCGCGCGGCTGTTCGGCCAGCCGATCGAGGCGATCTTCGAGGAGCGATGACGGGCGCTGCCACGTTGCCCGCGGCCCCGCCTTCTGCGAGGCTCCGGTCACGCCCTCGGCCCGAGGGCGTCCGCGCCGCAATTCGTAGGAGGCCCACCATGACGAGCCGGACCCCCGGACACGGTCGGCTGGCCGCCGCGCTCCTGGGCGCGGCTTTCGCGTCCCTGCCGCTCGGGGCGTCGATGTCCGGCCAGGCGGCCGCGCAGCCGTCGGGCGAGGCGGGCGCGGACGCCGCGCAGGCCGAACGCTCGAGGCTGCTCGCCGACCAGGTCCGGCCGCGCGCCGCCATCCCCTTCGATCCCAGCCTCTTCGACAAGTACGTCGGCTATTACCGGCTGGACGCAGGCCCGGCGTCGATCTTCACCATCACCCGCTCCGGCGAGCATTTCCTCACACGGCTGAGCGGCCAGGTGAATGTCGAGATCTATCCGGAGAGCGGGACGAAATTCTTCGCCAAGGTGGTCGCCGCGCAAATCAGCTTCGAGACCGACCCGCAGGGGAAGGTCACGGGGCTGGTCCTGCACCAGGGCGGCTTCGAACAGCACGCCACGCGCATCGACGAAGCCCAGGCGAAGGCCGTCGAGGCGGCGCTCGAGGCGCGCATCAAGGCCAACACGCCCAGCCCCGGAACCGAAGCGGCGCTCCGCAAGGACATAGAATCGCTGGAAAAGGGCGCGCCGGACTACGACGACATGTCGCCGGACCTGGCGAGCCTGGCCCGCCAGCAATGGCCGACCGTCGAACAGCTCGTCGCCCAGTGGGGCGCGCTGCAATCCATCCGCTTCAAGGCCGTGTCGCCCCAGGGGCTCGACATCTACGACGTCACCTTCGAGCACAGGCTCGTGGAGGCCAACGTCGCGCCCCTGACGCCCAACGGAAAGATCGCCGGCCTGAGCCTGCGCCCGCTCCCGTGAGCTAGCCGGTCAGCCGGAGGGGGCCGCCGCGCCGACCTGGACCGGGGACAGGGTCTTGAGCTCGTTCAGACCGCCGACGCTGTCCTTCGCCCACGACTTCGCCAGCTCCAGGAAGTCCGACCGGTTGGTGACGCTGCTGCGGTTGATCAGCCCGTTGTCGCCGGCCAGGCGCTGGTCCACGACCCGGCCGAGCAGCGCGTTGGTCTGGGAATCGCGGGCCTCGACCACGAAGGTCGCCGCGCCGGCCGCGCGGCTGTTGGCGAAGGTGCGGCCCCTCGTCATCACGTCGGGCGCGGCCACCACGATGTCGACGATCCCGGTCCGCACCGTGAGCACGTCGGGGCCCGGTGCCGTCACCACCTGATAGCCGCCGTCGGCGAACGCCTTGCCGAACACGTCGCTGGCGCGCTTCACGCCCTCGGCCACGGCGTTCTTGATGTCGTAGGCGCTGATCTGGCCTTCCAGGGTCATCTGCTGATTGTTCCAGTCGCCGATCCAGTCCTTGTTGAAGGCGACCTGCGTCGGTTCGATGATGACCTTGCCGTAGGGCCGGAAGTCGGCCCCGGGCGCCAGGTAGACGAGCTTGAACTTCTTGGAGGGCACGCGCACCAGGCCGTCCCAGGTGGTCGGCGGAGCTTCCGCGGCCCGCGCCCGCGGCGCGCCCAGAAGGGCGACCCCGGCGCCGGCGAGCAGCGCCAATTGGCGACGGTTCATCGGCTTCGCCCTCGCGACCTCGCCGGCCGACGATGGCGCCGCTCCCGGCGAGGCGTCCATCGGGCCAAACCCGCACTCGCGCGCGGCCTCGGCGCCGACCGCCTCGCCGCCGCCCGCGGGGGAACCACGAGGGGATGCTGTTCCTGTCCCTTTATTCCACCCAACGCCTCCAGACCTCGGAGGAATGGATCCAATCGGCGAGGGCGGCGTAGCTGGAGCGGTTCGGGTGGATGCCGTCCCCAGCCTCAGCCTCGCGTCGCCACAAAGGATAGAGGTCTTCGATGACCGGAGTGAAGCTGAGGAAGGGCAGCCCCAGCGTCTTGCACAGCGCGTGCAACGCCTGGCTCGTCTGGACCACCCCGTCGTTCAGGCGCGCGTCGCCCGTGACGGGGAGCGGCCCCATAGCCAGCGTGGGCAGCCATGCAGACGCCTCAGTCAGGATCGCCGTCGCGTTGGCCTTCGTCCTCTCCATCGGGACCCGCGGGCCGTTCTGCTGATCGTTCAAGGCGCTATCGTTGAGCCCGAACGAAAACACCAGCCGACCATCGCAGCCATCTGGAAGCCGCGCCCTCGCCTCGTCGCGCCACCGCGCAAGCATGTCCGCGCTGGTGTCCCGACGGACGCCGAGATTGTAGAGCGTGATGTCGAGGCCGGCCCGCCGCTCGGCGGCGCACAGCCGTCCCACCCACCCGAGACAGTCGTCATCTCCCGTTCCGTTGACGAAGCTGTCGCCAAAAAAGCAAAGGCGCATCGAGCCTTCCCCTCACACGGTCTCGGTGTCGGTCTCTGTCGCACAAGTAATTCGGTAATTCGGGGACAGGAGCAATATTCCCCTCGCCCCACAGCTTCGCGAGCGCCCGGTCGTCGCTGAGGTCTCCGCTGGCGTGTCCGCTGACCTGTCCGGGGACAATTGCTCCTGTCCCCATATTTCCGCTTCTCCTACGATGGCCGGAAGTACCGGCCAGTCCGGTGCGCTTGGCTTGGTTCGGACGCGCAGGGACGAGAGATCATTCGCCCTCGGCGCTGCAGCGGCGGAGACGGCTCGGCCGACGACCAGGCCGCCGGGGCCTTCCCGGACAAATGAGGCGGCATAGGCGGACAGGAGCATTTGTTATCGGGGATGTCGGCGGAGACCCCGAAGGAATAGTGCTCCCCTCCCCGTATTCCTCCTCCTGGTCAGGCAGCCCGGGTCCAGCGTCGGACGCCCATTCGTGTCCTCACTTCGCGACGCGGGCGGGCAACCTTGTGGACCTTGACCCAATGACCGTTCAGGTTCGCCAGCACCCTCGGCTGGTCCCGATAGCGAGCCTCCAAGCGCTCCTTGTCAGCTTTCAGCCTATCGCAACCAAGATCCTGGCGCGCCCTCCGATAGGACGCGTCCAGCCCGTGGCATTGCCAAGTTCGCTGTAGGAACGAGCCGACATCATTGGGGAGGTCGGGCGAGGCGCGGACGGCCATCGCTGACGTCAAGACCATCGCCGATCCCAGCAGCAGCGCTCGGAGGCTCTTCATCCGGCGCCTACCCCGGCCACCGCGGGGTGGCGGAGCTTTGAGGGCCGGCCCGGCGTCTACCGCATGGCCAGTAATTCGGGGCCAGTAATTCGGGGACAGGAGCAATATTCCCCTCGCCCCACAGCTTCGCGAGCGCCCGGTCGTCGCTGAGGTCTCCGCTGACGTGTCCGCTGACCTGTCCGGGGACAATTGCTCCTGTCCCCAT
>Ga0213876_10001717_pt1 | contig 13299 bp, 14 predicted proteins | sample BarmaccomBMRX_R9_FD_160113 | JGI IMG/M metagenome (GOLD analysis project Ga0213876, IMG submission 160113) | Root-associated microbial communities from Barbacenia macrantha in rupestrian grasslands, the National Park of Serra do Cipo, Brazil - RX_R9 | ecosystem: Host-associated > Plants > Roots...
AATCTCCGCTATTTTGCCGCTAGCGCTTCTCGTCGGATCAGCGCGCGTTCATCACGATTCGACACACAAGAAGGCAGTTACAGAGACGGTTTTTCTACGTGCTGACGGCAAGCCGCTACGCGTAGCCGACATCTCCGCGCCGCGCAATAGGCGACTAGCGGACGAGAGTGCTAAGAACGCAATCCTGGCGTATCTCAAGAAGCTGGACAACGGAAAGGTAGCGAAATAAATGGAAACCGAGCGCTACACTATCCCGTTCGTCGGCAATCGCTACTGCGGGCCAGCGGCGCTGGCGTACGTGACGCGCACCGATCCTAAGTACGCGGCAAAGGTGCTACGCGAAGTGAGCGGCCGTCGCGCAATCATCGGCGTACGCGCATACGAGATGACAGAAGCTCTAAAGCATCTCGGCCTAGGATACAAAGCTATGACGATAGCGGATCGCATAGTAAGCCGTCGCCGCACTAATGGATGTAGGCTGATCCCTCAGAGTCTTTGCCAGTGGCTAGACACATTCCAGCCAAACGCGGATGAGGAATTTATAGTCAATGTCACCGGGCACTACCTCGTGATTCACGGCGAACGCTACTACGACAACGGTTGCCATCTCGGTAAGCCGGTCTCAGCGTGCCCGCACTTGCGCAAGCGAGTCAAGAATGCGTGGAGGATTGGCCGCAATGAGAGCCAAATTTGCGCGTGAGCAGATGCCGGCATTCTGTTCGAAGTGTCTCAGCCCATTCCTGGCGAGCCGAGCGCGTGATGGATTCTGGCCGAAGTTCCTATGCCGCGCATGTCGCAAGGTCTGTGATCGCTGGTAGCTATGGACTGGGAAGACGTTAAATTTCTGCTGTTGATATTCGGCGGCTTCGCACTCGGATGGTTAGTGATAATGGTCTGTGTGTTCTTAGCGACGCACGCGCTAGGCCTGTACCCATGAGCCTAGTCGTTTGTTACGACGACGCGGGGCGCTGGTATCAGTCGCCGTCCGGCGTCTGGTATCCGAGTGTCACGACTGTTCTACGCGTGCTCTCAGATCGTGCTATTGCGAAATGGCGCAAGCGCGTTGGTGAAGCCGAGGCGGATCGAATCTCTGAGCACGCTTGCACTCGCGGCACAGCAGTACATGAAATCCTCGAAGAGTTTTGCCTCGACAAGCCGATACCGCGCAAGAGTGCCGAGGCTAATAGCATGGCGGCTCAGCTTGTGCCGATTATCAGACGCAACATAGGCCGCGTGTATCGATCCGAATCGCAGCTATGGAGCGACAAGCTCAGGATTGCTGGCCGGTGCGATCTCATCGCCGACTGGCGCGGCGTGCCGTCGATCATCGATTTCAAGACAGCGCGCAAACCGAAGCGTGAAGAGTGGATTAAGGGCTATCTGGCGCAAGCGTGTTTCTACTCCGTCGCCTACTGGCAGCGGGCGCGGCATCAGGCCGTGCAGTCCGTTATCTTAATCGCCACTGACGACGGCCAGCCTCAGGTATTTGTCCGTCCGGCGCGGCCTTACTACGACACGCTTGTAAGCGCCAGGGCGAAGTTTAGCCGCGTCTATTGGGACGCGCCGCGTCTGACTCCAGTCGCCGCGTAGCTCACTTGCCGGCCAGGAGAGGAGCCGACGCCGAGGATCGAGGCTCTTATTAGTCACTGAAAACGTAACGCACCGTAACGCGTACATTTTGTCTTTAAATGTCGCTCTTACAGGACATGACAAGACAGAACATCACACTATCTTTAGCCGGTGTCATTTTTTTGGTTTCAAACCTTCACGGCATAGCGTACGATTCAGGTGGACAGAACTGCGCCGAGCCTGATCCTCTGGCCGGCATCAATCAAAAGAGAGACCTACAATGGCAACAAACAAGACAGTAAATCGAGTAACCCTGGTCGGTCGCCTTGGCAGAGACGCCGAGACGAAGTTTACGCCTGGCGGCGCGGCGGTTACGCGGCTATCCGTTGCGACGGAGCGTAGCTGGAAGGACAAGCACACGGAAGAGTGGAAGTCTGAGACGGAATGGCATAACGTCACGATGTGGCGGCAAGAGAAACTTGCTTCGTACCTTACAAAAGGTTCTAACGTCTATGTCGAAGGCCGTTTGCAGACACGCTCGTACGACAAAGACGGCGAGAAGCGGTGGTCTACCGAAGTTATCGTAGAGCGAATCATCCTTCATGGATCGGCCAGCGGCAACGGTGGCGCCCAGTCTGGCACCGACACAGAGAGCTACGACGGCGGTACGGCCGGCGATGACGACGTGCCCTTCTAGCCCGCGCAAGCCAAACAGAACAACCATAACCATAAACGCGACGGCCTCGGTTGAGCTTCACGGTTCAGCCGAGGCCTTTTTATTTCGTCGTGCCTGTGGACGCAAAACACAGAGAGCAAGTAAATCGAACGGGCCGCGCCGTCAATCGCGGGAGTCGGAAGGTGAAACAAGGATGTTTGGACAGTTTCTTAGAGGGCCGCTCTTCGAGGAGCATGAAGCGGGTAACGGCGGCGGCGGAGGTACGCCAGCGGCGTTTAATCCTGACGAGTTTTCAAAAGCTCTTTTGAAGCAAGTTAACGAGACGATTAACGGGGCGTTGGCGAAGCATAAAAAAGAGTCGGCAGCGGCCAGCAAGGGCGCCGGCGAGAGCGACGAAGAGCGTCAAGCTCGCGAGGAGAAAGAGCGCGCCGGTAATCAAGGCGGCGAGAAGGTCGATCCCAAATTTGCCAAGCTTTCGCGCGACTTCGAAAAGCTGACGACTCAACTTGAGCAAGAGCGCGAAGGCCGGAAAGCCGCCGAAGACAAAGCCAAAGAGGATAGGCGGCGCGGCGAAATCAAGGGCAAGCTGTCCGAATACGAGTATGTCAAGAAGACTGGCGCTGAGTCGGCTTTCAAGGCTCTTCAGGGGGACATTTCGTACAACGAAGACGGCGAGCTTGTCGGGCCGAAAGGCGAATCATTTTCTGAGTACATAGAGTCTCAGATGAACGAGACACTCGATACGTTGCTTGCGCCTCGCGAAAAGGGCGGAAGCGGCGCATCTAGCAAACGCGGCTCGGCGGCCGGCAAAGATGAGATCGACATGGACGACATCAGGCCGGGAATGAGCAAAGACGCAATCGAGAAAGCGCGTAAGAAGATTGCTAGTGTGTTGGGCGACGCCCTACGGGGCCGCTAATCACAGCGCGCGACAAAGCAGTTAGAAAAAAACGAAAGAAGGTTTATTGTAAATGGGTATTATTACAAGCACTAACGTAGCTAGTGCGATTGTAAAGCTCGTCGCGGCTGAGGCATTACCGGCGCTTGTGGGCGAACTGGTAATGGGCAACTTGGTGAATCGCGACTATGAGCCGGTTTTGGCTCATACTGGCGACACGGTTAACGTGCCGATTCCTCCGTCCCTCGTGGCCAACAACATCGCTGAAGGCGGATCGGTTCAACCCCAGAATCCGAACCTTGGCAACGCCCAGATTGTGCTTAACACGCACGCTGAGGCGACATTTCAGATTCCGGACGTTACGAAGTCTTTGGCGTTTCCGGAATTGCTCAAGGCGTACATGCAACCGGCTGTTATCGCCATTGCCGCGCGCGTTGAGCATGATCTACTGGGCCTCTACGGGCAATTCACGGCAAACACGCCGCTTGGTACGGCTGGAACGCCGATTACCGAGGGCGTTCTCGATTCCGTGGAAACGACTCTCTTCAGCGCAATGGTGCCGCCGTCCGTGCAGAAGTACTTTATCTGTGACTCAAGCACCTATAGCGTAATTCGTCAGATTCCGCGCTTCAGCGAATATCAGAACTCGGCCGAAGCCGGCGTTAAGGCGTTGATCGATGGCACCATCGGCAAGCTGAAGGATCAGTTCATCTTCAGATCCCAGTACGTGCCTGTCACTTCAGGCTCGACGCCGAACATTCACAATCTCGGCTTCGCTCGTGATGCAATGGGCCTGATTATCCGGCGTTTGTCGCAACCTCTTCCGGGCACCGGGGCCGTCGCCGAATATGCCGAGATGGGTAACTTCGGTATGCGCGTCGTGATGAGCTATCAGCCGAACACCTTGACTCAACAGTTCACCGTCGATATTCTTTACGGATGCGGCGTCCTGCGTAACAACTTCGCAGTGCAAGTGAACTGCTAGTCTCGTCAATCTCAGTCTTTCAGTTTTCAGTCAAACGCCGCGTTACTACGCGGAATAAAAGCGCCTTGAGCGCTTAACCAAAACAAAGCGGATCGGGCGGCCCGCATTATAAGCCGCCCACTCATTTTATTCAGCGGAGAAAACCTAAGGTGCAAGTAAAACAGTATTGGCAGCTTGTTCGCGAAAAGCGCTCTACGCTTACCGGCGAAGATCTAATGATGGTTTCGGTAGAAGACACGACCACTGGCGCGCGTGGCGGCGTCATGGTTTCAATGTCGGCGGACAATGCGGCCGTATCGCTCGTCAAAGGAACGCACGTGATCGCTACTGACGAGCAGATCGCGGCGCATGAAGAGCAACAGAATCGAATCCGGCAAGCGATCCTTGAGCAAGACGCGAAACGTCGCGGCCTGGACGTTCTCGCCGGCGCGTTGAATCGCACGCAAGAGTTGCCAAAGAAGGGCAAGTAAAGAGGCCTGGCGATGCCACTATATACCGACTCGGATCAGGTTACGGCGAACTTACTGAATCAGTTCGATTCAGAGGTTTCGGCAGTTGCATCGGCCGCCAGCATCGTACTCGAAGGTCCTGGTAGCATCGCGCGGCGCGCGTGGTCCGAGTGTGCCGATATCCTGCTACACAATCTGACTCAATTTAGCGGTGACGTTTTTATGTGGCCGAGTGCCATTAGCTTATCCGGCGCGTTCTCGGCCGCACATCCGTGTATGCGGCTGAATCAAGTCGTGATTAGCTCTCCGTACGCAAATGACTCTGGCACGATGCTTAATTGGATGCTCTACAGGGCGCTCACCCTTCTTTACGAAGAGGCAAGCGGGCGCCTCAAAGGGGATCGCTACCAGATAAAGCAGGATAAGTACGAAAAAGCGGCGATGCGTACATTCCGTTCGCTCTTCGCGCAAGGTATCCCGTACCAGTCACTGCCGTTGAGTGCGCCTGGCGCGAGCCATGATCCCCTGGCCGGCAGTTGGCAACCCCAGTACCCTGATTTCTCTCCACTCGGCTATGTCACCGGTGGCACATCGACAGCACAGCAAGAGCTAGCGGTATGTATGACGTGGGTAGATCAGTCAAACTATGTTAGCCCAACGCAACGCGGAAACGCCGAGAGCGCCCCGTCGGTTCAGTACAACTGTCTGGTGCCCCCAGGAAACGTTCTTAAGTTGGATTGGACCGGACTCGTGCCGCCTGATCCTACGCTTTACCACGGCGGCGTCGCAGACGGCATCTATACGTCCCGCAAGGCTACCGGCTGGAATCTGTACGCCGGCTTTAGCGGCGGCGCGTTGTCGCTTCAAAACAGCGCGCCGCTATCGCTCTCGCAGCAAGAATACGTGTTTGCGGATACGCCTACGCAGTGGGGCGGACAGCCGCCGCAAGGTCAATTCCCTGATCTGCGCCAGTCACTAACTAAAGTTCTCGTCAGAGTGTAAATGTCAAATGCAACGCTCGCTGGCATCGCGAAGGACCATGACGGGTATATCACGTCAGTAATTGAGTCATTTCAGCGAGAGTTATCGTCAATCCTTGCCGCTGCCGAAGCTCGGCTACAAGCCGATCTGAGAGAGATGCTTGTTTTGGACGATAAAGGGCGCGTAATTCGCTCTGTCGGGAATGCTCAGGCCCTTAGGTCGCTTGACGACCTATTTATGCAAGAGCTTGACAAGTGCGGCTATCAGCATTTGCTTGACGCCTTTGTGAATCAGTTTCCGCAACAGTTTGCCTTCTTCCAGCGGACCCTAGACGCGCTGTCGTCAAGCATGGCTGAGCCGCTTCCGAGAATTGCTTTTACGCCGCGCGATCTTCAGGTATTTCAGGACTACGGCTTAACGCAAAGAGACGTAATGACGAGCGTTGTCTCAAATGTGGCGGCAACCGCCAATAACCGGATCTTGCTTTCTTACGGTGGCCTTCCGTTTAAGGAATTGGTAGGCACACTCGCTGTAGCGCTCCATAAGTCGATACCCGAGAGCGCCGGAGTCGCGGAGACGGCAACGGCAACGTTCTATCGGATGATTACAGATATCGGCTTCAAGAAAATCGAGGACGATTTGCCGAGCATGGAGATGCTCTACCGGTACTTCGGGCCTGACGACAAGGTTACGCGGCCATTCTGCAAGCATCTACTGGAATGCGATCAGAAAACATGGACGCGCGCTCAGATAGATGAGATGAATAACGGTCAGTTGCCGAATGTATTTCAAACATGCGGCGGCTTCCGTTGCCGCCATTGGTGGTTGCTGGACACAGCGGCGATACTGGCGAGTGCCGCGTGAGTAGCGCGACATTCAAGACAAAGCGCGGCAAAGATCCGGTCGAGTATATCCTCGATCTAAAACAAGCGGCTCAGCCGACGCAGGGGGATTTACTCTTTGCGGTGGATGGACAGCGTACGCGGATCTTAGATCGAACGGCTAGGGGTGTTGACGCGTATGAGCAAGCCTTTGCGCCCTATTCTACAAAGGGGCCGTATTACTACTATCCAAACGGACGCCTTGGATCGACAAGGAGCGCCGAGGGACGCAAGCGCAACTACGAGGCCGCGAAACGGCTACACACGAAGCTGAACGCAGGCAATCGCGGCACACCCCTAGGCCAGGTAACGCCGGGCGGCGCGATCAAATTTGAGAGCTACGCGCAATTCAAGCAGTCGTTCGGACGGCTCACTGTTGACTTACTCGGCCCGCGCGCGCCTCATATGCTTCAGGCGCTAGTGACTGTCGTCCGGAGTGCGACTGAGATTATTCTCGGCATCTACGGCGACGAAGGCAAACGAGCGAGCGGACATAACGTAGGGACAAAGACGCTGCCGAAGCGCGAGTTTGTGGCGGCGAACGAAGAGGATAGGCCAAAGATGGCGAACGATATCAAAGCGCGGATACTTCGGCGCCTAAAGGATGCACAACAGCGATGATAAGCGTCAGTAATTCAGCGGGCAATGTGGCTCGCAATCTCGTACAGGGCGTGCTGGCTGCGCCGATCTCAGGATTTAACGATACTTTCGCGAATATCCTCAACGGAACCGGAACGCATCTACCGACACTCACTTTTGATCTCTCGGCGCCAGTAACAGCGAGCTTTAGTATCGGTCGCGTCGCGCCCGGAGACCTCGAAGAGACAACGCCAATGACTTACCCGTTTTGCTGCCTGTATGTAGACAGGGCGCTAAACCTGAACGAGCAAAAGTTTCAGCAGTTCTCCGGGACGGTCACTATCGGGCTCGTGTTCTGGCTTCAGGACATCAGCACTAAGTACACAGGAAATCTCGAAATCTACGCTGACTGTATCGAGGCGACACTCATTGAGGCATTCAATGGGTACGACATCAGCGAAGGCGGCGTAAGTTACGCCGGAGAAATATCGGTGCAGCGCGGTCAGCTACTAGCGAACGCGGACGGCTGGATATTAAGCGTGCCGTCACTCTTGACGTTTCACGTCAATATTTAATTCTTTTGGAAGGTGAATACATGACAAGTAGTCAATACCGCTTCGTCGGTACTGAGTGCGACATCGTAACAGATACAAAGACGGGTAAGAAGGTGGCGTTTAAACTCTTCGGCCAGTCCGCGATTTTGTCCGATGACATCGCACGCGATGCCGTGTTGCACGGAAGGGCCGCGATTGTTCCGGCAGAAAAATTTCCGGCAAGTATTACGGCGGATGAGTTAAAGCGATACGGCACGCCGAGATCGCGCGAGGGAGCCTTGCCGCAAGAGTTTGTGGTCAAGCTTCGTGAGGCGTGGGCCGCGCTTGCCGCCTATCGCCAGTCATTACTATCGCCGCCGGTGCCGGCTAAGGCCGAAGCGGTAGCAAAGCCGGTGCTGGTCGCCGAGAAAGAAGGCAAAGCGTAATGGCTAACCGAATAATGACTCGGAATGAGTTCCTTTACTTGTATGGGGCTCTTCCATTAAGCACTACCGGCGCGCTTGCGTGGCCAAACTTGCCGACAAGCGGCTCAACACCGGCGCCTACTGTTGGCAACGCGTGTAAATTCACGCATCTCAAGTTTCCCAAAAAAGAGGAACTAATCCGCCGTCCTGACAAAACCGGATCGCGTACCGTTCCCGCCGGCTCGCCGGGGCCGCGCTCGGCGAATTGGCAGATTGACATGTCGCTCGCCGGCAATGGCGTGGGCGGCATTGTCCCCGACTCTGATCCGCTCCTAGTCTCGCTGTTTGGCGCACCAGCGACGGTAGCGAGCGGCGTAAGCGTAACCTATTCGCTAACGGACTCACTGTACTACCTTAGCGCGATGTCGTTCCGACAGCCGGCTACGGCCAATCAGCGCGCCCTTGCTGGCGCTCTCGTCACATCGGCCACATTCAATTTCGGCGCCGGCGTCAATATTGCGAGCGCATCATTTCAAGGTGTTGCGCCTTGGATAGTCGACTCGTTCACACTGCCGACGGCCGCCGCTGCCGACTCGTTCGGATGGCACGGCATGGCGTATCCCAGTCAGCCATCGTCGCATGCTACTAACGGCAATGCCGTTACTGGTTTCCTCGGGGCAGTGTTGGTTAACGGTCAGACCTACGCCAACTTTAAGACTGGGCAAATCAAGCTCGACACTGGCGTCGATCTCTCCGAAGTGTTCGGATCGTATTACGGCGGCACGCCTGAAGCGAGCGAGCGTAATTTCACCGCTCAGTGCTCGATCTACGATCAAGACGACTCTACAACGCAAGCGCTGTACGCTATCGCTGAAGCCAAGACGCCGGTAACCGTCGTCTATCAGTTCGGCAATGTGGCGGGTAACACTTGGACGCTCACGCTGAACGGCGTTCAGTTTGCGTGTCCCGACATCGACGATAGCGGCAAGTCGTTCGTTGCGAATTTCGGCGACTCGCAAGCGTCAGGCAACGGAGACGACGAAGGCTCGCTGACAATCAGCTAGTCGCGCCGAATTCCCCTATACCGTAAGCAGTACACGGCCGGTGCTTTCTTAGGCATCGGCCGTCATTTTTATTGGAGACAAAACACGTGTTGAATATCACTTCTACAGTTGTCGTGGAATCAAAGGCCGTTCCGGGCGTCAAGTACACGCTTAAGAAAATGACGGAAGGCCGCCGCATTAAGCTGCGTGCGCAGATCGCGAAGCCGGCGCGCCGTCTAGTAGAGATACTCGGGGACATCGAGGCCGAGCGCATAGCCCTCGAATATCACATGCAGCAAAAGAAACTCGCCGAAGAGAACGGAATCGACTTCGCCGAGACCTACAATCTCACACGCGTCAGTGAGCTTGTCACAGAGCGTGACACTCTCGATAAGGACGAGATCAGGCCGGCCTATTTGCGATGGGGCCTGAAATCGGTTGACGGCCTGACAATCGACGGCAAGCCAGCCGATGCAGAGAGCATCATAGAAAACGGATCTGACGAGGCGATTAAGCTCTACGAGGAAATGATAGCCGAAATTTACAAAGCCGCTGGCCTCACGGAGCGTCAAGAGGGGGAATCCGTGCCGCCTACCACTTCGGCAGACTAGGCGGCTGGCAAAACGAAGAGTTTCAGTGCTCTCCCTGTAAGGCCGCTCAGTTACACCAGGGGCGTAACTGTATGCGCTATTTCCCGCAAGACGCGATACCGGATCGACAGCCGTGCTGGAGTGCCGTTTATAGCACCGAAAAGGGTACCTCATACGAGATAGAGGACACCGAGCTTAGCGAGTGTCCGGCTTCATTCATCTCAGCCGACGCCGCCGAATTCGTATCGATCATCAATCGAGCCGAGCTAATCAAAGAGACGCACGGGGCGTCTTTCTTTGGCGGCGATCTTAATCAATGGCCGAGTGTGTTAGTGGACGCAGTAGCAGCGTATCAGGACGAGAAAGGGAAAGAGCATAACGCGCACATGGAAGCGCTTATGCGGGAGCGGGAACAAAAATAAATGGCGGACAACGTAGAGCTACTTTTTAAGATCAACGCCACCGGGCAAGAGGCGCTTGACCAGGTTGCGGGCGTCGTCAAGAGTATCGGCGACAAAACCGGCGCGACTTCCGGACAACTTAAGATACTAGATACAGCGTTACGCGGCTGCATCTCTTCGGGCGATTCGCTCGCTCAGGCGCTTAAGGCTGTGTCTCAGTCTGAGGATACGCTCAGTAAGAATATCGTAAACGCCGCGAAAGAATTCTCTAAGCAAGCCGCCGAATCAGAGAGAGCGGCCGAGCGGCAAGCGTCGGCATCACAGAGGAAAGCTGAGGCCGAAGAGAACGCGTGGCGCCGAATTCAGAAAGCGCACGAGTCGGCGCTCCGTGAGAACGAACGACTGGGAAAAGCTCAAATAGCGAGCGCTCAGCAAACCGGTAACGCGATCAGTAACGCTATATCGTCGCCGCTAAGCAGTGTCGCCGCCACAGCTAGCCGCGTTGCGGCGGCCCTAGGCCCTGTCGGTCTGGCGATTCTCGGCATTGCTACTGTAGGCACCCTCGGCACGAAAGCACTCTACGATTTCGCTGCGGCTCAGGCGTCGGCCGCACACGATACCGCAAATCTCGCAATCCGCCTAGGCGTCACTGGCGGGCAGGCCGCTAACCTGTCGGCTGAAGCGAAAGTAGCGGGCGTCAATATCGGCTCGCTGCAAAGCGCCGTACGTACTCTAAGCGCCGCGCTCGAAGATCCGACACTGAGCGGAGCAAAGGCCGCCGCTGGCCTGAAAGATATCGGCGTAGCGATCTACGACGCGAACGGACAAGAGCGCGAAATGGGCGCGGTTTTGCTTGACGTTGTAGACAACCTATCGAAACTGACGAGCCACAGCCGCGAAGCATTCGACGCACAGCGGATCTTAGGCAGGGGCGGCGCAAAAGAGCTTGAACCGCTCATCGATCAACACAAGCAAATAGCGAGTGAATTACAAAAGCTCGGCATCCATTTCGACGATGATCTGATTAGTAAACTGACTGACGCCGATAAACAGGTGCAGGCTATCAGCGTTTCTTGGCAGCTTGTCAGGGAGCAACTCGGCAAAGATATCGGCGAGATCGTTATTCCGGTAGTTTGGAAGCTGATAGGGCCGTCCGATCACAGCGGCGACGCACCGGCGCCAGGGTCTGACGGCAAGCCGCTTACTGTAGCTGACGCATCCGCGCGGCGCAATGGCTACGGCACAAAGGCGCCAGCGGATCTGAACTCAGGAGCTAATGGCGACGTACTCGCTTATCTTCAGACTCAAGACAACGCTGATTTTAAGCGCGCTCAGAAAATCACCGGTGACTATGAGAAACACTTCGCTGATACGCTCGAAGGCCTAACGGCCGCGCTAAAAAAAGCGCAAGACGATCTTAAAGAGCATCAGGGCAAGATCGTTGCCGGCGATATCACAAATCCGAAAGCGGCACAAGCCGAGGTAGACGCCGCAAAGAAAGACGAAGCCGAGATAGATCGGCTTCAGAATCAGATCCGCAACCTTCGCGGCGGTCGTAGCCAAACAAATTCGGCCGAAGCACTATTGAACGAGCTAGCCGAGCGTGGCCTTAAGGCTCAGTATCCGGCGTCCGAATATGGGCGCGTACCGGAGCTTCTAGCGCAACGCCAGCAGTATCAGTATCGCCTGAACCACGACGAAGGACTGACGGCCGCTCAGCGCACCAATTTCCTGCATCGCTACGATTTCGAAAAGGGCGGCTATTCCGATCAGGCAATCGAGGCAATTCAGCAGTTACTAGCCAAGCGCTCCGATGAGGCCTACGGAACACAAAAGATCATCACGGGCGGCAAGCTCGAAGACGTTCAGTCAAATGCTTCGCTACAACAGCGCCTCGCCGAAATCGGCGGCGGCAAACAGGAAACGCGCGCCGATATCGAAGCGGCTTACCAGCGCCAGCTTGATTTACTGAAACAGATCAAAGCCGCGCGCGAAGCCGATCTTGAGCTACTCAAGGGCGAATCGAACGAAGCAAAGAAACGCAACGAGCAGGAGGAGATCAATAAAACTTACGAGCGAGGCAGGGCGCAAGCGGACGCGCAGCGCCGCCTAGCGGAGGCCGAGTACGATGCACGGCAGCGCGAGTCGGCCCAGCGTACAAACACCGAGCTTGGCAAGCTGAGCGATAACGCGAATGTAGACGCGTTGCGGCAATCGCTCAACAAACAGCAACGTCTAGCCTTACTGCAAAACGACGGCAAAGAGACGCCGGAACTCGTATTGCAGGGCCTGAACGCCCAGCTTGATATTGCGCAGCAAATTTACGCGATCCATTTAAAAGACAACCAATCCATAACGGACGCCGATCAACAGAGAATCGAGAACGCGAAGGCGTACGACACATTGGCGCGCGACACGAATCAAGCGCGTCTGGATGCCGAAATGAAGCTCTTGGAGCTTCAGAAGGAATCGCTCGATAAAGCCAAGCAGCAAGCCGGCGAACTCTATAGCGCCATGCTGAAGGGCGGCAACGGCGTCCAGCAGTTCTTTAAAGGACAGGCTGAGCAGATCGGCAAAAATGCCTTTGAACACGCCCTGGCGCCGGTTATCCAGTCGCTCGGCCAATCGGTAGGCGGAAATGCCGGGCCGCTCTCATTCCTGTTTAAGGGGACAATCCTCGAAGGCGACAAAACCGTCAAGGTGGCGGCCTCGCAGGATCGCAACACCCAAAGTACAGACCTGAATACTCAGGCGACGTACATGCTGTATCAGCAATTGGGCGGCACGGGCACTATTAACGGGGTGACGGGCGCGCCGGTGGCAGCGCCAGTTGCCGCCGCGCCAATTGCAAGCGCCCAGGACGCGCTAGGACGGCTTACCGTAAACGGTAGCAGTGCGGCCTCGGCTAGCGGTCAGAGTCAATTACAGAGCGCGCTAGCGCTCGCATTGGGCGTTTCTGCGGGTATTGGGGCGACGTTCGCGCCGGCGATGAGCGGCCCGCTCTCTCAGCCGTCGCTCAGCGTGCCGTCAAGCTCGGCGCATAGCGGATTTGGCGGCAATGCCGGTAACGATAGATGGGACAACGGCGTAACGCTTCAGCGAGCGCTCGGATTGACGGCTGGCGTCGGCTTGCCGGTACTTGCGGCGCTCAAGCCGCTATTCAGTAGCGGATCGTCTAGCAGCGCATCTGGCGGCGGCGGCAACGATCCGCTGGCGGCGGCGTTTGGCGGCGGCGTCACGAACTCATCGCCTTCCGGTCTATCTGGTTTCTTTAGCGGTGCGCAATCTG
>Ga0213876_10001718_pt1 | contig 13289 bp, 12 predicted proteins | sample BarmaccomBMRX_R9_FD_160113 | JGI IMG/M metagenome (GOLD analysis project Ga0213876, IMG submission 160113) | Root-associated microbial communities from Barbacenia macrantha in rupestrian grasslands, the National Park of Serra do Cipo, Brazil - RX_R9 | ecosystem: Host-associated > Plants > Roots...
CACCAGGTTCTGGTTCGGGTCATAGGTCATCACCGGAGAGTCGTTGAAGTCGTAGAGCGGGTCCTTGATCTTGAAATGCGGGCTCGAGGTGTTGGCCGCGAGGTCGGTGGTGAAGACATAGGTGTGGTCGTCGCCGCCGTTGCGGAACGCCATGATCGCGGCCTGGCTCGAGCCCAAGGGGCTGTCGAAGCCGTTGACGATGTCGTTGACGCCCATCTTGGGCGGCGTCCACTTGCCGTTCAGCTTGCCCTTCTCGAGCGGGATCATCGTCTTGTAGCTGCGCTTGTCGACGAAGAGGTCGCTGACCTGCTCGTATTCGACCAGCGCGGTGCCGTCGCCGGTCGCGCCCAGCACGACATAGTCGTTCTTGGTGTGCTCGATGGTCTTCACCGTCTTGACGATGGCGCCGGTCGTCTGGTCGAATGTCTCGACCGCGACGGTGTTGAAGCCGCCGCCGCCCGGCACGTATTCGGTGAGCACGCCCATCGTGCCGTTCGGATCGATGGCGTAGCCCAGGATGATGCCGCCCAGCGCGCTGTGGACGTTGGCCGCGGCACCCGCCGGGCCGGCGATCAAAAGCGCCGCGCTCAAGGCCCCAAAAACCGTTTTCATCGTCTCGTTTCCCACCGTTTCCGGGCGGGACTATAGCCAAAAACCCCACGGAATTATGGGTTTACTGCATACGATTATCGTTCTGTTCAGTCCTTTCGCGCTCTAATATAAGCCGAATCATCCCCCCATCCGGAGTTAAGGCCTTGCGCGCATTCGACGAAGACGACGACAACGACAACGAGAAGAAGGCCGCGCCCGAGCCGCAGTCCTCGCCCGTCGCCAACGCGCTGTTCAAGTCGCGCACCGTGCTGATCTTCGGCGAGGTCGACATGAAGATGGCCGAGCGCGTGTCCGCGCAGCTCCTCGCCTATGCCGCCGAAGGCGACGGCGACATCCGCGTCATCGTCAACTCGCCCGGCGGCCACGTCGAGAGCGGCGACACGATCCACGACATGATCCGCTTCGTAGGTCCCCGCGTGAAGATGATCGGCACCGGTTGGGTGGCGAGCGCCGGCGCGCATATCTTCCTCGGCGCCAAGCGCGAGAACCGCTTCTGCCTGCCGTTCACGCGCTTCCTGCTGCACCAGCCCCTGGGGGGCGTGCGCGGCCAGGCCAGCGACATCAACATCGAGGCCGAAGAGATCCTCAAGATGCGCGAGCGGCTGAACCGCGAGATCGCGACCGAGACCGGCCAGCCCTTCGAGAAGGTCGTCGCCGACACCGAGCGCAACTACTGGCTCGGCGCCGAGGACGCGGTGAAGTACGGCCTGGTGAGCAAGGTGATCAGCAGCGCGAGTGAAGTTTAATTCCGGTTCGAAGTAGCGGCTAGAGATAGGGGCTCGCGTGCCGTGGAGGCGCGCGAGCCTTTTTTGTTTTAAGCGTCGCCGGCCTCTACCTCCGACCGTTCGTCTTCAGGCTGAACACCGTCCCGCCGTTCGCCGTGCCGCCGCCGCGATAGGTCGCGCCGTAGAGCACGCCGGTGTCGTCCATGACCAGGCCGCCGATCGGCGTCGCGCCGTCGGTGCCGCCCTGGAACCTGTGCAGCACCGTCGTCGTGCCGTCCGGCGCCATCGCGAACACCGCGCCGCAGCAGTCGTTGCCGGCGTCGCGTCCGTGCGCGAGCCTGCTCGTCGTGCCGTAGAGGTTGCCCTGCGCATCGACGATCGGCGTCGCCGACGGGTTCAAGCCCTCCTTGAACCACTTGAACTCGTGCAGGATCGTCTTGTGGCCTTTGGGCGTGACCCTGAAAACGCTGCCCTTGCCGTTGATCGTCACGCCGTAGAGATTGCCGGATGCGTCCGCCGCGAGGCCATAGGCCGGCCGGTTCGGACCTTTGCCGAAGACGGCGAGCACGGTCTCTTGTCCGTCCGGCGCGATCCTGTAGACGGTGCCGTGGTCGCGGACGCCGCCGCCCATCGTCGTGCCGTAGAGATTGCCGGCGGCATCCCCGATCACGCCGCCGAAGGGGCCCGCGCCGTCGCCATCGATGCCGCGGAACCGATAGACTTGGGAATAGCTGCCGTCGGCCGCGATCTTGAAGACCGTGCCGCAACCGAACCTGCAGGCCGGGTCGCCGCCGCGGGCGGTCGTGCCGTAGAGATTGCCGCCCGCGTCGCGCCACGGCGTGCTCACCGGGAACGAGCCGTCGCCGTCGCGGCCGTCGCCGAAGCGATGCAGCACGCCGAACGTCCCGTCCGCCGCGACCTTGAACACGGTGCCGCCGACGAAGGGGCGGCTGTCCACCAAGGGACCGCCCACGGATGCCGTGCCGTAGAGGTTGCCCTGCGCGTCCCTCGCCAGCCCGGTGTCCGGATTGGCGCCGTCGCCCGCGCCGGTGAAGTCGTGCAGCACGTGCAAGGCGCCGTCGCGGTCGAGCCTGAACACGCTGCCCCTGCCATAGGCGCCGCCCAGTCGCGTGGTGCCGTAGACGTTGCCTTGCGCGTCGCGCACCAGCGGACCGTTGGGCTCGGCGTTCTGGGTGAAGCCGTAGAGCACGCGCTCGCCGGCCGATGCGGGCATGGCGAGCAGGCAGGCCGCGGCGCAGATCGCGTAAAGAGCTTTCATCGCGTTCCTCCTACCGCTTGATCTCGAACACCACGCCGCGGGTGTAGGTCGTGCCGTAGAGGTTGCCCTCGGCGTCCATCGACAGCGCGGCGCCCGGGTCCTTGCCGTCGTCGCCGTCATAGGAGAAGGCGTGCAGCGCGGTCAGCTTGCCCTTCGGGCTCAGCTTGAACACGGTGCCGCTGCTTTCGGCGCCGCCGGCTTCAGTGAGGCCGAAGAGCGCGCCGGTCTTGGCGTCGCGCAGCAGCATGCCGAACGGCCGCTCGGGGCCCTGGTTGCGGCCGTCGAAGGCGTGGACCAGGCTCACCTTGCCGCTCGCGCCGTTGAACTTGAACACGGTGCCGGAATAGGCGGCGCCGCAATAGTTCGCGACGCCGTAATAGTCGCCTTTGCCGTCGGGGGTGAGGCCGCCCCAGATCTGGCAGCCTTCCGCGATCTTGAACGCGTGCAGCGTCTTGAACGTGCCGTCCGCGGCGATGCGCCAGATCGTGCCGGTGTCGTAGATGCCGCCCATGAAAGCGGTGCCCGTCAGGCTGCCGTCGGCGCCGAGCACCACGCCGCCGTTCGGCCAGCGTCCGTCGAGTCCGCGGAAATCGTGCAGCACGCTCGTCGTGCCGTCGGCCGCGATCTTGAAGACATAGCCCATGCCGTGCTGCCCGCCGGCGCTCGAGGTGCCGTAGAGGTTGCCTTGGGCGTCGCGCACCAGCAGCGGCGTGTTCCAGCCTCCGCCGCCGTCGTCGAAGAAGTGCAGCGTCGTCTCCTGGCCATGGTCGAGCTTGTAGACCAGCGTGCCGGGATGCGTGTTGCTGCCGGCCGAGGCGATGCCGTAGAGGACGCCGTTCTCGTCCTGAAGCAGCGGCGAGGAGGGATAGCCCGGACCGTCGGCGCCGAACTCGTAGAGCGTCGTGGTCTTGTGGCGGCCGTCGAGGCGGATGATCGCGCCGCGCTTGTTCGCGCCGCCGGAACGAAGCGGCACGAGGATCTGCCCCGTGCCGTCCGGCTGCGCGGCCGCGGGCTGCCCCGGGCCCGTCGCATAGAGGATGCGGAAGTCGCGCGCCTGCGCCGCGCCGCCAAGGGCAATCAGCGACGCGGCGAGGGCGAGCGCGGTTCTCATGGCTTGATCGCGAAGATCGTGCCGTCGCTGGACGCGCCGCCCGCCTTGGTGACGCCGAACAGCGTGCCGTGGTTGTTCATCGCCAGCCCGCCGTACGGGACATAGCCGTCGTTGCCGCCGTCGAAGTAATGCAGCACGGTCATCTTGCCGTCGGGCGCGAGCTTGTAGACCGTGCCGCAGCCGAAGCCCTGCTGCTCGCAATGGTGCCCGCCGCCGATGGCGGTGCCGTAGAGATTGCCCGCCGTGTCCAGCATCGGCGTGCCCACCGGCTTCTGGCCGTCCTTGTTGGGATCGAAGGTGTGCAGCGTCGAGCGGATGCCGTCCGGCGTGACCTTGAAGACCGTGCCGACGCCGTTGTTGGTGACGCCGTAGACGTTGCCGGCATCGTCGACGACCGGCGCGTCGCTCGGGAAGCTGTCGGCATAGGCGAAGGAGGCGAGCACGCTTTCGCGCCCGCTCGTGTCGATCTTGTAGAGCGCGCCATAGTCCGAGGCGCCGCCATGCACGGTCAGGCCGTAGAGGTTGCCGCTCCTGTCCATCGCGAGCCCGCCCACCGGCGACACGCCGTCGCCGTCGTTGCCGTGGAACGCGTGCAGCACGCTGAAGGTGCCGTCGGGCGCGATCTTGTACACCGTGCCGAACGGCCCGCCGATATAGCTGGTATAGGTCGTGCCGTAGAGGTTGCCGTGCTTGTCGCGCAGCAGCCGGCCGATGGGATACATGCCCTCGCTGCCGCCCTTGAAGGCGTGCAGGACCGTCATCGTGCCGTCGGGCGCGCGCTTGAACACCTCGCCCATGTTGAACGCGCCGCCGCCGCGCTGGGTGACGCCGTAAAGGTTGCCGTCCGCGTCGGCGATCAGCCCGCCGTTCGGGTAGGCGCCGTCGCCCTTGCCCGCGAAGTCGTGCAGCACGGTGTAATTGCCGTCGCGGTCGAAGCTGTAGAGCTGGCCTAAGCCGTGCGCGCCGCCAAAGCTCACTGCGCCGTAGAGCGTGCCGCTCTTGGCGAGCACCAGGTCGCCGAACGGAACGCGCGCGTCGAAGGAATACAGCACGTGCTCTCCGGCGAGGGCGGGGGATGCCAAGCCGACCGCGGCGAGCAAGCTGAAGCCGAACGATATCGAGGGAAGAAGACGCATGTTTCTACTCCAATCCGTAAGCGGTGAGGGTGTGGCCGTCCGCGACATACAGACGTCCGTTCGAGATCGTGGGCGCGGCGAAGACCGAGCCGGCGGTCGAGGCCTGCCAAAGCAGCGCGCTGGTCCTGGCGTCATAGGCCGAGATCGTGCTGCTCATGCTGCCGACATAGACCACGCCGCTCGCGACGGCGGGGGTCGACTGCATCGAGGTGCCGACCCAGTCGGCGCTGTCGAGCGCGCCGGTCGCGGCGTCGAAGTCCCAAAGGATCTGGTCGGTCGTCGCCATGTGGATGTGGCCCTTGGCGAGCGCCATCGCGCTGTCGTTCTCGCCCATGCCCACCAACCAGCGCGCTGCGCCCGTCGCCGCGTCGAAGGCGTAGAGGCCGCGGCGCGTCACGCCATAGACGGTGCCGCCGTCATAGACGGTCCCGCCGACGTAATAGCTGGCCTCGATCGTTGCGCTCCATTTCAGCGCGCCGCTTCCGGCATCGAAGGCGTCGAGCGTGCCGCTGCTGTCGGCGAAATAGGCCATGCCGCCGCCGACCGACGGCGCGGCCGCGATGCCGTGCAGGCCGGTCGCATAGCTCCAGCGCACCACGCCGGTCTTGGCGTTGACGGCGTAATAGTGGCCGTCGTCGTTGCCGAAATAGACCGTGCCGCCTTTGACCGCGGGCGCGGATTCGATGCCGCCGTTGCCCGCGATCATCGACCAGAGCAGCCTGCCGCTTTCGGCGTCGAGCGCGATCATGCGGTTGTTCGCCGGAACATAGACCGTGCCGTCCGCGACGGCCGGCGGGGCGAGAGACGTGCCGCCCAGCGGCACCTGCCAGATCGAGGCGCCGGTCGCGGCGTCGAAGGCATAGAGGCTGTCGTTCGCGGCGACATAGGCGACGCCGTTCGCCACCATGGCAGGCGTGTTGGCGGCGAGCGCGACGCTCCATGCCGGCTTGAGGTTCTTGACCGTCTTGCGCGTCAGCACGGTCTCGTGGGTGTTTTCGCGGCGGCCTTTGGCGTCGAAACCCAGCTGAGGCCAGTCGCCGCCGGCGGCGAATGCGCCGCTCGCACAGAGCGTCGCGGCGGCGAGGATGGGAAAGAGTTTCATCATTTCGCCCCCGTCGAGATCTCGAAGACGGCTCCGTGCGCGTCGTCGCCGCCCCACATCGTGGTGCCGTAATAGTTGCCGTGGCCGTCGCTCACCACGCTGCCGGTCGGGATCAGCCCGTCGCTGCCGCCGAAGCCGTGGAGATCGGTGAAGGTCCTGTCGGGGGCGAGCATGAAGAACATGCCGCAGCCGCCCGCCGTGAAGCAGCCGCCGGTCTGGTTGCCGCCGCCGAGCGGCGTGGTGCCGAAAAGGTTGCCCTTGCGGTCGATCAGCATGGGCGCGGCGGTGCTGCCCATCTCGACGCCCGGGCGATAAACGATCGAGCCTTCGCCTTTGGGCGTCACCATGAAGATGTCGCTGACGACCGCGTTCGACTGCATCGTCGTGGTGCCGAAGAGGTTGCCGTGGCGGTCGAGCGTCGGCCCTTGCATCGGATTGGCGTAGCCGCTCGTGAAGCCGAACAGCACGCTCACCGCGGCGTCGGGGGCGAGCTTGTAGACCGTGCCCTTGTCGTTGGCGCCGCCCTTGTAGGTGGTCCCGAACAGGTTGCCGGCGCCGTCCTCGGCCAGCGTGCCGTTCGGGTTCAGCCCGTCGCCGGCGCCGCCGGCGAAGCTGTGCAGCACGGTCTCGGTGCCGTCGGGCGCGATGCGATAGACGACGCCGCCGTCGGACGCGCCGCCCAGGTTCGTCGTGCCGATCATGTTGCCCTGGCCGTCGAAATGCACGTCCGAAGCCGGCGCATAGCCGTCGCCGCCGACGCCGAAAGAGTGCAGGATCTTCATCTTGCCGCCGCGCTTCATGCGGAAGAGCGTGCCGCCATTGGCGACGCCGCCTTCGCGCGTCGTGCCGTAGAGCGCGCCGTCCGGCCCGACGACGAGCGGGGTCGGCGAGGGCGTGGCGCCGTCGTGCCCGCCCTTGAAGTCGTGCAGCACGCGGAACGTGCCGTCGGGCGCGACGCGGAACACGACGCCGAGATTGTGCGCTCCGCCGACCGGCGCGGTGCCGTAGAGATTGCCGTCGCCGTCCATCACCAAGCCGCTCTGCGGATGATCGCCGTCCGTCAGGTTGAAGGAGTGCAATGTCCGATATTCGGCTGCCGCGGTCGCCGCGGTGGCGAACAGACCGCCCGCGAATAGCCCCGCGCACAGGCATCGTGCCGTGTCGCTCGTCATCCTGTACCCCGATCCAGCCCCGGCCCGGTGTTGATCACCAGTGCCGCGCGAATATGGGCACGACACCCGTGAAGGCCGAGTTAACAAAAGGTTTCGACCTAAAGTGGGGCTGTCCCGTGAAGGGACCCAACGCCGTTATATGTCGACCGTGCCGGCGTAGTTGGACAGCGCCTCGAGCTGCAGGCAACCGACCTCGCGCAGGAGGCAGGCGAGCGGCGGCGCCGCGCCCTCGCAGGCCCTGATCAGGCGCACGAACTGCACGCGGTTGATGTGCTGGATCTTGTCGAACGCTTCCTCGGCATCGTCGCCGCGCCCGGCGTCGCGCATGATCCGGTAGAAGTTCGCTTTCGGCAGGCGCGGATAGTCGCGGTGCCCGAGCAGCAGATAGGACAGCACCAGCACGCCGTCCTCGAGGCTCACATCGGGATAGAGCATGCGGTTCGTCGCGCGGCGGATCGGCGAGCGCTTGACCGCGATCGGTCCCGAGCCGCTTTCGGCCCGCATCGCCAGGCTCAGGCCCAGCGGCTCCGGACTTGCAAAACCCCAGCGCGCAAAGATGCGCAGCGGATCGCCGAGCTGGTACCCGGCCAGCACCTCGCCTGAAAACGTTCCCTCGACCCCGACCCCGCCGCCGCCGCTGAGGTACGTGCCCGTCGAGCCGTGGTTGACGAGATCCACGACCGGCATCAGCACCGTGCGGCCGTTGTAGTTCGCGGCGCGCGAGGCGAAGAAGCGTTCCTGCACCGCCTTGTCGTTCGGCTCGGCAAGCCATCCGTCGACGTTCAGGGGCTTGTCGAGCACGGCGCGCAGCTCGGGCGGCGCGGCGGCGAACATCTCGAGCAGCTCGGCGAGCTCGCCCCGGCTCGGGCCCCAGGAGAACTCCTGCTCGTAGGCCTCGATGAAGGCCTTCTCGCGCGCGCTCAATCCCGATCCCGGACCTATCCGGAGCGCGCCATTCTCGAAGACGACGTGGTCGGTGCCGACGAGAAGGTGATCGGGCGCTCCCACCCGCGCCGGCTTCGCGGGGTCGACGGGGAACAGGCCGCGCCCGAAGCGGCCCTGCTTGATGCAGATATTGTCGGCTATGCCGCCGAGCGCGCGGAACTCGTCGAGCATGTCTTCGAAGGACAACGCCATGACGCCTCTCAAACCTCTCTGACGCCGACGCTACAGGACAGCGCCTCGAGCTGGTAGCGCGCCATATCGCGCAGGAGGCGCGCCAGCTCGGGCGACGCGTCCTCGGACGCCGCGATGAGCTTGTAGAACTGCAGGCGGTTGACGTGCTGGATCTTGTCGAATGTCTCTTCCGCCTCGCTACGGCCGGCGTCGCGCAGGATGCGGTAGAAATTCCCCTTGGCGAGGCGCGGATAGTTCATGTGCCCCAGCATCAGATAGGACAGCTTGAGCACGCCGTTCTCGTTGCGGACGTCGGGATAGAACGGCCGCCGCGCGGGATCGAGCTGCACCTCGCCGCGCTCGACGACGATCGGGCCCGAGCGCGTATCGACGCGCATCGCAAGGCTCAGCGCCATCGGCTCGCCGCTGCAGGCGAAGCCCCATTTGTTGAAGAGGCGCAAAGGATCGCAGATCTCGTACGCCGCCAGAAGCTCGCCGGCGAACCGGCCGCTCAGCGTGATGCCGTTCTCGGTCTCGTAGCGGCCGGCATGGCCGTGATTGACCAGCTCCATCATCGGCATCAGGACCGCGCGGCCCCGATAGCGGATCGCGCGCGAACCGATGAAGCGGTCCTGGACCGTTTTCGGCGTCGGCTCGACCAGCCATGCGTCGGTATTGAAAGGCTGCGCCAGTAGGGCGCGCAGCGGCGCCGGCGCCTCCCGGAACAGCCCGAGCAGGTGTTCGGTATGGCGGCGCCCCGGGCCCCACGAGAACTCCTGCTCGTAGGCCTCGACGAAGGCCTTCGCGCGGGCGCCCATCGCCACGCCCGGCGCGATGCGCAACGCGCCGTTCTCGAAGGCGACGTTCACGGTCTCGACGAGCAGAGCCTCCGGCACGTGGAGCCGCACCGGCCGCTCGGGATCGGCGGCGAACAGCCCGCGCCCGAACCGGCCTTCCTTCAACGCGATGTTGTCCGCCACGCCGCCGAGCGCGCGGAACTCGTCCAGCATGTCTTCGAAGGAAAGCGGCATGCGCCTTCTATACCTCGCGCGCGCCGATGCTGCACGACATCGCTTCGAGCTGGAGGCGGACGACGCTGCGCAGCAGGCGGCCGAGCGCGGGGTCTGCATCCTCGGACACGGCGGCGAGCTTGAGGAACTGGGTTCGGTTGACGTGCTGGATGCGGTCGAACGTTTCGTCGGCGTCGGGACGGCCGGCGTCGCGCATGATGCGGCGGAAGATGCCGCGCGCGAGCCTGGGATATTTCTTGTGACCGAGCATCATGTAGGACAGAACGAGCTTGCCGCCCTCGGTCTTCACCTCGGGGAAGAAGGGCACCTTGTCGGGCGCGAGATCGACCGCGGCGCGCTCGATCACGATCTCGCCGACCTTGTCCTGGATTCCCATGGCGAGGCTCATCGCCACCGGCTCCGCGCCGGCGAAGCCCCATTTCGCGAACATGTTCCAGGGATCGCAGACCTGATACTCGGCCAGAATCTCGTCTTCGAAAACCCCGCTCAATCCGACGCCGTCGCCGACCTCGTAGGGGGTGGTGTGGCCGTGATTGGCGAGCTCGACCACGGGCATGACCGTCCAGCGATCTTTATAGCGGATGACGCGCGTGCCGAGATAGCGCTGCTGCACGGCGTGCGGCGTCGGTTCGACGAGCCACAGATAGGCGTTGAACGGCGTGTCGAGAAGCGCGCGCAGCCCGGGCGGCGCAGCATGGATCAGCTTAAGGAGCTCTTCGGCCTCGGCATGGCCGGTGCCCCAGGAGAAATCGCGCTGGTAGGCCTCGTGGAAGCGCCGCTCGCGCTCGCCGACCGGCGCGTCGGGGGCGACGCGGAACTCGCCGTCGACGAAGCCTAGGTGGCGGAGGTCGAGCAGTAGATTGTCCGGCACGCGCAGCCGGACGGGCTTGGCAGGATCGATCGCAAACAGCCCGCGGCCATAGGGGCCCTGCCTGAGGCAGAGGTTCTCGGCCGTCCCGCCCAGCGCGCGGAGCTCGCTCAGCATCTCGTCCCAGGAAAGCGCCATGCGCACCCGTTGCAACCCTCGCGACGGTAATATCACGCAACGGAAACCTCGTCCCCCGGTCTTTGGTCGCGAAGTTTATCGGTTGTAACAAAATGTGATCGCTACCAAGACTTGAACCGGGCTCGGGCGGTCGCCACCTCCAACGCAGGTGTTGTGCGTGAAGGAAGGCCGGGATTTCGATGACGCCATGCAGATGTACAGGACGGGCTTTGGGGGGCTGCGATTTATTCCGGCCTTTTTCGCGCGCGATCAAAGGGTTGAGCGAGGTTTTTCGGAATTGAATTGGAAATAATCGATGTCGCCTACAGATGTACGGAAGTGCTCAGTCGTCTCCGGAATCCTGCGCCTCGGCCGCGGTGATCGGCGGATAGTCCTTCGCCGCGAATGCTTTGCCGCGCTTCACGGTGAGCGTCACCGCCTCCAGGTTGGCGATGTCGGCCAGCGGGTCCTTGGCCGCGAAGACGATGTTGGCGAGCTTGCCGCTCTCGAGCGTGCCCATCTCCTTGTCGCGGCCGATGGTGCGCGACGCGACCTGTGTCGCCGCGCGGATCGCCTCCATGGGCGTGAAGCCCGCGCCGCGCACGAGCAGCGCGAGCTCGCCCTGCAGCGCGGACCGGCGCTCCTTCCACGGCGTGTCGGAGTCGGTGCCGGCGCTGACGTCCACGCCCGCGCGGTGCGCCTTGGCGGTCAGCGTTTGCGCCATCGCCAATGTGCAGTACGGGGGCGGGTTCGCGTCCTTCATGTGGTCGAGCAGCTCGTAGACCGTGAGCGTCGCGTCCAGGATCGTGCCCTTCGCTTTCATATCCGCAAGCAGCGCGTCGATCGACGGATCGCCGAGCCGCGCCGCCTCGACCGCGGCGCGGTGGTGATAGGCGGGCGGCATCGTCGCGGAGGCCTGATAGCCCAGCATGCAGGCATGGCTCATCACGTCGACGCCGGCATCGGTCACCTCGCGCGGGCTTGCGGGAAAGACGGCGGCATGCGCCCAGACCAGCAGGTGCTGGCGATGCGCTTCCTGCGTGATCGCTGCGACGAGCGGCGCGGGCAGGTCGGCATAGATCTTGATCGCGGTGGCGCCGGTGCCTTTCGCCTCGGCGACGGCGAGCGCCAGGTCGGTCGCGGGCGTCACCGCGCGCATCCACGGCGTCTCGCCGGGCGTGAAGCCGCCTTGCGTCGAGTCGACGGTGCGCGGATCGTGGAAGAACTCCGGCCCCGCCATCAGGCTCGCATAATAGACGTCGGGTCCCGGCACATGGCCGATGCGCGCCTCGCGCGCCAGGAAGCCCAGCTCGCGCGTGTCGCCCGCCATGTCGCGCACCGCGGTGACGCCGCTATAGACGTCGCGGCGCAGGGTGGCTTGCGCAAAGGCGATGTCGGGCGAGGTCGCCAGATGCACATGCGTGTTGATCAGGCCGGGCAGCGCGAAGGCGCCGCGCATGTCGACGATATCGCCGCTGCTTTCGGCGTTAGCGGATTCGGCGCTGCCGGCCTTGGCGGTGCCGGATTTCACCGCGGGGGTGATGGCCGTGATGCGCTCGCCGTCGACGACGATCGCCATGTCTTGGCGCGCGGCGGCGCCGGTGCCGTCGATCAGCGTGACGTGGTTATAGGTGGTCGCCTGCGCCGCAGTCGCGGCAAGCAGCGCAACGAGAGCGAGGCTAACCGTTCTTCTCGGCATCGCGCAGGATCTCCGCAACCGTCTCCTTGCCTTCGTCGCTGTGCAGCCAGCCTTCGGCGGCGTGCTGGGTCTCGAACTGGCTCGCCGCGCGATGCGGCTTGTTGCGGCCCGGCACGGGGACCAGGACCTCGAAGGTGCCGGCGAAACGCGTATCCTTGGTCTCGGCCACGTAAGCGGGCGGCAGCTTCTTGTTCTTGTTCTTCACGACGGACTCCAGGGGGAACGCGGGGGATGGGGCCGGGCTCGATATCACCTTTCCCAGGGCTTGCGCACGTCCTCTTTTGTCGCGCGCTTCTTGCGGCCGATGCCCAGATGCTCGCGCCACAGCTTGGCCGGGATCTCCTCGACCTGGCCAGGCTCGAGCTGGCCCAGGTGGAAGGGCCCGAACTGCACGCGGATGAGGCGGGCCACCTTCAGCCCGATCTTCTCCATCACGCGCTTGACCTCGCGGTTCTTGCCTTCCTTCAAGGAAACCAGTGCCCAGCTGTAGATGCCCTTGGAGCGCTCCAGATCGGCGATGACGGGGCCGTATTTCACGCCGTCGATGGTGATGCCGGTCGCGAGCTTGTCGAGCTCGGCCTGGGTCGCCTTGCCGAAGAGCCGCGCGCGGTACTTGCGCGTCCAGCCGCCGGCGGGAAGCTCGAGGCGCCGCGCCAGCTCGCCGTCATTGGTGAGCAGCAGCAGGCCTTCCGAGTTGAAGTCCAGCCGCCCGATCGACACCACCCGCGGCAGCGACCGGGGCAGGTTGGCGAAGACCGTCGGGCGGCCTTGCGGGTCCTTGTGGGTGGTGACGAAGCCGGAGGGCTTGTGATAGCGCCACAGCCGCGCGGGTTCGGGCTCGGCCAGCGGCTTGCCGTCGACCGTCACGACGTCGTTCTCGCCGACCTTGGTGGCGGGCGTGGCGACCGTCTCGCCGTTCATCGCCACGCGGCCCTCGGCGATGAGCTTCTCGGCGTCGCGCCGCGAGCAGATGCCCGCCCGGGCGATGACTTTTGCTATACGTTCTTCTTCCAAGGGAACTCGCTGATGACCGACGAGGAAGCCATAGCACTCGCCCTGACCGAGGCGGAAGCGGCGGCTCAGCGCGGCGAGGTCCCGGTGGGCGCGGTGCTGGTGGGGCCCGATGGGGAAGTGCTGGCCCGCGACGGCAACCGCATCCTCGAACGGCATGACCCAACCGCCCATGCGGAGATATTGGTGCTGCGCGCCGGTGCCGAAAAGCTCAATAATGAGAGGCTATTAGGCAGCACTCTTTATGTGTCGCTGGAGCCCTGCGCCATGTGTGTTGGCGCCGTCAGCTTGGCTCGGGCGGCGCGGCTGG
>Ga0213876_10001719_pt1 | contig 13289 bp, 9 predicted proteins | sample BarmaccomBMRX_R9_FD_160113 | JGI IMG/M metagenome (GOLD analysis project Ga0213876, IMG submission 160113) | Root-associated microbial communities from Barbacenia macrantha in rupestrian grasslands, the National Park of Serra do Cipo, Brazil - RX_R9 | ecosystem: Host-associated > Plants > Roots...
GTCGCCGAGCCTGCCTTGAAAACCGTAAAATCTTGCGAGGCGACTGACCTGGGTTCGCCGGCCCACACTTTCGCATCCGAGCGCCCGCAACTCCTCGGGAGCGTAGAATGGCGTTTCGCCTGGCATTTTTTTGAGCTCAGTTCGTCAGGTGGTCGAAGCGCTCACGGTAGCCGGGCGTGGTGATCACCCGGCTCTTCAGGTCTCGTTGGATGCCGAGCGGCATATAGCGGCCGACCTTGCATCGCTTCGCTTCATCGAGCGCCCGCCAGCAATCGATCACGACCGTCGAGGCGGCTTGCGACCAGTCCATGCCGGTAAGCTGCTGCAGGGGCAAGGCGATGACCGCCGCATTGCATTTCAGGCAGTCCTCGGGCTTTTCAGCAATTCGGATCCGCCCGTTCAACGCTCGCCGGGCCTCCTCATTTGCCATCGGATCCCATCCGACGACGAAGCGACCTTCCGCTGACAGCCAATCGGCGAGATCGATTCCGAACGAGCGATCAATCATCGAAGTACCCGGCTTATACGCGAGGCCGATCACACCGACCGTGCCGCCGCGAGGCACGGCATCCAGAACCTGCCGCAATACATAGTGACCGTGGTCCGAATTGGCCCGATCAATCGCATTGGGCAGGGTCGAGGGCACCCCGACGAGGTCCATGAAAGCCGCGAGCGCGCGGTTGTCGCGCGGCCAGCATGGCCCCCCATAAGGGACTGCGCCCTTGAAGAAACGCCGACCGAGCCGGTAAGCGAGCGCATGGGTGATCCGGTCTACATCGGCGTCCGGCACCTCATTGCATAACGCTAAAAGCATATTAGCAAAGGCAACGCGCATCGTCTCGTGCGTGTTCGAGGCGATTTTCGTGATCTCCGCCTCGATCGGCGTCACGCGGACCGCGGGAGCATCATTCGTCACCATGCGCCGATGAACGGCTTCAACCGCCGCCCCGCTCTGCGGATCGGACTCGCCGATCAGGACGTATTCCGGCGTGATCAACCCTTTCATCACGTCGCCTTGCGCGATGAAGGACGGATTGTAGCAAAATCCGAGATGGTCTCCCATGCGGCGGCCGGCCGCCTCTTCGAGCGCGGGGATGAGCTGGGCACTGCTCGATTTCGGCAGCACCGTGCTGACGACTGCAACAACGTGCGGTCCTGTTTTTTTTGCGGCCGCCTTGCCGATCGCCCGAAGCGCCTCGATGATCAGGCGGTTGGAAAAACCACCCAGGGTGTTGCTCGGCGTGGGCACGATGATGAAGCTCAGTGAGGAGCGATGCACCGCTTCCGCCGGATCGATTGTAGCGAGGAATTGGCCGGGCTTCAGCCGTGCAAGGCCTTCCATCACGCCCGGTTCGTTGGTGCGAAAGCTTCCGTCGTTCAGCGCTTTCACTTGTGCCTCGACCACGTCCACGCCGGTCACGCGGTAGCCCGCAGTGGTCAGTGCCGCGACCAGCGTCACTCCCACCTTTCCCAAGCCTACAACTGAAACTGCGTCTGAAGTCATGCGAACAAAGCCTCCTCGAGGACGTCCCGCGACCCCTGCGGCCGCCGCGTCTCATTCATTGCGCTGAAAAACCGCCGATTGGAATGGCCGAATAGCCTGCCCAATCGGGATCGCGGAAGAACCCGGCTTTCACGGCAGCCGCCACCTCGCGAAACGCATCGGCAACGGTCCGGGAAGGACGAAATCCAAGCGTCTTGACAATCCGGTCACCGCTCACCCGGTAGTCGCGTAGATCCGGCTTGCGCTGCACGATGCTTGCCTGAATCTCGGGAAGGACCTCACGCGCGATCGCCAAAAGACTTGTCTTCTGGTGATTTTCACCGACCACATTGAACACGCGCCGTGTCACTAATGCGGGATCGGCTTTCAGAACATGTCCCATGACCGCTGCCGCGTCGTCGATATGCAGATAGGGCCGCCAAGCCTCGGGCGCAAAGATGTCGACCGGCCTGCCAAGGACGGCTTCACGCGCCATCTCATTTACAAGGAGGTCGAAGCGCATGCGGGCCGACAGACCGCAGATGGTACCAAGCCGCAACACAGTCACCGTGGGGATCGCGTTGACGCGCAACACGTCGCCCTCGGCAAGAACTTTGGCCCGTGCGTAATCCGAGATTGGATTGAGGGGTGCGTCCTCGTCCACAGCTGCATTTGGTTCGGCAACGCCGTAGTTGCTGCAGGTGCTGACGAAGATGAGGCGGCCGACCCCGACCTCTGAAGCAACCTCGAGCAGATTGGCAACGGCTCCATGGTTGATCGACCATGAGAATTCCTTGTCGACGTTGCAAGCAGGCTCGCCCACGATTCCGGCCAGGTGGATGACCGCATCCGTGCCTTGCATCGCTTGCAGCATCGCATCTCGATTACGCACATCCCCCACTTGCAGCTCGAAGATCGGCATGGCGGTCAAAGGCAGCAGCGCCTCCCCACCGTATAGAAGGCGATCCAGGACGCGTACCTGATGTCCTTGGGAGAGAAGGTGACTCACAACTCGAGAGCCGACGTAGCCCGCCCCGCCAGTGATCAGAATTTTCATCAAAAAGGCTCCGCAGAGGAGGGCTCGGCAGCTCGAGCCTTGGCATCCAGGAAAATTTTAAGGTTCCGCGTACTCTGGACGGACCTGCATGGCAAGGATTTCGATCGCACGAATAGCGACCGATGAAGCCCGGGGCTCATGCCCGTTTCGAAGCAGCAGCGAATTGCAACCATTGTTGCGATATTCGAAGTGATAGTCCCGAGTGTCGCTTGTTTCGGTCAGCCTGATTTCACCCACAATTGCATTCCGGTCGGGGTTGAAGAGCGACAGCAGCGGCTTGCCCGCAACATGCGACACGGTGACCTTCACCCAATGCCATTCGCGGTCGAGGGACAGGCCCGGAAGATCGAGCGGAGCCATTGCAGCATAATGCCAGCTCCCCGGCGGCGTGGTGAATACCGTGCGTCCCCAGCGCCGAGCCTTCCGGGCCCCGCCCGATGCCCAGTGAGGGGTGATTGCCATCTTTTCAGCGCCGATCGACCCTACGACGCTAGCTAGACCTTTCGGCGGGACGATCGGCGGCACGTTCCGGCGCTCGGTCAATTGCCACGCACCAGGATCCCAGTCCAAGTGACGGCCTTTGCTCACCAGCTCCTCGATGATCGGGGCGCCGGGCATGTAACGATGCGCTGCGAGCACATGCTCACGAAAGACAGGCGCATCACCCACAAGATCGAAGAGCTGTCCGGCGAAGGTCGCGTGCATATTGGCCAGGATTTCGCGCCTCACGAAATGGAGCAACTCTTGATGAATCCCCGAAGCACCACTCGACTCATTGCCAGCCCACCCCAGCAAACGATCGATGATTGTCGTCTTGTCACGCGCAAACTGCGCGAAACCCTCGGGCCGAAATGACGAGCTGGCGGCGTCGGCTCGAGCGGTCATCGTCACCGCTTCTTTGCGAACGAGCCGCTCCTGACCGAACCGCAAAGCCATGCGGGTCATCAGCTCGAAATCCGGCACCGTTTTCAGCGATTCGTCGAGATAGAACTCCTTGCCGAGCAAGCGGCGATTGAACACGCCGGCTGTCGTCGTGCACATGTCGTGGCGCAGATAATCGATAAGATTGAAGGGCCCAGGCATGTACACACGCGTGCCGCCCCAGGGGCCGTCCACGAGGCGCGAGCCGCTGAAGATGTAGACCGCACCCGGGTGCTCATGATGCCACGCGACATATTTCTCGAGGGCATCGTCGTCGAGAATCTCGTCGGAGGCGGCGGCAACAACGAGGTCGCCCGTGCAACGGCGCAGGGCGCGATTGTAGCCGTTCACCAGGCTTTCGTCCGGTTCCGAAACGATATGGACCGGGAAGCCCTTAATGGACTGCAGATATTCGACGCTGCCGTCAGTCGAGACCGAGTCTTGAACAAAGAGCTCGAAATTCCGATAGGTCTGGCGATGGAGCCCCTCGATCGCGTCGCGCAAATGAGGCAACCCGTTCTTCACCGGCAACGCGATCGACACAGACGGCTGCTTCGACACTGAGAAGTCCCAAAAAGATCGTCCAAATCAGACGCGCTGGTTAGCAAAAGGCCAGTGAGCGTTCAAGCCAAGTCCGGGCCGGCACGGCGCCGGAAAAAAGGACGACAACGCCCCCATTGCGTGCCTTGAGCTTACGGGTTGTTTTTAGTTCTCTTTCTTTCTGTTTTTCTGGATTTTGCCTGGAAGAATGGTATTTTCGCCCCGCGCGGTATTTCCAAGGGAATCATTTTGGGCATCATCCGAATATTTTTGGCCCTCTCGGTCGTCGTTTGGCACCTCTGGGGGCACGCGCTGCCATTCACGGCGAATGGCTATAATGCAGTCATATTATTCTTTATTATTTCTGGATTCTACATGTCGATGGTCCTCAATAGCAAATACCTGAATGCTCCTGTTACCAATTTTTACTTTGCTCGCGCCCTTCGAATATACCCGATATACCTGGTTATCCTTGCTCTAACCGTTTGGTTTTTGGATGCCACGGGTAAGCCTCTTCCCTTGCCGGCGACAACCGGGGGATGGCTGTTCGCCACCTCCAGTAACATCACAATCTTCGGGATACCCTGGCTCGGCGATGCCAATTGGCTCGCGATTCCTCCCGCGTGGACACTGGCCATCGAGCTCCAATTCTACCTCGCAGCTCCCTTCATCCTCACGCGCCGGCTGTGGGTTTGCGTCGCCGTGTTGTTGGGCTTGGTCGCGTTACGGCTATCACTGCTGGATCAGGAGTTTACCTCGTGGCGCTACACCGTGCCACGAGCGGATTGGTGCTTTTTCATGCTCGGCGCGGTCAGTCATCGCGTGGGCCTTTTCGTCATGGACGACCACACACGAAAGCGCCTCGGCTGGATGAGCGTTGCCATCCTGCCGACTGCCGCATTTCTTTGCGGGATACCCGTCGTGAAAGACCTCGATCGCCCCGAACTCTGGCTTTTCTATCTGTTGTTCGCCGCATCCATACCTTTCATTTTTGCCATCTCCGCCCGTTCGCGTATAGACCGCCTCTTGGGCGATCTGTCATATCCGGTCTATGTTTCGCACTGGCTCGTGATCGGCTTTGTCGGACATTTTACCGATTTTTTCTATCGATACGTGCCTTACGATTATCATCGCGAAGGCAACATCGTTCTTGTCAGCTTGGCCGCTGCATGCCTGCATTTCGGCTTCGAAAGACCGATCGAGAATTTCCGGCAGCGTCTTTCATCGGCCTCCGGACATGCGAGGAGCGCTCCATCCCTTGCTCGCCACCGGGCGCCCGCCAGAGCCGCGGCGCCCGCAGAGTAACTCGGCGGAGCAGCCCGCCGTCATAGGTCTCATGCCAAGGCGCGGCGCAAATTAACGACACCGCCAGAGTTTGGCCTCGAACCGTATCCCATGCGCACTAATGAGACATTCGCGGCAAGTTCCGTCGGTTCCAATACCCGCCAAGGGTCAATGACAACGAGCTTCGATCCGGCCTGCCGCCGCGCCCAAAGTCGGGTTTCTGCAAATTGCGGCCAAGGCGTGGTGACGACCGCAACCTGCACGTCCTGGAGTGCGTCGAAAGCATCATTTGCAAATATCACTCGATCGCTCAGCATCGTCTCCGCTCCGCCCATTGCGAGGGGATCGTAGACGCTGACAACATAACCCTCTTCGCTGAGTTTGCCCGCCAGTGCCACGCCTTGGCTCTCTTCGACCACCTGCGTCTGCGGTTTATAGGAAAGGCCAAGCACGGCGACCTTCGCGCCAGGCGCTGCATGAGCCTGAACCGCCCCGATCAAACGTTCGATCTGATGATCGTTGATGGCATCGGTCGCTTCGGCAAGATCGCAACGCACGCCAAGCTTCCGGCCGAGCGCCGCGAAGGCCTTGTTGTCACGGGGAAAGCACGGTCCCCCATAGCCGATCGCTCCCTTGATGTATTTTGACCCCACGCGGGTGTCCGAACCCACCGCGGCCGAAACCACCTCTACATCGGCCCCCGCAAGGTGGTCGCACATTTCGGCAAGCATGTTGGCGTAGGATATTTTGGTCGTCACATAGGTGTTGACCGAGATCTTCGTGAGCTCGGCATTAACGAAGTTCATGCGGCGAATAACGGGGTCATTGTCGCAGGAACGCTTGTAGATGTTTTCGAGCAGGGCGCCCGTCGCTTCATCCGATTCGCCGATCAAGATGAAGTCCGGGCGAAGCATGTCGCGCACGACGCTGCCGAGCGCGATGAACTCAGGGTTGTAGGCGAGGCCGAGCTCGTCGCCGACCTTGCGACCGGATGCTTCCTCGAGCTCCCTCTGGATTTCGCCACCCGTCGAACCGGGCATTACGGTCGAGGTGACGACGACCACATGAGCGCCGTTCTTGCCTCGCAATGCCTGCCCAATCGAGCGAATGGCCGCAACCACGTATTTGTTGGAAAATACCCGTTCCTTGTCGCTCGGCGTCGGCACGATAATGAAGGTGACATCGGAGTTGTGAACGGCCTCCTCGAACGAATGGGTCGCCCGCAGGCGCGAACGGCTTTTGTCGATGAATTCCTGGAGCTGCGGCTCTTGCACGGGCGCGACGCCGTTGTTGATGGCCGCGACGAATTTGTCATTCATGTCAAGACCGATCACAGCGAACCCCTTGGACGCGAGAACGGCGGCCATCGGCGCTCCGAGCTTACCGAGGCCGATCACGGAGATTCGCGGTTGGGAGATCATGATGAGCATCTCGCTTTAGCATTGGGAAGAGGCGGCGTGTTGGCGAATTCCCGACGATTAGTGGGGTTGAGGAGTTCACGCAACCTGGATCCCGGACGCTCGCGACACGTTCAAGCATTCGGTTCGCATCGGAAAAACCCTTCAGAAAAAGGCCTCTTCCCCTTCTCAAGCCGAATCCGGCACGTTGTCTTCGAGTTCGGCAATCCAGGTGTCTGCATGCGAATCGCTCGGCGCGCGCCAATCTCCGCGTGGGGAAAGCGAGCCCCCCGAGCCGACCTTGGGGCCGTTGGGCATGGCCGACCGTTTGAATTGGCTGATCTCGAAAAAACGGAAGAGGAAAAGGCGCAACCATTTGCGAATAGTGGCGAGATCGTACTCGCGCTTGTCCTCCTCCTCGAGACCCGCCGGCCAGGCACCTGCGCCCATGTCGCGCCAAGCATTCCAGGAGAGAAACGCGACCTTGCTCGGTCGCAAGCCATACCGCGTGATGTAGTACAGATTGAAATCCTGAAGAGAGTAAGGGCCGATGAAATCCTCGGTCCGCTGGCCGGGCTTCTCGCCGTCACTCGGCACGAGCTCGGGTGAAATTTCGGTGGCGAGCACGGCACGCAAGGTCGCGGACACCTCGGCTCCGAATTCCTTACGGTCCGCAACCCAGCGAATGAGGTGCTGGATCAAGGTTTTCGGCACCGAACCGTTGACGTTGTAGTGCGACATCTGATCGCCGACGCCGTAAGTACACCAGCCGAGCGCCAGCTCCGATAGATCGCCGGTCCCCATGACGATCGCATCATGGAAATTGGCGAGACGAAACAGCAAGGCCGTGCGAGCGCCAGCCTGAACGTTCTCGAACGTCACATCATAGACCGGGTGCCCCTGCGCATTCGGGTGTCCGATCTCGACCAAGGTTTGCCGCACGATCGGCGTGATGTCGATCTCTTGCGCGCTCACCCCAAAAGCGCGCATCAGCGCATGTGCGCTCGTCTTGGTGAGGTTCGAGGTCGCAAGTCCGGGGAGGGTGTAGCAAAGGATGTCCTTGCGTGCGTAGCCGAGCCGATCGAAAGCTCGTGCCGCGACGATCAGCGCATGGGTGGAATCGAGCCCGCCCGAAATGCCGAGCACTACCTTCTTCACGCGGACGGCCGCGAGCCGCGTCATCAAACCCTGCACCTGAATGTTGAACGCTTCGTAGCAATTCGCGTCGAGAAGCGCCGGGTCCGACGGCAAGAAAGGGTAACGGTCGACGGCGCGTCGCAACGGCACCTTCACGCCAAGCGGCGGATTGATCGAGAACGAGATGCTACGAAAGAAGCGTTGGACGCCATGATGATCGGCACAATCCCCGAAAGAGCCGACGCGCATCCGTTCCTGGCGCAAGCGGTCGAGATCGATATCCGCCGTGATCATCTGCGGCTCGTCCGCGAAGCGGTCGGCTTCCGACAGGAGCTCGCCATTCTCGAATACCGCGACATGCCCATCCCACGCGAGATCCGTCGTCGATTCTCCTGGCCCGGCGGCGGAATAAAGATAAGCCGCGATGCAGCGCATCGACTGCGAGCGACAAAGATCGCGCCGCGCTTGCGCCTTTCCGATCACGATGTTCGAGGCGGACAGATTGGCTAGTATTGTGGCACCCGCCATGGCACCAAAGGAAGAAGGCGGAGCCGGCGTCCAGATGTCCTCGCAAATCTCCACATGAAGGACGAAGTCCTGCAAATCGGATGCGCGAAAGATGAGGTCAGTGCCGAAGGGAACCTCGCGCCCGTTGAGAGCGACGCTTCGACCTGTTTGTGAGATACCCAAGGCGAAATGGCGCTTCTCGTAAAACTCACGGTAATTCGGCAGATAGGCCTTCGGCACGATGCCGAGGAGCACCCCGCGATGCACTACGAAAGCGCAATTGAACAGTCGCCCATCGAGCATGAAAGGAGCACCGACGATCAGAACCGGGCGCAACTCGCGGCTCGCCTCGAGAATGCGCGAAAGCTCGGTCTGCACGGCCGTTTCGAGCGCGTCTTGGAAGAATAAATCCTCATTCGTGTAAGCCGAAATCCCGAGCTCCGGAAAAACTGCCAGCGCCGCTTCGTCGTCGTGCGCTTGGCGTGCGAGGCGCAAGGTGTCGCTGGCGTTCGCTTCCGGATCCGCGATCTTGACTCTTGGGACGCCTACGGCGACGCGCGCGAAGCCGTGGCGGTAAATGTTGTCGAACATTACGACCCCCATGCGCGACTGGTTTTGGCGGCAGCTTGCCCGCCGCCCAGGATGGTCTGACGAATTTTCATGAACCGCCGCGCTTCAATCACTCGTTTGCCCAGGGTGGAACGGGAAAGCCGAGCTGCGTGCAAATCGCGCGCACACGAGGATGGTAGGCCGAGAGATAGAGAAGTCCGATATTGGCTGCGATAGCGATCTCCCCCGCGGCAGCCATGGTGCGAATTCGGTCGCTCGGAACCAGCACCGCCTCGAGCCCCATCTCGGTCGAGCGCGCCGCGCCATCCACAAGCGCAAAGTAACCGTAGAGCTTGTTGTTTAGTCGCCCGACATCGGCATAGGCCTCTTGAAGCAGAACGAGTTCCTTGACGGATAACCCGGTTTCTTCCTCGACCTCCCGGCGAGCTGCCATCGCGGCAGGCTCATCGCCATCGCGCAAGCCTCCGGGGAACTCAATCGTCCAGCGATCGATGATGGGTCGATATTGGCGTACGAGCGCGACATCCCCGCGCATGTGCAGACACATCACGTTGACGTAATCCGGCTGCGCGAGCCCGTGATAGACCTCCGTCTTGGAGCTGCCAGGCATGACCGCCTCAACGGTCTCGAGCCGCACCCAGGGTGAGATGGCGCTGGTGCTGCGATTCAACACGCGAGCTGACGTATCATGCTGACGGAGGAACACGGCGCCTCGCGAAATTTGTGTTCGACAAGCTAATCCGGCGGGCCAGTCTCGCGAGCCACGAGAGGGCGGTGTTTAACGGTCTCCTCGAAGAGCCGCAACACGTTTTACCATTTGTGCTTCGATTCCGGCATGTTGCGGGATTTATATTCAGTTCTGGACCCTTCTAACCACCAAGCTCTTGAATCCGAAAGGCAATTGCGTATGGGCGAGAAGCCGAAAATCCATGCCGCAGCCCGGATCCTCCGATTGGGAAGTCGTCACATCGAAGGGAATCACCAGTTGCTTTTCCAGAGGCCAGCTGCCCACATAAATAATCCTGGAGGCGAGCTCCGTTTCGCGGTTCATCGCCTGAAACGTGCAAAGAGGATACCGGCCACGAAAGGCGCCGATCGGTCGCCCGCGAGCGCGCCTCCACAGCGCCACAAGGCTCAAAAGGGCGGTTTTCGAATAGGCGCGCACCAAGGCCTGCCAAGCTACCCATGTCGGCGCGGCCTCCAGCTCGAGAACCGCCTCGTAACTGCCTTGGGACAACCGCCAATATGGCCCATAAAAAAGAATCGTGGGCCGCGTCGAGGGATAAAAAATAACTCCGTTCAATCGTTTCGCGTCCGGCCCGGTCCAGAGAAGAGGAAGCCATTCCTTCACCGACAGAGCAGGGTCCGGCATCATCTCGGATTTCAGATCCGAAACGCGCTCGCAATTGACCGCTGAAATCGCCAATTCGACAGGCGCCAGTGTGCGTAACGCAGTCTGGACCGAGAAACCCGGAGTTGCCGATCCATCCTGTGTGACATCGAAATCGATTTCGATCTCGCCCTTTGCCAGATCGGACGGCGTGATGAGCCGATGCGCAAGGTGGTCGCGCTGTGAGATGATCTCCAGGACAGCAACGGCATCGTTCCCGGAATACGCGGACGGGCTTGCTCCCGACAATCTCATTTTGATTCGATAGCTGCCGCCGCGCAGATGGAGATAGGGGCCGCGCGTGACGGCGCCCAACGAATCCTTCCGTGATCTTATAACCGAGCCATCCCGGCTGCCGGCATGGCCTGCGAGCAAACGGGGCAGCCAATCTGCTTCTCCCTGGACAGGCGGAGTAACGAAGCCGTGGCGCATACGCGTCGAAAACGGGGTGAGCGCGGCGCTCACATGAGCCATGATGCCGGATTCGAAGTCATTGTTGATTGCGTTGATCGCGATGATTTGTCGAGGAGCTCGGCCTTCCCGCAACCGCTTGTGCTCCGCCGCGACCACTTGCAACAAGGCGTGGTTCAAGCTTTTGGCCAGAGACCTAGGGATCCCGGCGATGCCGTCGGTTTTCTCGAAGACGCGCCCGAAGTCGAAGACGAAGGCGTCCGCTTTGCTCACTACGGTCTCAGAGTTCGCCTCCACCGCCTGTGGAGTGTTCGCGAGTCCTTGTTCGCGAACCAAAGCGCTGTCCAGGAGGATGTCTCCTGTAAAACCAGCTCGCTTCCAAAACCCCGCGAACCGCGACAAAGTATCGGCTCGCGATCCAAACCATCCGAGGTTTGTTGTTTTTTCAGAACATACGAACATATCGGCGAGGTAGGGCAAGACGTGACGGGGATCATAGTCGGTCTTGTTGTAATTCTCGCCGACGTAGGCGACCACTGGAGGACCCGATTGCCTTTCCCCAATCTGTTCCTTGAGCGCGGTGACATACGCCGATGCTGTCTGGCCGGTTAGGCGAATTTCCTCGATCACGTCGTCCGCGCAACCCCATTTCCGCGCTTGCCGAGGAATATTGGGCCGTTCGAGATTGACCACGAATCGTTGCCAATCGTTCTCCGTGCGAGTGGAGCTATGAGCAGGCGTGACCTGGCGCGTGTGATCGCAATGGTATCCGTAGATTTGCTCCCCCAAATCACCTACCTTTCCGTGCAGCATGGTGAGGCGCTTGGCAATGTTGGAATCGACGTGCCAGCCAAGCACCATCTCCTCGTCGAAGCCGTCGATGCGAAAAAGGTCTGCGCGTTGCATTAATTGGAAGTCGCCCGGCCCGTCATAGAGAATGACTGGCGAACCGAGGACGATCTCGTTTATGTGTAAGGCTGCGCCCCATTCGCGCACCGTGTCGATCGCTTCTTGCCCGTTGTGGCGATCAAGGCCCTCCCACAACGTCTCGGGAATCTCGATGCGTGGGGCGTGATAAAACCCAGCCGGCAAGTCACGCGTGATTTCGTTTAGCGAGGCACGCCGCCGCGGCACAAAAATCATGTCCGTGTTCGTCGAGAGGATCCATCGATTGGCCGGGTTTGAACGCCTTACGGCGATGTTTCGAGAGATCGGCTCGAGAGCCACAAGCTTCGTAGTCGAGCTGAAGCGACGGTGAATGCGCGGCCTCACGCGAAAAATGCGAAGTTTTTTTCGCGCTCGATCGCTCAAGGTGTCCTGAATGGCCTCCGGGAATGTCGGATAGTCATTCGGCGTGTTGTAGTCTACGAACAGAATCTCGTCGTCTTCATCGCGCAGAACTTCCGCCATGCAATTGAAACTGAGCGCCGCGCGCTTGTGAAGATTGTAGCCGTAATTGTCATTACGGCCGTAAAGCACAACGGAAATCATGGATCAGCCGTCGCTACGCTGTTCGCCTGCCGCACATTCCGGGAAACCCTTCACAGGCTGACCTCACCGGACGACCCGAGAGTTGGCCGAGCGAATGAGACTCAGTCGGGAAATCTTGTTCAGATGGGCCGAGCGGTGATGAGGAAGTGCCAGCCGAAACGCCGTTCCAACGCCTCGAAAACAGTCGCAGGCATGGCTGCGAACCAAGGCTGCGGCTCATACTCATACTTGACATATTTTTCGATCACATAGGGAAAGATGTGGGCTTGGCGGGCCTCCACGACCTCGAATAATCCTTTGGTGAGGTCGCGAACCATTGCCTCGGTGTATGTTGTGGCAATCGGGCATCCGGTCTGCGCTTCTGGTTGATCCAGCCCCGCCTCGATCATCGCATCTTTCCAGGAATTCTTGGCATAGAGCATCATCCTGAATTCGCCGTCGGTCTTGATGACCTTGCGAATCTGCTCGACCACCGCCCTTTGATTAGGAGTGTGGTGAATGACACCGAAAGAAAAAACCAGATCGAAGGATTTCGTGTCGAGGTGCCTTGAGAGCTCCTCGGCGTTGCAGGCGACGAACTTGCCCTTTAATCCAAAGACTTCAAATCTCTGCCGGGCCACTTGGAGACTAGCCTCGGACAGTTCGACGCCGGTGTAGTCCGCCCCTGCACGAGCAAAATTGGTGGCATCGGTTCCGATTCCACAACCAACCTCGAGCACCCGCTTTGCCTTCCAACGTGAGAATTGTGCGAAGCCGGGTATGTGCCTTTCAACGAAATATCTCCTCTCCTCGACCTCGTCGAAATAGGCGCGCGTTCCCACCTCCAATTTCGAATGGCGAATATTGCAAGGACGACGATTCCAATATTCTTGCACGTCGAATACGGTCGGCTGTGCAGCTACGTTCATGGCCTCATGATCTCCGTCCAACGCAGAAGGGCTCCAACCGAATCACAATCGCTCGCAATCGAGGGCAAAATCGAATTTTGGGCTTTTCACCAATCCGACCGCCGTCGCGCTGAAGGTGCGCTATTCCCTCGTTCGACCCGGCATCGGTCGGAACAATGTCCAAGCGGATCATGACTCGGGCTCAAGCGAAACC
>Ga0213876_10001720_pt1 | contig 13289 bp, 6 predicted proteins | sample BarmaccomBMRX_R9_FD_160113 | JGI IMG/M metagenome (GOLD analysis project Ga0213876, IMG submission 160113) | Root-associated microbial communities from Barbacenia macrantha in rupestrian grasslands, the National Park of Serra do Cipo, Brazil - RX_R9 | ecosystem: Host-associated > Plants > Roots...
ATCCCCGGTGCGATGCAGTTGTGCAATCGGCGGCAGATCAACACGTTGCCAGGTGTCGACGTAGTATTTGTGATCGCGCGAAAAGTTGATGCTGTGCGTAGCATCGGCCTCGGTCAACTTCGTCAGCCCGGTCCCGTCGAAGTTGATGCGGTAAGCCTGCGTGAAATAGGGATCCTGGCCAGCAACTGTCCCGCCCGCATCAAACCAGATCTGGCGTTTCTCGTCATCCACCCAATTGACATTTCTCACCAGCCAGTCACCCTTCGTGATCTGGTTCTTGACCTCGCCGCTGACTCCGTCATATAGGTACAAATGTTCCCAGCCGTCGCGTTCAGAGGCCCATATGACTTCTTTGCCGTCATTCACGTCGTGGCGATAGCGTCTGCCGCCCGTAAGCCCTGGACCCAGATTGTTGTAGTAGATGAACGTGTTTGACTTCTCCGATATGAGAGGACGTGCCCTGCCCGTTTGAGCATCCACCTCGATCACCGTATAAGCTTGATGACCGCGCTGGTTGTATTCGAACGTGAAGGCGCGGCTATCTTTCCACCAGGCCGGAGGGCTGAGCGAATAAGGATTCGGAAACAACGAATTGTCAATCTGAGTTTCCTTCTTGCTCGCCACATCGAACAGCACCGGATGGGCAATGTCGAGCGTATCGCCGGGCTTCAGGTAATGAACCGTTGTATGTTTGGGCTGAATTTGGTCGGGCGGCGACGATTCGATGTACATGATTTCGCGATCGTACCCAGGGCGCGTGTGATACGCAGCCAGCTTTTTCGAGTCCGGCGACCACGCGATCGTGCGGAGCGTATAGTAGTTGTCCTCTGATCCGTCAAAGCTCAAGGGAAACGCCGGATGGTCGCCGGCAGGTTTGATGAAGACGTTGAAATTTTGAATGAACGCTTCCCACTTGTTGTCGAATGAGGCGCATACTTCCGGTGGTTCAGGTGGAAGCTGGCTTCGAAACTGCGAGCCAATTTCGAGCCGCTCAGTTCGCTCTCTACGACTTTGTTCCTCTGTTCGGCGCGCTTGTGGAGCACAGCCATGCGGCGCTCGTCCCCATTCGCCTTCGTCACCGTTTTGCGGAGCTGGCGGTTGGTACTCCAGCCCATCAACCGGATCGCCGCCCCGTTCCTCAGGATCCATCTGTGACACGTCTGCGGGACTGGATTCTTCATGTTCGGGTGCAACGTGCGGGATGGGACCCTGCTTCGTGCACACGTATTCCTTCAAGGAACACTTGTAAAGCAAGCCGTCCAGGCCGAACTGAATCGCCTTCTCCTGGTCCACAAACTTAAGCGGCGCGGTCGTGAAAGGCGGTGGACGGCGACCGTTGCGCGGGGGTTCATGAGGAGCAAACGGCAGCTCCAGTGAGCTGTATTTGTGCCCGGTAGCCGCAGAAATCGCAGCGGCTAGCTTCTGGTGATCGAAAGCAAGTTTTTTCGACGGCGCTGCAGCATCCACAAGCACGAATTCAGTGCCGCCCTTTACGGATCGCGGATACCAGAAATGATCGGAGTCGCCGATCCACGTAATGGGACCGGGCGCATTCACTACCAGTCCGCGGGCTTTTGCTCGCAGGCCTTGCGCGCGTTCATAATCAGCCAGCGTTCCTTGCCCCCAGAGTAAGGGAGCGACCACCAGCGCACAACCCGCCAAAATTCTGTTGGACATGAACTGTGTACAGGATATTGTATACATGAGACACCAGCCGGCGAACATTGACGGGTTCGTCAGAACTACGTGTCGAAGGAATAATATGAAGAAGTCTTCTGATGCAATCGGGCGGCGTCAGTTCGCCGCAGCTCTGACCGGCGCGGGCATGCTCGCTCCCTCGCTGTTAGCTCAGCAGGAACCGGCCGCACAATTGCCGGCGCCGCCTCCGCAGAACAAGCCCACCCCCAGAGCGCCGAATCCGAATACAAGTCTTCCGCGGCATGGCACTCTTCCGGAGATGCCGCCCTTTGAGGACACCATCTCGTTCGCCCGCGAGAATGTCTCTGGAAAAGTTCAGCCATTCCCGATGACGCAGGTGCGCGTGACCGGAGGCGTATACAAACAAGCCGAAGACTGGAACCACGGTTACATGCAGCGCCTCGCCGCTGATCGGCTGGTTCGAAATTTCCAATTGAATGCCGGCCTTCCTTCCTCCGCTAAACCGTTGGGCGGTTGGGAGACTGACGTCGCGGGTCGGGCGGGCGAGCTGCGAGGACATTTTACCGGCCACTACCTTTCGGCTGCAGCCCTGCTCTATGCATCCACCGGGGACAATGACATCAAAACGAAAAGCGCTGAAATGGTGGACGCGCTCGCGAAATGCCAACAGCGGCTTAGCGGCGGTTACCTGAGCGCATTTCCCACAACGTGGTTTGAGCGCCTGGACGCGCGCAAACCGGTGTGGGCGCCGTTCTATACCTTTCACAAAATTATGGCGGGCATGATCGATCAGTACCAGCTCGCCGGGAACAAGCAGGCGTTGGAAGTCGTTCAGGGAATGGCGGAGTGGACAGACAATTGGACGGCTCCCAAGCCCGAAGAGCACATGCAGCAGATACTCGAAACCGAGTTCGGCGGCATGGCCGAATCGTTGTATAACCTCACCGCTATCACGAATGACGACCGCTGGGCAAAGACTGGCGACCGGTTCACCAAGAAACGCGTCTTCAATCCGCTTGCCATGCAGCGCGACGAGTTGCGCGGCCTCCACGTGAACACGCACATTCCTCAGATCATAGGAGCCGCGCGACGGTATGAGATCTCCGACGACACGCGCTTTCACGACGTGGCCAGCTTCTTCTTCTACACCGTCTCTACAGGCCGTACTTACGTAACCGGCGGAACCAGCAATGATGAAGGTTGGCTGGCCCAGCCGCGCCTCTTAAATGCCGAGCTGAAGCAAGGCATTGCCACAGCCGAGTGCTGCTGCGCCTACAATATGCTGAAGCTCGCGCGCCATCTTTATAGCTGGACTGCGAATCCTCGGCTGTTCGATTATTACGAACGTATTCAACTCAACCATCGCATTGGGACGATACACCCCGAGAGTGGACACACCCAATATTATCTGTCTCTGACGCCGGGCGCCTGGAAAACCTTCAACACGGAGGATGACTCCTTTTGGTGTTGCACGGGCACGGGAGTCGAAGAGTATTCAAAACTGAACGATAGTATCTACTGGCACGATGATCGCGGCATCTTCGTCAACCTTTTCATACCGTCAGAATTGAACTGGAGCGAGAAAGGCGTTCGCTTGCGGCAGAGCACCAGTTTTCCGGAAAACCAGAGCACCGCGGTGCGGTTCGACGTGGATGCGCCAACACCGCTTTCGCTTCGGTTGCGAGTCCCGCACTGGCTGACCTCCAGTCCCACCGTGAAGTTAAACGGCAAGACATTAGAAACTTCGGCCGAGCCCGGAAGCTACTTCACTCTCACGCGTACCTGGAAAACGGGCGACGAAGTGGAAATCAGCTTACCTTTGGCTTTACACGTTGAGAGCATGCCCGACAACAAGAGCAGGCAGGCGTACCTATACGGGCCAGTTGCGTTGGCCGGAGACTTGGGCAATGCGGGCTTGACCCAACCATTGATTACCGGCCCGAGTGCGCCAAAACTCGACACCCTGCCGATCGATGTCCCGACTTTTCGAGCTACCAGCCGAGATCCGGCATCGTGGATCAAACCGGCAGATACCCCGCTGGCGTTTCGAACCACGGGACAGAAGACCGACGTTTCACTAGTCCCGTTGAATAGCCTTTTCGGAAAGCGCTACTCGGTTTACTGGGAAGTGTCGTAGTCGCAAACAAGCCGATGCCCGAACAACCTGGCAGGATCCCCGTGCTCGATTCGCAATCGAGCGCCGAAGAGGCATCCATGACACGACGAGGCGCATTGAAAAGCGGCCTCACAGCCATCGGCGCCGCTGCGCTCTCGACCCAGCTTGGAATTTCCGAAGAGTCTACCCTCCGGGTCGCCGGGCGCCCAGTTGAAATCGCAGTGACTGCCGTCAGTCCTCAGACAGTTCGGCTCACCATGCAGTCGATTAAAGACGGACGGGTTCAGCCCGTCGCTTCCGATGGTGCGCTCATCAAGGAGGACTTCGGAAATTCGGTTCAGCGTCTCCGAACGCTCGCTGTTCCGAAGACCTTTCAGTGCGGCGACCTGAGTGTCCACGTTTCTCCTGGCGTGGTGATCCGGATTGAGGAAAAGACCGGCCGCCTGGTTCAGGAACTGAAGACGACGCAAGATTCCGGCGAGTTGAGCTTTTTACTCGGCGATGGCCCGGTGTTCGGCCTTGGACAGGGCGGTCCACAATTTGATCGCGCCGGCAAGTTGGATGAGATGGTCAGCGGCCAAGGAGGATTTCAACTTCACACACATGGTGCAAAGGTCCCTATTCAGTTCGTCATCGGCACTTCCGGCTGGGCGATGTACGTCCACTCGCCGTTAGGTGCATTTGATCTGAGACAGAAAGAAGGACGTCTGCGGCCAACTGACTCGGAGTCGGCTTTACCGCTGGATCTTTTCGTGATTGGCGCCACCGATCCAAAGGTAATCATGGCCGAGTATGCCAAAATCACAGGCTTTCCGGAGATGCCCCCTTTGTGGGCCCTAGGCTATCAGCAATCGCATCGGACGTTAGGGCCGCCTGAGGAAATTGTGGGCGAAGCGAAGCTGTTCCGTGAGAAGAAGCTTCCGTGTGACGCCATGATTTATTTGGGCACGGACTTCTGCCCGAATGGCTGGAACACTCACAACGGTGAGTTTACGTGGAATGCAAAAGCTTTCCCGGATCCTCAGGCGGCAATTCAGGAACTGCACGACGAACATTTCAAAGTCGGCCTTCATATCGTGCTCGAGGGACGGCATCTGACAGGGACGATCAAGGATCCGTGTACTGCGGCGCCGCTTCCGACCGGCCGGACACCCGACGGCCACTGGCCCCCGGATCGCGAAGTAAGCTGCTATTGGCCAGCTCATAAGCCGCTGTTCGATCTGAGTGTCGATGGATGGTGGCCCGATCAGGGAGACGATTTGGATGCCCCTTCGCGGCTGGCGCGCAACAGAATGTACTTCGAAGGCTCTCAGATGTACCGGCCAAATCAGCGCGTCTATGCCCTGCACCGCAATGCGTACGCAGGTATGCAGCGATTTGCGTCTTTCCTTTGGTCTGGGGATGTGAACTCCACCTGGGAAACTCTGAAGACGCATGTGCCGGTGGCCATCAATACAAGCTTGAGCGGCATGCCTTATTGGGGTACCGACATCGGCGGCTTCGTCCCGACGAAAGAATATACAGGCGAGCTATTCGCACGCTGGTTTCAGTTCGCTGCATTTAATCCACTGTTTCGCTCGCATGGACGCGACTGGAGGCTGCACCTCCCATGGGGCTGGACCGTCGGCGAGATCGGCTACCAGGAGACGCCAGGTTATCAGCCGGACGCAACGGTTTTGCACAATCCGGCCATTGAACCCATCTGCAAAAAGTACCTTGAACTTCGATATCGGATGATGCCGTACCTGTATTCGTGTGTGAAGGAAACCTGCGAAACGGGTTTGCCGATCATCCGGGCTCTTTGGCTTCATTACCCGGAAGACGCCGTCGCCACTCTTCGGGGCGACGAATACTTGTACGGCCCCGACATGCTGGTGGCCCCGGTTGTCGAAAAGGGCGCGACCTCACGAACGCTTTATCTTCCGAAGGGCATCTGGTACGACTTCTGGACAAAGGAAAGAGTCAGCGGAGGACGAGAGATTACCCGCAAAGTCGATTTGGACACCATTCCTCTCTATCTCCGCGCCGGCGCGGTCCTTCCGATGGGGCCAGTAAAGCAGTATGTGGACGAGAAGATCGACGCACCCCTCGATGTGTGGTTGCATCCGGGGGCAGACGGCGCGTTCTCACTTTACGAAGATGACGGCGAAACGTTCGATTTCCATAATGGCGAATTCATGCGAGTTGATTTTCTGTGGAAGGATAACCAACGAGCGCTTGACATACGTCTGGCGAAGGGCTCAAAGATGTCGCACCCTGGTCAGCGAAAGATCGTCATACACGTAACCGGCGAATCACAATCACGTGACGCTCTATTCGAGGGACGGCCTCTCAAAATCACTCTTTGATGGGTGCCGCGCCTTTTGAGGCGTCCCGTTGCTCGCCTTGAAATCGGGTGACAAAAGTAAAAAATATTTCTATCCCATTGATCTTAAATGGTTTAGCACAGTTTTCCACACTGTGGAAAGTTCGTTTTCGCCCTCTCGTGTGCTACGTTCTAGCAGGCTCGCAAGAGGCGTAATCCTCTTGGCGGGCCATTTCTATTTCTGGAGCCCGCAAATGTCAAAAAAGAACCGCCACAACAGAAATTCCTGGGGCAAAGTCGCCCAAGCACCCGTGATGCCATCCGAACCGGTGGCATCCGCAAGCGAAGCCTTAGACCTCTCACCCATCTCACCAGCACAGCTCGCTGCCAACCGAGCTAACGCGAAGCTTTCAACCGGCCCGCGTACTCCGGCTGGCTTGAACAAATCCTCGCAAAACGCCGTCAAGTCCGCCCTCACAGGCCGCACCGTCCTGCTGCCAACCGACGATGTCGAAGAATATGCTGCATTCCTCGCCGAGTTCCAGGCTGATCTCAGACCAGTCGGCCAGAGAGAGTCCGAACTCGTCCAAATCATTGTGGATTGCCACTGGCGTCTGCGCCGCATCCAGGAACTCGAGTACGCGCTCTACACCCACGGTCAGCGGCAGTTCGAAGCCGCGTTCGCTGACGAACCGGAACCAGACCGCCGTAGCATGATCATTCTGCAAACCCACCTAACCTATCAGAAGGACCTCCGGAATCTGCACATTCAGGAAGCTCGCATTGATCGTAAACGCGCGAAAGCTATCGCCGAGTTCGATCTCCTCCAGTCCGAACGTAACGTCAGCGAATCCGCAGCAGATGAACCGGCCGACGCTCCCTTTGCTTCCGAGGCGGAGTTCTTTCGAGCCCTGGACGCCGGCTACATTCCCCCAAATCTAGCCGCGCGGCTCGCTCAGACCAAACAACTTGACGAAAATGGGTTCGATTTTTCAAATGCGGAAGAGCCCGCGTCCGACGAGCTCATCGGAATCGCGGAACCGACGGTAGAGCATGCAAAAGCCGCATGACACCGAAACGACCGGCATGCGTCAGGCGGCGATCTTCACAATGAGTAGCGTCATATCATCGTGCTGCTCTGCCCCGGCGGTGAACGCATCAGCCGCGCGAAAGATGCCTTCCATCACCTCCGATGCGTTCGCAGCGCTCGATGGAACTGACGCGATCAACCGCTCTTCGCCCCACTCTTCGTCATCGCCGGTCATCGCTTCGCTGATCCCATCCGTGTAGCCGATGAAGAGGTCGCCGGGTTCGAGCCGGATGGTCTGGGCTTCGTAGACAGCCACCGGCAACAGGCCCACCACGAGTCCGCCTGCTTCGAGGCGGCGGATCTCCCCGGAGGATCCTCGCATCAGGATAGGCGCATTGTGTCCGGCGTTGACATAGTGCAAATCCCGGGCAACCGGATCGTAGATCGCGAAGAAGAAGGTCGCGTAGCGGTTCGTGGAGGAGGATTCGTAAACCAGCCGATTCACTTTCTCCATCATGCGCGCTAGGTTGCCGGGACCGTCGAGCGTCAGGCCACGCAACGACGCGCGAAGACTCGCCATGATAAGTGCGGCCGAAATGCCTTTGCCCGATACATCGCCGACGGCCAAACCGAGACGGCCGTCTTCGAGCTCGATGAAGTCGTAATAGTCGCCGCCGACCTCGAGCGCGGGGCGGCACGCGCCGGCAATGCTGACGCCCGGTATTTCCGGAATGCGTTGCGGAAACAGCCGCTGCTGGACTTCGCGCGCGATCTCGATCTCCCGACGCACGCGCTCGCGTTGCGCGGCTTCGTTGGCTAGCGATTGCACCAACTCCGCCACTTCAAGCGTGAGACCGGTCTGCGCGGCAACCGATTGCAGCACCCGCAAATCTGTGGGCGTATACGGCTCTTCCGATTTCTTCGGCCCAAGAGCCATTACTCCCAACAGCGTTTCGCGTCCCGGCAGCGGGAGCAATAGCTCGGCATTCACTTCGCGCAGCACTGCGCGTTCGTCCGCGCCCGCGTCTTCCAGCCATTCTTCCGGACGATCATGATAGACCGTGGCAGGACGGTTTGTGCGCAGCAAGTTCTGAACCGTGGCCGATTCCTGCTTGAGCATCACCGGGCCGGCCACATCAATGCCGATCGCCTGCTGCAAGTGGAACACGTTGCTGCCGCGGAGCCATACCGCCATCTGCTGGACATGAAGCACGTCGGAGATACGCCGCAAGACAGTGTCGATCAGCGTCTGCTTGTCGGTGAGTTTGCGCGCTTCCTCCGACAATTCGCTCAAGACGATCTCGCTGTTGTACGCCTCGCGGAAGAATCTACGGTCCAACCACTGCTGCGCGCGCGTGCCCAGGCTATTGCGCATGAAGAAGACGCGAAAGAGAATGACCGCGCCAGCGGTTACCAGGACGGCGTTGATGGCCGGATGTCCTTTGCGCTCGAGCAGTGGCACCACGAAACGGACGATGACGAAAATTGCGAGGCCGATCTCAACGATCACCAAAGTGGCACGCGCCAGCAGATACTTGGTGCCCATGCGCAGCAGGATGCGCACGTTCATGGCCCGTTGCACGATGAGCACATACGCGAGCGTTAGGGGGAACAAAACAATCAGCGGAATTACGGCCATGAACCAGTTCCCCACCTGCGGATTCTGGCCGAAAAGCGGCGCGATAGCAAAGATGAGGACCAGCGGCCCGAGCGTTAACGCACTACCGATCGCCAGAACACGCAGACGGCGCCGGGCATCGGGCGTGGAGGCCGAACGCAATTTGTCAAACAGCGCGAAAAGAAAGAGAACGATACACGCAGCCTCCAGCGTGCCCGCGGCGAAGCTGATCGAATCTGACAACGCGGTAAGTTTTCGGGCAGCGTCAACGTCGTAGAACCAATCAATTTCGAGCCAGAGATAGATGAAAAACCACGCTGCTACCGCGCTGAAGATCAGCCACTTCAGCCATGGCACGCGCCGGTCCACTCTCCAGCGCTCCGCAAAATTTATACCGAACAAGACTAGCGCCAGGAAAACGAAGGTCTGAATAGAGAGGTTCCAGACGCCGAAGATGATGTACCAGGGTGCAGGCCAGAAATTCCATTTCAAATTGCCGAAAGCGGTCTCGGGAAATGCCAACAAAATCAGCACCAGCCAGGCGTTGAAGTCGCGCGGGCGCGCAGCTACAATCCAGTAGCCGACGAGTAATCCGAGCAAAGGAACTCCCAACACTGGCGCCAGGAAGGCAATCAACTGGCCGGCGTTCCAATTCGGCCCTTCGCGTGGCGCGAGGTGAACTTGTGCTTCTCGCCTTTGGCCCGAGCGCGTGCGAACACCAAAACGGGCAACATCGCCCGGCTTTGCGCTCCTCAGGAAATTTTCCAACTGAGCTTCCCCTGTGAACGGGGCCCCATTGATGCTAAGAAGCAGGTCTCCCTGCGCGAGACCAGCGGTTTTTGCTTCCTTTTCGAGATCCGTGAGTGTTCGGCCCTCAAAACCGGTATCGAAGGGCGGACGCGCATAATGAGCGGCGTTAAAAAACGTCTCGCGCAAGGCCAAGGCGCCCGCCACGTAATAACCCATACTGAGGAGCGCAACAACAATCAGGAGGCAGTACAGGCCGGCAGGAGATTTGGGCTTCACGGCAGTGCACTCCCGTCGAGCAATGCCGCCGAGTCCGTATCTAAGAACACATGTGCGCTCGGATGAACGCGCAAAATGGAGGCCGGCGCGAGCGGCGAAACCGGACCTTCCAAGCAAGCTTTTACCACTTTGGCCTTGCGCCGATCGGGAACGATGCACAGGATCTCGCCAGCTTTGAGTAGCCAGGGAATGGAAATCGAAAGCGCGCGTTTCGGGACCTCATCGAGAGACGAAAACCAGCCTTCTCCTACCTGTTGACGGCGGCAGGCCTCGTCCAACTCGACGATGATGTAGGGGTCGGCCGCTTCGAAATCCGCGGGAGGATCGTTGAAAGCCAGGTGGCCGTTTTCGCCGATTCCGCAGAAGGCCAGCTGCACGGGCGCGCTTGCCAGCTCGCTGCTCATTTGGCGCGCCAACTCCTGCGGATCGCGCAAGCCATCGAGTAAATGATAGTTGAGGATACCCAACGGCTCGATGATCCGCTCCTTTATATAACGCGCGAAGCTGGCCGGATGATCATTGCCGATGCCTACGTACTCGTCGAGGTGAAAGAGTTCGACTCGCGTCCAGTCAACACCCGGTTGTTTTCTCAGGGCACTGAGGAAGTCGAGTTGTGACGCTCCGGTTGCGGCGAGAAACCGGACCGTCCCCAACTCGCGCAGTAGCTGCTTCAACGAGCACGCGGCGTGGTCGGCCGCGGCACGCGCCAAGCCGCTCTTCGAAGGAAATACTCGAACCATGGTTTAGACTAACCACATCAACGGGTTATCGGTGGACAAACCGATCAGGTGCGGTAACGTCTACGTTACTTTGATCGTCTTAGCGGACAGTGATGGCAATGGTATTCGCCCATTGCATCTGATAAAGAGCCATACTAGCCCATCATTAGGCGCTCTCAATTTGCCGTCCGCATAGTCTAACAACGTTTGAAGGAAAATTTCTCCATGCAGCCACCCGGCGCGCTCGAACCGCATCCGACTGAACCACGTCCGTCCAGATCCCGCGAGGAAGAAGCGCGCGAGTTTAACGCCCGTCCCGCCCACCTGCCTGATCTCGATACCGCGCACGAGAGTTCCGCCCGGTACTGGTGGATCTGGCTGCTGGTTTTCGGTCTGATCGGCTATGGCTGCTACCGCCTGTACGTTTACGAGAACGGGAAAGAAGTCGCGCGCAATTCGAAGAAGGGCGCGATGATGAAACCCCACAACATTCCCGTGGCGGCAGCGCAGGCTCATGAAGGCGACATCCCGGTCTATCTGGAAGGTTTAGGAACGGTGACGGCGTTCAATACCGTCTCGGTGAAAACCCGCGAAGATGGCCAACTGCAGACGGTCAATTTCAAGGAGGGCCAGAACGTTCATCAGGGTGATGTGCTGGCGACACTCGACCCCCGTCCGTTTCAGGTAGCGCTCGATCAGGCCAACGGAAATCTCGACCAGGCAAAGGGTACGTTGGCGAAAGATGAAGCGGCTTTGCGTGACGCCCAGGCGAATTACCAGCGCGATCAGCAGTTATTTAAGGACCAGATCATCGCCAAACAGCAATTGGATACGCAGCAAGCGACGGCCGACCAGGTTCGCGGATCTATCGAAGCCGATAACGCAGCTATTGCGGCCGCTAACGCCGCCATCGCCGCCGCCAAGCTGAATCTCACGTACGCCAAAATTACCGCGCCCATCAGCGGCCGTATCGGGTTGCGCCTGGTGGATCAGGGGAATATGGTTCATGCCGCGGATACGACGGGTCTGGCGGTGATTGCGCAGATTGAACCCATTGCGGTTCTGTTCACCATTCCCGAGGATCAACTCCCGCAAGTTCTGCAGAAGCTGCGACAGGGAGCGAAGATGCGCGCCGACGCCTATGATCGCGATCAGAAACAGGAACTCGCGCAAGGCACGCTACTGACCGTAGACAACGAGATCGACACCACCACCGGCACTTCGCGGCTGAAGGCCGTTTTTCCCAATACGAATGACGCCTTGTTCCCCAATCAGTTCGTGAACGTGAGGCTGTGGCTCGACACCAAACACAATGCCACCATTATTCCGGCCGTCGCCATTCAGCGCGGACCCACGGGCACGTTCGTTTATGTGATCAATTCCGATAAGACAGTCAGCACGCGGCCGGTGAAGATCGGGCTCAGCGAAGGAAATGACGTGACCATCCAGGATGGTCTGCAGGCGGGCGAGAGCGTGGTCATAGACGGCGCCGAGAAGCTGACGGATGGCATGCAGGTGACCGTTCGCGGCGGCAACGGAGGGAACCGGAGTCCGCAGCAATGAGCCCGTCGCGGCCGTTTATTCTTCGGCCGGTCGCTACGTCTCTATTGATGACCGGCATTCTGATTGCCGGCGCCATCGCCTATAAGCAACTGCCGGTTTCGGCGCTCCCCGAAGTCGACTATCCCACGATTCAGTGCCTCACTTTTTATCCAGGCGCGAGCCCTGAGGTGATGGCATCGTCAGTGACGGCGCCGCTCGAGCGCACCTTCGGCCAGGTGCCGGGGTTGAAGCAGATGACGTCGACGAGTTCGTTCGGCAGCTCCATCATTACGCTGCAGTTCGATCTTGACCTCAACATCGATATCGCCGAGCAGCAGGTACAAGCGTCGATCAATGAGGCGGGAACCTATCTGCCTCCGGGTCTGCCAAATCCTCCGATCTACAACAAGGTGAACCCGGCCGACGCGCCGATTCTGACGTTGGCGCTAACGTCGAAGACCATGCCCTTAACGAAGGTCGAGGACCTGGCAGATACTACGCTGTCGCAGAAAATTTCGCAACTGCCTGGCGTGGGCCTGGTGTCAATTAGCGGCGGACAGAAACCGGCGGTGCGCATTCGCGTGAATCCGACCGCGCTCGCGGCCTACGGCCTGAGTCTCGAAGACGTGCGGACGGCACTGAACCAGACCAATCTCAACCAGGCGAAAGGCAATTTCGACGGCATTCGGCAGGCGTACACGATTGGCGCGAATGATCAGATTCTGACCAGCTCCGGTTACAAGCCGGTGATTATCGCTTACAAGAACGGCGCGCCGGTGCGGCTGCAGGATGTAGCGGAAGTAGCCGATGGAGCTGAGAATACGCGCGAAGCGGCCTGGATGAATACCGTTCCCGCTGTCATCGTGAACATTCAACGGCAGCCGGGGGCAAACATTATCTCGGTGGTTGACCGCATCAAGGCGCTGCTGCCACAACTGCGCGTTTCCATCCCGGCCGCCGTGAGCGTTGCCGTTCTTACTGACCGCACGACCACCATTCGCGCTTCCGTGAGAGACGTTCAGTTCGAATTGATGCTGACCATCGCGCTGGTCGTGATGGTGATCTTCCTCTTCCTGCGCAATCTTTCAGCGACGATTATTCCCAGCGTGGCCGTGCCGCTGTCGCTGGTGGGGACGTTCGGCGTCATGTACCTGCTTGGCTACAGCTTGAACAATCTGACGCTGATGGCGTTGACGATTTCAACCGGCTTTGTGGTCGATGACGCGATCGTGATGATCGAGAACATCTCACGCTATCTGGAACACGGCGAGACA
>Ga0213876_10001721_pt1 | contig 13289 bp, 10 predicted proteins | sample BarmaccomBMRX_R9_FD_160113 | JGI IMG/M metagenome (GOLD analysis project Ga0213876, IMG submission 160113) | Root-associated microbial communities from Barbacenia macrantha in rupestrian grasslands, the National Park of Serra do Cipo, Brazil - RX_R9 | ecosystem: Host-associated > Plants > Roots...
ATGCCGGCCCGATAAAGAGCGTGATGAATGGGTAAATCGTGGCTATCTAGTTCGTCTACTGACGGGACGTCGAGTCCGACGAGTGTTACGCTTTGGGCCGCTAACTTGTGGACGGCTCCAAGGGAAAGAGCAGGGATCGAAATCGGAAACTCACCAGATGAAAGCCAAGCGTCCGTTTTTAGGAGAACTCGTTTCGGCAACACGTCAGGCAACAATTCCGGCCCGATCAGACTTTGACCGCAAGCGTCGACTATCAACGCCTCCCCGTAACAAACCGCTAGATCGAGCTGATCGATTGTTCGGGTTGAATCGGTAAAGTGGAAGGGCGCATCCAGGTGCGTTCCAAAATGCGTGCTGGCCTTAAAGGCTCCAACGTTAATTCCGTTCCCCGACTCGCGGCGCGTTGGTAAACTGAAATCAAAGGGAGTATCGCCGGGCCAGTGGGCAGTGGAGTCGGATAGCGGCCGGCTGATATCGATCAAAACGGGCATAGAATAGATGCGTGATTGGTGACCGACAGTAATGTTCTCGGCAATCCCGGCGATCGCGGCGTTGTTCAAGTAACTGATTCTTTGGTGCCGCTGATTTCCAGGTATTCGCTTAGGTCTAAGGTCTTCCGTAATGCCGCAATCGCCCGATCGACTTCGTCGGGTGAGTTGTAAAGTGCGACCGGAGCAAATCGGAGTAAATCTGGCGCCCGAAAATCTCCAATAATCCGATGCCTTCGGCGAAGGACGGTCGAGATTCGGCGGGCCTCTGCATGGCGCAAGGTAACCTGGCCGCCACGCTGATCGGGTTCAGATGGAGTGACGACCTCGATTTCGGGTAACGCTTCCTGGGCGCGTCGAATAAATAAATCAGTGAGCATTAAGGAAACGGACCTGACCTTAGAGATAGTAGCTCGCTGGAAAATCTCGAGGCTAGGGCCAAGCGGGACCATGCTGAGAAGATTTGGAGTACTGATTTGAAAGCCGCTAGCGGTTCCGGCCGGTTGCATCTCAAAAGGCATATCGAAACGCGTGCTGGAATGGTTACCCCACCAACCAGCTAAACCAGGGGCGGACCCGAAACGTTCTCGCTGGCAAAATAGTCCACCAACGGCTCCCGGACCTGCATTCAGATATTTGTAAGAGCACCAAAAGGCGAGGGGAACACGATTATGGTGAAAGTCGTGCGGGACGCATCCGATGGAATGCGAGCAGTCCAAGATTAAGAGGATCTCCTTCTGTTCAGCTGCTTCGACTAGTTCCGCTATTGGCAACAATTGGCCAGTTGTGAAGATCACGCTTGGAACTACTGCCACCGCTACGTCGGTCGAAAGCTTTTCAGCAAGTTCACCTGGCGAAAAAGTTTGACCGTCACGCGGCCAAACCACCATTAGATCCGAACCTGGATCTCCGCCTCGGAGCCGGAGATGCGAAGCCACGGCGTAGCGATCGGATGGAAAGGCATGATACTCGATCAAGACTTTCCGTTTGTTAGCGCGTGGACGATAAAAGCTCGCAAGCAGTTGGTGCAGATTCACCGTTGTCGTGCCGGTTACAATCAATTCATCAGGGTCGGCACCGACTAACGGAGCTACTGCAAGGGAAAGACGTTCAGCGAGATCGAGCCAATGGCAATCCATCCAGGCTTCGACGCCGTAATGTTTCCATTCCTCGATCAGGCCCTTCACTGCTGATTCGGCTGCTCGAGGCATCAAGCCAAGCGAGTTCCCGGCAAAGTAAACCCCTTCCGGTTTCGCGAATTCGTCATGAAACCCCGCCAGTTCTTGAATTGGATCAGTGTATAAATTCACTGGTAACGGGCTGGGTTGGTAAGTGCCAAGTAGTGGCGAGCACCGTCGTTCAAAAGTAATCAGTGACCAGTAAGCCAGTAATCAGTGTTTTTTTGCAGAGACCACTGACTATTGACACACTGATTACTGATTACTGATTACTTTGGCACTTCCCGACCGGCGCGCTTCTCTCTAGTGCGCTTAACTTCTCTAAACGAAGATGGGGCGCATCTTGAGACGGGTCAGTTGTTCTTCCATGACGGCATCTGACGGTTTCGCGGAGAACCGGGCGGCGGCTTCGAGCACTTTGGGGATAAGCTGCATATCACCGGCAGTTGCGAAATGGATGCCGGGACGTGCTAATACCCAGTGAACGGCTTTGTCGATATCGCTCTGTTCACTGAAAGGTTCGTACCAAGTTGAACGGGTCCGTTCCCGACCCCACCACGGACTGCGAGCAATGGATTTGATCGTCAACATGGCGACGTTCCGTTCCTGGCAAAGCGCGGCAACGCGCTCGAAGGCATCCGCGTAATACGGATTCTGCATCATGATGTAGCTGTATGGGAGGAGGACGGAGTCGAAGTCGAACCGTGCAAGGCTCCGCAGGTGGGTGGCGGCAATCTGAGCGCCATGCCCGGTGACACCGATGAATCGGACTAGGCCTTGATCGCGAGCTTCGATGCAAGCTTCCAGCGCGCCTTTCGGACTTAGGGCGATGTCCCACTCGATCGGGTCAGCTAAACTGTGGAGTTGGATGAGATCGAATCGTTCCACTTCCAGCCGTTTCAGCGACTCATGGATCTGGCGCTTAGCGTCGTCATAAGTACGGAGGCCTGTCTTGGTTGCGAGAAAAAACCGGCCCGGATGTTTGCGAAGCCAAGGGGCAACCCGTAGCTCCGCATCGCCATAACCAGCGGCGACATCGAGATGATTGATGCCGTAACGAAGCAAGACCTCTAAAACCTGGTCTGCCTCTTCCTGTGTCGCTTTGGACAGAGCGGCGCCACCGAATACCGCTCTGGTACTTTCATGTCCCGTGCGTCCGAACAATGTTTTTTCGATCATAGCGCTTCGCGAATAGCCAATAGCAAATAGCCGATAGCCAAAAAGAAAAGGGCCAAATTTTGGAAGGTATGGGGAGAGGGAAGGTGAAAGGTGAAAAGGCGAGCTCTGCCTGGTGAGAAATGACCGTCCCGCGCCGAATCGTGTTCAACCACACAGACCGGAGGGGAGCCGCATTAAGGGCATCCGGTCGCAAGATTAGGAACTGGTCTACCACGTATATAGGCGAAAAGACTCGTGCGGCCGCGGCTCCCTGTTGGCGTGGCACGATTGGTGGTTCGTTCAAACCCAGCGTGTTGAATGCATCGTGTCTCAGGGCGTCGCGTTTATCCAAGCGCCATATCTGCAACGAGTCATCGGCGTCGACACACGTGGAACCTAAAACACGGAATGCGACGCCCCTCCGCTTGGGTCCATTCCACATCTAGTCACTAATTGAGGACGAGTAGGAGGACGATGGAAATCCTTCGATCCCGCGCCGTTGGCTATAGGCTATTGGCTATTGACCGTTCGCGCCGCGCTCTCCTGACATAGGGCTGTCAGGCCGCATAGCTAGCCTGTCGACGGCCTATTACTCATAAAACCATGAAAAGTTATCACGTTACTTATGGCGGCGGTATCGACAGCTTAGTTCAACGCGAACACGAAATACCAAAGCCCGGACCGGGCGAAGTATTAGTTAGAGTCCGAGCAACTTCGTTGAATGCTCGGGAATTGATGATTCTGCGCGGGGATTACCCGCTTCCAGTTAAGCCAGATGTCGTCGCCGTTTCTGACGGCGCCGGTGAGGTAGCGGGTATCGGGGAAGGGGTCACTCGAGTGAAGGTGGGAGACCGCGTGGCAGCTTCACTGTTTCCGCTTTGGCTCGGCGGTCCATTTTCCTTTGACGTGGCGCCTCAGATCGGCGGTTCGCTGGATGGCATGCTCACGGAATTTGCCATCTTAAGTGAGCAAGGTTTGGTCTTGATCCCGGACCGCCTTTCATTCGAAGAAGCCGCGACGCTGCCATGTGCCGGAGTAACGGCTTGGCATGCGCTGACCGGAGGCCGGCCACCGGTCCCTGGCGACACTGTACTCACTCTTGGATCGGGAGGCGTATCACTCTTTGCCCTTCAATTCGCTAAACTCTACGGCGCCCGAGTAATTGCTACGACGTCGAGTGATGAAAAAGCGAAACAGTTAACAGCTCTGGGAGCAGATGAGGTGGTGAATTATCGCGCAATTCCAGACTGGCATACCGCAGTACGGAAACTCACTGGTGGGCGTGGAGTTGATTTTGTCATTGAAGTCGGCGGGGCAGGCACCTTGCAAAACTCGCTCAAGTCGGTCGCCGTCCAAGGTCAGATCAGCTGGGTAGGGGTATTGGCGAAGGGTGAGCCCGCGATCAGCTTGGCCGCCTTACGAAGCGCTTTTGCCACTCTGCAATTCGTAGCGGTAGGGAGTCGAGCCCAGTTCATTGCCATGAACCGAGCAATCGAGGTCAACCGCTTAAAGCCCGTTATCGACCGGGTGTTCCCTTTTGAGGAAGCCGTGGAGGCGTTTCGATATTATCAAGCCGGGCAGTTCTTCGGAAAGATTGTGATCAAGCACGAGTAAGGATTGAGGAGTTGCAGGAGTTCAGGAGTCCCTCGGAGGGGCGTCGCATTTCGTGTTGCAGGTGTATCAGATGTCGGCGCTGACAAATCGTATCCGCGGTCTGAATTTGAAAAGACTCGACGCCCGGGACACAGGACGCGTTCAACACATTGAGGAGGGAGTGACCAAGAAAACCGTCTGACGATCATAACCTGCAGCAGGACATGACGACGTTCGACTTTCCAATGTGTCGAACACGTCCCAGGTCCAGGGCGTCGCGTCTTTCCGAATGCCATAGCCGAAAACGTGTTTCAGGCGTCGACACCGTTTAGACCTGCACTTGCGGAATGCGACGCCCCTCCGTGCCCTACAACGATACAGTTCAAACTATTCACATTGACCGGAATCGAGGTGTAAACTAGCCTCTCCGCCATCGCTCGAAGCATTCTTCCTGGTCCGGGTGAGCGTAAACGGCGACAGTAACGGGGACCAGCTGCGCCACCCCCTGTTCATTCGCTTTAGAACCCACAAAAATTCATTTCATGAAGAGAAGCACCTGCATTCCGGCTTTGCTGGCGGTTGTTGCCAGCGTCGCCCTAATCGGGACGGTCCATGCCGATACCAAGACCATGCGTATCGCGTTTTCTAACAACTATGCGGGCAATTCCTGGCGGCAAGCCATGCTAAAAAGCTATGACATTGTCACCAAGAAAGCGGTCGCAGACGGTATTGTGGCGGCAGCAGATGTGTTCACAACGGCCGATAAAGAGGTTCCCACCCAGGCCGCCCAGATCCAGAACCTGATTCTGCAGGGCTATAACGCTATAGTGATAAACGCCTCGTCGCCGGACGCATTGAACGGCGCGATCAAACAAGCATCGGATGCCGGCATCGTAGTCGTCTCCTTCGACGGCATCGTCACTGAACCGAGCGCTTGGCGGGTTGTCGTCGATTTCAAGGATTACGGTAAGCAGGAGGTCGTGCAGCTGGCCAAATGGGTTAAGGGAGGCAACCTGCTAGAGATCCGTGGCCTGGCCGGTACTTCGATCGATGACGCGATTCATTCCGGTATTGCGGAGGGCGTCAAAGAGCATCCAGAATTCAAAATCGTGAATAGCGTTGAAGGTGATTGGGATCAGACAACGGCACAGAAAGCGATTGCCACCGTCCTATCGTCGCTTCCTGACATCGCGGGCGTGGTAGATCAGGGCGGCGATGGTTATGGCGCCGCTCAAGCCTTTGCTGCTGCTGGCCGCAAGGAACCGATCATTATAATGGGCAACCGCCAGGATGAATTGGAGTGGTGGAAAGAGCAAAAAGCCAAGAACGGATACACGACTTGGTCTGCCTCCATTGCTCCCGGTGTTTCCACCCTCGCTTTCTGGGTGGCTCAGCAGATTCTCGATGGCCACAAAGACATTCCCCATGACCTGCTCGTGCCTTATTTAGCGTTCGATCAAAATAATTTCGAGGCGGCTCTGTCGACGATCCCGAAGGGCGGTGTGGCCAGCCACGAATACACGCTAGACGAAGCCAAGGCGGCCATTGCCTCGAACGAGAAGTAAGCAGTGTGCAGTGTGCAGCCGCGGAGTAATGGAGTGTTGGAAGATCGGGTTGGTCATCCTCCGTGGTCTCTGTGTCTCTGTGGTGAAATTTCAGTATTAGGGCATGTCTGAAACACCTCCAAATATTGTATATTTGAACGGCGTCGAAAAAAGTTTCGGCGCCGTTCGAGCATTGGCCGGAGTCGATTTCGCGGTCGGGATCGGAGAATGCGTCGGTCTGGTCGGTCACAACGGGGCCGGCAAATCAACCTTGATGCATATCCTGGCCGGAACTCTCACACCTGAAACCGGCGAAATCACCGTCGGAACTGAGAGCCCCAAGAACTACGCCGTGCACCTTGCCCACAGGCTCGGGATCCGTTGCGTCTTTCAAGAATTATCGCTCTGTCCGAATCTGACCGTCGCGGAGAATGCGCGTGTCTTGCATTCGGCTATTGCCGGGTGGGGCTGGCGGAGTAAGGCTGCGAGGCTGATTCGAGCTAAATTAGACGAGATTTTCCCGGGTCACGGAATCGGCCCCGATGCCGTCGCAGGTGACTTACCTATCGGCAAACGCCAGATGATCGAAGTGGCTCGGGCGTTCACCGTCACGGAAGAACCGCTGCGGCTGGTGATCTTGGATGAACCCACTTCTTCATTGGATAGTCATCGGGCAAGCCAGCTTCTCGCGCATGTGCGTCGGGTTGTTGCCACCGGCGCTGGCTGTGTGCTCATCTCGCATCTTTTGGGTGAAGTGTTGGAATATTCGGATCGCATCGTGGTCATGAGAGATGGCAAAGTCGTTACGACCGATCGGGCGGCCAGTTTTGATCGAGAAAAACTGGTATTGGCCATGGGTGCGGCCAAGGTCGGTAGGGACGAGCTCCCGCTCGTCCGAGATTCGATTGCGTCAAATGGGGGAACGTCGGACGAGCGGGAGGTCGTCCCTACGGGTCGCCGCGGCACGACCCCAGTCCGAGTGCGGGCCCGTCCGGCGAATCAGACCGATGGCGTTGAATTGCTCGCTCACGAAGGGGAGATCGTTGGACTGGCCGGTCTTTCGGGTCATGGACAGACCGCGCTTTTATTAGAGATATTCAGGGCAGCCGAGCGGTCCCGATTTGCGTTGCTCACCAGACGGAATGCAGGCGTCAAGGTAACGGATCCGGTTGCGCTCATCGCCGGCGACCGGCAAAACGACGGCATTTTTCCGCTATGGTCGATCTCGGAGAATATCGGTGTCCGGTCGCTGGCGGCGTTGCGTAACCGCCTCTTAATCTCCTACGATCGCGAAAAGAGTTTCGCCGAAAGATGGCAGGGGCGGATCAAAATCAGAACCCCGGATCTGGGCAACAACATCCTCTCCCTTTCCGGCGGAAATCAGCAAAAGGCTTTGTTCGCTCGCGCGCTTGGCTCTGAAGCCAAGATTCTCTTGATGGATGACCCGATGCGAGGGGTTGATGTCGCCACTAAACTCGAGGTCTACGAGCTGATCCGAGCAGAAGCAGCAGCGGGCCGGACTTTCCTTTGGTACACGACTGAGATGGAAGAGTTGAACAACTGTGATCACGTCTATGTATTCCGAAATGGCCGAATTGTGGCCGATCTACATCGAGGTGAGTTAAGCGAGGAGCGCGTGATCCAATCCTCTTTTGAGGAGGCGACACAGGTATGACGCCGGCCGGAAGCGCCAGCGCGATCCGAGCTGAAGTGACCGGCATCAGTGCGCCTCGCCGGTTCCTTCGCGCAATTTTGCCCGCCCTATCTCTGGCGTTGGTCCTGGCCGGGGTCGCCTGGATGAATCCGCGCGCCATGAGCTATTTTGGCATCAACCTGATGCTGAACCTTGGGATTCCGGTCGCGCTTGCGACCATGGCCCAAATGTTTGTGATCACCGTTAACGAACTTGATCTCTCCATCGGGACTTTCGTCAGCTTTGTAGCTTCAGTCGGTGCCACCTGGCTTCATGATACGCCCTGGCTGGGAACTCTCGTTCTCCTCGGGGCAGTCGGTGTTTACGCGCTTTTGGGGGCCATCATCTATCTTCGCAATGTTCCTTCGATCGTTGTAACCCTCGGCATGTTGTTCGTGTGGCAGGGGCTGGCCATCCTGGTCCTGCCCAGGCCCGGCGGCAAAGCGCCTGCTTGGGTACACGACATCATGAATTTTCGTACGCCTTATGTCCCGTTTCCTATCGTGGCCGCGATTCTTATCGGCGTGCTGGTTCATCTCGGCCTGATGCGAACCTCATATGGCGCTATTCTTCGCGGTTCCGGTGGCAACCCGCTCGCGATAGGTCGGGCCGGCTGGTCATTGCTGAAGACCAAAGTCGTGATGTTCGGTCTAGCCGGTGTCTTTGGTGTGTTTGCCGGCCTGGCGTTAATTGGTTTGACCACTTCCGCGGATGCCAACATCGGCAAAGGGTACACGCTGCTTTCGATCGCCGGGGTGATTCTTGGAGGTGGCGAATTTGTCGGCGGCCGGGTTTCGCCGATCGGCGCGGTGATTGGTGCGCTTACCCTCACTCTCGCCGGTACGCTCCTCAATTTTATGCGGATTTCACCGGATTGGCAGGTCGGAGCCGAAGGCGCCATCCTCATTGTCGTGCTCGCTGCTCGCGCAGTAATTAACAGGACGGGGAGATGACAGAAGGAGTTCCGGAGTCCAGAAGTTCAGCAGTTCAGAATTTCGGAGCTCGTGGGACGTGCGATCCTGAACTGCCGCAACTCCTGAACTCTCGAACTCCTTTTTCGACGCCATGAGGCTGAATACGCAGACCATTCTTAAACAACCCTGGATCTGGTCTTATCTAGGCGCACTGCTGGTCTGGCTTGCCGCCATTGCTTTTACTCATGGTTATGGCGCCGGAGGGATGTTAACCGCCGGATTAGCCTTAGCAGTCTTTTCCGTGATCACCGGAGTTGCCCAAATGTTCGTGATCACGCTCGGACCAGGCAACGTTGATTTGTCCCTTCCAGCAAACATTGGATTAGCCAGTGCGGTGGCCATGAAAGTGATGGACGGCTCGGATTCGATGACCGCTCTCGGCCTTTTGGCGGCACTGCTCTCCGGTTTAGGAGTCGGTTTCGGCAATTACCTGCTGATTTGGTTGCTCCGGATTCCGCCCATTATCGCAACTCTTTCAGCGAGCTTCATTATTCAATCAGTCGGTATCAGTTATGGACGCGGCCTTCAGATTAAGCCGCCCCCTGGATTTGCCGATTTCACAACCAGCCAGATTGTGGGGATTCCGTGGTTGGCGATTGGAACGTTCATTTTAACCATCCTATTCGGGATCCTTTTGCATCGCACGATCTTCGGCCGTTCGGTCCTGGCTATCGGCCAGAACCCGCGTGCAGCTTGGTTGGCTGGAATCAAGGTGGAACGAACACGCTGTTTTACTTATGTGCTTAGCGGAGCGCTGGGCGGCATTTGCGGAGCGCTATTAGCCGGTTATTTCAGGGGCTCATCACTGGAAATCGGTGACGAATATCTGCTTGCCTCCATCGCCCTGGTGGTCATCGGGGGTACATCCGTCATGGGGGGCAAAGCCAACCTGGCCGGTCTCTGGGGAGCAGGCCTTTTCCTGGTACTCTTGCTCACCATGCTGAACACCTTCGGTGTCAGTGCCGGTATCCGCTACATTGTCACCGGCCTGGTGATTATCGGGGTGATCGTCGCCGCCGGAGGAGAGAAGCAGGCGAGGTGAGGCCGGGGGGAAGGTGAAAAGTGAAAGGCGAAAGCTAAAAGCGTTACCAACACTTAGGTCGGAGGGGCGTCACATTCCGATCTGGGAGATAATCCATGCGTTTGCCTTTCGTTTCTGACTTAACGCCCCGGCAATCCCGGCTGCGCTGCTTCGCGCCTAAAAAGCCGCACGAAACACTTGCTACCCAATTTAATCTCTATTAAATCAGTATGGTTTATCCGCTTCTGACCCATGCCGGCCTCGTCTCACCACGATATTCCCAGCTTGCAGCTCGTCGATATCTGCAAGGCGTATGGGCCGGTCCGGGTGTTGAATCAGGCCAGAATCTCGGTCCGGCAAGGGGAAGTCGTCGCGTTAATGGGCGCGAATGGCGCCGGCAAATCGACTCTGGCAAAGATCGCTGCAGGAGTAGTCGAACCAGACAATGGACAGATCTTGGTGGCGGGCAAGGAAGTCCGGTTAGCCTCTCCGCGGATCGCACGGCAGCACGGGATCGTTATTGTTCATCAATCGACCAATGAACTCGGTGCTCCCGGGCTCTCCGTGGCCGAGAACCTGGTGCTCGATGATCTCTGTGCTGGAACGTTCGGGACGCTGGCCGGAAAACGAAAAGTAAAGCAACGCGCAAAAGCGGTTGCCGCTGGCATTGGTCTCGAATTGGACATCGAACAGGATTTTGAAGAGCTCGGTCCAGCGCATCGTCAACTCGTCGCCATTGCCCGAGCCGTCGCTACGAAAGCTGCGGTTCTAATCCTGGATGAACCGACAGCCAGTCTGTCCGCAGGCGAGGCGGCTCGTCTGTTTGCGGTCGTCGATCGACTTCGAGGGTTGGGCGTTGGCATCCTCTACATTTCTCACCGGCTGGAAGATATCCGGCGATTGGCAGACCGCATTGTGGTCTTGCGTAACGGCCGCATCGTAGCGAATCAGGTTTGTCCTCTCGATCTGCCTGCGGCGATCAAGGCCATGATTGGTCGTGATCTGGATGCAATCGGGCGGGAACACAAGGGTCCTTCCTCGGGAAAAGCGGTGCTAACTTTGCGCCAGGTTCGATTGCTCCCCGGCGCACCGAAGTTCGATCTTACGGTCGCTACCGGCCAGGTTCTCGCTCTCACGGGTGCGCTAGGATCCGGCAAGAGCCGATTGCTCGGGGCCATCTTTGGGCTAACGCGAATCGTCGAGGGTGAGATTGTTTTATCAGAACGTATTTGGCAACCCCGAGGGCCACAGGAAGCGATTGCCGCCGGTGTCTTCATGGCCGGTGAAGATCGTTGGCGTTCTTCTTTGCTGCCGCCGGCGACACCGGGCGGCGATATCGCCGGTACCATTGCCTTTCCGCATCGCCGCCGCTGGTTCCCGACCGGCCTAGTCGATGAGAGCCGGGAACAACTTGCTGCCCAACAATCAATCCGCGCGCTTGGAATCCGCTGCCGCAGCAGCCGCGACACTCTCGATTTGTTATCTGGAGGTAACCAGCAAAAGGTTGTCATCGCCCGGTGGCAAGCAGCGTCTTACCGCCTGCTGCTTTTAGATGAGCCGTTCCAGGGTGTCGACGTAGGGGCTCGCCGCGACCTGATTACTGCCATTCGCACGGGACCACCCGATTCGGCCACTTTGGTTGCGACGAGCGACGTTGAGGAAGCACTCGAAGTTGCCGACTTGGTTGCCGTGATGCGCAACCATACAGTCGCTGGTCTATATGACCTCCGGAATGGTGATTCCGCTTCCTTCCTAGCCGCAATTAGTGTGGTCGAACACGATGAAACCTCGGATTTGGAAAGGGCTGTCCTGTGAACGGAGAGATCGAGGCAGGGATGGCGTCCTCGTCCCGCGGCCGCGGGACGCTTTCCGAAACCGCCGATGTTTCTCTGTCGGGGGATTCGAATACGTCTATGGACCCACACCGAGTCACGGTTCCGACCGCATCGGAGTCGCACTTGTCCTCCGAAGTCCGGCTCAGCGGTACGACGGAGGAAGTTAGACGCGCTCCAGGAATCGGCTACTTCCTCGGCCGATACGCCATCTTCTTCGTCCTCGCTGTGCTGATCTTCTTTTTCCAGTCACGTGAGCCCGCATTTTTCCGGATCAATAATTTACTTAGCGTATTGCAATCGGTGGCCGTGGTTGCGCTGCTGGGGATTGGAGTGACCGTGACTTTGGCGGTGGACGGTTTCGACTTGTCGGTCGGCAGCATTGCCGCGTTTACCTTGATGCTGACCAGCTATGCGATGGTTGTGCTCCAGTTCAACGCAGCGCAGACGGTGGTTCTGGCTCTCTTGACCGGCGCGATGATCGGCCTGCTCAATGGTCTGCTCATCGTTTGGTTACGGATCCCGGACCTACTGGCCACGCTGGGAACTATGTTTCTGTTGGCCGGACTCCAACTGATTCCCAGCGCGGGCCGCTCGATTACCGTCGGTTTGAATTTACCCGATGGCTCCGTCGCCACTGGCTCCTTCGATCCCGCATTTCTCGCACTCGGCCGCTCCAAACTCTGGGGCAGCGTACCGCTGCCGGTCGTTATCGTCGCGTTGTTGGCCTGCCTGTTTTGGTTCCTAATGGAGAAAACTCGTTGGGGACGTGTTTTCTACGCGGTCGGTGGTAATGAAACTGCAGCCTATCTCGCGGGTGCTGCGGTAAAACGGTATCGCATTCTGGCCTATGTTATCTCCGCTACGTTAGCCGCGCTCGGCGGAATCTTTGTTGCCGCTCGAGTCGGGCGAGGGGACGTCTTCGCCGGTTCGTCCTTGCTTCTCGATAGTGTCGCCGCCGCGTTAATCGGGTTTGCTGTCCTGAATCAACGCCGAGCCAACGTAGTTGGTACGGCAGTGGGAGCGGTTTTCGTGGGCATCGTCTTGAACGGGCTGACGATGCTCAACGTTCCCTATTATACCCAAGATTTTGTCAAAGGTCTCGTCCTGGTCGGGGCGTTGGCGTTGACATTCGGAATCGGTCGTGGCCGCCGCTGATGGTCATCGCTCACTAAAACCCACAATTAACTATGAAGTTCCTTCTGCGCTCAGACGTCAACCATCATCCTTCTCTAGCAGGAGAAAACAAAGGTAACCGAGGATTCTCTCTATTGCCTTCCTTAGCTCCTATTCAAATCGGTTTTTCGGCTCCAATTGTCCTTACCGCGTTCCTAGCAGGAATATTGCTTAACTCCGCTCTGGCTGGAGGAATTGTTGGAGCGCCAGCACCGTTTGACAAAGGCGGAGTTAAAATTGCCTTGGTTAGTTACCTTTCCCAAGGCGACTATTTTGAAGCCTATGAAGCGGGGGTTGCTCGCCAAGCAAAAGCTCTAGGCGTCGACCTCCACATCTTTCAGGGTAAGCAGGATGCGGCCCTACAGCGCGAACAAATCGAACAAGCCATCAGTTTGGGTGTGCAAGGTCTGATTGTCAGCCATGGACAACCGGAATCTTTGAAAGATGTCGTCCAAAAAGCTGTCGATGCCGGGATCAAAGTTGTGGCTAAAGATGTCGTCCTAGGGAATCCCAAAGTACCTTTGATTTCTCAGAACGATCATGAAATTGCCCGGCAAGTCCTCAACCAAGCGCTGACAGACAATGGCAACAATTTTGCTGCCGGTTATGTCTTTGTGGCCGGATTTCGCCCG
>Ga0213876_10001722_pt1 | contig 13287 bp, 14 predicted proteins | sample BarmaccomBMRX_R9_FD_160113 | JGI IMG/M metagenome (GOLD analysis project Ga0213876, IMG submission 160113) | Root-associated microbial communities from Barbacenia macrantha in rupestrian grasslands, the National Park of Serra do Cipo, Brazil - RX_R9 | ecosystem: Host-associated > Plants > Roots...
CAGCCGGCAGGTTGGTGCCTGGGTTCTCGGCCTTGATCGCAGGGTCGTTCCACTTGGTGATCTGCGAGGACATGATCTTCGCCAGGGTCGAGGCGCTGAGCTGAAGGTTCGACACACCCTTGACGTTGTAGATGATGGCGACGCCGCCCGCCGTGATCGGCAGCGAGATCGCAGTGCTACCGCACGCCTTGTCAGCGGCGGCCTGCTGGTCGGGGGTCATGACGACGTCGGAGCCGGCAAACGGAACGTTGCCCTCACCGAACTGCTCGATGCCGGTGGACGAGCCGTTGCCGGTGTAGGTCACCTGGATGTTGGGGTCGATGGACGCGAACTTCGAGGCCCATTGCGCCTCGATGGCCGCCTGGAACGTCGAGCCCTGAGGCGCCAGCGAGACGGTGCCACCGCCGCTGCCGCTACCGTTGGAGCTGGATCCAGTGCTGTTGTCGCTGCCGCAGGCGGTGAGCCCGATCGCGGCGACTGCGAGGACACCAGCGGTGCGCATCGCGAGGGACATCTTCACGTCGTGATTCCTCCACGTGACATGGCCCGGTCGTTCCGGGCCGATCGGCGTGGCCCGGGGTGTCCGGGCCGGCAAAGCCGACGCTAGGGAGGCCAATCGACCCTTTGCCACCTTCTAGATGAACGACAGGTGAACGCCCGAAGGCCGATTGAAGTCACGGTCTGCACCCATTGTGGAGAAACTCTGTGGATAACTCGGATGGATGGACTGTCGGAGGCGTCGTGGGTAACTCGCGAGCACACAGTTCTCACGAGGTGTGTGCTGTTCGCGGTGCTGGAGCACCCTCAACGGCACACAGTCGCGGTTCGGCTCGGCACGCAGACTTGCGATGTCAGACGGCTGCGTCGTCCAACGCGGGCGCTCGCTCACCCGTGACCAGGAAATGCACTCGCCGGGCGACCGATACGGCGTGGTCGCAGAACCGCTCGTAGTAGCGGCCGCACAGCGTCACGTCGATGGCGGACTCGACCCCGCCCTGCCAGTGGTCGTCGAGCAGCGTGGAGAACAGCCGGCGGTGCAGGTTGTCCATGACGTCGTCGTCGCGCTCGAGCTCGGCGGCCATCACGAGGTCGCGGCCGGCGATCACGCTCGAGCACTTCTTGCAGATGCGCTGCGCGACCTGACCCATCTCGAGCACTGTTGGCTGCAGTTCGACGGGAATCGCACTCGCGGGATAGCGCCGGCGCGCCACCTTGGCGATGTGAAGGGCGAGATCCCCCATTCGCTCGATGTCGGCGACCATCCGCAGGCTCGTGATGATGACGCGCAGATCGCTCGCGACCGGCTGCTGCCGGGCGAGCAGGTCCAACGCGTTGGCCTCGATCTGCTCATACAGGCTGTCGATCGCCTTGTCGCCGGAGATCACCGACTCCGCTGCCTGGAGGTCTGCGTCGAGCAGCGCCGAGGTCGCGTTGTTGATCGCACTGCCGGCGAGCCGCGTGATGTCGACGAGCGACGTGGTGATCGCGTCGAGATCGTCGTGGTACTGGTCGCGCACAGCGCCTCCTGCGTCCGGTGGCTCAAGAGTAAGCCGACAACCACGTTCTCTCGCCCATGGTGAACGGCGGGCAACGGGCAGATGAACGAGCGGGGGCGACCCTGTGAAAGGTGGATTCGGCACGCTCAGCGTGCGCTACGCGACCACTGTTTTGTCGATATGCCGTCCCTATGATCGTTGTGTGGCGTTCCTCCTCCGCCGGTCGAGAACCGAGCGGTCTGACGCCGTGACGTCTGACGCTGTGACGTCAAATGCCGCGCGGCCCGTCGCGCGCAAACGGGAGCGGGTCCCAGCCGAGACCATGCTCCAGCTGCTTCCGACGGCCGCCGTCCTGCTCGACATCGATGACGTGGTGCGCCTCGCCAACTCTGCAGCGCTGCAACTCGGCGTGGTTCGCGGTACTGCGCTGAACATGCCCGAGCTCTCGCGCCTCGTGCACAACGCCCGCCGGACCGGAGAACCGCAGACCGCCGAGCTGGCGTTGTTCAACGAGTTCCCTCGTCGCGCGATGTCCGTCGGTGCGCGAGCCCAGCCGCTGGACGGTGGTGAGGTTGCGCTCGTGGTCGACGACCTGACCGAGGCCAAGCGGGTCGAGTCGGTACGACGAGACTTCGTGGCGAACGTGGGTCACGAGATCAAAACCCCTGTCGGCGCGCTTCAACTGCTCGCGGAGGCGGCGCTCGACGCGCACGACGACCCCGAGGCAGTACAACGTTTCGTCGGCCGGATGCAGCACGAGACGCAACGCCTCTCCCGGCTAGTTCAGGAGCTGCTCGACCTGTCTCGGCTGCAGGGTGGCGAGCCGTTGCCCGATCTGACCGAGGTGTCGGTCGACGCCATCCTCGACGAGGCCACCGACCGCGCTCGGCTGCTGGCGGAGTCACGTGGCATCGAGATCGTCCGTGGCGGTGAGACGCGCCTGACGGTGCGTGGCGACGAAGGGCAGCTCGTCACCGCCCTGGCCAATCTGCTCGACAATGCAGTGGCCTACAGCCCCGACGGCACTCGCGTCGTCGTGGCGGTCCACCTGCGCAGCGGCGTCGTCGAGATCGCCGTCACCGATCAAGGCATCGGCATCGCGGACGAGGAGCAGGAGCGCATCTTCGAGCGGTTCTACCGCGTCGACCCGGCCCGTTCACGCGCCACCGGAGGTACCGGTCTCGGGCTCGCGATCGTCAAGCACATCGTGGGCAACCACGGCGGCGAGGTGACGGTCTGGAGCCAGCCAGGCGACGGCAGCACATTCACGATCCGACTCGTCTCGGCCGCGCATCCGCCGATCGCGGAGCCGACAATTCTCCAACCGGCAGGAAACCAGTGAGGGCAGGTACCCAGTGACCAGAATCCTGGTCGTGGAGGACGAAGAGTCGTTCTCCGATGCGCTCGGCTACATGTTGCGCCGAGAAGGCTTCGAGGTGGCGATCGCCGCAACTGGCCCGGACGGTCTCGAGGAGTTCGACCGTGCCGGCGCAGACCTCGTGCTGCTCGACCTCATGCTGCCGGGCAAGTCCGGCCTCGAGGTCTGCCGAGAGCTCCGGCAGCGCTCCGAGGTGCCGGTCATCATGCTGACGGCGAAGGACGCCGAGGTCGACAAGGTCGTGGGTCTCGAGATCGGTGCCGACGACTACGTGACGAAGCCGTTCTCCGCCCGCGAGCTCGTCGCGCGGATTCGCGCCGTACTCCGCCGTCGGGGCACCGAACCGGAGGACTCGGGCTCGTCGGTGCTGGAGTCCGGACCGGTGCGGATGGACGTCGAGCGTCACGTCGTGAGCGTCAACAGCGATGTGATCCCGATGCCGCTCAAGGAGTTCGAGCTGCTCGAGTTCCTGCTGCGGAACGCCGGTCGAGTGCTGACCCGGGGACAGCTGATCGACCGGATCTGGGGGAGCGACTACGTCGGTGACACCAAGACGCTTGACGTTCACGTCAAGCGGTTGCGCGCCAAGATCGAGCCGGCGCCCTCGGCGCCGCGGCACCTGTTGACAGTTCGCGGGCTGGGCTACAAGTTCGAGCCGTGACCGAGCCGTTGCTCCCCGACACCACGTCAGACGAGCGCGAGGTCGGGTGGGGTGATGACCTCGACGCGATCGACGAGAGCCGCAGTGAGGACGAGCGGTACGCCGAGGACCGCCCGCCCCACCACGACCAGGACTGAGCTACGCGGCGGCTGGCGTCACGTCTCGAGTACAGAAGGCGCACGCCGTCGCGGCCTGGGGGATCGACGACAGGCAGTGTGGGCAGTCGTGCACCGGCGTGGGCTCGTCCGGTGCCGGCTTGAAGCGATCGAGCAGCGAGTTGATCGGCAGCACCACGAAGAAGTAGACGACCGCCGCGAGGATCACGAACGAGATCACGGCGTTGAGGAAGTGTCCATACAGGAAGATCGAGTGGTGAATCGTGAAGTGCAAGCCGGCGAAGTCGGGCTTGCCGCCGATCGCCGCGATGATCGGCGTCAGCAGATCACTCGTGAAGGCCTGGACCAGCCCGCTGAACGCCGCGCCGATGATGACTGCGACCGCCAGGTCGACGACATTGCCGCGAAGCAGGAACTTCTTGAACCCAGCCATTTTTCCGGTGCCCCTCTCGTAGTAACGACAGAAGTCGGGTGGCGACCCCGTTCACCCGTTCGGAGCAATGTTTACCAAGATCCCAGGGTTGAGAACACCGCTCGGGTCGACTGTTTGCTTCACGGCCGCGATCGACTCGGCGAACAATTGCGGTCGTTGCCGGTCGTACCAGCTCCGATGATCACGCCCGACCGCGTGATGGTGCGTGATGGTGCCGCCGCTGGCCAGCAGGGCCTCACTGGCGGCTGACTTGATCTCCGCCCACTGCGCCAACTCGCTGCCCCGCCGACCGGGGGCGATCACCGTGAAGTACGGCGCGGCACCGTCGGGATAGACGTGCGTGAGGCGGCAGGTCACCGTGCCGCCGCCACAGACCTCGCCAAGGGCGCGACTGGTCGCTGCCGTGACACCGGTGACGAGCTCGTCGATCCGGTCCCACGTCGTGGCGGTCTCGAACGTCTCGACGATGAGACCGAGCAGGGTCAGCTGCTCCCGCAGGTACGGCGCGCGCAGGAACGACGACCGCCATGAGTCGCCGGCCTCGTTGCCACGGCTGGCACCGCTGTCGTCGCTGACGAGCCGAAGGCCGTGCGTCGTCGCGAGGTCGCTGAGCAGGCGGGCATCGTCGCTGACCGGCTGCGACCAGGACTCGGCACCGAGCACGAGGACGGCCTCCCCGCTGGCCAGCGTGCCCGTCACCGTTGCTTCGCCCGCGTCGATCAGCCGGCAGGTGGCCGGCCGGACGCCGGACTGAGCGATCTCCCGGACGGCGCCGAGGCCGACGGCGAAGGTCGGCGCGGCGAATGTCGCCGACCACCGCTGCGATGGTCTGGGCTGCACCCGGAGCCACGTCTCGGTGATCACGCCGAGCGCGCCTTCGCTGCCGAGCAGGAGGCGGTCCGGACTCGGGCCGGCGCCCGAGCCCGGCAGTCGACGCGACTCCCACTCGCCGCGAGGAGTGATCGCTCGCACCGACTCGACCATGTCGTCGATGTGGGTCGGGCCCATCGAGAAGTGCCCAGCCGCTCGTGTCGCGACCCAGCCGCCGACCGTGGACCGTTCGAAGGACTGCGGGTAAAAGCGGGCGGTGAGGCCGTGCGGCTTCAGTGCCGCCTCGAGATCTGGACCGCTGGTGCCGCCGCGGACCCTGACCGCGCGCGAGGACTCGTCGATGTCGACGAGTCCAGTGAGCCGGCCGAGGTCGAGTGAGACGGCGCCGCTGTAATCGTCGCCGACGTCCGGCTCGACACCGCCGACGACGCTGGTGCCGCCGCCGAAGGGAATGACCGCCACTCGCTCGTCGGAGCACCATCCGAGGACGGCGGTGATCTCGTCGTCGGTCGTCGGCCGGAGGACGACATCCGGCACATGATCAAGCTCCCCGCGGATGCCGCGAACGACGTCCCGATACGAGCGGCCGACCGAGTGGATCGCACGATCGAGCGGCGCTGCGGAGGCCAGCGCACGCAAGCCTGCAGGCAGCCGTCCGGAGACCCGGTCTGGCGGCAGCTCCGGCAGAGCAGCTGGTGTCTCGGGCGGCGACAGCGGGATGCCGAGATGGCCGGACACGAGCGGAACCAGCGCTTCCAGGTCGGCTGCTCTCGGCTCGTCTCCCTCGCTGCGGCCCCATCCCCAGACCGGGTACGTCGAGATCATGCCGGGCGCCGGAGGGTGACCGACAGCCGTGAGGTGGCCGCAACACCGGCCAGCACGGCGGCTTGATGTGAGGTGGCCGCGACGATCAGCAGGCCGCCGCCCTGATCGCTGCTGCCGGTTGGGTCCTCAGGCGCGATGGCGAGCACCCGCACATCGTGCACCACGACCGAGCTGTGATCGGTGGCCGCCGCTTCGGGATCTGATACCGCCAGGACGTCGATCCGATCACCCGTGTGGACCAGCGCGAGCGCGGCCGGGCCGTCAGCCACTCGCACCGGCACGGCGACCGCGTTCGGCGTGCCCAGTGCCGTGACCAACTCGGGCGAGAGAAGCCTGACGTCGGTGAGCGGCTCGCCGCTGCGCATCGGCGCTCCGACCAGGCGACCGGTGATGCTCTCCGTCACGGGGAGTGCATGTCGTGGGACATCGGCGAGCGGGACCGCGGCGACGCGGAGGTCCGCAGTGGCAAGCGGAAGACCGCCCGACAGGTCGTGGGCCGCCACCCAGATCTGTTTGGTCGGAACTGGCGTCGGCCGCAGCGCGTTCAGCCCGCAGAGGACCGCGAGCGCCGCTAACCCCGCCGCGACCAACCGGCGGCGGGTCGGCAGGAACATCGGCGTACCCACCAAGGGTCTAGCGCGATCGATCAAACTCATGGCGCGGACCGTAAGTCGCCGCGCGTCGCTCCGCCGCGTCGCGGCGCGTTCCTGTGGTCAGGCGACCTTGCTGCCGCCGCCTGTGGAATCAGAGCTGCCGGAGGAGGTGGAGCTGCCGGAGCTCGACGAGTCCGAGCCGGACGATCCGGCAGTGGTCGAGGTCTCGGTCGACTTGGTCGAATCCTTCGAGCCCGCCGAGCTCGACGTCGAGGAGGTCGATTTCGACCGCGAGTCCGTCTTGTAGAACCCCGAGCCCTTGAACACGATGCCGGCGGGGGAGAACAGCTTGCGTAGCTTGCCCTTGCAGGCAGGGCACTTGGTCAGCGGGTCGTCACTGAAGCTCTGTACGACCTCGAGGCCCTCGCCGCACTTTGTGCAGACGTACTCGTAGGTCGGCATTGAGATCTCCTCTGTCGTCGGGCGCTGGCACTCGCAGGCCTCGACTGCTAATTGTGCCGTGCAACCGGCTTGCTTTTCAATCGGCCGGCATCACGAGAACATCAAGCCCGCCCCAGAAAATCCGTCTGGTGGTGCGGACATAGGCTCGATCCCATGGAGCTGGCTCACGTTCCGGCTGAGCCGAACGTGCCGTTGGGCAGTCATACCGCGCTCACCAGCTGGCAGTTCGCTCCGGTCGTGTCCGTCGCCGTTGCGCTGACGGCACTCCTCTATCTCATCGGGGTATGGCGGGTCTGGCGCGAGCATCCCGCCCGGCCGTGGCCGCTGATCCGGACCCTGACGTTCTTCGCGGGGCTGACGACTGTGGTCATCGCGACGCAGAGCAGCATCGGCGTGTACGACGACACGCTGTTCAGCGTGCACATGATCCAGCACCTGCTCCTCATCATGGTGGCGCCGCCGCTGCTGGTCGTCGGACGGCCGGTGATGCTCCTGCTGCATGCCTCCCACAACCCGCTGCACGGATGGACGAAGCGGGTGATCCGGTCGCGCGTGGTGACGGCGACCACCTGTCCGCCGGTGGCGGCGGTGGTGTACGCGGTGGTGATCGTTGGCACCCACCTCACGGGATTCATGAACACCGCGCTGACGAATGAGCAAGTACACAGCGCGGAGCACGTCGCCTATCTGCTTGCGGGATACCTCTACTTCCTGCCGCTTCTGGGCTCCGAGCCGATCAGATGGAAACTGTCTTTCCCCTCGCGGTTCCTGCTGCTTGCGCTGTCGATGCCGGTCGACACGTTCGTCGGCATCGTCCTGCTCCAGGTCGATCACGAACTCTTCCCGGCGTACGCCGAAGCCGGCCGCACCTGGGGGCCGAGCTTGGTCGGTGACCTGCACCAAGGTGGCGCCATCATGTGGGTCGGCGGCGACGCATTGATGTTCGTGCTGATGTTGGGGGTGTTCACCGCGTTCCTCCGCGACCGCCGGGCGCAGGGAACCATGGGTGCCTGGCTCGAGGGCGCCCGGTCAAATGCGCTGCAGGACGCGGCGTCCAAAGCCGGCGTCACCGCCCCGGCGCCGTCAAGACGTCGGAGGACTGTCGACGACGACGAGCACCTGGCGGCGTACAACGCGTATCTCGCGCAGCTGAACCAGGCCGTCGAGGTCATCGAGCCGTCAAAGCGAGAGGCCTGATCTCGTGCGTCGCACGGCTCGCCGGCTCGGCGGTGGTGTTGTTGCTGCTGCAGTTCTGTCGTTGGTGGCAGCTTGCGGCGGCGGCCACGTCGCCGAGCCGCCCGCCTCGCTCGGTGCGCCGGTCGACTTCGCGATTCCGGACTCGATCGCAAATCTGCCGCTGATCAAAAGCGACGGCTCCACAACGACACTCGCGGCGTACCGCGGGAAGACCGTGATGATCGCGGACTACCTCACGTTGTGCACCGACATCTGCCCGATGATCTCTGCGAACGTGACCGCGGTCGGCCGCGCGCTGGAACACAACGGCCTCGGCGGCGACGTCGCCCTGCTGGAGATCACCGTTGATCCGCAGCGGGACACCCCAGCCCGAATGCGGGCTTACCAGAAGCTCTTTCCTGACGCGCCGGCCAACTGGACCCTGCTGACCGCCACGCCAGCGAACGTGGCAGCCGTCTGGAAGTACTTCGGCGTCGACTACTTCAAGGAGAAGGAAGCGGGCTCGAAGCGTCCGGCCCTGGACTGGCTGACGCACAAACCGGTGGCCTACGACGTGGGCCACGCAGACGATCTGATCTTTCTCGACGCTGCCGGTCATGAGCGTTTCGTGATCAATGGCGAGCCGAATGTGGGGAACGCGCCGATACCGGTCGCACTCGCCAAGACCCTCACCAAACAAGGGCAACGCAACCTCACACATCCGAATCCCGTCACCACCTGGACGGTGTCCCAGGGCCTCGCGGTGTTCAGCTGGCTGCTCGACAAGAAGCTCTCCGCGGCCAGTTAACCGTTGGGTCACGATGTGACGGCGAGCGAACCAATAGGCCATTTGCGGCGTCATGTCAGTGAGATGAGGGCACAATGAAGGCAGCCTTCCCGAACGAAAGACCGGTCACCGCATGCGCGTCACGAAACCCAGTTCGCGCAGCGTGCTGGCCGCACTCGCCGTTGCGGTAGTCCTCGCGCTGGTTGGTGGCGTCATCGTCGCCGTCAGCGGCGGGTCGAAACTGCACGAGGAGATCGCGTCGGCGGCACACTCGATCCCGGCTGCCTCCCTCGAGATCGCCGGCGTGCATCACGGCAAGGGCGACATCTCGAAGCACCTGCGACTGCACGTGACGAACGGCCGGCTCACGACGGTCAAGGTCGGCCACGGCGCGACGCGGCTCGACGGTGTGTTCAACCAAGACCGGACGAAGTGGCACAGCGACTCGCGGATCGCGCCGTCGCTCGACGTGCAAGCCGCAGTGCAGTACGTCGACCTCAGCCATCGGACGACGGTGAAGCACTTCGGCATCCACACCAAGCCTGCGAAGCAGACCTACAACGACTACCTCTCGCCAGGCGGCGGCGTTGTCGGCATTGGTCAACCGGTCGTGGTCACTCTCGATCGCTGGGTGCCCGAAAAGCGTCGAGCCGCCGTGCAGGCCGGCCTGACCGTCACCACCAAGCCGAACGTCGTGGGCGCCTGGCACTGGATGAGCGGCCAGACCTTGCACTGGCGGCCGCCGTCTTACTGGAAGCCGGGAACCAAAGTCCGTGTCGCCTCGAATCTGCAGGGCGTCAGCATCGGCCACCACACCTACGGGCCGGTGGGCGTGCACCGCGCGAAGTTCAAAATCGGTTCGGCACATGTGAGCGAGGCTGACCAAGCTGCCCACGTGATGCGGGTCTACAACAACGGCAAGCTGATCCGCACCATGCCGATCAGCACCGGTCGCACGCAGTACCCGACGATGGACGGGGTTCACATCGCGCTCGACCGGCGGTCGGTCGTGGTCATGGACTCCGCGACGGTCGGCATCCCGAAGGGTGATCCGGACTACTACCGCGAGACCGTCTACTGGGACGTGCGCATCTCCAACGGCGGCGAGTTCGTCCACGCTGCCCCGTGGTCGGTCGGCAGTCAGGGCTCGTCGAACGTCTCGCACGGGTGTGTGAACCTCAGCACGACGAACGCTGAATGGTTCTACAACTGGTCGCGGCTCGGCGACATCATCGATGTCTACAACGGCGTCAGGCCGCCTGAGCTCGGTGACGCCGGCACGTCCGACTGGAACATGTCGTGGAAGGACTGGGTCAAGGGCGACGCCGCGCCGACGAAGGCCGCGCTGCACGCCCACGCCCGACCTGCCCGTACCTACGAGCCCGGGTTCACCCCGCACGCGAAGGCGAAAGCCAAGGCCAAGGCCAAGCGAGCGGCGCAGCGGGCGCGACACCAGCGTCGGATGGCGAAGCGACACACCTCCGCGCATCACCACCAGGGCTAGTCGAGGCGACGGAGCCCACGCGGCTGCAGCACTGCGTCGACCGGATGGTCGTGAGCGTCGACCGGAACTGCCTCCTTCAGCTCGTCGTCGTAGATCGCGGCAACAACAAGCGTGGTCACCTCAGCGAGCGCTCGGTCGTAGTAACCGCGACCGCGCCCCAGCCGATGTCCGCGCTGATCGACCGCGAGGGCTGGGACGACGATCACGTTCGCAGCCGAGAGGCCCCGTCGGCCAACTCGCGACGAGGTCGGCTGCGAGATACCGAGTGGACCTGGGATCAGTGCAGCCGGACCCTGGTACGGCGCCCAGTCGAGGTCAGGTCCGTCGATGACGGGGAGCAGCACGGTCACCCCGGCCTCGACGAGTCCGTCGATCAAGGGAAGCGTCGGTGGCTCGGTCCCGACGGCGAGGTGAGCGGCGATGGTCGAAGCTTCCGACCACGCGGCGAGGCCGTGCCGGGCGATCGCCTGACCCGCCGCCTTCCGGTCGGCCTCACTGCGCCTCGCACGGGCGTCGAGCGCAGCCGCGCGTAGCTCGGGCTTGCCGGGGGACACACCAAGAGTGTCCTCCGGCTGCCGAACACTAGGGTTGGCGTCATGTCCGCAGGGGTGAGGAAAGCCATCGTGCCGGTGGCCGGGCTCGGCACTCGCTTCCTGCCGGCGACGAAGGCCACGCCGAAGGAGATGCTTCCGGTCGTCGACAAGCCGGCCATCCAATACGTGGTCGAAGAGGCAGTGCGCGCCGGTCTCGACGACGTCTTGTTCGTGACCGGCCGAGGGAAGACGTCGATCGAGGACCATTTCGATCGGCAGCCCGAGGTAGAGGACAAGCTCACGGGCGATGCCGGCAAGGCGGATCTGCTCAGCCGCGTGCAGGCGTCCACCTCGCTGGCCCGAATTCACTTCGTTCGACAGGGCGAGGCCCGCGGTCTCGGTCACGCGGTCCTGCAGGGCGCACAGCACGTGGGCAGTGAGCCGTTCGCCGTACTGCTCGGCGACGACTTGATCGACGAAAGGGATGCGCTGCTGACCGAGATGGTCGGCGTACAGCAGCGTCTGGGCGGGTGCGTCATCGCCTTGATGGAGGTGCCCGCCGATCAGATCCACCTGTATGGCTGTGCAGCAGTCGAGTCGATCGGTGAGACCGATGTCGTGCGTGTCACCGGCTTGGTCGAGAAGCCGCCCACCGACGAGGCGCCGAGCAATCTCGCGGTGATCGGGAGGTACGTCCTGGCGCCGGAGATCTTCGACGCGCTGCGAGTCACGGCTCCCGGTCGCGGTGGCGAGATCCAGCTCACCGACGCGATCGAGGCGTTGATCGACAAGGCCGGCGAGGGTGGTCCGGTCCACGGTGTCGTGTTCCGTGGCCGCCGCTATGACACGGGTGACAAGGCCGACTATCTCAAGTCGATCGTCCGGATCGCCGCCGACCGTTCGGATCTCGGTCCCGAGTTCCGCGACTGGCTCGGTGAGTTCGTCGCTGACCGGCTGCCCCACGGGGATCCGGCGGAGCCGATCACGCCATGAGCGAGGCACTGAAGCCGGTCGACGCGCACCTCGCGGACATCCTCAGCGTCGTCGGGCCGCTCAGCGCACTCGACCTCACGTTGCCGGACGCGCATCACACGGTCTTGACCGAGGACGTGCACTCGACGTTCCCGTTGCCGCCGTTCGACAACTCGGCGATGGATGGGTACGCCGTTCGCGCGGAGGACATCCGGGCCGCGAGTCCGGAGTCGGCGATCGTGCTGCCGGTCGTGGGTGACGTCGCCGCCGGGAGCACGACGCCGTACACGGTGCAGCCGGGTCTTTGCGTTCGGATCATGACTGGTGCCCCCATCCCGCCAGGTGCGGATGCGGTCATCCCGCTCGAGGACACCGACGGCGGGATCGCGCAGGTCGCGATCCGGAAGGCGGTCGGCAGCGGACACTGCATCCGCCGGGCTGGCGAAGATGCGCCGAGCGGGAGTGAGGTGCTCAAGGCCGGGACGCACCTCGGTGCGACGCAGCTCGGGTTGCTGGCGGCGATCGGCCGGGACCGGGTGCACGTCCGACCCCGGCCCCGAGTGGTCGTGCTGTCCACCGGCAGCGAGCTCGTCGAGCCCGGACAGCCGCTGCACCTCGGGCAGATCCCGGACTCGAACAGCGCGCTGCTGACCGCGGCCGCGATCGAAGCCGGCGCGATCGCCTATCGCGTCGGGATCGTGCCCGACGAACCCGGCGTGCTCGCGGACACCCTCGAGGACCAGCTGATCCGGGCCGACGTCATCGTGACGACTGGCGGCGTGAGCGTCGGGACGTACGACGTGGTCAAGGAGGTGCTGAGCCGGATCGGCACGGTCAAGTTCGACCGCGTCGCGATGCAGCCCGGCATGCCGCAGGGCTTCGGGACGATCGGGCCGGACAAGACCCCGTTCTTCGGGCTGCCCGGTAATCCGGTCAGTGCCTATGTCTCCTTCGAGGTGTTCGTGCGCCCGGCACTACGCCGGATGCTCGGCGTCGAACCGATCGCCCGGCCGACCGTTCGGGCGCGGGTCACCGAGCCGTTGCGTTCGCCGCCGGGCAAACGCTCGTTCCTGCGTGGCTGGCTGGCGGTCGAGGAGGGCGCGTACGTCGTGCGGCCAGTCGGCGCGGCTGGCTCGCACCTGATCGCGTCCCTCGCCGCATCGAACGCGCTGATCGTCGTACCTGAGAACGCGACCGACATCGAGGCGGGTTCTGCGGTTAGCGTGATGATGCTCGAGCGACGACACCAATGACCGACCTGACCCACATCGACGAGACCGGCGCCGCCCGGATGGTCGACGTGTCGGGCAAAGCCGTTTCGGTGCGGACCGCCACGGCGACCGCTCGGGTGGTCGTCTCGGTCGAGGTGATCGAGGCGCTCCGTCGCAGCGATCTGCCGAAGGGTGACGCCCTAGGCGTCGCGCGGGTCGCCGGGATCATGGGTGCCAAGCGGACGCCAGACCTCATTCCGCTATGTCATCCGATCGCGTTGCACGGGGTGACGGTCGACGTGTCGGTGG
>Ga0213876_10001723_pt1 | contig 13285 bp, 13 predicted proteins | sample BarmaccomBMRX_R9_FD_160113 | JGI IMG/M metagenome (GOLD analysis project Ga0213876, IMG submission 160113) | Root-associated microbial communities from Barbacenia macrantha in rupestrian grasslands, the National Park of Serra do Cipo, Brazil - RX_R9 | ecosystem: Host-associated > Plants > Roots...
AGAAAATACGACACATTGGTCGTGATCGTTGCTGCGATTCCGATCAGCACGACGAAACCCAACCGGCACAAATAGGCGCCAAGGGCCGCAAGCGAAAGCAGGAAGGCGGCAATCAGCGACTCCGCCAGTTCTTTGACGAACTCGCCGATCAGCGGGCCCGCCATGTCGGTCTCGCCGTGGCCAGGAGGATGGTAGAGCAGAAGGCCAGATGGATTGACCTTCATGGCGGCATTCATCTTCTGCATCATCTGCGGATCCTTGGGATCCACCCAAGGGAAGAAATAGAGGCCGTCCTTTTCACCGTTGGAAGCCTGCGCAGCCGTCAGCACAGCTGTCTCATGTGGCATCTGGCTGATGCCGATCTGCCCCAGCGGCAACACTGTGTGCGCAAGTGTCGACCAGATGTACATGGCGATGCCGCCGAGAATTCCCGCGATCAGCACGTTCGGTTTCATGGTTGTCCCCCTCGCAACGGCACGCGCCAATATAGCGCGTATTATCCGGGCGGGCGAGATACCAAGCGGACTGATCCGCAGCCTTGGCGGCCCCCGCTTCCTGCCATAACAATCCGGGGTCGAAGCTTCAGGACCGCATGATGGCGCGCAAAGTATTCTACGCGTTTCTTCTTTTGATCCCATGCGTCGCCGTGCTGTGGACGCCGTTCTACAACCGGGTGACGCCTGAGATCGTCGGTATTCCGTTCTTCTACTGGTACCAGTTGCTCTGGATTCCAATCGGCTCGGCGTTGCTGCTTGTCCTCAATTGCCTCTGGCGCGCGGAACACTAAAGCATGCAAATCGCGCTCTGCGTTTTCCTGCTGCTGTTCGGGCTGGTGACGCTGCTGGGGTTTGTCGCCTCGCGCTGGCGCAAGGGCGACCTTACCCTGCTGCACGAATGGGGCCTGGGCGGACGGCGCTTCGGCAGCGTGATCGTCTGGTTCCTGCTGGGCGGCGATCTCTACACGGCCTACACCTTTATCGCCGTGCCGGCGCTGATGTTCGGCGCCGGCGCCACCGGCTTCTTCGCCGTGCCCTACACCATCATGGTCTATCCGCTCATGTTCGCGGTCTTTCCGCGGTTGTGGTCGGTGGCCCATGCCAAGGGCTACGTGACGGCGGCGGATTTCGTGCGCGGCCGTTTCGGCTCGCCGATGCTCGCGCTCGCCATTGCGGCAACCGGCATTCTGGCGACTATGCCATACATCGCGCTGCAACTGATCGGCATTCAGGTGGTGCTGGCCGCGATGGGCATTCGGGGCGAGTGGCCGCTGATCATCGCCTTCATTGTGCTCGCGGCCTACACCTACACCAGCGGTCTGCGCGCCCCCGCTATGATCGCGGTGGTAAAAGACCTGCTTGTCTACATTACGATTGCCGCAGCCGTGATCGTGATTCCCGAACAACTGGGCGGATACGGAAAAATCTTCGCAAGCTTGGCGCCGTCCAGGCTGCTGCTAGGGCCTGCGACGACCGCCAACCTCGGCGCGCAATCCGCTTACGCGACGCTAGCGTTGGGTTCGGCGCTGGCGCTGCTGCTCTATCCGCACGCCATCACAGGCGTTCTGTCGTCGGCACATCGCGAGGTCATCCGGCGCAATGCCGCAGTGTTGCCCGCCTATTCCATCGCGCTCGGACTCATCGCGCTGCTGGGCCTCATGGCGCTTGCAGCAGGCGTCCAGAACAACCCCGCTCACGCCGAGGGATTCAAAATGTTCGGCGCGAATTACGCTGTTCCGGCGCTGTTCCTTCAGTCCTTTCCATCGTGGTTCGTGGGCGTCGCGTTTGCAGCAATCGCAATCGGTGCACTGGTGCCTGCCGCCATCATGTCGATTGCCTGCGCCAATCTTTTCACCCGCAACATCTACCGCGAATATCTCCGCCCCGATTGCACGGCCGAGCAGGAGAGCCGGATGGCGAAACTCGTCTCGATTTTGGTGAAGCTCGGCGCGCTGATTTTCGTGATCGGATTGCCGGCCCAATATGCCATCGAGTTTCAATTGCTGGGCGGCATTCTTATCATACAGACTTTACCGTCGGTGCTGATCGGTCTCTACACGCGCTGGCTGCATCCGCGGGCTCTGCTGGCCGGATGGGCCGCGGGGATCGCGAGCGGCATCGCGATGTGGGCAAGCCTCAGTTTCGCCAAGACAACCTACACCGTCGTTTTCTTCGGTACGGCAATCCCCTGTTACGCTGCGCTGCTATCGCTTTTGATGAACCTTACCGTCAGTGTGGCCTTGAGCTTCGCTTTTAACGCCTTCGCCGGCAGGCGAACCGACGAAACCGTCGCGACGGACTATCGATAAGCCTGCCGCATACGGGCCTTAACGGTCTGGCAACCACGTTGAGAGCAGCTCGCGGATATCGATTAAATCTTTCGCTAATCCCAGGCAGGTAAGCTGCTTCTCTTCCAGGAGGTTCTGCTTGACGGTCGGGCGCTGGGGCACGGTTCTGTTTGCGCTGCTCATGGTTGCCGCCAGCGCGTTGGCGGCGGCGGATGCGACTCTGCATCAGCAGTTGAGTTTTCTGGACAAACTTGTTCTCGGCGCGTCGGCTATTCTCGGCATTGGCCTCCTGCTTCGCGCGCTGCTCGACACGCGCAGGCGGGCGGTCGTGCTGGAAAACCAGGCGGCCGAGTTGCGCACGCTAACCGGAAAATTGGAGGACTCTCTTCGTAATCTCTCCGCCGTCAATGCCCAGCTGAATGAGAGCGAGGTCCGCTATAAGGGGCTCGTCGACTCGCAAGGCGACGCGATCGTCCGGCGCGGTCCCGACAGCAAGCTTACCTATGCCAACGATGCGTTCTTCCGGCTGTTCGGGTTGACGTTTGCGGCGCTGGGGCAACCTTTCGCGCCAGAGCTTCATCCAGACAGCCGCGCTCCGATATTCGGCAGTTTCGCGGGCCGCGAAAGCGGGCAGGTCCGCGTGAAATACGACCAACACGTGCGTACCGTGTATGGCTGGCGCTGGATTGCCTGGGAAGACTACGCCATCCGCAACGCCATAGGCACGCTTATCGAAATCCAGAGCGTCGGACGCGACATCACTGAACGCAAGGCGTTGGAAGACGCGCTGACGGATGCCCGCGACAAGGCGGAAGCCGCAAGCCGCGCGAAATCGAGCTTCCTCGCGACCATGAGCCACGAGATCCGCACCCCGATGAACGGAGTGCTGGGAATGGCGCGGCTGCTTCTGGAAACGGAAATCGCGCCGGAGCAGCGCACCTATGTCGATGCGATCCGTCAATCGGGCGAATCGCTCCTGTCGCTGATCGGCGATATTCTCGATTTCTCCAAGATCGAAGCAGGCGCTCTCAGGCTGGAAGACGAGGAAGTCGAGCCACGCAAGCTGGTGGAAGACACGGTCGAATTGCTGGCGCCACGGGGGCACACCAAAGGCATCGAGCTTGTCGCGGTCATCGCGGCCGATGCGCCCCAATCCATCCGTGCCGACGGGCATCGCTTGCGTCAGGTGCTGACAAACCTGATAGGCAACGCCCTCAAATTCACGGAAAAGGGCGGCGTGCGGATCGATGTGAGCCGGGGCGCGGGCCGCGAGCGCCAGTTCTTGAGGTTCGAGGTACGCGATACGGGCGTGGGCGTGCCGTTCGAGAAGCAGGCAACCATTTTCGATGAATTTGTGCAGGTCGATTCCAGCCATGCGCGCCGTTTCGGCGGTTCGGGTCTCGGCCTTGCAATCTCGAAACGGCTGATCGGCGCCATGGGTGGCGATATTGGCGTGGCCGATGCGGCCGGGGGCGGCAGCGTGTTCTGGTTCACAATTCCGGCGCCGACGATTCGCCGGGCGAAATTCGCCGACAGCAAGACGCTTGACGGTCGCAAGATCGCAATCGTCAGCCGGAATTCGGTGCTGCGCGAGGCGCTGACATCCCAGATCCGCATACTGGGAGGGGAAGTGGTGCCGTTGGCGTTGGGACACCACGAATCTGTTCAGCCCGATGCAGCGCTGATCGATGCGGGTCCCGGAGCCGAGCCCAGTCTGCCGCTCTCGCCGCCAGCGGGAGTGCGCTCCATCGTCCTGATCGCGCCGGAAGCGCGTGGCCAGCTCGCGTCGCTGCGGGCCTTGGGTTTCATGGACTATCTCGCCAAACCCATGCGGCAATCTTCGTTGGCAGACCGCCTGGGCAATGCGGTGGCGGATTTGACTGAACCCCAGCCAGGGGTGATCGCCGTGCTGCCAAATCGTTTGCATGTCCAACGCCCCGCGCATGCCGGCAAGCGGATACTTCTGGCCGAGGACAATCCGATCAATGCGATGCTGGTTCGGGAGCTCTTGCGACGGCGGGGCTATGTGGTGCGGGAAGTTGTTTCCGGCGAGGCGGCCCTTGGATTGCTCGAGACGGAAAGCTTCGACGCGATTCTGACCGACATTCACATGCCGGGATTGGATGGCATCGAGATGACGCGGCAACTGCGTCAGCAAGAAGCCGATTTCGGCCGCCGCCGCACGCCCGTCCTTGCGCTGACCGCCGATGCGGTAGAAACAGGCAAGCATGCTTGCATGGATGCCGGAATGGATGGGTTTCTCACCAAGCCCGTGGACCCCGCGGAACTTGATTCCTTGCTGGGAAAAATCCTCCAGACGGACGATGTGCCGCCGCGTGAAGCCGCCGCATGACCTCTGAAGGCCGCGCGCCCTCACAAGGGCAGCGCGGCAACACCCGCGCGGCTCTCGAATCGTATCTGAAGCCGCGCACCGCCACGATGCTGGTGTTGGGTTCAGCATGCGGATTGCCGCTGCTGACGATTTCCAACGTGCTTGGGCTTTGGCTCACCGACAATGGCGTCTCGATGACCGAGATCGGTCTCTTCGCCTACACCTTGCTTCCGTACTCCTTCAAATTCGTCTGGGCGCCGCTGCTGGATCAGGTGCGTCTGCCCGTGCTCCACAATCTGCTTGGCAAGCGGCGCTCCTGGATGCTGGTGGCGCAGGTTGGAATTCTTGTCGCCTTTGCCGGGCTGTGGTTTTCGGATCCGCACACCGATCTGTTCCAGATCGCCATGTTTGCGCTGCTGCTGGGATTCTCCGGCGCCAGCCAGGACATTTCGGTGGATGCCTGGCGCATCGAGAGTGCGCCACCGGAAGAGCAGGGGACCATGCTGGGCGCATACCAGCTCGGCTATCGCTTGACGGCGCTCGCGACGGCGGCGCTCGCTCCTTATCTTGCGCAACTGGTGTCGTGGCGCGCGGGACTGATCTTTCTGGGCTGCCTGATTTTTCTCGGCATGGGCGCGACATTCGCGGCGCGTCGGCCACCGGAGCGCGATGCCGCACAAGAGGTTCAGTCGGCGGAGAAAAGTCTCGGCGTCGGCGGCAGGATCGGCGCTGCGATCGGATGGTTTTACGGCGCCGCGGTCGCGCCGTTCATCGATTTCTTTCGCAAGCACGGCTGGGCCGGACTGCTGATCCTGGCGATGATCGGCACCTATCGCCTGCCGGATTTCATCATGGGAACGGTGGCGCGGCCGATGTACCGGCAGAGCTTTTCGCTGGTGGAGATCGGCACCATGTCGGGACTGATCGGCGTGTGGGTGACGATTGCCGGCGCGCTGATCGGCGGGTTTTTCGTTTTCCGTTTCGGCATCATGCGCTCGCTGTTCATCGGCCTCTTCGCTGTGATCCTCGGCAACCTGACCTACGCGCTGCTGGCGGCGAGCGGCCACAATATTCCAATCTTCGCGCTGGCCATCGGAGTCGAAAATCTCGCGGCAGGTTTCGCAGGAACTGCGTTGCTGGCCTACATGTCGAGCCTGACCAGCGCCGCCTTCACCGCGACGCAATACGCCTTGTTCAGTTCGTTCTATGCGCTGCCGGGGAAACTCCTCGGTGGATTGTCCGGCGTGTTCGTGGACTGGCTGGCTGTTCATCGAAGCCAATTCGAGCCGTTCCTTCCGGCACTTGCCGCGTTGCCGCAAAAGGTCGTGGGGTTCGTGCCGTTCTTCATCGGCACCGCGCTGGCGGCATTGCCCGCACTGTTGCTGCTGATTCTCGTTTACCGCCGTGATCGCCGGAGACCAGCGGCGGCCTAACTGGCTGAACCGATTGTGAAATTGTCGGGCGGCGCCGCTTCCTGTAGGATGCCGGCTGTAACCGGTTGAGGACTCGCGTTTGGTCAATGTCCACGAACCCGGGCCGATGGAAGGGCGTGTCGATCGCTGGCCGGTGCTGGCGGCGGCCGGCGCGCTGGAGGTGCGCCTCGCCGAAACCGATGCCGAGGTCGAAGCGGCGCAACGGCTTCGCTACCGGGTTTTCTATGAGGAGATGACGGCGGTCCCCTCGCCGGGGATGCGCGCGGAGCGGCGCGACTTCGACCGGTTCGATCCCTTCTGCGATCACATGCTGGTGGTGGACCGCGCCGTGATGGACGACGAAGGCCAGCCCAGCGTCGTCGGCACCTATCGCCTGATGCGCGACAGCGATGCCAAACGTGCCGGCGGGTTTTACACCACCGGCGAATACGACATCGGCGCCATGCTGCAGAACCTCCGCGATGCGAACCTTGTGGAGCTCGGCCGCTCCTGCATCCTGCGCGAATACCGCGCGCGGGCCGCCACGATGCAGCTTTTGTGGCGCGGGGTGATGGTCTACGACCTGCGCTTCTCCATCGACCTGATGTTCGGCTGCGCTTCTCTGGCCGGGACTGACCCCGATGCGCTGGCCACAGAGCTCGCCTACCTCCATCATTATCACCGCATGCCGCCGGATGTGCGGGTGCGCGCGCGGCCGGAGCTGTACGTCGAGATGAACCGAATGCCGAAGGAGTCGCTCGATCCCAAAGCCGCGCTGCATGCGCTGCCGCCGATGATCAAGGGCTACCTGCGCGCCGGAGCCTCCATCGGCGACGGCGCGGTGATCGACCGCCAGTTCGATACCACCGACGTGTTCATCTTCTTCCCGTTCGCGAAAATGGACGCGCGTTACCGCGCCCGCTTCGCCCGCGATGTAGGACTCTAAGGTCTCATCCGCCCCCGCTCGCGGAGGATAACTCCGCATCGCGCGCTTTCAGTGCGGCGTTCGCCAGACGCAGCACATCGCGCACCGAGCGTTTCAGCTTGCCGACTTTTGAGCGCGTCGCGCGATTGCGCATTGACCAGTATCCGGCCTTGAGCGCGTTGCGGTTGCCGGGCTGCCCGCCGGGCTTGCGCTTCACCACAACATCTTGTGCCTCGGGCACGGCATAGACAGTCGTTGTCACGACTTTCGCACTTTTCGGCGCGCCAGCTGTTCCGCCTGCCAGCCGGTGCCGCCCTGGGAGCGGTCGATGCTTTCGGCGAGATCGCCCGACGCCGCAACCACCTCGCCCAGCGAACGGATGGTCTGGCTGCGCTCGTGGAGCTGCATCGGTAGGGTAATGACTTCATCCGACAGCGTTTGAGTCAGCCGCACGCATTCGGCGAGCTGGACGGCCAGCATGTCGGAAACGTCGAAATTCTCCGGCAGCGAGAAGGCATACCGCCCCGGCACCTTGGCGGGAGGCGCGGCCGCCGGAGGCACCACGGCTGGAGGTGCCGCCGGCGCAGGCACGGCCGCGAGGGGCTTTTGACCGGCCGCCGGCGGCAACCGGGCCTCGGCTGGCCGGCTAGCCGCCTGAATTTCCTGATGATTTTCCATGCTTGTTATCCTGATATTGGTTCATAATTGCGGAATATAATCTGATAGAGGAACCATGTCAACAATATTGTTACTTTGTTCTTTTCAACGGCGGGGCGATTGTCCAGCAGTTCGCGGAAGCGTGAAGGCCAAGACGGGGCAGCGAGGCACACTCTAGAGGTCGCCGCAGCGGGCGATCACAACACGCTGCTGTTGTAGTCTAGATGCCCGAAAATCGGCGACATCGCCGCCATGCTGTCAGGGCTAACCTTTAAAAGCGAGATAGCCGAGTTGAGCGTGCCTCCGCGTCGGGGGCTTGTCCTTGCCACTCCAAAGCCGAATACTCGCCCGACGGCCTAAGGTGCCGCCGGGGGCATATGAAAACCGAGCAAGAATTACGCGCCGCTCATTTCACTGAGTCCGGCGTTCAGCGATTTCTCGTCACTGAAAGGGCGTATGCCGACGAGCTCTTCAAAAAGGCAGGCCTGCTGGGTGAAGCGGATAAAGGAACCGACACACCTCTTGAGATAACACATGATCACGTTCGACGAGCCGCGCTCGCCTTGGGAATGCGACGCGAAAGAACGTCAGGTTGGTTCATCGCTTGCCAAGTCGCTGAATACGTCTGTGCGGCTGGAGCTGGCGTAGGATCTAACTATCTCAATACGCAGTCAGGGATAATTCTCTTCGGCGGCTCGCTCGTTGTCGGTGTTATACTCTTCATTGTTCGTATGACCTGGGATCGAAACCCATGAAAATTACTTTTACCCCCTCCGGCACTCAAGAAATGGAAAACTACCTGAGCCAACAGACCAACACAATTAGGAAGATTATTATTGAGCGAATTAGTGAAAAGAAATCCGTTTTGGGTGATGATCTCCTCGAAATCACCGCGTCAGATGTCAAGGAAGCTGCGCAGCACGTACGTATTGAGCGGAAAATGCGATCTCGCACCTCCCTCGCTACTCTGACCTCATTTATCTACATCATCGGCGGCGCTTGTGTTGTTATTTACGGAATCTTCTACGATCAAATTAAGGCCTTGCTTAATACCAATCCGACGCGTGCAGTAACTGTGGGCTTGGGGTTCTCACTAATGCTCGCTGGCATATGCGCACGGATATGGTTTCAGATTCGGCAGAACAATATTGAAGCTGAAGAACAAGCTCGATCTCGTCTCATAACTTCCGGAAGAATATATCGCGACGAACGGGATTCATAGAGCCTTAGCGACCTCTACAAGAACACTGATAAATATAATAGGCGACAGCTATTGCGTTTACCCCTCTCAGAACAACGTCGGCTCCTCAGCCGGTGGTGCTGTGTTCGCCTTCACCGGCCTGGCTTCGCGCTCCATCGTCCAGTTCACGCCTTCCATCGTGCGCAACGTTGCCTTCACCTGTTCGGGCGGCGCATCGGTTTCGCCCAGCCATGCGGCCCAATCCGCATCCTCCAGAATGGCGGGCATGCGATCGGTGACCGGCTGAATGAGCTTGCTCGCCGGCACCGTCGCCATCACGCAGGCCAACAGCGGCTGGCCTTCGATCTCATAGCGTTGCCACAGGAAGGCGAAGCCGCGCGGAATGCCGTCTCCGGGATCGATGGTCCACTGCTCGGTTCTGCCGTTGGGCAGATCGAGGCCCTCGTTGAACGTGTTCATGACGACAATGCCGCGCTGCTTGCCGTGGAACAGCGGGGCGAAGGCTTGCGTGCTGTCGATGGTCTCGGAGCGCGCGTGAATGTGCTTCGGGGTGAGGGCATTGTTCGCCGCCGGCAATCCCCAGCGCATCTGCAGAACGCGCCGCTGCTTCGTATCGGGATCGAAGACGATCACCGGCAGCGGCATCATCGGCCGGTAGGTGACGCGTTCATCGCCTGCCGGTTGCCCGGTCAGCGGACGCGAGAACGCGACCACGCTCCGCCACGACGCCATTGCTGTGAACTTGCCGCACATCCTGCTGCCTACGCCGCTGCTATTCGCGGGTTGATTACATCCCAGACGAGTGACGCAACGTCCCGTCTGCCGAAGCGCTTCACCTCGCCGTTGCCCGTGGAAGAAGTTATCTCGCCCGGATGTCACAGGTTAATGCGCCGCTTTCGCGTCTGCTGCAAACACGCAAGCAACGATTGAGGAATAACCACATGAGGACGTTGTTTTTTATCGCCGCGGCGCTTCTGGCGGGCGCGGCGCCGGCGACGGCAAAAACCGTGTCGATCTCCTTCGACGGGTTTTGCGACGGCATGGATATCACCATCGACAAAGACCAGCAGACGGCCGTTGAAGCCGCGAATGGCTGCAGTAAGGGCGCCGGATACGGGGGCGGGACGATCGGCAGGATCAAGAACTCATTTTTTCTCGAAGGAAAGCGGCTCACCCTGGGCGTGAGAAAAGACGGCAGTCAGGACCAGTTCGTCTATGTGCTGTCATATCCGCTGGTGACAGGCGGGAACTGGATCAGCTTTTACACAAGCGACGGCAAGACGCTGATTCAAAACGATACGGGACTCTACACCGTAACAGACAAGTCGCACTCACCTCGCAAAGGTTTGCGCAGCACGAGCGAAATTCACCGATAATATGAGAGGTGGCAATTTAGATTCGCAGACAAGAAAAGGGCAGCGCACATTCCCGGTGCGCCGCCCTTTCGCTAAGAACTTTCGTTAGCGGGAGATATAGCTGTCGCGTTCCGCCCGCACCTGATCAGCCGTGTAGGGCGCGGCGCTTGGATTGTAACCCGTCCAGCCGGACTTTCGATACAGATCGCCCCGCTGGCGCACATTGACCGCGGCGCGATCCATCACAGCTTCGTAGCGGCTGCGCTCGCCATCGGGCACGCGCGCCGTCACCAGGGCGCCGCCGCGGCGGATGCCTTCGGCATATACGTCCGCGTCTTCGCGGCTTACGCCGGCTTCCGTCAGCGCGCCGATGATGCCGCCCGTGGCGCCGCCCGCCAAAGCGCCGGCCGCTGTCGCCGCAAGCCATCCGGCTGCAACGACGGGACCGACACCCGGAATGGCGATAAGGCCAAGACCGGCGAGAAGACCCGCGCCGCCGCCAAGCACGGCACCGATTCCAGCGCCTTTGCCGGCGCCTTCCGCGCGGTCATCGACGCCGTCATTGTCTTTGTCGTGCTTGCGGCCAGTGGAATCGTACCAATTGTCGGCATTGCTTGCCATGATGCTGATGTCGCTGTGGCTCAGCCCTGCCGCTTCAAGGCTTCTTACCGCTTCCTGCGCCTCGACAGGCGAGTTGTAGAGCCGGGAGATCGTGGTGGTCATTGCTTTGTGTCCTTTGGAGTGAGTTCGCCGGCGTTAGCTGCCGATCACGTTGCCTTCGAAGTCGAGGCTGACATGCACGGGCTGGCCGTCCTTCTGGGCCATGCCGCGCCACACGCCGTCCTTGTCCTTTTTCAGGGCTGAAACGTGGGTGTAGCCGTGCGCTTCAATGCGCGTCTTGGCCTCACCCATGGTGAAACTGTTGGCGCCCTTGACGGGAGCGCTGGAGATATTGGTGTCCGGACTTTTTACGGCAGCGTTGTTGGGCCCGGATCGAGCCGGCGTTTGGTCCTGGGCATTGGCCGCAGAGCAGCCAAGCGTAAATGCAATCGCGGCAGCAGCGTATAACGCGCGCATCGTAACCTCTGGGTTCGGTAATACGCCGCTTAAACACGCCAAAACGCGGTAAGTTCCGCAGTGCGTGGCAGTGCGCTTTTTCAGGCCTGCAAACGACCCCGCGGGACCCGTTCAGCGCGCCGCGGCCAGGCACTGGTCGATGGCGTCCCACACCAGCGCGGCGACATCCGGCCCGCCGAAGCGCTTCACCTCGCGGATGCCGGTGGGCGAGGTGACGTTGATCTCGGTGAGATAGCCGCCGATCACGTCGATGCCGGCGAAGATCAGCCCGCGCGCTTTCAGCTCCGGCCCGATCGTTTTGCAGATTTCGAGATCGCGCGCGCTCAGTTCGGTGGCTTCGGGCCGCCCGCCCACATGCATGTTGGAACGCGCCTCGCCTTCCGCCGGCACGCGGTTGATGGCGCCGGAGAACTCGCCATCCACCAGCAGGATGCGCTTGTCGCCCTGCCGCACCTCCGGCACGTAGCGCTGCACGATGATGGGTTCGCGGAAGAACAGGGTGAACATCTCGAGCATGGCGCCAAGGTTTTCGTCGTCGGTCTTCACGCGAAACACGCCGGCGCCGCCATTGCCGTAAAGGGGCTTCAGGATGATGTCGCGATGCTTGGCGCGGAAGCGTTTGATCTCTTCGCGGTCGGAGGTGATGAGCGTCGGCGGCATCAGCTCCTTGAAGGCGGTGACGAAGAGCTTCTCCGGCGCGTTGCGCACATGGAACGGATCGTTCACCACAAGAGTCTTCGGATGGATGCGCTCCAGGATGTGCGTGGCCGTGATGTAGGCCATGTCGAAGGGCGGATCCTGCCGCATCAGCACCACATCAGCGCTGGCCAGCCGCACGGTCGATGCTTCGCCCAGGGTGAAATGGTCGCCGCGCGTGTCGCGCACCGTCAGCGGGCGGCAGCGCGCCGTGACTTCGCCGTCTCTAAACGTCAGGTCGCGCGGGCCATAGTAGAGCAACGAATGCCCGCGGGCCTGCGCCTCCAGCGCCAGCGCGAAAGTGGAATCGCCGCCGATGTCGATGCGCTCGATCGGGTCCATCTGGATGGCGACGGTGCGGGGCATGTGACCTCAGATATACCTTCAAATGGCGCTAGCCAAATGGCGGGCGCCAGTCTTCCGGATGCCAGGCGCCGGGGAAATGACGCGGCAATCTGCGCGCGCCGACGGTGACCACGTCGAAGCGCACGCCCTTGGCGCCCAGCGCGGGATGCTGCGAAAGAAAGAGCTGCGCCGCGCGGGCGATGCGGCCCTGCTGCGCCATCCGGACGGAATCGAGCGCGGCGGAGTCCGTCTGGCGCAACTTCACTTCGACAAAGCACAAAATGCCGGAGCGCGAGCGGGCGATGAGGTCGATCTCGCCGAGCCTGGTGCGCACCCGGCGTCCGAGGATGCGATAGCCTTTCAGCATGAGCATCAGCGCGGCGAGCAGTTCGACCTGACGGCCGGAGCGCTCGGAGGCGCGGCGCAGCGTTGTGCTCCTAGCCTTCATCGGCCGCCTTGAGCGCCAGCGCGCGGCTGTAGATTTCACCCCTCGGTAGTTCGAGCGCTTCCACCACAAAATCGACGGCGGTGCGCAACGGTAGATGCTTCAGTGTTTTCGCGAGCAGCGCTTCCGCTTTGGCATAATCCGGCTCTGATTCTTCGGGCGGCGCGATCACGACGGTGATTTCGCCTTTGGGCGGCGGTTCGCTTGCGGCTTGCGCGGCAAGTTCGTCCAGCGTGCCGCGGCGGATTTCCTCGTGCAGCTTTGTCAGTTCGCGCGCGATGGCCGCCTGCCGATTGCCGAGCGCTTCCGAAATATCCCGCAGACTCTCTGCCAGCCGTTGCGGCGATTCAAAGGCAATCAGGGTCGCGGGCACGTTGCGCAAGGCGAGCAGGGTGCTGCGGCGCTCCCCTGATTTCGGCGGCAGGAATCCGACAAAGCAGAACCGCGCGCTGGACAGGCCCGAAAGCATCAGCGCCGTCATCACGGCGGAAGGGCCCGGCACCGCATGCACGGCCAGGTCTTCGTCAAGGACTTCGCGCACCAGTTTGTAGCCGGG
>Ga0213876_10001725_pt1 | contig 13281 bp, 15 predicted proteins | sample BarmaccomBMRX_R9_FD_160113 | JGI IMG/M metagenome (GOLD analysis project Ga0213876, IMG submission 160113) | Root-associated microbial communities from Barbacenia macrantha in rupestrian grasslands, the National Park of Serra do Cipo, Brazil - RX_R9 | ecosystem: Host-associated > Plants > Roots...
AGGCGAAACGCCCGCGGCACGCCGCTCGGGTGGTTGTCCTCGTCGAGCGCCTCGATCCAGAGATAGACCGAGCCGGAATCGCCTTCGACCGAATGCGGCTCGACGATCCGCGCCTGCAGCAGCTTGAAGCTTTTCGGCAGCGCCTCGGTCGAAGCCCAGCCCAAAAGCCCGCGCGCGCCGGCAAAACTTGCGATGTAGAACGCACTGGTCACGATCACGGCGACCGCCTTGGCCGGCCACGGCAGCCGCGCGCGGACCAGCACCAGCAAGAGCAGCGCGCCGAGCACGGCATAGCTGACGGCGAGGGTGAGAATGACGGACTGCAAGCTAGTCACGGCGGATCCTCCGGACGCCGGTATTGGGGTCGATGTCGGCACCGTTGCGCCACGAACTGCGGAACGTCTCCATCAAAGATTTGGGCCGCCGGCTGACGTCGATCACCTTGCCCTCGGCATCGAGGCGGAACCGCACCGCGGTCTTCTCGTCGCCGGTATGATCGACCGTGACATGATCGTCGAACACGACCTGCGCCGACGGATTGAGCTTTTGCACCTTCACGGTGACGTCGACCGGCTGCCCGGTCCTGGCCACGAAATGCGAGACGTTGACGGTGTATTCGCCGGCGACGATGCCGCGCACGGTCACGATCTCCTCGCGGATGGGCGAGGGAATCTTCTTGCCATTGACCATGATGAAGTCGTTGGCACCCCCGCGATCGTCGCGGTCGAGCGTGAGAAAGCCGGCCTCCCGATGCCGGTACCAGGCGATGTTGCCGATGGGGTCCTGCACGAACATGTCGAGATCGTCGGGATGGTTGTCGGGCCAGTCCATGGTGATGATGAACTCGGCCTTGGAATCGATCTTGCCTTCCTTCGACTCCGGCGAGATCGCGAGCAGCGCGATGAAGAAGAAGAACGCGACGATCTGCAGCGCCTTGAACAGCATGACGCTGAACGGATCAAAATTCTCCTCGCGCGGATAGAGACCATAATCATCCATCATGCGCCCGCTCCAGCGCCGGCGTGACGCGCGTCTCGGTCAGCGTGACCGCATCGGAAAACACCCGCTGGGTCGCGGCATCGAGCATGTAGTACTGGATGCGCACCAAAATCGAGCCGACCAGGCCGGCGAGCGTCGTGTACATCGCGACGGCCATGCCGTCACTCATCAGCCCCATCGAGGATTTCATGGCGGCCTTGTCCGCCGCATCGAGACCGGCGATCGGCGCCAGCATGATGATGAAGCCGACGATGGTGCCGAGCAGGCCGAGCTTCATCAGTGTATCGGAGACGAAGGAACCGAACGCGTTCGAGCCGCGCAGGCGGTCGGCGAGCGAGCGCAAGAGCAGCGTCTGGTCGATGCGGCCCCTGCCCTGCGCCCGCGCCTTGATGACGAGGCTTTTGATGTGATCGCCGACGAGCCCCCCCGGCAGCGCGCGCGCATCGCCATCGAGCGCACGGGCACCCTCCGGTCCCGACAGCAGTGTGCGGCAGCGCCTGGCGAGTTCGGCCTCGCGCGCGATCGCTCGGGTGCGCCAGAAACAGTGGCCGCAGGTGACGACATAAAGGACGACGATGAGGCTCGAAATGTAGGTGCGGTCCGACGCTATCATCAGGCGGACGAGCCCGTAATGCGTCAACAGCACCGCAGCAAAGACGCAGAGCCCGGTAAAAATCATCCATTGCAGGAGCGCACTCCGCTCCGGAAGCTCCGAAAGCTGTAGTGCGGTCCCCGTGGCTCCGATGGAACTCATGGCTTTGGCGTGCTCCTGGTCATGCTCCCACACGGCTTCTCAAGATGGCCGGGGCCGCCAGTTTAAGCTGAGCCGGCCGAGTCAGTCCAAAGAGATATGCCCAGACTGAATTGGGAAATTTTCCCGACTTGCCGATCCCTTAAGTTCCCAAGCTTGCAAATGCCGCCAAACAGGGATGTTGTTCTGATACCAAGGCCTCAGCCCATGACTCGTCATGCCCGGCCTTGTGCGGGCATCCACGTCTTTCTTGTTGCGCCAAAGACCTGGGATGGCCCGGACAAGCCCGGCCATGACGACGTGGAAAGGTCAGTGCCGGCGTCCACTGGCACACATCCACAACGCATGGGGTCATCGCATGCGCCTGATGTTTCAGCTCATCGTCCGCCTGCTGCTGGTCGTGGTGCTCTGCCTGGGTGCGGCTGCCCTGTGGACCACGATCGACGCCTATCGCAGTGTCGACCGCGCCACCGCCGCCTCCGCCGAGCGCGTCTCGCAGGCCCTGCAGGCGATCTATTGGCAACAGCTCCTGCTGCGCAATGGCCGCTCCCACGAGCATCTGCTGCCGATCCCCGAATGGCGCACCATGGAGACCATGAAGCTGATTTCGCCGGGGGTTTGCGTGCGTTTCGATCCGATGGGACCCTTTGAGCAGCCGCTGTGCGGTCAGAGCAAGGGCATCGGCCGGCAGCCGCCAAAATGGTTCGCGGTGACGCTGCAGGCTCTGTTCGGCAGTCATAGCGCGATCGCCGAGCCGATCAGCGCCCGCGTGGCCATCGCCGGCACGGTGGCGGCCAGTCCCGATCCCGACGCCGCCATTCGCCTCGCCTGGGAGCACATTCTGGACATCCTCAACGTCGCGCTGCTGATGGCGCTCGGCATCGGCCTGCTCGCTTCGGCCGCGATTGCGCATGCGCTGGCGCCGGCGCAGGCCATCGTTGCTGCATTGCAGCGCATGGCGCATGGCCATTACCGGATCGCGCTACCGCGCTTCCGTTCGATGCAGCTTGCGATGATCGGACAGGCGGTCGGCGAACTCGGCGGCCGGCTGGAGCAGGCTACTGCACAGCGCGTGACGCTGACCCGGCGCCTTCTGGAGATTCGCGATGACGAGCGGCGCACCCTCGCCCGCGAGCTGCACGACGAGTTCGGACAGAATCTCACCGCCATCCTTGCCTTCGCCAATGCGATCGAAGCAAGCACCGGCGAAGCTGGCAAGGACGCGGTCGCTCAGGATGCGCGGATGATCTCAGAGGCCACCCAGCGCATCATGATTTGCCTGCGCGGCACCTTGAAGCGGCTGCGTCATCCGCTGGCCGAGGAGCTCGGGCTCGAGGCGAGTCTGATCAGCCTGGTCGAGAGCTGGCGCTCGCAGCGCGCGCCTTCGGTGCAGCTCGATCTGCAGGGCGACCTGACCGACGTTCCCGGCAGCATCGCCGCTACGGCCTATCGTGTGGCCCAGGAATGCATCACCAATTCGCTGCGCCACAGCGCAGCGCGCGAGATTTTGCTCCGGATCGAACGGCGCACCGGCGCGGAGAACGCGCTCGTCGTCTGTGTCGAGGATGATGGCGGCGGCGATGCCGCCGAGGTGGCGCAATCGCAGGGTTTTGGCCTGACGGGCGTCCGCGAACGCGTGGCCGCGGCCGGCGGTTCGCTGTCGATCGCGCGCGCCAAAGCGGGCCTCAGCGTCGCGGCGAAAATCCCAATCACCGCCCCGATCGCCGCATGACAGCGGCCCCGCCAAAACGCATCTCGATCCTTCTGGTCGACGACCACCCGGTAGTGCGGCAGGGTTATCGGCGCGTGCTCGACCACCAGGGCGATTTTTGCGTCGTCGCCGAAGCCGACAACGCCATCGACGCCTACGGCGCATTCAAGGCGCAAAATCCCGATGTCGTGGTAATGGACATCTCCATGCCGGGCGCCAGCGGACTCGAGGCCATCCGGAACATCCGCGCGCGCGACGGCTCTGCGCGTATTCTCGTGTTTTCCATGCATGGGGAAGCCGCGCAGGTGAAGGCCGCCTTCAATGCCGGCGCCAGCGGCTATGTGACCAAGAGCAGCGAGCCGGCGGTGCTGGTCCGCGCCATTCGCGCGGTGGCGCGCGGCGAACGCGCGCTCAGCGACGACGTCGCCCAGGCGCTCGCCGCCGAGAGCCTCGATCCCCAGCGCTCAAAACTCGACCAGCTCGGCGAACGCGAGATCGAGATCTTGCGGCAGCTTGCGTCCGGCGCGACCACCGAACAGATCGCCGCAAATCTCAATCTGTCGACCAAGACGGTCCAAAACTATCATTATCTGATCAGGTCCAAGACCGGCCTCAAGACCGACGCCCTGCTGGTCCGCCTCGCCGTCGAAGCCGGCCTTGCTGATCTGTAGTATACTACGTCATTAAACCCTCATGGTGAGGAGCCGCGCGCGCAAGAGCGCGCTCCTCAGGATGAGGGGATAGATCGGTTACGAGGCCGCAGGATCAACGTTTGCGCGGCGCCTCCAGGCCCCTGAGCAGCAGGGCCAGCACCGCGTCGATCCGCGTCGCCAGTTGTGGATCGCTCCATTCTTCGGCATGGGCCGGGTGGTGGAAGCGGCTGGTGGCCTCGAACAGTGCGCGCGCCGTGAGTTTGACATCGCCAACCTGGAACGCGCCCTGCTTCACGCCGTCATCGAGAATATGCGCGACCTGGTCGATGAGACCCTCCTTATGGGCCTTCACCACCTTGCAGGCTTCTTGCGCCAGCGTCAGGTAGGTCGCAAACATCTCGGGGTCCTCGCCGCACTTCTTGTGCTTGATCGCACACATCGTGCGCAGCCAGCGCTCGAGTCTGGCGGGCGCCGGCCCCGAGCTGTCGGCGATCTTCTGCAGCGGCGCATTGACGCGATCGAGCCAGCGCTTGGCGACCGCTTCGCGCAGCGACGCCTTGCTGGGAAAATGCCGGTAGACGCTGCCGTGGCTGACGTCGAGCGCGCGGGCAACATCCACCACGGTCGCCTTGGCGAGCCCAAAGCGACGGAGCACGTCCTCGGTCACCTCCAGAATTCGTTCAGGCGTGAGGACCACTGCTTCGTTCATGCGCGCACCGTTTTGTTTCCGTCCCGATCGTCTTGTTGCATCACGCAGCTGATCAGTGCGTCAATCTTTCAGCCGTTGCCGCCAGGTGGCGAGCGACACGGACGTTGATCCAGTTTTTGATTTGGGCGGTCAGATAAAGAATTTCGAGGGTCATGGCAGTATTCCAGTACAGTTCTTGAGCCCTCCTCAAAGTCGACCGGAGGGCCGACGCCGTTCTCGGCGTGGAACGGAGATAGACATCGCGCTGACAGATTTCAATATCTGTCAGTCAATATCCCGTGATAAGAGGCGGGCTGGCCAGGCGGCGTCCGCCTGCTGGAGGTGCCGGCCCCATTTCCGACATTCGCACGTCAGCGGGTTTGTCTCGCCCTGGCGGCTCTGCTAGAGCACGGCGTAAAAAATTACTGGCCGGGAGCAGGTCCTTGAACGGGCCCGAGACGCCCTGCCCACCTTGCTCGGAGCCCAAAAATGATCCCCCGCTACACCCGCCCGGAAATGGCCGCGATCTGGGAGCCGCAGACGCGCTTCAAGATCTGGTTCGAGATCGAGGCACATGCGGCGGACGCGCTCGCCGAGCTCGGCGTCATCCCCAGGGAAGCCGCCAAGACGATCTGGGCAAAGGGCCGCGATGCGACGTTCGATGCGGCGCGGATTGACGAGATCGAGCGTGAGATCAAGCACGACGTCCTCGCTTTTCTGACCCATCTCGCCGAGATCGTCGGGCCCGAGGCGCGCTTCGTGCACCAGGGCATGACCTCCTCCGACGTGCTCGACACCTGTCTGAACGTGCAGCTCGTCCGCTGCGCCGACATCCTGATCGCCGACATCGACAAGGTTTTGACTGCGCTGAAGCAGCGCGCCTTCGAGCACAAGATGACGCCAACCATCGGCCGCTCCCACGGCATCCACGCCGAGCCGGTCACGTTTGGGCTGAAGCTCGCCTACGCCTATGCGGAATTTTCGCGCGCCCGCGACCGCCTGGTGCTGGCGCGCAAAGAAGTCGCGACCTGCGCGATCTCCGGCGCAGTCGGCACCTTTGCGCAGATCGATCCGCGCGTTGAGGCACATGTCGCGCACGCGATGGGCCTGACGGTGGAGCCGATCTCGACCCAGGTGATCCCGCGCGACCGCCACGCGATGTATTTTGCGACCCTCGGCGTGATCGCCTCCTCGGTGGAGCGGCTCGCCACCGAAATCCGCCATCTGCAGCGCACCGAGGTGCTGGAGGCCGAAGAGTTCTTTTCGGAGGGCCAGAAGGGTTCGTCAGCGATGCCGCACAAGCGCAACCCGGTGCTGTCGGAAAATCTCACCGGGCTGTCGCGCATGGTGCGCGCCTATGTGACGCCGGCGCTGGAGAACGTGGTGCTGTGGCATGAGCGCGACATCTCGCATTCCTCGGCCGAGCGCATGATGGGCCCGGATGCCACGGTCACACTCGACTTCGCGCTGAATCGCCTCGCCGGCCTGATCGACAAGCTGTTGATCTATCCGGCCAACATGCAGAAGAACCTCGACCGCCTGTCGGGGCTGGTGCATTCGCAGCGGCTGCTCTTGGCGCTGACCCAAAAAGGCGCGAGCCGCGAGGAGGCCTACAGGCTGGTGCAGCGCAACGCGATGCCGGTCTGGCGCGGCCAAGGCGATTTTCAGGCGCTCCTGAAGCACGACGCCGAGGTGAAGAAATATCTGACCGACGCCGAGATCGAGGAGCAGTTCGACCTCGGCTATCACCTGAAACACGTTGACACGATTTTCCGTCGCGTGTTCGGCGAGGCATGACGCGGCGCCCCTCGCTGATCACCGCGGGCGTCGCACCAGAACCACTTCCTTCGTCATCAGATCGCGCATGCCGAGCGCGGTCTGCACCAGCGATATCGCAACCGCGCTGAGCGGCAGCGCATAACCCCAGCACGCCGCGGCCGTAAGCGAGGCCATCAATCCGAGCGATGCGGCATGACCTGTTGCGAGCTCGGAGGTAGGGCCAGACGCGGCGAACCACGGTGTGAAAGCACGCCTCGTCTCATCGCGGCGATAGCAGTCGTGATCGCAATAGGGCCGCCGGGTGGCGATCTCGCGCAGGTAGCCCACGCCGAGCGGCCGCGAGCAGTGGCGACAGGAAGGCGTGCCGAACGGTGTCCTGTGATTGACCAGCACGAATTTCATGTGCGCTCCTTCTGGTCCTCTGCCGCTTACTCTATTGTTGTCTTATTCGCCTACCGCCACGTTCAAAACCGTGGTGATGCGTCGCAGCAATTGACCGTTCAAGAAATCGCTTTCGGTCTCGCGGCTCGAGGCTCCTCACGAGGCGCGAACCCGGCCGCCGAGCAGCAAGGCGGAGTTTTCGCGGTAGAGCGAATAGCACTGATGATCGCAGTAGCAGAGTCGCGTGGCGATGTCGCGCAGATAGCCTGCGTAGATCGGTGTACAACACCAAACACAGTAGTTTTGCCGGAATGGCATCCGGCCGTTCACCACAACGAAGTTCATGTCGCGCCTCCAAGTGCGAAGCAGAACACCGTGTCGACGGGGTTGTAGCCGCTGGGCGGAGGAGCGCAGAGGTGGTTCCTGCCATCGGGATTGTCGCGGTTGTGCTCGACCTTTTCCGGCGGAACCAGAATGAACTTTCCGTCTTCCCGGCGCCTCGCGTAGATCTGGTCGCCGACGGACTTGATCTCGGTCGGATAGCAATCGGCCATGTTGCAGCAGCTCTGATTGGGGTGGTCCGGCATGTGCCAGGTCGAATAGAATTTCTCGTGCAGCATGCGGTCCTGCGGGGGGTGGTGGCGCGGCGGAACCGCCGCACCACCACCCTCACCGCTCTCTTGGGCGAGCGCACCCATCGAAGTAAGGCAGCAGAAGCAGATCGCCGAGACGAGTTTGCAGCGTGTATTCACTGCGCGGGCTCCCGGTTCCGCACAACGGAGCCGCTGAACGTTGCCGCGGCATCCCGGAGGCGCGTCTCAGGCGGCGCGAAATCGGCACAACCATGCGCTGTCGGCCTCCCTGCGGGTCTTGAAGCGATCAACGCACTTTTTGGAGCACAGGGCGGTTCGCCATGAGTAATAGCGAACGAGGCCAAACCGTCCTTCGCAAACGGCGCAGCGCTTGGCGGGGTCATGCTGATGCTGTGAAAGGTTGTTGCGCATGGCTGTCTCCTCTGGGCTTCGCATGAATCGGACCTGTTGCGGATCCCGATTTCGCCGTCGCATCTCGCACATGCGTAAAGTGCGGCGGCGGGATCATAGTGGTCGGCCAGGTCATGCGGCGTATAGGGACACCGACTGCAGAGTTTCACTCTCATACGCCGCCTCCGAAAAGTTCAGCAGCTGGTGTCATCGATTGACCCGTCGGCTGGTTCTAATGCCGATGCCGACTCGGGATGGTTTTTTGATCGCGCCCGGTTTCCCTGTTGCCTCAAATTTGGCCGGGACCGGGACTCGAACTGGTGCGATCGGCCATTCCGAACACTTGCAAGGTTAAGGCGAGATCGACCATTGTCTCAATTGTACCGAGGTAAACCGCTGCTATCGAAAGGTTCGGAGGAGCCCATACGAAGGTTTGTAGTCGCGGGCGCTGCTGGCCTCGCCGGCCATGCGCCCACCCGACGGCTTTTGGCGGAATCGTGCCGAAAGTCGCATTCGAACCTCTGATGGCCGGAACGAATCGCCCGTTTGCGGTCCGAAATGCGCTAGTCTTGCCAGGAGCGCCGGAACGGTCTGCGCATGACGCCTTACCAGACCACGAACTTCTCGGGTTTCGCCCTGCAGCTTGGCGTGGGCCTGGCCGCGCTCGCTCTGATGACGATGGCGTTGTTTTCGCTTCACGCCGATCTCGCCCCCAGCGCCTTTGCCTACCTGGTCGTGATCGTGCTGCTTGCGCTGATGGGCAGTTTTGCGGCCTCGGCGCTGCTCTCCATTGCCGCCGTCGGAGCCTTGAACTACTTCTTCACGCCGCCGGTTTTCCAATTGCGGGTAGACGCGGCGCAGGACATCGTGCTGCTGGCGGCCTTCTTTCTGACCTCCGTGATCGTGACGCGGCTGATCAAGAATGCCCGTGCGCATGAGGAGGCCGCGCTCGACGCCGTAGCGCGACTGCGCCGCACCGAGGCCGAATTGCGCGACCACGAAAAGGAATGGCGCGAGGTCTTCGAGCACAATCCGGTCATGTACTTCATGGTCGATGCGGACGGTATCGTCCTGAACGTCAACACCTTCGGCGCAACGCAACTCGGCTATGCGCCTGCAGAACTGACCGGGCAGTCGGTACTGAACGTCTTCCTCGAAGAAGATCGCCAGTTCGTCCGCAAATGCGTCGCGGTCTGTCTCAACACGGTCGGCAAATCACACACCTGGGAGGTTCGCAAGATCCGCAAGGACGGCTCCCTGCTTTGGGTCCGCGAGAATGCCAAGGCGATGCCGCGCGCGGACGGCAAGCTCGTCATTCTGATCGCCTGCGAGGACATCACCGAACGCAGGCAGGCCGAAAATGCCTTGCGGCAGAGCGAGGCCTATCTTGCTCAGGCTCAGGAGCTGAGCCGGACCGGCAGCTTCGGCTGGAGTCCATCGAGAGGCGAGATCGTCTGGTCGAAAGAGACTTTTCGGATCTTCGGGTACGACGCCGCGACGAAGCCGAGCAACCGGCTTGTGTTCGAGCGCGTTCATCCCGAAGATCGCGATGCGGTGCGAAGAATCATCGCGCAGGCGGCGCGCGAGCGCAAGGATTACGACCACGAATACCGGCTGCTGCTGCCGGACGGCTCGGTGAAGCATGTTCATTCGCTCGCGCGCGCCGTTGCGAATGGTGATGACCATCTCGAGTTCCTAGGTGCCATCACGGATGTCACCGAGATCAGGCAGACCGAGCGCAACTTGCGGCGCAGCGAGGCCTACCTCGCCGAGGCCCAGCGCCTCAGCCACACCGCGAGCTGGGCCTGGGACATGATCCGCGGCGATTTCACGCACACCTCGGCCGAATTATACCGCCTGTTCGGCTTCGATCCCGACGATCCTGCGGCTACGGCATCGGCTATTCAGGCGCGCGTCGTTCCGGAAGACTTTCGCATGTTCGGCGAGATGTTGCGCCGGGCGGTGCGCGAGAAGATTATGCGGCTCGATTTCAACTTTCGCATCGCGCTTCCGGACGGCACGATCAAGCACGTTCATTCGGTGGCGGATGCGATCCTGGATCGGACGGGCTGGATCGTCGAACTCGTCGGCACCCACATGGACGTGACCGAGCAATACCACGCCAGGGAGAAGCTGGAGAAGGCGCTGGATGCGCTGCGCGAGAGCGAGCAGCGCTTTCGCGACTATGCCGAAACCGCTTCCGACTGGCTCTGGGAGACCGGCGCGGACCATCGCTTCACCCGCTACTCGGAGCATACCGAGGTACCGGGCGCAATCGGGGTGATGGGCCATTTCCGCTGGGATATCGCCTCCGATCTGGCCGCCGAGCCGGACAAGTGGCAGCAGCATCGCGCGACGCTCGATGCCCATCTGCCGTTTCGCGATCTGGAGTATCGCACCACGAACCGTGAGGGCGCTCCGATCTATGTCAGGACGAGCGGAAAGCCGTTCTTCGACGTGGACGGCAATTTTCGAGGCTATCGCGGCGTCTCGACCGACGTCACTGCGATGATCCGGGCCGAACAGGCCGAACAGGCCTTGCTCAAGGCCAAGGCCGAACTCGCCCACGTCACGCGTGTGACGACGCTCGGCGAGCTGACCGCCTCGATCGCGCACGAAATCAACCAGCCGCTGGCCGCCGTCGTCACCAACGCGGAGGCTTGTCTCAGCTGGCTCGACCGCACGCCGCCGGACCTCGGCGCGGCGCGGCGTTCGGTGGAATGGATCGTCGATGACGGCAACCGGGCCGGCGAGGTGATCCGCCGCGTCCGGGCACTTGCAAAGAAGACCACTATCGAGAAGGCGCCGCTCGACATCAACGTCGTCGTCACGGACGTGATGGCGCTGGTCGCGCGCGAACTGACCAGTCATGATGTGGTGCTGCGCATGGCGCTCGCCCCCACTTTGCCGCCGATCTTCGGTGACCGGGTTCAACTGCAGCAGGTGATCATCAATCTGGTGATGAACGGGATCGAAGCGATGCAGACGATCACCGATCGCCGACGCGAGCTTTTGATCGCTTCGGGCGAGGACGACGCCCCAGGCATCACCGTCGCGGTCACGGACAGCGGTATCGGGATCGCCGATCACGACACCGAGCGGCTGTTCAATCCGTTCTTCACCACCAAGCCGGGCGGTATGGGCATGGGGCTTTCGATCTGTCGTTCGATCGTCGAGGCTCACGGCGGACGGTTGTCGGTGGCCTGCAATGCGGGCACGGGGACGACGTTTCGATTCACCTTGCCACTGCACCGAGAGGGAGCGTCGTGATCGAACGGCCCAAATCACCGCAAAGCGCGGCGGCCGCGGAGCAGCAGCTTAAGGAACCGGTCGTCTTCATCATCGACGACGATCTCTCCGTGCGCCGCGCGCTCACAAACCTGTTCGAGTCGGTCGGCCTGCACGTTGCGGCGTTCGGCTCCGCACCGGAAATGCTGCAGCAGCGGCTGCCCGACGTCGCCAGTTGCCTGGTGCTGGACATCCGCCTGCCGGGCCTCTCCGGCCTCGACCTGCAAACCGAACTCGCCAAGGTCAATATCCACATCCCCATCATCTTCATAACCGGACACGGCGACATTCCGATGACGGTCAGGGCCATGAAGGGAGGCGCCGTCGACTTTCTGACAAAGCCGTTTCGCGATCAGGATCTGCTCGATGCCGTGGTCAAGGCGATCGAGCAGGATCGCAGGCGGCGCGAGGTCGCCAAGGCCGTCGCCGGTCTCAAATCGCTGTTCGAGACCCTGACCCCCCGCGAGCGGGAGGTGCTGGCCCTGGTAGCAGCCGGATTAATGAACAAGCAGATCGCCGCCGAGCTTGGACTCGCCGAAATCACGGTGAAGATTCATCGCGGGCACATCATGCGGAAGATGGGCGCGCGGTCGCTGGCCGACCTGATCCGCATGGCGGAATCGCTTGGAATCGGCCGCGGCAAGCCGATGCCAACGACATGAGCGGATTACCATCCCAAGTGAATCGGCGTTACAAACCTAAGTATGATTTTACAATCGTCTGCGCGGGCTCACTTTTCAGCTGGGGCGACCGTGCTTAGCGGGACGCCTTCCCGCGCCAAGGAGGGGGGTCTTTGTCAACGCCTTCGGTCATCTCAGTCGTCGACGATGATGCCTCGGTCCGCGCTGCGATGAACAACCTTTTGCGATCGCGCGGCTATGTCGTGCACACCTTCGCCTCGGCCGAGGAATTCTTGCAATCGCCGCATCTGGACACCACATGCTGCGTGATCGCCGACGTGCAGATGTCGACCATGAATGGCCTCGAACTGCTGGCGAGCATGCGCAGGCGCGGCCACACCGCGCCTTTCATCTTCATCACCGCATTCCCCGATGAAAGCGTGCGCGCCCGCGCGCTGAAGGCCGGAGCGACCTGCTTTCTGGCCAAGCCGTTCGCCGCGCCGAGCCTGATCAAATGCATCGACACGGCGCTCGAGCAACAGCGCGGTGGCGTCGGCGCCTGATCGGCGACGATTCTTGTTTTGACGCGTTTTCTTCACGCGACCCGGTACCCACTTCGTTCGAAAGCGCTCAATCCCACCAGACCAGACGTGCGATGTCGGCAGTTGCGCGCGACGGCGACTCCCTCCCCATTCACCCCCAGTCACGGGCCCCTTCGGGAGGGAGGGAGTCGCGCCACCGCGACGAGCGCCCCACGCGATTGCTTCAAATTTCGTTCAGAGCGGCGCCAGAGACTGTTCGCGCGAACCGGAGCGGTCGGACGGCTCGCGGCCGATCTTGACGCGCAGTTCCGCAAGATCGACGAAGACATCTGCCTGGCGCCGCAATTCGTCGGCAACCATCGGCGGCTGCGTTGCGACCGTCGAGACCACCGTGACACGGACGCCGCGGCGCTGCACGGCTTCCACCAAAGGGCGGAAATTGCCGTCGCCGGAAAACAGCACCATCTGGTCGATATGCGCTGCGAGCTCCATCGCGTCGACGGCCAGATCGACATCCATGCTGCCCTTCACCTTGCGCCGGCCAAAGGCATCGACGAATTCCTTTGTCGCCTTGGTCACGACCGTGTAGCCGTTGTAATCGAGCCAGTCGATCAGCGGGCGGATCGGCGAATACTCCAGATCCTCGACCACCGCGGTGTAATAGAACGCACGCAACAGCGTGCCCTGCGCCTGATACTCGGTGAGCAGACGCTTGTAGTCCATGTCGAAGCCGAGTGTCCGCGACGAGGCGTAGAGGTTGGCGCCGTCGATGAACAGCGCGATTCGGGTGGTGCTGACTGACATTCCTGGCGCTGACCTCGATGTTAAAGACAACGGCATTGAAAGGACCCGTGCCCCGGTTCTGACTTTCGTATCACCTTGCAGC
>Ga0213876_10001726_pt1 | contig 13280 bp, 10 predicted proteins | sample BarmaccomBMRX_R9_FD_160113 | JGI IMG/M metagenome (GOLD analysis project Ga0213876, IMG submission 160113) | Root-associated microbial communities from Barbacenia macrantha in rupestrian grasslands, the National Park of Serra do Cipo, Brazil - RX_R9 | ecosystem: Host-associated > Plants > Roots...
GCCCTTATAGAGAGTTAGTCGTATCGCTGGTTGCCGTGTGCAGGACGCGATGGCACAGATACGCGTGCTCTCGCCCACGCTAAGATGCGATCCAACGTTCGCCTACCGCCTTTTGAATTAGACCGACAAAGTTCTATCCAATGTCACTCGACGACCCGAAAGCATTCTTCGAGTTTTGGGGAAAGGCGAGACCGACGAATGCTGGGGCGCGTTCCCACTCGGCCGCATTCCATTGCTTTGACGTTGCGGCGGTCGCCGATCAGCTTCTTCGCGCGAGGCCTCTTCGCGTGGCTCGTTTGGCGGAGGGGCTCGGCGTCATTCCGGAGGAGGCCAGGCGATGGCTGATCACCTGGATTGCGTTGCACGATATTGGTAAATTCTCTCGAGCCTTCCAGATCAAGGCTCCCGATTTATGGCCCGCGGCGCTTGGCCCACTCGAGCCTCGGCCGGCCGGGGCACGTCATGACGAACTCGGGCGTTGGATGCTGGCGGAGGCCCTTCAGGGCAGGCGCGCACGCGTCAAGACCGCAGCTCTCACTCTTGAGCAGCTGACGCCTTCCTGGTGCCAATCTGTCCGAATGCGAATAATCGATGCCGTAACCGGACATCACGGAAGGCCACCGAACGACAAAATCTCGTTCCGGGTCGAACAGGTGGGCGAGGGAGGCTTCCGGGCGGCCGCGGACTTCATAGTGGCGGCCCATGAATTTTTTCTCCCGACTCGCATTCACCCTCCCAAGGACCTCGTCCTCGCCGGCCTTTCCTGGGAAATCGCGGCATTGACCGTGATTTCCGATTGGGTCGGTTCGAACGAAAGATGGTTTCGGTACGAGAATGCGGGTGCCGAACTTCCCGATCTGGCTATTTATTGGGCCAAAGTTGCCGAGCCGCGAGCCCGCAAGGCTGTCGTTGAAGCAGGGCTTGCGCCGGCACGGATCGCCATCACGACTGGCCTTGCGGCGCTCGCTCCGGAGGTCTCCGCGCACGGAAAGCCGACCCACCTTCAACGCTGGGCAGAGACGGTTACACTTCCGCAAGGTCCGGTGCTCGCGATCCTTGAGGACATAACGGGGAGCGGTAAGACCGAGGCGGCTTTGGTGCTGGGCCATCGGTTGATGCAGCAAGGGAAAGGGAGCGGCCTTTATGTCGCGCTTCCGACCATGGCGACCGCCAATGCGATGTTCGAAAGACTTAAAGAGAATTATTTGCGGCTGTTCGATGGGGGCAAGCCGTCCCTTGCGCTTGCCCATTCGGCCCGCTGGCTCAGTGCTTCTTTCGAAGAAGTAAGGCTCGCCGGCGAGCGAGGTGAAGTTGGGGATGACGCCGGAACCTCAGGTGCCCAATGCGCCGCATGGATCGCGGATGACCGGCGCAAGGCTTTCCTCGCGGATGTGGGCGTGGGCACGATTGATCAGGCGATTCTCGCGGTGTTGCCCGTCAAGCATCAGGCGCTGCGTTTGTGGGGACTGCCCGAGCGCGTTCTGATCATTGACGAAGTTCACGCCTATGACGCCTTCATGCTGCGCGAGCTTGAAGTACTTATCGAGTTTCAGGTGGCGCTCGGTGGCTCCGTCATTCTTCTTTCGGCCACCTTGCCGGCACGAATGAAGCACTGCTTAGCGAAGGCTTTCACGCGCGCTCGCCGCTCCGAAGCGGCCAATCTCACCCGGACCGAATACCCGCTCGCGACTCTGCTTGGTGGAGATGCGCCGATCGAAGAACCGTGCGCTCCTCGCGCCGATCTCGTGCGCAGAATTGGGATCGAACGCATCGCCAATGCTCATTCAGCGGTTCAAGTCATCGCTGAGGCCGCGCGCGCCGGCGCGGCTGTCGCTTGGATCCGCAACACCGTCGATGATGCGATCGCTGGGGCTCGTCGACTGCATGAGGAAGGCCTCGAACCAACACTATTCCACGCCCGATTCGTGATGGGTGACCGGCTCGCCCGTGAAGCAAAAGTTCTCGAGCGCTTCGGCAAAGCCTCTCAGCAAAATGATCGGCGTGGACAGGTGCTCGTCGGAAGCCAAGTTTTGGAACAAAGTTTAGACGTGGACTTTGATCTCATTGTCTCCGATCTGGCCCCGATTGATCTTCTCATTCAACGTGCCGGGCGCCTTTGGCGCCACACCTGGCGAGAACGGGTGCTCGAAGCTCCGAAACTTTGTGTGGTCTCACCGGAGCCCGGGTTCGACGCGGAAAGAAATTGGTTTACGAAGACATTTCCGCTGGCTTCGCATGTCTATGAAAATCATGCGCAGCTCTGGGTGACCGCGCGAGAGCTGTTTGCCGGTAACGGTTTGAACATACCGGGTGACGTGCGAAGATTCGTCGAGACCGTCTATTCCAAGACTCTACCCGACGCACCCGCCTCGTTGCAGCTCACGATGGAGCAGGGAATCGGCCGAGAAAGCGCCAAGCGGAGCCTGGCCAATATCAATCTTCTTAAATTCAGGGATGGCTACCGCCGCGAGCTGGGACTTTGGGATTCGGAAGAGGTGGCCCCCACACGAATCGGCGACAAGCGCCGACGGTTACGCCTCGCCCGCATCGTCGAAGATCGCATCGTGCCCCTCCGTGCGGAATTGGACCGACGGCGGGCTTGGGCTCTTTCGGAAGTCTCCGTCCGCGCGTATCGGGTCAAATGTCGCTGCCCATTGCCGCCTTCTCTGGAACTTCAGGCTCGCGCAATCGAAGCCGAATGGGGCGAATACGATTCGGATGTCGTCCTTGTCGTGCTGCAATCAGCCGCGGGCAGCGAGGTCGGCTTTGCCTTTGACGAGCGAGACACAAAGATTGCCTTGAAATACGGGGATGAGGGTCTTAGCTTCATATCCTTCCCGTTAGAGTAGGGATGAACCGATGGCCTGGGGAACCCGGGTAAACAGATGTTCCCCGCATTAGCAGGGATTTGAGATCATAAAGATGGCATGGGACATTCGAGTGGTATGGGTAGACAATTGGATCGGGGTGTGGCATTAGCGTTGCACGATTCGAGTCGATTAAAGCCGTGGCTAACCCATCTTGAGGGGCATAGTGCGCAAACGATACGGAAGCCGAGCCCAACAATGTGGGCCAACTGCTCACAGCAATAGTGAAAAAAGTGAAGGCGGCGTCCCTTCTCGGGACCCGCCCTCCGTTCTTGTCCACGGTAGGGGTGCGAGAAAAAACAAGCACAACCTATCCGCAGCTCACGAATTTAGTCTAACGCTATCGGGTCTGAAATACAACCGATTAACGCTCCACATCCGATCCAGTTCGTGATCAGCCAGCGGCCTCACACAGAAGAGGTCGGTCATCGTGGCCAAAACAAAGATGTGCATACCCACCTCTAATGCCTTTTAGACTCGCCGAGCAGTCGCTTTTATAGGCGTCATGTTCTCTCTGTTGGATGAAGCTTGGCTTCCTGTCCGGCGCAGCTCGGGTCTCGCGCGAATTCGACCTTGTGAGGTCACGGATAACATCAAGGACGATCCGGTTCTCTCCCTCGCCTGGGGACGAGCGGATTTCGATGCCGCGTCGCGCGAGTTCATGATTGGCCTTCTCGCCTCTTCGTGCCCACCGGCGGACAGCGACTCTTGGCGGGATTGGTGGAGAGAACCGCCGGCGCCAAGCACGCTCGCCAAAATCTTCGAGCCTTATGCGCGCGCCTTCATGCTGGACGGCGACGGCCCGCGCTTCATGCAAGATCAGGCGTTGCTCGAAGGAGAGGCTCTGCCGATTTCACAGCTTTTGATCGAAGCACCTGGTGGAAACACCGAATTGTTGAACAAGGACCTCTTCAAAAAGCGCGGCGGCGCACCTTTTTTATCGCGGGCAGCCGCCGCCATGGCGCTCTATACATTGCAAAGCTACGCGCCTTCCGGCGGACAAGGTCATCGCACCTCCATGCGCGGTGGCGGGCCGCTGACCACCCTAGTCCTCCCTGCCGAGACTCTACCGCAGCCGCCCTCCCTATGGCACCAGCTTTGGCTCAACGTGGTGGCGCCTGACGAAGACGAGCCGTTGCCCGCGCCTTGCGATTCCTCAGTCTTCCCTTGGCTCGGCCCCACGAGAACCTCCGAAGGCAACCGCGCGACGACTCCGGACGACGTCCATCCCGCGCAAGTCTATTGGGGAATGCCGCGTCGCATCCGCATCGACTTCACGGAAAACGAGACTCGGGAAAGCTGCCCCCTCGGCGGAACTTGTGACCCTGTTGTCGCCGTGAGCTTCCGAGCGAAGAATTTCGGCACGAAATATGAGAGCTTCGAGCACCCGCTCACATCATACTACAAGCCGAAGAAAGATGCCGCGGAATGGTTGCCGACCCATCCGCAACCTGGAGGGATCGGCTATCGTCATTGGGTTGCCTTGGCGAAAAGCGAAGGGGAAACGACCCGCCCCGCCAAAGCAGTCCGCTGGGCACGGGATAGGCTCATCGACCTCGCGGACGATCCCGCGTCGGGACGGCGGGCGCGCCTTCTCGCCCATGGCTTCGATATGGACAACATGAAGGCGCGTGGCTTCGTCGAAAGCGAAATGCCATTGCATTTGCTTTCCCGCTCGCAAGGTTTGTTCGACGACCTGTGCCGACAGCTCGTCTCCGCGGCGGGCGAGGTCGCGGGGTTGCTGGTAGGGAGCCTGCGCATCGCTTTGTTCTCGGAGCGATCGATCGTCAAGACGGATCGCGAGTTGTTCGCGAGCTTGCGCGAACGCTTTTATCTGGAAACCGAGAGAGACTTCTTCGATCTCATCGGCGATGTCGCTGCCGGCCTTTCTTCAGGTTCGGAATTCGAGCGCCTTTCGGTCCAAGCGACAAAGCGCTGGCTCGAGCGTCTGCGTCCGGTTGCCATTCGCCTTTTCGAAGAAGCGGCGCCACTCGATGCCGATGCCACGAAGGACATGCCGCGCCTCATCGACGCGCGGCGTTCTTTACACCTCGCGCTTCATGGCTACGGCAAGCGTGGAGCGACAGTTTTCCAGGCCCTTCACCTGCCGGTGCCGGATTCGAAGCCCGCCAGCAAGCGTCGAAAGAAAGCCGCATGAACCCGAACACCGCGCCTGATTGGAGCGAGCTTGCGGGCATCGCGCGCGATTGGTGGCGGCAACTGCGGCCTGGCCCGTCCCGCAAAGGTGATCGTGCCGCCTTGGCCCGCCTTCGTCGCGCCGCCACGACGGGAGAGGCCTTGATGGAACCAGAAACGATTGATCTCTGCCGCAAGCTCGGCGTATCGGCGCGCACGCGCGCGCCTACCCCGGGGCGAGTCGCGGCTCTTGCGGCCGTGCTCGCTCACGTTACTCAAGAGGTCGATCCGCCCATAATCGGAGGCGGCGGTCGCCCCGGCATGATGAGGCTCGTCGGGCCGCAAAGCACCGACAAGACCGTCCGTGAGGCCGCCAAGCTCAAGGAAACTCGCTTCCGCGCGCTTATGTCAGCCCGGGCCGATGATGAACTGCTGACGAGCATGCGAAGGCTGGTGGCGCTCACCGGAGGCAAGGCCAACCTCCGCGATCTCGCCCGAACCATGCTCTCGTGGTCCGAGAAGACCCGCACACGCTGGGCCTTCGAATATTACGGCGCGATGGCACCCTCGTCCGAGAACGCTACCAGCTCCCCTCCCATCGCAACCGAAGGCGTGCCATGAGCGATTTCCTGCAACTTCATTTCATCACGGCCTATCCGCCCGCGAACCTCAATCGCGACGATACCGGCCGTCCGAAGACTGCCATGTTCGGTGGCGCCGCACGAATGCGTGTCTCATCTCAATCGTTGAAGAGAGCTTGGCGCGAATCCGAAGTTTTCGCGCAAAGTCTCCACGCGAACCTCGCGAGCCGAACGCAGCGTCTCGGCGAAGAGCTGAGACGCCATCTCCTCGACAAGTCGATCGCGGAAGACAAAGCGCTTGCAATCGCGCGATCAATCGCGGGCGTGTTCGGAAAGATAAAGAAACCCGACGATAAGAATCCAGCTTACATCGATCAGCTTGCTTTCATCTCGCCTCAGGAACGAATGGAGGCGATCGCGCTCGCCGACAAGCTCGCCAAAGGCGATGGCGAGCTTCCCGAAACCATCGATGCAAAATCCTTGCTTCGCAGCACCGACACCGCTGTCGACATTGCGATGTTCGGCCGCATGCTCGCGGACAATCCAGCCTTCAGTCGCGAAGCCGCAGTCCAGGTTGCCCATGCGATCACCACACATCGGGTGACCGTGGAAGACGACTATTATACGGCGGTGGATGATCTCAAGCTTCCGTCGGAAGACGCGGGTGCCGGATTTATTGGTGAGCAGGCGTTCGGCGCTGGTGTTTTTTATCTCTACGTTTGTGTCGATCGCGGCCTACTCGCAAAAAACCTCGGCGGCGGCGAACCTGCACGCGGTCTCGGCGCGAAGGCGATCTGCGCCTTGGTCGAGGCGGCCGCAACCGTGGGTCCGCGCGGCAAGGTGGCGAGTTTCGCGAGCCATGCCCGGGCGCATTACATTCTCGCCGAGCGAGGCCGGGCGCAACCGCGCACGCTTGCCGCATCGTTCCTGAAACCGATCGGGTCCGATGGTGAAAACGATTTTTTGAGCGCCTCAATCGGCGCGCTGGAAAAAATGCGCGATGCGTTCGACATCGCCTACGGCCGAGCGGCGGAACATCGGCAAGAGCTGAAGGTCGGCGGTAGCGGAACGCTAGCCGACATCATGAAATTCGCTTCGGACGAGATGCCTGTGGTGGCCCCTGCGCAATGAGCGCTTATCTGGGCTTCACCCTTTACGCGCCGCTCGGCTCTTTCGGGGCGTTGGCGGTGGGTGAGCGGCGCGAGAGCTGGGACCGACCGGCGAAATCGGCCGTTCTCGGACTTATGGGAGCGGCACTTGGCCTCGACCGGGCCGATCAAGAAGCTCAAGCCGCGCTTGCGGCCGGCTACGGTTATGCTGTGCGAACGGACGAACCGGGAAAACCTCTCGCCGACTATCATACGGCGCAAGTCCCACCTCGCAGACGCGGCTTCCCGACGCGCCGCGATGAGCTCGCCTCCGGAAAATTGGAGACGATCCTTTCTCGGCGCGATTACCGCACGGAAGCGCTTCACACGGCCGTGCTCTGGGCGCGCGCTGGCGCTCCCATGACGCTCGAGGCGATCTCGATGGCTCTCCGGGAGCCGAGCTTCGTACTCTATCTCGGCCGAAAAAGCTGCCCGCTCGGATTGCCGCTCGCACCGCGTCTTGTCGAGGCGGATACGATTTTCGCTGCCTTCGATGCCTATGACGATGCGATGAGCGCCCCCGAACGCGCCTTGCGCGAGGAGCTCGGCCTTATGCCGAGGTCCCATGCGCAGATCGCGGCCGATCTCGACGCCGTCGTTGGCGGGCGCGGCCATGAGATTCAGCGCCAACGCCGTCGCGATGAATTTCTCGATCGGCGCAGGTGGCGTTTTGGCCTGCGCGACGAGCTGATTCTTTCGCCCGTGCGCGCATCTTCACCGTGAGCAAACACCGGCCATGATGCAAAAAGCGGCGACGCTCGACCCTGCCTGGTTCCTGACGCGCGTTGCGCTCCGGCGCGATGCCGGTGTCGCGGCGCTCGCACCTCTCCTTCTGCCGGACGAAGACGGCGCGAGAGCGGAGGCGAGCCATCGTCTGGTCTGGAGCCTTTTTCCCGGCGACGCGGATGCCACACGCGATTTCCTTTATCGGGAGGAAGGACGCGGCCGTGTCGGACGGTTCACCATCTTGTCGCGTCGGCGTCCCGTCGACTTGCACGGGCTTTTCGCGATGGAGGAGCCGAAAATCTTCGCGCCGGCGCTCAAAGCGGGCGATCGATTGGCGTTTGCGTTACGCGCGAATCCGACCGTTGAACGCAAGGAGCCCGGCCAAACGCGCTCGCTGCGGTCGGACGTGGTGATGCATCGGCTCAAGCCCATACCAAAGGGCGATCGCGCAAAAATGCGTGATACGCTGACCCGCGAGGCTATACGTAATTGGCTCGAACGGCAGGCGCTCCGATCGGGATTCCAGCTTGTTTGCACGGAAACGACATTGCGGGTCGACGGTTATGATCAGGTGAGATTACCGCGGCGCAAGGGAAAGCCGATCCTCTTCTCTCGTGTCGATACGGAAGGGGTGCTCGAGATCACCGATCCCGCCGAGTTCATCCGCCGCGTCACCGGTGGGTTCGGCAGGGCAAAGGCGTTCGGCTGCGGTCTTATGCTGATCCGTCGCGCGCCGAAATGAGCGCTTTACCGGGGTTGAGGCCCCCAAGGCCGATCCCTCTCAAGGATCGCTCCTCTATAGTTTTCGTGGAGAAGGGGCGGCTCGACGTTCTCGATGGCGCCTGTGTGGTCGTCGACGAAACGGGCGTGCGGACTCACATTCCGATCGGTGGGCTCGCCTGCCTGATGCTCGAGCCCGGCGCGCGCATCAGTCACGCCGCAGTCGCGCTCGCCGCACGCGCCGGCACCCTCATCACCTGGGTTGGCGAGGCAGGTGTGAGGCTTTACGCGGCAGGCCAGCCGGGGGGAGCTCGCGCCGATCGCCTCTTGTGGCAGGCCCGCCTTGCCCTCGATGAACAGGCACGACTGAAAGTTGTGCGGAAAATGTTCGCCATCCGCTTTGATGAGGATGCTCCCGAACGTAGATCCGTGGATCAGCTTCGCGGCATTGAAGGCGCGAGGGTTCGTACCCTCTATGAGTTATTGGCGAAACGTCACGGAGTGACGTGGAAGCGGCGAGCCTATGATGTTGCCGATTGGAATGCGTCAGACGTTCCCAACCGTTGCCTGAGCGCTGCGACGGCCTGTCTTCACGGATTGACCGAGGCGGCCGTGCTCGCGGCGGGTTACGCGCCCGCGTTGGGTTTCCTGCATACCGGTAAGCCTCTATCGTTCGTCTATGACATCGCCGATCTTTTCAAATTCGAGACGGTGGTCCCGGTCGCCTTCGAGGTGGCTGGCAAGGCCGCCCGGGGCAAGCTTTCGTTGGCGGAGCGAGACGTCGCCGGTGTAGTTCGACGCGCTTGCCGAGACTCTTTCCGACGCACCAATCTTTTAGAGCGGATCATCCCGTTGATCGAAGAGGTTTTGATGGCAGGTGAGATAGCTCGGCCTGAGCCGCCAGCGGATGTTCAACCTATCGCATTCGAGGATAAGGAACCGATTGGCGATGCTGGTCATCGTGGTTGAAAACGCTCCGCCGCGCTTGCGTGGCAGGCTCGCATTATGGATTCTGGAGCTCCGCGCCGGAGTCTACGTTGGCAGGTACTCGCGCCGCACCCGGGAAATGCTTTGGCGCGAGGTCCGCGAAGGGATCGGTGAGGGAAACGCAGTGGTAGCTTGGGCGGCGCCAAACGATGCAGGCTTCGATTTCGAGACCTGCGGCAAAAATAGGCGAATCCCTGTCGATTTCGATGGCTTCAAATTGGTTTCGTTCAAGCCCATCGACGAGCCCGCCGCCTAGGCACGCCGGACAAATCCGGAACGCCGGTAAGTTTTTTGACATTGTGAAAAGCGCCTCCTATCAAACGGTTCCGCGAAGAGCGTTCCCCACGCATGCGGGGATGAACCGGCGACCGATCAGTTGCCAATCGCGCGCTCGAGGCGTTCCCCACGCATGCGGGGATGAACCGGAGTAGCGGCCGCCGAAGCAGGCGAAGATCGCGCGTTCCCCACGCATGCGGGGATGAACCGTTTTCGAGGACCGCGGAGCCGCGCTCGAGATCGCGTTCCCCACGCATGCGGGGATGAACCGTCGTCCATCGAGAAGAACTCGAGGAGGCCATGGCGTTCCCCACGCATGCGGGGATGAACCGGCAGCGCGCGCTCGATGCACGGCGCCGAGGAGGCGTTCCCCACGCATGCGGGGATGAACCGCTCGATTATTTCCTGGCCGGAAGATACCTTTCGCGTTCCCCACGCATGCGGGGATGAACCGGTCGCGGCATGAGCGATCGAATCGATACTTCAGCGTTCCCCACGCATGCGGGGATGAACCGGAATGGCGGAACGTATTAACGCGCGGTTGCCAGCGTTCCCCACGCATGCGGGGATGAACCGAGGCGTTATTACTAAGCAACGCATTCAAGCCAGCGTTCCCCACGCATGCGGGGATGAACCGCTCAACAGCAACAGACAGACGCGCAACTCAGCGCGTTCCCCACGCACGCGGGGATGAACCATGGTCGGTCGCGGGCACGATTCGGCGTTCCCCACGCATGCGGGGGTGAACCTGTGCTTGGGAGCGGCGGCGAGGATCTTCGCGAGCGTTCCCCACGCATGCGGGGATGAACCGAATAATTCAGCGCGCCGCCAATATCGGGTTGCGCGTTCCCCACGCATGCGGGGATGAACCGGTCGCGACCCTCGACATTGGATCGTATTTGGTGCGTTCCCCACGCATGCGGGGATGAACCGTCTAACAAGAAATCGCGTTCAAGGAACCACAAGCGTTCCCCACGCATGCGGGGATGAACCGTCTCTGTCCGAAACGGCAGCGCAGCGTTTGAAGCGTTCCCCACGCATGCGGGGATGAACCGTCATTCTGTAACTTGGTCGAGGTTGACCTTGCGCGTTCCCCACGCATGCGGGGATGAACCGCGATTTACCCTCCTCGGTAACGGGAAGAATCTGCGTTCCCCACGCATGCGGAGATGAACCGCACGACGCGCAATTCTCTTAGCCCTCCAGGCAGCGTTCCCCACGCATGCGGGGATGAACCGGCATCGCCGGCAGCCGCGAGGTTGCCGTGCAAGCGTTCCCCACGCATGCGGGGATGAACCGACGAAATGTATAGTGCTTTTTGTGATGCTGCGGCGTTCCCCACGCATGCGGGGATGAACCGGCGTATACGACTCCAGGCTCGACGCCTTCCGAGCGTTCCCCACGCATGCGGGGATGAACCGGCTTGGTCGGATTCTCCGGCGCAATGATGGCCGCGTTCCCCACGCATGCGGGGATGAACCGGATTTTGCCGCTCTCAATATGAGCGAGCACCTGCGTTCCCCACGCATGCGGGGATGAACCGATGGGAGCGACGCCGCGGGGCAGGGGAATGTCGCGTTCCCCACGCATGCGGGGATGAACCGTCGATGGCTCTGAGCAGCTTCTCGCGTTCGGTGCGTTCCCCACGCATGCGGGGATGAACCGAGGTGGCAAAGATGGAAGCGGCAACGATTGATGCGTTCCCCACGCATGCGGGGATGAACCGGGAGACGATAATGTCTGAGTGGCTGGATATCGGCGTTCCCCACGCATGCGGGGATGAACCGTGATCGGCCCTGGCTTGGGAAATCGTGTGAATGCGTTCCCCACGCATGCGGGGATGAACCGGGGAAAAAGGTGATCGCGGCCGATGTCGAGGCGCGTTCCCCACGCATGCGGGGATGAGCCGTCGCCAAATTCCTGAACCATCAGTCTAGCGGCGCGTTCCCCACGCATGCGGGGAGGAGCCGCGAACGGCTCGAGATCGCCGCGCAGCCGCAGGGCGTTCCCCAAGCATGCGGGGATGAACCGCCGGAAGAGTTCCACGCGATCATCGAGGCGATGCGTTCCCCACGCATGCGGGGATGAACCGTGATCGGCGAGCTGGAAGCGTCGCCCGTTGGAGCGTTCCCCACGCATGCGGGGATGAACCGGCATGGATCGCGCGCCCGACAATCACTACCCGGCGTTCCCCACGCATGCGGGGATGAACCGATGAACATGCACGGCATTGGCAATCGTCCAATGCGTTCCCCACGCATGCGGGGATGAACCGGCAAATTATCGCTTCACCTTCCCGGACACGACGCGTTCCCCACGCATGCGGGGATGAACCGGTCACTTACGACGGCCGTGACGCTGGCGAGCCGCGTTCACGCATGCGGAGATGAACCGTGAGATGACGAAGGAAATAGAGGCGGGAGAAAGCGTTCCCCACGCACGCGGGGATGAACCGCTTTACTTTGCATACGGCTCGAACCTCAACAAGCGTTCCCCACGTATGCGGGGATGAACCGCTCGCAGCCGCACGTGGAGGCCTGGGGAAGCTGCGTTCCCCACGCATGCGGGGATGAACCGGAACAACCATGAAGCCGAGGGGCTGCGCGATGGCGTTCCCCACGCATGCGGGGATGAACCCCGAGGCGGCCTTTCCGGCTTGCCCGAGCGAGAGCGTTCCCCACGCATGCGGGGATGAACCGCAAAGCTAGATACTATACTGGAGAATGAAAGTGCGTTCCCCACGCATGCGGGGATGAACCGGTCAACTACTCGTCAGCACCCGCCGCTCTCAAGCGTTCCCCACGCATGCGGGGATGAACCGGGACAGAGCACGGTCCCGGCGGCCGCATATCGAGCGTTCCCTGCATGCGGGGATGAACCGCGTGAAGTCGACCTTCTCGGCGACGAGGAACGTTCCCCACTTATGCGGGGATGAACCAAGAGGTCGCCAGTGTCGAGGTGGTTCAGCGCGCGTTCCCTCGTATGCGGGGATGAACCGGATCATGACCGATAGCTCACGGCCCGAAATCTGCGCTCCCCACTTATGCGGGGAAAAATCGCCAGCGTAAGCCTCGACATTTTGCGCCCGTCTGGCGCAGCATCCAGCTCATGTTCGTGCCCCTGGCCTACGCCCCCTCAACCGACCCCGCGCCTTTGCCGCGAAGTTACGCGATAGGGACGCCCGCGCCCGAGACGGGCGCGCTCGAAGGAGCGCGTGACACCGGCGTCGCGGTGATCGGCGCGGGCATATGCGGGGTTTCGACCGCGCTCCATCTTCGCGAGCTCGGTCACGAGGTGACGGTCGTGGAAGCCGGCGAGATCGGCCAGGGAGGGTCGGGGCGGGCTTTCGGTCTCGTGGTTCCTTACGCGAAGCGCGATCACGAGGAGATCGCACGTCACTTCGGCGAGGAGGCGGGCTCGCGCATCGTCGATGCCGTGGCGTCCGGCCCCGATCTCGTCTTCGAGCTGATCGCGCGCCACGAGATCGATTGCGAAGCGTCGCGCAACGGCTGGATCCTCGGCGCCCATACTCAGGCCGCGCTTGTCGGTCTCGCGAAGCTCGGCGCGTATTGGCAAAACCGAGGCGCGCCCGTCGAGTGCCTCGATGCAGGGGAAACGGCGCGCCTCGTAGGCAGCCACTACTATCTCGGCGCGCTGCTCGATCGGCGCGCCGGCAGCGTCAATCCGCACGCCTATACGCGTGGCCTCGCGGCGGCGGCGCTTCGCGCAGGCGCGCGCATCTTCACGCAGAGCCGGGCGCGGCGTCTTTCGCGTGAGGGCGCGCGCTGGCGTGTGTTCACCCCCTCGGGAGCGCTACGCGCCCGGCAGGTCGTGATCGC
>Ga0213876_10001727_pt1 | contig 13280 bp, 12 predicted proteins | sample BarmaccomBMRX_R9_FD_160113 | JGI IMG/M metagenome (GOLD analysis project Ga0213876, IMG submission 160113) | Root-associated microbial communities from Barbacenia macrantha in rupestrian grasslands, the National Park of Serra do Cipo, Brazil - RX_R9 | ecosystem: Host-associated > Plants > Roots...
GCCGCGAGCGCTCCCTGTCCGGCGAGAACCGCCACGCTTCTACCCGCGTTGAGCACGTCAGCGGCGGCGCGTAATTGCTCCGCGGGCGGCGTCGGCAAGGGCGGACTCCAGGACGAGGACGAGCGGGCGCCCGGATTGCGAAGCGAGCGCTTGTCCGCCGACATCTTCATCATCTGCACGTCCTTGGAGATGGCGAGATGGGCGACACCGCGATCGCCGAGCGCGGCGCGACAGGCGCGATTGGCGATGAGCAAAGCGTGCTGGGGTCCGGTCACCTCTTCGTTGTAGACCGTGAATGCCTGCATGAGCTTCGTGGTGTCGATGCCTTGCTGGTAGCGAACGCCTCGAAGATCATGAAAAGTGAGGCCGGTCAGCGCCACGACGGGAGCGCCGTCGAGTGACGCATCGACGAGGCCGTTCATCAAATGGATCGCGCCGGGGCCTGTGGTGCCGACGCAGACGCCGAGGCGCCCGCTGTGCTTGGCAAAGCCCGACGCCATGAACGCCGCACCCTCCTCATGACGCACGCCGATATAACGGATGCGGTCCTGCCGCTTTCGCAACGCCTCGATGAGAGAGTTGATGCCGTCCCCCACAATGCCGAACACATGCGTCGCTCCCCAGGCGATCAGGGTCTCGATCAGGATGTCGGCGGTGGTGGAGTTGTCTTCGAAAGCAGGCGAGGGCTGGGCCTTCAGCGCGCTCTCGTTCTCGCTCTGCTGCGCGGAAGCGCTCGAGACCACGCCACCTGCCGCCGCGCCAGCGGCAAGCTGAAAAAAGCTCCGTCGATCGAAACGGCCTGGGGAAATCTCGCGGGCCATGTGGAGCTCCTTGGTGCGATCGCCGATCCCGAAGAGGCGCAAGCGGGCATCGCCATTTCGATGCCAAGTCGTACGCGGTCGTCCTCAACGCAGCTGTGGCTCCCGAGTTTCGGCTCTTGGATGATGAGCGATGCCGTTTTGTCGAAAAGCTGAGGGCAACGAGGCCTTGCTCGGCGCTCGATGCGCGTTCGACATCAGCTCACAAGACGAGGTCGAACCTCGGCCGTGATGGCTCGACGCCGCATCGCCGATGCCGCCTCGGGTCAGCGCCTCGGGATTACGGCGCCGCGTGGCACTTGGCGCATTCGCCCTCGATCTCGAAGACCCGACTCTTCGGCCTGAAGCCCGCCTCGGCGATGGTCTCGCTCAGATCGCGTTGGAACGCTTCCGAGGGAACTTCCTCGACTGTGCCGCAACGCGTGCACACGAGGAATACGGGTGTTGCGTCATGATGGGGCGCATGGTCGCACGCGGTGTAGGCGTTACGGATCACGATGCGATGGATCAGCTTGGCATCGAGCAGAAATTCGAGCGCGCGATAGACGGTGACGGGTGCAACCCGCTTCTCTTCGCGAACGCGATCGGCAAGGTCGTAAGCGGTGAGCGGTTCGGGGCTTGCGGCAAGCTCCGCCAAGACGCGCCGTCGCATCGGGGTGAAGCGCAAATTCTGATCGTGGCAAAGCCGCTCCGCGCGCGACACGAGCGCGGCGGAAGCTCTCCTCGACCCGGTGCTGCGTCTTTCAATGTTCATGGTTCTGGCTCGACAAAGATCGCGCCTGCGCGGACATTTCCTCGACCAAGGGTGGCATGCGCTCAGGCTTGTCAAGACCAGGCGACGCACTCGCGCCTTGCTTTCGTACGTGGCGCTCATGCCCATGCGCATGCGTGTGCTCATGCACATGCTCGTGCCGATGAACCGGAGCGCCTCTTCGACCGATGAGCGCGAGCACATAAAAAGCGGCGCCCAAGGCGGTGATCCAAAAGCTTGTCGGCCAATCGGTGTAGAACGCGAGCGTCAGCCCGAACCAAGCCTCGACGAGGGCAAGCACCACCGACAGAAGAAGGCCTGGCCAAAGTCTTATCGTAACGCGCTGAGCGGCTGCCGCGGGCGCAATCATCAGCGTGAAGACGAGGAGGATGCCGACGATCTGCACCGAAGCCGCCGTTGCCAACGCCACGATAACGAGGAAGAGAACCGAAACGCCTCGCAAGGAGACCCCCTTGGCCTCCGCGAGCTCGGGCTGCAAGGTCGCAAACAGCAAAGGCCTGGAGATCACGGCGAGGCCTGCGACAGTGACGACGCCGAGCCCGAGCAAGGCGAGCACGGTCGGCGCCTCGACGCCCAGCACATTGCCGAACAGCAAAGCCGTTGCCTGTGCCGCATAGGCGGTGAAAAAATGCAGGAACAGCAATCCGCAGCCGAGCGACATGGCGAGCACGATGCCGATGGCGACATCGCGATGCTGAAAGCGTTCACCCAGAAAACCCATTCCGGCGCCGGCCAACACCGTCGCCGCGAGAAGCCCGAGCAAGGGTGAGACGCCCATCAGGACGGCGCCGGTCGCTCCGGCAAAGCCCACATGGGAAAGGGCATGACCCGCGAAGGTTTGGCCTCTGAGCACCAGGAAATAGCCGACGAGGCTCGCCGCGATCGCCACGATCGTCTCCGCCTCGAAGGCATTCACCATGAACTCGTATTCAAACATCGTGGCGATGCTCGTCCCGCTCGATCTCAAAAGCGCCGGCCATGACGAAGACTCGCGCCTGAAGCCGCACCACGTCGATATCCGTCCCGTAAAGGCGCGACAACACGGCAGACGTGATCACTTCATCGACTGTTCCGATGGCAGCCTGCCGGTTGCCGAGATAAAGCACGCGGTCGATCGCGCCGACGAGCGGATTGATTTCATGGGCGCTGAAAAGCACGGTGAGACCAAGTTCGCGATTGAGCTCCGAGACAAGGCTCACGATCGACTTTTGATGATTGAGATCGAGGCTGAGCAAGGGCTCGTCGAGGAGAAGCAGGCGCGGCTTGCCGAGAAGCGCCTGTGCGAGCAAAAGCCGCTGGCGTTCGCCGCCCGAGAGCTCGACCAGAGGCCGCCGCGCAAGCCCCGCGGCATCGACGAGCGCAATCGCCCGGTCGACATCGAAGCGCAACGCCCTGTCGAGAAGTGGCAAACCGAAGCGCTGGCCCTTGGCGGCGCAAGCCACGAAATCCCAGCCGCTGAGCCGCAAGCCCACGTTCGAGCTTCGCGTCTGTGGCATGTAGCCTATCGCCTCGTCCGCGCCGGCGGCCGCTCCTGAGAAGACCCTGATCCGTCCCGTGGTCGCGGGCACGAGGCCGAGCAAGGCGCGCAAGAGCGTCGTCTTGCCGGCGCCATTGGGGCCAAGGAGGCCAACGAACTCGCCCTCCTCGATGGAAAAGGAGACCCGTGACAGAATGATTCTGTCAGCGAGCTCGAGCGTCACATCGGAAAAGGCCAGAGCTTCCATCAAACCCCGCCCGGAAGCGCCTTTTCGATCGCCTCGAGCTCCCCCTCCATCCATTGCTGGAAACTCTTGCCCGAAGGCTGCGTCTCCGTCACGCCGACCACGGGGATCTGGTTCTCCTGCGCGATCTTCAAAAGGCGCTGGGCGGCACTGTCGCTGGCTTGACTGTTGTAGAAGAAGAGCTTCACGCGCTTCATTTTGAGATCGTTCTCGAAGGCCGCGACATCGGAAGCCGCAGGCTCGGTGTTGTTCATCACCGCGAGCTGAAAGCGCTCATTGCGCATCTTGAACCCCAACGCGGTCGCCATGTAGCCGAAAACGGGCTCGGTCGCGGTCACCGAAATTCCCGAAGCGGACTTGCGGATGTCGGCGATCTTCGCGGCGATCGGCCTGAGCGAATCCGTGAAGGTTTCCAAGCGCTGCTCGTAATCGCTCTTGTGTGCCGGATCCTCGGCGACGAGCGCGGCCGTGATCGCCTTGGCGACGGCGGGCGCGGTCGGCGGATCATACCAAAGGTGAGGGTTCACGCCGGCCTTCTTGTGCAACAGCTCGCCAACGACGATGACGCGGCGGTTCGGCACCTTGCCCGCCTTGATTAGCTTGGCCATCCACGGGTCATAGTCGACGCCGTTGTAAATGACGATCCTGGCCGAAGCGAGATCGCGCGCCACCGAAGGGCTCGCCTCGAAAAGATGCGGATCCTCATCCGGATTGGAAAGGATGCTCGTGACCTGCGCATTCTCTCCGGCGAGCTGCTGGGCGATATCGCCGTAGAAATTTTCGGCGGCGACGATCTTGATCGCTTTGTCGTTCGTCTGTGCAATCACCGGCGCGTTGGCAAAGCCCAGGATCGATGCAAAAAACCATGCGAATGCAAAACGGGCGTTCATGAGCGACCTCCTCGAGCGAGGCGCCACAGATAAAATGATATAACATAACAGTCAACGCCGAAGGAAGCGAGTAGCGAGTAGCGAAGTCGCGAGATAGAGAGTGTCGTATCTATCGCTTTCGCAACCTGCTATTCGCTCCAACCGAGGCCGATAAAATGAGCCACCCTCCCCTCCCCCCTTTCACCGCCGAAACCGCCACCCAGAAGGCTCGCGCCGCCGAGGATGCGTGGAACACGCGCGACCCGCGCGCGTCGCGCTTGCCTATACGCCCGACAGCCGCTGGCGAAACCGCGCCGAGTTCTTCGAAGGGCGCGAAGCGATCGAGGCCTTCTTGCGACGCAAATGGGCGCGCGAGCTCGATTACCGCTTGATCAAGGAGGTCTTCGCCTTCCGCGACAACCGCATCGCCGTGCGCTTTGCCTATGAATGGCACGACGATAGCGGCCAATGGTTCCGCAGCTACGGCAACGAGAACTGGGAATTCGATGCCGAAGGCCTGATGCGCCGGCGCATCGCATCCATCAACGACCTTCCGATCAAGGAGAGCGAGCGCAAATACCATTGGCCGCTCGGTCGGCGGCCGGACGACCATGCGTCGTTGAGCGATCTCGGATTGTGAGAGAGTAGCGAGGAGTAAAAGGTGAGCATGGAATGCGTGGAAAGCGCGTTGGCGCCCCCACTCGCCGCTCGCTCTTCGCGGCTCTCCCTTTCACCACTTTCCCTACAATGGCGAAGCAAAGAAGCGCGCTCACCGCCCGGCGAGATATTCCGTGATCGTGGCGAGGTCGTCCTGCGAAGTCGCGTTCATGAGATCGGACATGCCGGGGTTATTGGCGCGCTCGCGCGTGCGGAAATCGGCGATGGTTTTCGCGAGATATTCCCGGCTTTGACCAGCGAGACGCGGCACGCTCGCGTCGCCTTGAAACTGATCGAGGTGGCAACCCGTGCATCCCACCGATGAGATCGCGGTCAAGGCGCGCGTTGCCACATCCTTCGATGCCGAGGGTTGCTCGAGAGAGGGCCAGCTTTTTTTGGCGAAGAACGCCGCTAGCGCGAGCATGTCCTCGCGCTCGAGCGCCTCGGCGATCGGTGACATCTTCTGGTTCTTGCGCATCCCCCGCTTGAAATCGCGAAGCTGGAGATAGAGGTAGCCCTCCTGCTGGCCCCAAATGATCGGCGTCGTCTTCTCCTGCGGGATCCCCGCCTCGCCGTGACAGGCGCCGCAGGTGGCGGCCTTCTCCTCGATCGATTGGGCATGGAGCGGGAAAACCTGCGCCAGGAGGAAAAGTGCCGCGGCGAGCACGGCCTTTCTCACCCTCGAATGAACCCGGGCGCTCCCGCTTTTTTGCCGTAAGTCTCGCATCTGGTGTTCGCCGCATCATTCATCCAAAAAAAGACGGGACCGCCGAGCGGTCCCGCCTCAAACGCACAGGCGCGGATCAATCCACCGTGAAAGCGATGATGGCGTTGCCCCGCTTGTAATCGAGCTGGACGTTGCCGCCCGCGCCGACCACGATGTACTGCTTGCCGTCCACGGTGTACGAGGACGGTGGCGCGTTGACGCCGGCGCCCGCCTGGAACTTCCAGAGCGTCGAGCCTGTCTCGGCATCGTAGGCCTTGAACAGGCCGTTCCCCTCACCCGTGAAGACGAGCCCACCCGCGGTCGCGAGTACCCCGCCGATCATCGGTTGCGGCGTCTTCACCTGCCATCTGATCTTTCCGGTGTTGTAGTCGACGGCGGTGACATTCCCCCATTGCTCCTCGGAGGGGATCACCTTGAAGGCACCGCCGAGCCAGAGCTTGCCCTGCGGATAGGGTGCGTTGGCCACATGATAGGTCATCGGCTGGTGCAAGTTGATCGCATAAGCGAGGCCGAGCACCGGATTGGTCGCCATCGGCGACCACTCGACCCCGCCATTGGCGCCCGGAAGCATGCGTGCGCCGTCCTTCGTCGGAAGCGTCCACATGTTCTCTTGCGGCACCATCGCTTCGGAGAAGCGGATGAGCGAGCAATCCTTGGCGTCATGCACATAAACGTGACCGGTCTTGCCGGCATGGATGACGCCCTTGGTCGGCTTGCCGTCCTTGCCGGTGACGGTCGTGATGACGGCCGGGCTCACGGCGTCGAGATCCCAGATATCGTGCGCGATATACTGGAAGTGACAGACATATTGCCCGGTATTGAGGTCGAGCGAAACCAGCGAGTCGGTATAGAGATTGTCTCCCGGTCGCACCGACCCATCGAGATCGGGCGACGGGTTCCCGACCATGAAGTAAATGCGGTTGGTCTCGAGATCGACCGCGGGGTTCTGCCAAACACCCCCGCCCAGGGTCTTGAACGGATCGCCGGATTTTGCGAGCTGCGCCTTCTCGGCCGCGATGTCGCGGTGCATGTCGCGTCCGGTCGCGTCCTTCTCGGCCCAGACGCCGACGGAATTCTCCGGGATGGTGTTGAAGTTCCAGAGAAGCTTTCCTGTCTTCGCGTCATAGGCGCGCAGGAAGCCGCGAATACCGTATTCGCCGCCATTCGTGCCGATCAGGATTTTGCCGTTCACGGCGGTGGGCGCCATCGTCTCGCTGTAGCCGAGTTCCGGGTCGGCGACGTCCGCCGTCCAAACGACATTGCCGGTCTTGGAATCGAGCGCGACAAGCTTGGAATCGAGCGTCGCGAGATACACCATGTCGCCATAAGCCGCGACGCCACGGTTGTTCGGCCCGCAGCAGAAGGTCGTGACCGGGCCGAGCTTGTGCTTGTAATGCCAGAGTTCCTCGCCGGTGCGCGCGTTCAAGGCGTAGACATGGCTGAAGGACGTCGTGACATACATCACACCGTTGATGATGAGCGGCGATGTCTCGAGAGACTCTTTGACCTCCGTCTGGAAAATCCAGGCGGGATGGAGGCGCGCGACATTGGCGGTGTTGATCTGCGTGTTCGGGTAGTAGCGCCTCTGCCAGTAATCGCCATTCGTGAGCAAGAAGTTGTTCCCGTCGCTCTCGGCGCGGTTGAGAAGGTCTTGCGTGACGGTGTTCATGTCACCGTATTTCACGGCGGATTTGACCTCTTGCGAGGACGCCGTACCCATGGTTACGACGGCGAGAGCGAGCGCGCCCGCGAATGAATAGCCCATGCGTTTTCGCGTTTTCATGTTTCCTCCACGGCGTGGTTTGCGATCGAGATTATTCCGTGCGCCGGCTCGCAAAAGCTGCATAGGCATTCAGGACCTGTCAAGGAAATAAGCTGGAACGGGGGCGCGTCAGACGATTTTGTTGTCGCTCGACAGCAGACTTCCGCGTCAGGCGAGGCGAACGCCGCATCGATGCGGGTTCGACCTCATTCCCGCCATGCCGGCTCGGAGGCGCGGCGAGCGCCGGGAAGCATGCGCCCCATGACGCTGTCACGCAGCACGTAATGATGGAACAGCGCGAGAAGCGCGTGGCCGACGACCAGAATAACGAGCGCGTTCGCGACCCAACCGTGCAGCGATCCCACGAGCTTGCGCAAATCGCGATCGCCGTGAGCGAGATCCGGTAGCGAGAACAGGTTGAAAATGCTGTCTCCGCGCACCAATGCGTTTGTCGCTCCCAAGACGACGGCGATGATCGCGATCGCATAAAGCGACCAGTGGCCGATCGCGGCGAGATGATCGAGCCTCCCGGCGCGATCAGGACGCAGCGCCCCCACGCCCCTGTTGCGCCACATGATGCGAATGGCAAGCACGATGGCGAGGGTCACGCCTAGGAAAACATGGACCGAGCGCGCATCGACCCGCCACGACCCTGCCGGGAAATCATCAATCGTCTGTCCGAGGATCCAGAGCGCGCTCACCAAAAATGCGGTGTACCAATGCAGGAGGATCGTCTTTCGATCGTAAACAAACTCGTGTCGCGGCGACTTTCGGGTGGGCGACCGTTGCCCATCCCGGCCCAGCTTCGGCGGGTTTCTGAACGTCGTGCGATCGGACATCTCGCCTCGCTCGTCGCGCTTCGCCGGATTCGGGATCTCGCAAAAGCTTTCCGAAACATGCAGTCGGAGAGAGTCACTCTCGCCGAGCGCTCCAAAAGAACGAGGGGAAGGGAGCACATGTTCCACACCGCTCATACCATGAATGAGCTCCCGAGACGTTGCCATTCCCGGCCGAGCGCTCCGAAGGAGCGTGAGGGGAAGGCAAACCATGTGCACCGGTCGTGTGTGTGAGGGCCCCCTTCCCGAGGCTCGCCCGCGCGAGCCTCGCCGGGGGAGCCTCGCCGGGGTGACGGTGCGCCTCGTCAAGAATGCGACACTGCCCGCCGCTCGGCCTGATTCTGGTGCGAGGGAGCTGCAACCGAGTGCGCCGTCGGCGTCGTCTCATGCGGGGATTTGTTCATCGGCTTGGCGATCACGACCGTGGCCAAGCCAACGAAAAGAACGACGATGGCGAAGCTGTCGACGAGTTTTTCCGAGAACGATATTTTTTCCATTTTCTCCAGCTCGCCCCGCGCAGGGGTCAAATTCAATTCGTTGCACTCGAGCCCGCGTCACCCGGCGATGAGGCTACCATCTGAGCCAAAGCAAGTACCGCGCCTGACCGGAATAAGACCCCTTGCCTCGCCCCATTATTCCCTCCGCAATGACGCTCAAGAAATAGTGAATGGGTTGCGCGAGCCGGCGACATCAGAAATGATCGAGGTCTTTTCTGGCGCGATCGTCGTTTCCTTCGCGCGATTGGCATGGTAAGCTGTTGATATAAATAACAACAACGGGGAAAGAAAAGGGAAAGAAAGGGGAGACATCATGACCAGCACTGACACTCGTTCTTTTGTCTTGTCCGATGCCGAGCAGCGCGTGCAATTGAGAAGAGCGGTCATCGCGAGCACGATCGGCACCGCAATCGAATGGTACGATTTCTTCCTCTACAGCGTGGTCACGGGACTGGTGTTCGCCAAGCTCTTCTTCCCCAAATCGGATCCGCTTGTGGGCACGCTCGAAGCTTTCGCCATTTATGCGGTCGGCTTCGTCGCACGACCGGTGGGAGCCGCGATCTTCGGACATTACGGAGACCGGATCGGGCGCAAGTCGACGCTCATCGCAACCCTCATGGTCATGGGCATTGCGACATTCGCGGTGGCGCTCGTGCCCACTTATGAATCGATCGGGGTTTGGGGTGCGATCATCCTGACGATATTGCGCTTCATTCAAGGGGTGGGAGTGGGCGGGGAATGGGGCGGATCGGTGCTCATGTCGATGGAGTGGGCCCGCTCGCATCACAGCCGAGGCTTCATCGCCTCCTGGCCGCAATTCGGCGTTCCCTGCGGGCTGTTCCTCGCCAATCTCGTGGTGCTCGCCGTGAGCCAGATCTCGGGACCGGATTTCCTCATCTGGGGCTGGCGCATCCCCTTCCTGCTGAGTCTGATCCTCGTCGCCGTCGGGCTCTATATTCGCCTTGGCATTCTCGAGACACCGGTGTTCGCACGCCTCGTGGCCGAGAAACGCATCGAGCGCACCCCGATCCTCCAGGTGATCCGGGAGCAACCAAAGACCATCATCTTGAGCGCCTTCGCGCGCATGGCCGAGCAAGCCCCCTTCTACATCTTCACCGCCTACGTCTTCGCCTACGGGGTGGGAACGCTCAAACTCTCGCGCGACTTCCTCCTGATCGCCGTTCTCGTCGCTTCCGTATTGTCCTTCTTCACGATCCCCTTCTGCGGTCACCTTTCCGATCGTCTCGGACGCAAGAAGGTCTACATGACCGGCGCTGTCATCACCGGCATTTTCGGCTTCGTCTATTTCGGCATGCTCGACAGCGGCAGCGCGACGCTGATCTTTCTCGCGATCGTGCTTTCTCTCATCCCGCACGACATCATGTATGGACCGCAAGCGGCGCTCATCGCCGAGTCCTTCACAGGCCGTTTGCGCTACAGCGGGGCCTCCCTGGGCTACCAGCTCGCTTCGGTGATCGCCGGGGGACCCGCTCCGTTGATCGCGGCGGCGCTCTACGAGCATTACAAATCGCCCTATGCGATTGCGGGCTACATCGCAGTGTGCGCGATCTTGACCCTGATCGCGACGGCTCTCATGTCCGATTATACCGGTAAGGCCATTGACGAGGACATAGCCGACCAAGCCGCGCGTGCGTGATCGCGTTCCGACGCCCTTCAAAGCGTCACGAGGGCGGGCATTCAGAGTGATCCCTCGAACCTCGGTTGCACTGATTGAGCAGCCGAGGACGTCGCGCGTACGTTTCGTTCAAACTCACTTTTCGTGTTCTCGACGGCCGGCATCGAAATCCCAGGTTTGATGGGCCGAACGAATCCAATTATGGTTTTCGTGCCCCATGCGTCGTTCGATCGCCACGGTTTCTTTGAGCGGAACGCTTCCCGAAAAGCTCGAGGCGGCCGCGGCGGCGCGCTTCGACGCGGTCGAAATTTTTGAGAACGACTTGTTGTTCTTCGATGGTTCGGCCAAGGAGGCGCGGCTGCTCGCGGCCGATCGCGGCCTCGAGATCAGCCTTTTTCAGCCTTTTCGCGACTTTGAGGGCGTGCCTGGCGACCTTTTCGCACGCAATCTCGACCGCATCGAACGCAAATTCGATTTGATGCAGGAGCTCGGTGCGCCGCTTCTCCTCATTTGTTCGAATGTCGCGCAAAGCACCATCGATGATGACGAGCGCATGGGAGCACAACTTCGCGAGGCGGCCGAGCGGGCCTCGAAACGCGGACTGCGCGTCGGCTACGAGGCGCTCGCCTGGGGCGCGCGCGTCAACACTTTCGGTCATGCCTGGCGTCTCGTCGAGAAAGCCGCGCATCCGCACCTCGGCCTCATCGTCGACAGCTTTCACACGCTTGCCATCCAGGACGACCCCGCCCCGATCGCGAAGCTCAAGGGGGATCGTATTTTCTTCGTGCAGCTTGCGGACGCCCCGCATGTGTCGATGGATCCGCTCTCCTGGAGCCGGCATTTCCGCTGTTTCCCGGGGCAAGGAGACCTCGATGTACCCGCCTTTCTCGCGGCAGTGCTCCAGTCCGGTTATTCCGGGCCGATTTCGCTCGAGATCTTCAACGACGATTTTCGCGCCGCGCCCACGCGCCAGACTGCGAGCGATGGCATGCGCTCCCTGCTCTTCGTCGAGGAAAGGACGCGCGCGAGGCTCGGCGGTACGGCCGAAACGAGCCTCGACACGCGCGGGCGCGCGAAGCGCAAAGCGCATGTGGAGCTCTTCGATCCGCCGCCTCCCCCGCTCTTTCGCGGCACCTCCTTCGTCGAGTTCACCGCTGATGCCGATTCCAAGACTGCTCTCGGCGAGCTTCTCGTCGCGCTCGGGTTTGCCCGCGCCGGGCATCATCGGAGCAAGGATGTGGTGCTTTATCAACAGGGCGACATCAATCTCGTCGTGAATGCGGAGAGGGATTCTTTCGCGCATTCCTATTTTCTCATGCACGGTCCTTCAATTTGCGCGATCGGGCTCAGCACGGAAGATGAAATCCAGGCGGTGAGCCGCGCCGAAGCCTTCGGCGCCAAACGCTATGAAGGGCGTGTCGGCCCGAACGAGCTCCACATCCCCGCCATCCGCGGCCCGGACGCAGGCCTTCTCTATTTCGTCGCCGATGAGGGCAAGCCCGCTCACGCGCTCGATCAAGACTTCCTTCTGCAAGAAGGTGGCGCGTCAGGCTCTCTCGATGCGGGGCTTATTCGCGTCGACCACATCGCGCAAGCCTTGCCCGAAGGCCAGCTCGATTCCTGGATACTCTTTTTTCGCGCGGTGCTTGGCCTCGATCCCGAAGCGCCCGTCGATCTCCCAGACCCTTACGGGCTGGTGCACAGCCGGGCTGTCGCGAGCCCAAACCGTGCATTGCGCTTCCCGCTCAACGTGTCGCAAAGCCGCAACACGGCAACGGCGCGCTCCGTTTCGACGCTTGCGGGCGCAGGCGTCCATCACGTCGCGTTCGAGAGCGCCGACATCTTCGCGACACTCGAAAAGACACGAGGAAAGGGCCTTCGGCTCCTCGCCATACCGGCCAACTACTACGACGACCTCGCGGCACGGTTTCCACTGTCCGACGACTTCGTCGACAGGCTTCGCCTGAACGATCTCCTCTACGACAAGGTCGGCGAGGGAGAATTGCTGCAGGCCTATACGGAGCCGTTCCAGGACCGCTTCTATTTCGAGATCCTGCAACGCAAAGGAGGCTATGATCTTTACGGCGCGCCGAACGCTCCGGTGCGCATGGCCGCGCTCGCGCAATTACGCCGTCGCAAGCCGTATTCTTAGAATGGGCGTGCCCATGAAATTCGGTTTCCTTTTTCGGAACTAGGCAGCAGGTGCAATTTATTCGGGAAGACCATGCAGCCTGCTCGTTTGGCTCCGTTGAGACACTCTGAAAGGCGCGATTTGTCATGCAAATGCACCCTTTGAGTCTTCTTACCTATGCCATTGTGCTCGGTGCGGTGATTGCCATCGTGCTCGGCGCTGTGGTCTACTATCGCTTCCGTAGTCGAGGCGGCAAGCGAGACTGATTTTGCGGCTTGCGGAAAGACCGCACGGACACAAGTGAAAGAAACCGCGCATATCGGTCGTCAAAACACTCGCGCCGCCACCTTATCGAGGGTGCGGAACTGACGGAGCTTCGTGAGGCTGAGCTCAGGCGACAAGCGAAGGGAGGAACACATGCGCCGTACAGCATTTGTGGTCGCCATTTCGGGTCTAATGCTTGCAGCTGGATCGGAGAGTTCTCAAGCTGCACCTTTCGCGCCGCCCCCAATGGGTATCACGACCCATTTCGACGATATGACCGCCGTTGCTTGGCATCGCCATTGCTGGCGTGATCGTTGGGGTCGCACGCGTTGCAGCCAGCGTCATTGCTGGCGCGACCGCTGGGGCCGCAGGCGCTGCCGATAAGCCCGGCTGCGAATAGGGCCGGGCGCGGAGCCTACTCGCAGCAGTGAGGAATAAGCGGCCTCACTGCGAGTGAGCTTCGCATGGCCGCGTACGCCGGACGGCCTCTCTACCGCAAGGCGTTCTTTCTTGATAAATCGAGCCTCGGGCATCCGGGCAGGATTCGGGGGCAAGGCTTCGCACGTGACGCGTTCAAAGTTGGCGCTCAT
>Ga0213876_10001728_pt1 | contig 13275 bp, 8 predicted proteins | sample BarmaccomBMRX_R9_FD_160113 | JGI IMG/M metagenome (GOLD analysis project Ga0213876, IMG submission 160113) | Root-associated microbial communities from Barbacenia macrantha in rupestrian grasslands, the National Park of Serra do Cipo, Brazil - RX_R9 | ecosystem: Host-associated > Plants > Roots...
GGCCCGGCGCGGTACTCGGGTTCCTGGGGCTACTCGGGCTCCAACCACAACGCTGACGTCGGCGGCAACACCAGCAACGCCGAAGCCGGGCGTCCGTGCCAAGGATCCTCGGTGGCGTCGACGCCACCGAGATTGCCGATCCCCGAGCCGTTATAGACGGTCGCGTCGGTGTTTAGCACTTCGCGCCAGCGGCCCGCCTGGGGCAGGCCGAGCCGGTAGCCGTCGTGTTCTGCTCCCGCGAAGTTGAAGATGCAGGCCATGACCGAGCCGTCGTCGGCGTACCGGAGAAAACTCAAGACGTTGTTGCCGGAGTCGTTGGCGTCGATCCACGAATAACCTTCAGGGCGGGTGTCCTGACTCCACAGCGCGCGGTGCCCGCGGTAGATGTCGTTGATGTCACGTACTAGCCGCAGAACGCCGTTGGAGAAACCATTCTCGTCCAGTTGGTACCAGTCCAGGCCATGCTGTTCGGACCATTCGGCGCGCTGACCGAATTCCTGGCCCATGAACAGCAGTTGCTTGCCCGGGTGCGCCCACTGATAGGCGAGCAGGCTGCGCAGTCCGGCCGCCTTGGCGTGGTTGTTGCCCGGCATCCGGCTCCACAGAGTGCCCTTGCCGTGCACCACCTCGTCGTGGCTGAGTGGCAGCACGTAGTTCTCGCTGAACGCGTACAGCATGGAGAACGTCATCTCGTGGTGGTGGAAGCTGCGGTACACGGGATCGCGGCTGACGTAATCGAGCGTGTCGTGCATCCAGCCCATGTTCCACTTCATCGAAAAGCCAAGGCCGCCAAGGCTGGTCGGACGGGTTACACCGGGCCACGAGGTCGACTCCTCGGCGATGGTGACGATGCCCGACGCGGCCTTGTGTGCCGTGGCGTTCATCTCCTGCAGGAACTGCACCGCCTCGAGATTCTCCCGGCCGCCGTGGATGTTGGGCGTCCAGCCGCCCTCGGGGCGCGAGTAATCCAGGTAGAGCATCGACGCCACCGCGTCCACCCGCAGGCCGTCGATGTGGAATTCCTCGATCCAATACAGCGCATTGGCCACCAGAAAGTTGCGCACCTCCGGCCGACCGAAGTCGAATACATAAGTGCCCCAGTCCAATTGCTCTCCGCGGTTGGGGTCGGAGTGCTCGTAGAGCGGGGTGCCGTCGAACCGTCCCAGCGCCCAGGCGTCCTTGGGGAAGTGGGCCGGGACCCAGTCCACGATGACGCCGATGCCGGCCTGGTGCAGCGCGTCGACGAGGCCGCGGAACTCGTCGGGCGTGCCGAATCGTGACGTCGGCGCGTAGTAGGACGTGACCTGATACCCCCACGACCCGGCGAACGGGTGCTCGGCGACGGGCAGCAGCTCGACGTGGGTAAATCCATGTGCCACAACGTAATCCGTCAGTTCCCGGGTAAGCTGGCGATAGCTGAGCCCGGGCCGCCACGAGCCGAGGTGCACTTCGTAGGTGCTCATCGGCTCGAACACCGGGTTGCGCTGCGCGCGCCGGGTCAGCCAGTCGCCGTCGGACCAGGTGTAGTTGCTGGTCGTCACCCGCGATGCCGTCTTCGGGGGCACCTCGGTGCCGAACGCGAACGGGTCGGCGCGATCGGTGACGACACCGTCGGAGCCATGCACCCGAAACTTGTACAGGCCGTCCGCCGGGAAGCCAGGCCAGAACAACTCCCATACCCCGGAGGAGCCCAGCACGCGCATCGGGGCCTCGCTGCCGTTCCAGCCGTTGAAGTCGCCGACCAGGCTGATGCCTTTGGCGTTGGGCGCCCACACGGCAAAGGACACGCCATCCACGACGCCGTCGGGGGTGGTGAATGAGCGGGGATGCGCGCCAAGGACCTCCCACAGCCGTTCGTGGCGGCCCTCGGCGAACAGATGCAGGTCCACTTCGCCCAGGGTGGGCAGGAAGCGGTAGGCATCGGCCACGATGTTGACGTCGTCGTCACCGTAACGCACTTCGAGTCGGTAGTCGACCAGGTCGACAAACGGCAGCGCCACCGCGAACAGGCCGGAATCGATGTGCTGCAACGGGTATCGGTCGTCGCCGACCAAGGCGACCACCTCGCGCGCGTGCGGGCGGAACGCACGGATGACGGTGTAGTCGGTGTATTCGTGTGCACCCAGGATGCTGTGCGGGTTGTAGTGCGCGCCGTGCACCAGGCGCGTCAGGTCGGCGGGTTCGGGCGCCAGGTGCGTGTCGACGAGCTGGTCGGTTCGGCGCTCAGTTTTTCTCATGGCCCATCACCTCCTGCGCAGCAACGTGATTCGGGATTCTTGCGGGATGAGCGGCATGTTGATGATGTGGGCGACTGCCCGGCCAGGGTCGATGCGAATGTAATTGGCTTGGCCCCACTGGTATTCCTCGCCGGATATCTCGTCGCGCACCCAAAAGCGGTCATAAGGTTCCATACCCAATGCGGCCATGTCTAACCACAGCGTCGCCTCTTCGGGCCCGAACGCGTTAAGTGTCACGATCACCAATACGCAATCGCCGGTGGTCGGGTCGAATTTGCTGTATGCCAGCAGGGCGTCGTTGTCGACGGTATGGAAATGGAGGGTACGCAGTTGTTGCAGGGCGGGATGCAGACGCCGAATTGCGTTGAGCCGGGCAATGAACGGCTCCAGCGATCTGCCCTCGACCAGCTCGCCCGCGAAATCTCGGGGTCGTAATTCGTACTTCTCGGAGTTCAGATATTCTTCGCTGCCCTCTCGGACCGCGCGGTGTTCGAACAGCTCGTACCCGGAGTAGACCCCCCAGGCCGGACTCATGGTCGCCGCCAGCACGGCGCGGACGGCAAACATCCCCGGCCCGTTGTGCTGCAGGATGGCGTGCAGGATGTCGGGGGTGTTGACGAACAGATTGGGACGGCGGAAGTCGGCGAATTCGCTGATCTCGTTGCCGAATTCGGTGAGCTCCCATTTGGCCGTGCGCCAGGTGAAGTAGCTGTAAGACTGGGTGAATCCGAGCTTGGCCAACCCGTACTGGCGCGCCGGCGGGGTGAAGGCCTCGGACAGAAACAACACGTCGGGGTCGATGGTCTTGGCTTGATAGATCAGCCAGGCCCAGAAATTTGGTGGCTTGGTGTGTGGATTGTCGACACGGAAGAACTTGACGCCGTGGTCCATCCAGTGCCGCACCACGCGCAGCACCTCGTCGTAAAGACCCACCGGATCGTTGTCGAAGTTCAGCGGGTAGATGTCCTGGTATTTCTTGGGGGGATTCTCGGCGTAGGCGATGGTGCCGTCGGGCAATTCGGTGAACCATTGCCGGTGGTCACGGGCCCACGGGTGATCCGGCGCGCACTGCAGCGCCAGGTCCAACGCCACCTCCATGCCCAGTTCGCGGGCCGCGGCGACAAAGTCGTCGAAATCGTCGATGGTGCCCAGGTCCGGATGGACGGCGTCATGGCCGCCCTCGTCGCTACCGATCGCCCAGGGAGACCCGACGTCACCGGGAGCCGCGGTGGGATTGTTGTTGCGGCCCTTGCGGTGCACCTTGCCGATGGGATGGATCGGCGGCAGATACACCACGTCGAATCCCATCTCGGCGATGCGCGGCAGCGCCGCCGCTGCGGTCGCGAAGGTCCCGTGCACCGGGTTGCCGTCGGCATCCCACCCGCCCGTCGAGCGCGGAAACATCTCGTACCACGAGCCGAAGCTCGCCAACGGACGATCCACCCAGACGCCGAACTGCTCACCCCGGGTCACCAGATCCCGCAGCGGATAGTTGGTCAGCACGTCGTCGATCTCGGGTGACAGCGCCAGCGCGGTGCGGGTCACCGGGTCGCCCGGCATCCGCAACGCCGCAGCGGCCTGCACCAGCGGATAGCGCTGCGCGCGGGGCACACCCGTTGCGGCCCGCTCGAATAGCGCCGCGCCGATTAACAGGTCGTTAGAGAGTTCTGTCTCACCCTGCCCGGCGTCCAGCTTGGCGACCAGTCCATGGCGCCAGGTGTGCACCGGATCACCCCAGCCGTCGACCCGGAAGGTCCACAGCCCGACCCTGTCGGGGGAGAACTGGCCGTGAAAGACGTAGGGCTCGACGCCCATCGTCATCGGAAGCAGTTGCGGTTTGATGCGCTCGGCGGCCTTTCTTTCGGCCCTGATTTCGGGGGCCTGCACCGCCTTGATCCCCCGGGGGTCGGCGACCGGCGGATACCCCCGCCCCAGATAGCGAACCACGAGGGTGGCCGCCACTGCTTCGTGGCCTTCCCGCCAGACCGCCGCGCTGATCGGGACTACCTCGCCGACCACCGCTTTGGCGGGGTAGGCGCCGCACGAAACGAGCGGCTGAACGTTATCGATCTCGACGCGACCGGGCACCCAAATCACTCCGTTCCGACTACCGGCCACGTTTCGGGGCCGCCGCGCGATCCGAATCGTCCGGTGTCTTTCGTGTGTCCTGCTTGTCCGCCGGGGCGATCCGCTGGGCAAGGCGCATGGCCTGCCTCGGCGGCCCAGCTCTTGGGAATGCTCATTGCGCCAATACCCACCCTAGTGGCCGGTCACACCTCACGGCGGATGAGCGGTCCCGCACTCGCCCTGCGCACACCGGAATCCTCAGTAAGGTAGGGATGCGTGAAAGCGCTTCGTCGGTTTACCGTCCGTGCTCACCTACCCGATCGTCTCGCCGCGCTGGAACGGCTGTCTTTCAACCTGCGATGGTCGTGGGACAAGCCGACGCAGGACCTGTTTGAAACCATCGACCCGCCGACGTGGCTGCGGTGTGGGCGTGACCCGGTCGCGTTGCTGGGCGCGGTGAATCCCGCGCGGCTGGACCAGTTGGCGCTCGACGAGGGTTTCCTGGGCCGGCTCGACGAGCTGGCCGCCGACCTAGACGATTACCTGAGCCGTTCCCTGTGGTATCAGCAGCAGGAGGACGCGGGGGTGACTATGCCGACGGGCATCGCGTACTTCTCGATGGAGTTCGGTGTCGCCGAGGTGCTGCCGAATTACTCGGGCGGGCTCGGCATCCTCGCCGGCGACCATCTAAAGTCCGCGTCCGACCTCGGGGTCCCACTGATCGCAGTCGGCCTGTATTACCGCTCGGGCTACTTCCGACAGTCGCTGACCGCGGATGGCTGGCAGAACGAGACATACCCGTCGCTGGACCCGCAGGGACTCCCGTTGCGGTTGCTGACCGATGCCGGCGGCGCCCCGGCGTTGGTGGAGCTGACCCTGCCCGACGATGCCCGGCTGCGGGCCCGGATCTGGGTCGCGCAGGTGGGTCGCGTTCCGCTGCTGCTGTTGGATTCCGACGTCCCGGAAAACGAGCACGACCTGCGCAGCGTCACCGACCGCCTGTACGGCGGCGACCAGGAACATCGCATCCGGCAGGAAATCTTGGCCGGCATTGGCGGGGTGCGGGCGATTCGTGCGTTCACCGCGATAGAGGGCCTGGCCGCGCCGGAAGTGTTCCACATGAACGAGGGGCACGCCGGCTTCCTCGGAGCCGAACGCATCCGCGAGCTGATCACCGATTCCGGACTGGACTTCGACACCGCGCTGACGGTGGTGCGCTCCAGCACTGTGTTCACCACCCACACCCCGGTGCCGGCCGGTATCGACCGCTTCCCGGTGGAGATGGTCCGGCTCTACTTTGCCGATCGAAACGAGGGAGCCGATCGAAACGAGGGAGCCAAGCCGCCCCCGGGCGTCAGCGAGTCCGCGCTGCTACCGGGCGTACCGACGGACCGGATCATCGCTCTCGGCGCCGAGGACGACCCGTCCAAGTTCAACATGGCGCACATGGGCCTGCGGCTGGCCCAACGGGCCAATGGGGTTTCGTTGCTGCACGGGCGGGTGAGCCGGGCCATGTTCAACGAGCTGTGGCCTGGATTCGACCGGGCCGAAGTGCCGATCGGATCGATCACCAACGGCGTCCATGCGCGGACCTGGGCGGCGCCCCAGTGGCTGCAGCTCGGGCGCGAGCTGCTCGGATCGGGCTCCTTCAGCGACCCCGGCGTCTGGCTGCGGCTGCAGGAGGTCGATGCGGGTCATCTGTGGTGGATCCGTTCGCAGCTGCGTTCGTTGCTCGTCGACGACGTGCGGGCGCGGTTGCGTCGATCATGGCTGGAGCGTGGTGCAGCCGATGCCGAATTAGGTTGGATATCAACCGCGTTCGATCCGAACGTGCTCACCGTCGGGTTCGCCCGCCGGGTCCCCACATACAAGCGGCTGACGCTGATGCTGCGCGATCCGGAGCGGTTGGAACGGCTGCTGCTCGACAAAGAACGGCCGATCCAGCTGATCGTCGCCGGCAAGTCGCACCCGGCCGACGACGGGGGCAAGGCGCTGATCCAGCAGGTGGTGCGGTTCGCCGACCGCGCCAAGGTGCGCCACCGGATCGCCTTCTTGCCCAACTACGACATGTCGATGGCCCGGCTGCTGTACTGGGGCTGCGACGTCTGGCTGAACAACCCGCTGCGGCCCTTGGAGGCGTGCGGCACCTCGGGGATGAAGAGCGCGCTCAACGGCGGATTGAACCTGTCCATCCGCGACGGGTGGTGGGACGAGTGGTACGACGGCGAAAACGGTTGGGCCATACCGTCGGCCGACGGGGTGGCCGACGACGGCCGTCGCGACGACTTGGAGGCAAGCGCGCTCTACGATCTGCTCGAGCATGCGGTGGCGCCCAAGTTTTACGAGCGGGACGATCGGGGGGTACCGCCGAGGTGGATCGAAATGGTGCGGCACACGTTGCAGACGCTCGGGCCGAAAGTGCTTGCGTCCCGGATGGTTCGGGATTACGTCGAGCACTACTACACACCGGCGGCGCAGTCGTTGCGCAAGACGGTTGCCGAAGCCGAGGGCGCCGCGTTCGGCGCCGCACGCGAGCTGGCCGCCTACCGGCGCCGCGCCGAAAAGGCGTGGCCAAAGATCAACATCACCGACGTCGACAGCACCGGGCTGCCGGACACCCCGCTGCTCGGGTCGAAGCTGACCCTGACCGCCACCGTCCAGCTGGCCGGGCTGGGACCCGACGAGGTAACGGTGGAGGCGGTGCTGGGCAGAGTCGACATCGGCGACACGCTGCTGGACCCGGTCTCGGTCGAGATGGCTCACACCGGGACGGTCGACGGCAACGAGATCTTCTCAACGACGACTCCGCTGCCGTTGGCGGGTGCGCTCGGTTATACCGTTCGGGTGCTGCCACGCCATCCGATGCTGGCCGCAAGCAACGAGCTGGGTCTGGTCACTTTGGCCTGACGGGTTACGCCGACAGGCCTTGCGGTGCGGCCCGCAGCCGTTCCAGCGCCCCGCGGACCTGCGCCGCATTGGTGGTCTGCCAGAACGGCGGCAGCGACGCGCGCAGGTAGTCGCCGTAGCGCGCGGTCACCATCCGGGAGTCGAGCACCGCGACCACGCCCCGGTCGGTGACGCGACGCAAGAGTCGGCCGGAACCCTGGGCCAATAACAGCGCCGCGTGGCTGGCGGCAACGGCCATGAAGCCATTGCCGCCGCGGGCGGCTACCGCGCGCTGGCGGGCACTCAGCAGCGGGTCGTCGGGCCGCGGAAACGGGATGCGGTCGATCAGCACCAAAGACAGCGACGGCCCCGGCACGTCGACACCCTGCCACAGCGACAGCGTGCCGAACAGCGAGGTCTCCGGGTCCTTGCTGAACTGCTCGACCAGCGCGGAGGTGCCGTCGTCGCCCTGACACAACACCGGCGTGGTCAGGCGTTCGCGCATGGCGTCGGCGGCCGCGCGGGCGGCGCGCATCGACGAGAACAGTCCCAACGTGCGCCCGCCGGCCGCGGTGATGAGTTCGGCGATTTCGGTCAGCTGCTCGGCCGAACCGGTGCCGTCGCGTCCCGGCGGCGGGAGATGCGCTGCGATGTACAGGATTGCGGATTTGGCGTGCTGAAACGGCGATCCCACATCGAGCCCGCGCCAGGGTTGGTCGTCGGTCAGGCCCCACGCCGTGGCCATCGCGTCGAAGGCGCCGCCGACGGTCAGCGTTGCCGATGTCAACACCGCAGTCGAACCCGCGAACACCTGGCTGCGCAAGAGAGCGGCCACCGACAGCGGCGCCACCCGCAGCACGGCACGCGGTGCACCGCGATTGTCTTCCTGCTCGAGCCAGACCACGTCGGTCCGATCGGGGATAGCGGGGGCGAACGACGTCAGTATCCGCGCTGCCGTGTCCGATATCTCGTTCAATGCCGCAGTCGCCTCGGCGCGCGCCGCGGCCGCCTTAGCGTCGCTCGTGGTGTCGATGGCCGAGCGTGCAGCGCTGGCCGCGTCCCGTAGCGCGGTCAGGTAGGTCGCCAGCTCGTCGCCGAGGTGATCGATGCGGCCCGGCTGGGCGTCGTGGATCGCCGAGGCCAACGTTGCCGTCGCCGCCTCGAACCGCTGGACCAGCTCCCGGTTGACCAACCGGGCGATCCGCCGCGCGGCGACCCCGAGGGTCGCCGATGTCAGCTCCGCGGTGGCCACCGACGTGACCCGGTCCACCAATTCGTGGGCTTCGTCGACGACCAGCAGCGCATGTTCGGGCAGTACCGCCGACTCGGCGACGGCATCGATGGCCAACAGGGCGTGGTTGGTGACGACGATGTCGGCGGCGGCGGCCCGGCCGCGCGCCCGCTCGGAAAAACATTCGGAACCAAACGGACAGCGCGCCACGCCGATGCATTCCCGCGCGGACACGCTGACCTGGGACCAGGACCGGTCCGGCACGCCGGGTTTGAGGTCGTCGCGGTCACCGGAATCCGTCGTGGAGGCCCACTCGGTGAGCCGCTGCACGTCGCGGCCTAAACCGCTGACCGCCATCGGGTTGAACAGTTCCTCTTGCGGTACCGGGTTCACCTCGGGGTCATCGGGGTCGCTAGCGGCGCCGTTGTGGATCTTGTTCAGGCACAAGTAGTTTCGCCGCCCCTTGAGTAATGCGAATGTCGGGGTGCGGGGCAGCGCGCCGGCGAGCGAATCTGCCAGCCGCGGTAGGTCACGGTCGACCAGTTGGCGCTGCAGGGCGATGGTCGCCGTCGACACCACAACCGGAGCGTTGTCGCTGAGCGCGCGGAGGATCGCGGGGATCAGGTACGCCAGCGACTTCCCGGTGCCGGTGCCGGCCTGCACCACCAGGTGCTCGCCGGTGTCGAAGGCCTGCGCCACGGCAGCGGCCATTTCCTGCTGGCCGCTGCGTTCGCTGCCGCCGAGCGCGGCGACCGCGAGCGCCAACAGCTCTTGCAGGGACAGAGACGCGGAGCCGACCACGCCCTTGACCGTAGGCGATTCAGTCCGTGATCGTGTGCGTCGGGATTGCCGGCTCGCCGTGGGCGAGTTTCAGTCCCTCCCACGGCAGGCTGCGCAGCCCAGCCGCCACCAGCTCGCGGGCCGCGGCGAGGTCGCAGTCGACGACTGGTTGTCCGGCGCGCACCAGCGGGGTGGTCAGCACCCGGTGCGGCCCGGCGGTGGCGGGCGGGCGGCCCGCGGGATGCACGATCTCCTCGGTGACGGTGCCGGTAGGGCGCGACAGCCGCAGGGCCTCTTTGTGACCGCCGCGGGATTCCTTGTGGCTGCTGCGTTTCTGCACCGGCATGCCGTCCACTTCGACGAGTTTGTAGACCATGTTGGCGGTCGGCGCGCCCGAGCCCGTGACCAGCGAGGTGCCGACGCCGTAGCCGTCGACCGGGTCGGCGCGCAGCGCGGCGATGCCGAACTCGTCGAGGTCGCCGGAGACCACGATGCGAGTCCGCGTGGCCCCCAGCCCGTCGAGTTGTTCGCGCACTTGCCGCGCCAGCACCCCCAGCTCTCCGGAGTCGATGCGGACCCCGCCGAGCGTCGGACCCGCGGCGGCTACCGCATTGGCGACGCCGGCGGCCACGTCATAGGTGTCCACCAGCAACGTGGTGTTCGTGCCCAGCGCCTCGACCTGGGCGCGAAAGGCAGCCACCTCGTCGGGCCCGTCCGCCTGGGTGTGCAGCATGGTGAACGCATGCGCGGCGGTGCCCTCGGTGGGCACTCCGTACCGCCGCTGAGCCTCCAAATTGGACGACGCGGCGAACCCCGCGATATAGGCTGCCCGGGCGGCTGCGACCGCGGCGCGTTCGTGGGTTCGTCGCGAGCCCATCTCGATCAGCGGGCGCCCCCCGGCGGCGCTGACCATGCGTGCCGCCGCGGACGCGATCGCGGTGTCGTGGTTGAAGATCGACAACACCAGCGTCTCGAGCGCCACGCATTCTGCGAAGGTGCCGCGCACCGACAACACCGGAGACCCCGGAAAGTACAGCTCACCCTCGCGGTAGCCGTCGATATCCCCGCCGAACCGGAAGTCGCGCAGGTAGCCCAGGGCCTCGGCGTCGAGGAATTGGGACAGCAGCCGGCATGCGTCGTCGTCGAACCTGAACTGCGGCAACGCTTCCAGAAGCCGGCCGGTGCCCGCGACCACGCCGTAGCGGCGGCCGTCCGGGAGTCCGCGCGCGAACACCTCGAAGGTGGTGCGCCGATTGGCGCTGCCGTCGCGCAGGGCCGCGGCCAGCATCGTCAACTCGTATCTGTCGGTCAGCAGCCCAGCCAACTGCCCGTCGTTCACGCCGCAACGGTATCGGCCGGCAGCGGTGGCTCGGTATCGTGTAGGCCATGGCTGTTGCGTCAGCGCCCACCAAGCCGGGCACTACCGGGCAACGGGAGTCCGCTCCGGTAGACGTCACGGCCAGCCCCTGGGTCACCATCGTGTGGGACGATCCGGTCAACCTGATGACGTACGTGACGTACATATTCCAGAAGCTCTTCGGCTACAGCGAGCCGCAGGCCACCAAGCTGATGCTGCAGGTGCACAACGAAGGCAAGGCCGTCGTGTCGGCGGGCAGCCGGGAGTCCATGGAAGTCGACGTGTCCAAGCTGCATGCCGCCGGTTTGTGGGCGACGTTGCAGCAGGACCGGTGAGATTCGCAGGTATCCGGACCTGCCGTGCGCAAGTGGAAGCGCGTCGAAACCGCCAGCGGCCCCCGGTTTCGTTCGTCCTTGGCCGCACATGAGGCGGCGTTGCTGAAGAACTTGAGCAGCGCCATGATCGGCTTGCTGGACAATCGCGAATCCACCTCGCCCTCAGACGAACTCGAGGAGATCACCGGCATCAAGACGGGCAACTCGCAGCGCCCCACCGATCCGACGCTGTCCCGGCTGCTGCCGGATTTCTACCAGCCCGAGGACGACGATCCGGCGTCCGTCGAGAACTCCGACGCCCTCAACGCCGCGCTGCGCAGTCTGCACGAACCGGAGATCATCGATGCCAAACGTATTGCCGCACAGCAGTTATTAGACACGGTTCCGGACAGGGGCGGCCGGTTCGAGTTGACGGAGGAGGCGGCCAACGCCTGGATCGCCGCCGTCAACGACATCCGGTTGACGTTGGGCGTCATGCTCGATGTCGGCCCGCAGGGCCCGGAACGACTGCCGGCCAACCACCCGCACGCTGCGCACTTCGACGTCTACCAGTGGTTGACCGTCCTGCAGGAATACCTGGTCCTGGTGCTGATGGGGTCCCGATGATCTCGACGGCGGCGGCATGAACTCCATCGCCGACGTCGGGGGGATCCGGGTCGGCCATCACCACAGACTGGATCCCGACGCGTCCCTGGGCGCCGGGTGGGCCTGCGGGGTGACGGTGGTGCTGACTCCACCGGGAACCGTCGGCGCGGTCGATTGTCGCGGCGGAGCCCCCGGCACCCGGGAAACCGATCTGCTCGACCCGGCAAACAGCGTGCGTTTCGTGGACGCGGTGCTGCTGGCCGGCGGCAGCGCATACGGGCTGGCCGCGGCCGACGGCATCATGCGCTGGCTGGAGGAACGCGAGCGCGGCGTGGCGATGAGTGGCGGCGTGGTGCCCATCGTGCCGGCCGCGGTCATATTCGACCTGCCGGTCGGTGGCTGGCAGTGCCGGCCGACGGCCGAATTCGGCTATGCAGCCTGTGCCGCCGCGCGCGCGACCGAGGTGGCGGTCGGGACGGTCGGTGCCGGGGTGGGTGCGCGCGTCGGCGTGCTCAAAGGCGGCGTCGGCACGGCGTCCATCACCCTTGCGTCGGGTGTGACGGTCGGGGCGCTGGTTGTGGTGAACGCCGCGGGCAACGCCGTCGACCCGGCCACGGGCCTGCCGTGGATGGCGGAGATGATCGAGGAGTTTGCGCTGACGCGACCGCCGGCCGAGCAGGTCGCCGCGTTCGGTGAGTTGCCGTCCCCGCTGAGTTCGCTGAACACCACGATTGCCGTGGTTGCGACCGACGCGGCACTGAGCCCGGCCGGATGCCGCCGGGTCGCGATCGCCGCCCACGACGGGCTGGCCCGAACCATCCGCCCGGCGCACACCCCGATGGATGGCGACACGGTGTTCGCGCTGGCCACCGGGGCCGTCGAGGTAGCACCGGAGGCGGCCAGCGAGACTCCCGTCCCCGCCGCGCTGTCCCCGGAAACCCCGCTGATCACCGCGGTGGGTGCCGCCGGGGCGGACTGCCTGGCCCGAGCCGTGCTGGCCGGTGTGCTGACCGCGGAGTCGGTGGCCGGCATACCGACCTACCGCGACGTGTTGCCGGGAGCATTCGGGGGTGGGTGAGCGCAGCGATGAAGAGGAGCGGCGCCTGCACGTGCGCCGGTAGCCTTGATGCGAAGCGATGAGGAGGAGCGGCGCCATTAACAGGTCAGGCCATCCGCGCACGCCGGCTACGCAGCCGGACAAGCGGCCGCGCTGGGTGGTGGGCGGAGCGACGATCCTCACCTTTGTCGCGTTGCTCTACCTGATCGAACTGGTCGACCAATTGATGGGCAACAGGTTGGACGCCAACGGCATTAGGCCGGATACCACCGACGGCCTGTGCGGGATCATCTTCGCCCCGCTGCTGCACGCCGGTTGGCCGCACCTGATGGCCAACACGGTGCCGATGCTCGTGCTCGGGTTCCTGATGACGCTGGCCGGATTGTCCCGGTTCGTCTGGGCCACCGCGATCGTGTGGATCCTGGGTGGCTTCGGCACCTGGCTTATCGGCAACTGGGGTAGTAACTGCGGCCCGACCGACCACATCGGTGCCTCCGGCCTGATCTTCGGCTGGCTGGCCTTCCTGCTGGTGTTCGGGTTGTTCGTGCGTAAGCTGCGGGACATCGTCATCGGCCTGGTGGTCTTGCTCCTCTACGGCGGTGTGCTGCTCGGCGCGATGCCGGTGTTGCACAGTGGCTGCGGCGGCATCTCCTGGCAGGGCCACTTGTGTGGAGCGATCGCCGGGGTCGTGGCCGCGTATCTGCTATCCGCTCCGGAACGCAATGCACGGACGCGCAGAA
>Ga0213876_10001729_pt1 | contig 13275 bp, 7 predicted proteins | sample BarmaccomBMRX_R9_FD_160113 | JGI IMG/M metagenome (GOLD analysis project Ga0213876, IMG submission 160113) | Root-associated microbial communities from Barbacenia macrantha in rupestrian grasslands, the National Park of Serra do Cipo, Brazil - RX_R9 | ecosystem: Host-associated > Plants > Roots...
TGCCATGGACTTCGCGGCGTAGAAACGCCGGTTCCCGATCCGATCGTTGTGAGGCGTTCGCCAAGGCCCAAAGGGACTCTTGGAGACCCGGTAAATCGTGCCTCCGAACTCCGAGAATCGCGAGTAGGAGAGATACCAGGTCTCGCCCATCCGGTAGATTTCCGGACACTCAGGGCAGTTGGTGTGTTTCGGTTCGTAGATCGGACCGTAGTACTCCCAGTCCGCCAAGTTTTGCGACCGATAGAGAATCACGCAGCCTCGCCGGGTAATTGGGCCGGCGTTTTTGCGGGCGGAAAAGAGGAGCCAATAAGCGTGGTCTTCTTCGTTGTAGAATGCGTACGGATCCCGCCAATCCAAGCGCTCGTAGAGATCGGTCCTGGGTACGAGAATCGGATTCTTCGGGTCTTTCGTCCAGCTCACCCCGTCCTCGCTGACCGCATGACAAATGGTCTGCTGAAAGGTCGCTTGAATACTGTAGCCCGTGTAAAACGCGTGCCACTGCCCTTGGCCGTAGATCACCGAACCTGTCCAGCAACCATCGGCGTCCGGCTCATCCGGCGCGCCCGGAATTAGCGCCGGGCCGATCTCTTCCCAGTCGACCAGATTGCCGGACCAGGCATGGTGCCAAGTGGTTCGCAGGCGCTCCGGATAAGTGCCGGTACCCGGAGGCGGAGTCAGAGAAAAAATATGGTACCTCCCCTCATGATAAAACGGGATGGCGTCGCCGGTCGCATCCGCATGGGCCGGTTTACGATAGAAACGCACTTTGCCGATTGGTGAGATGGTGCTCATGAGCTTTTCCGTTTTTGGATGAGGCGCCGTTGCCGGGCACAAAAGGCTTGTCACCGCGCCCACCGAAGATTCCCTTGAAGAAATTCGGGTTCCCTTTCTGGCTGTCGATAATGACTGCGATCAGGATGATGATGCCCTTGACGATCAGCTGCCAAAACGAGCTCACATTGATCAAATTCAGTCCGTTACTGACCATCCCGATTACAATGGCCCCACAAATTGTCCCGCTGATCCGGCCGACTCCGCCCGACATCGACACCCCACCTAGGACGCAGGCCGCGATCGCATCCAATTCGTAACCCACACCGACCGAGGGCTGACCGGAAAACATCCGGGCGGAGAGCACAATGCCGGCGAAAGCCGCCAACAGACCGGAGATCGCAAAAGTAATGACCTCGACCTTTTTAATCGGAACTCCTGAGAATCGCGCCGATTCCCGGTTACCACCGATGGCGTAAATGTAGGTCCCGAACTTCGTGTGGTTCAGCAAGACGACAAAGAGCGCGATCAGAACAAACATGTAGAGGACCGGCAGCGGAAAGACCCAGAGATAGCCGGAACCGATATTGGTGAAGGCGGGGTCCATCATTCGCGTCGAGCGTCCGCCGCTGTACACATAGGCGATCCCCCGCGCCACGTTGAGCATCGCCAATGTGACGATGAAGGACGGAATTTTGAAAAAGGTGACGATCGATCCGTTGATCAGACCGATCGCAAGTCCGACCGATAGACCGATAATCACGGCCAGCCACAGCGGTTGATGGTTCAGCGCCATGAAACCCACGGTGAGTGTCCCGGACATCGCGACAATCGAACCCACGGACAGATCGATCCCGCCCAGGATCATCACCAAGGCCATGCCGGAGGCGATGTACACGTTGGTCGTAATCTCCAGCAGCACGGTTCGCAGATTGTAAGGGCTCAGGAAAATCGGGCTAAGAAAGGAAAGGATCAGGCCGAGGAGGACGATCACGATCATGATCCCAAGGTTGCGCGCACCATCTCCACGAGCGCGTTGCGCTGGGTCACCGTCCGGATCCTTAGTTGGGATTTTCCTTCTCCGGGATTCATATCCGATCGCCCCGGGTTTGAGCTCCCGCCGCATATCGCATGATGGTTTCCTGCGAGAGTTCCTCTCGAGTGAGGGTTTTGACGATCCGGCCCTTTCTGACGACGCAAACGCGGTCGCAGAGATTGAGAATTTCCTCGAGTTCAGAAGAGACCAGGAGTACCCCGAGACCCTCTCTCGCCAGTTCGTCGATCGTGGAATAGATGTCGTGTTTTGCTCCCACATCGACTCCGCGGGTGGGTTCGTCGAGGATCAAGATTTTTGGATTGATCGCCAGCCACTTTGCGACCACCACCTTTTGCTGGTTCCCGCCACTCAAGCTGCTTACGGGCGCCCAAGCCGACTTGGTCTTGATATTGAGCTGACCGACGAAGCGGTCGATCATTTGGTTCTTTCTTCGTGAGTCGACCAGCGGCCCGCTCATCAGCGATGGCAGTGCCGGCAACGTCAAGTTGAAGCCGACCGAGTTCGAGAGCACCAGCCCGGTCCTTTTCCGGTCCTCGGTGACCATGGCCAGACCGTTCTGAATCGCCTGCTCGGTATTTCTGAACCTCACCTGGCGGCCGGCTAAGGAGATCGAGCCATGGTCGAAGTCATCCGCTCCAAAAAGTGATGCCATGATCTCACTTCGGCCGGCTCCGACCAGGCCTGCGAATCCCAGCACCTCACCCTGATGCACGGAAAAAGAAATGTTCTCAAAGGCGCCGCGCTTCGAGAGCCCTTTTACTAAGAGCAACGGCTTACCCCTTGGACGGAAGTTCCGGCTGTAGAGCGCGGACAAACTTCGCCCGACCATCATTTTGACAAGTTCTTCCGGGCTGGTTTCGCTGGTCAATTTGGTGCCGATGTAGGTCCCGTCGCGAATGACGGTCACCCGGTCTGAGATCTCGAAGATCTCATCGAGACGGTGAGAAATATAAATAACGCCGACGCCGTTTTCCTTCAGCCGCCGGATGATTTCGAAAAGCCGGGTTACTTCGGGCAACGACAACGAGGAGGTCGGCTCATCCATGACGACGATGCGGGCATTCACCGAGATGGCCTTGACGATTTCGACCATCTGTTGTTGCGCCGTGGAGAGCTCCCCAACCGGCCGGGTAACGTCGAGATCGAGTCCAAGCGTCTCGACGATTTCCGCAGCCTGCTGGTGAATCGCTTTCGTGTCCTTGAGACCAATCCGGGTGATGGGCTCGCGGCCTAAGTAAATATTATCGGCGACCGGGAGATGCGGTACGAGCACGATCTCCTGGTGGATTACGGCGATCCCCTGCTTGCGGGCGGCCGGAACGCCCTGGAATGAGGCGAGTGTCTGTCCGCCGATCAGGATGGATCCGCTGTCGGGCTGAACGATTCCGCCCAGAATATTGATCAGAGTGGATTTTCCCGCCCCGTTTTCCCCGAGCAAGGCATGCACCTCGCCCGCAAACAGATCGATGGTCACTCCGGAAAGCGCGCGCGTCGCCCCGAAGCTCTTCTTGATGCTCCTCATTTCGAGGAGCTTTTCCCTGTCCGCTCTGTTCGGATTGAAAACCACGCCCGCTCCTCCAGATTCAGACGGGTAATTTCGAGTGCTTCACTGCCATTTGCCGGCATCCTTCTGCGCGACTTCCTTGGAGATCAAGAAGGAGGGCAAATAGGTGGCTTTCTCGATATTGTCTCCCCATTGGCTGGTGTAGTAGCTCACATCGGCTTCCGGAATGTTCGATTTGGTGTGGGCGATTTTCCCGGTTCGAAGGAGTTCCAGGGCCTGATCAAAGGCTGCCCCCGCCTCTTTGATCGGGACCTGAGCCGCATCGGCCGTCATCGTCCCGTCGGCGATCGCGGCTTTTCCGTCCGGTGACCCATCCACGCTGTACACCTCGATCCCCGATTTATGGGTTGCCTGGATGGCGGCGATCGCTCCCATGGCGGAGGGATCGTTAATCGCAAAAAAGGCCATCAGGTCGGGATGAGCCTGAATGATGTCTTGCGAGATGGGCAGCGATTTATCTAGGGCCGCAGCGCCGTCTTGCTGAGCAACGACCTGAAACTTGTCTTTCGAGCTTCCCAAACCGGCCAAAAACCCTTGAACCCGGTCGATGCAGCTTTGGTTTTCAGGAAAATCGAGGATAGCGATCTTGCCGCCGTCTGGATGATTTTTGAGCATTTGTTCCCCGCAAAGCTTACCGGCCATATAGCAGTCCGAGGCCACCACGGATTTCACTAAACCGATATCCCCCGCCACCACCGCGGTGTCGATGTTGATGACCGGAATGTTCGCGTTCTTCAGCGCTTCAAGTCCTGCGTGAACCCCGCCTGAATCCACCGGGATCAGAAAAACCACGCTCACCTTCTTATTGGCGAGATCCATCATCTGGTTGACCTGCTTGCTCACGTCATAGTCCGGATCGAGCACGAGGTAAGAATCGCCGTGAGCAGCGGCGAGCTGCTTCAGCGTATCGTTCATGGTGCTCTGGTAGGTGTTGTTCAAGGTATTGGTCAAAAACGCAAAGGTGTAGTGACCCTCCGCCTTCGATGCGGGCTTCTCATTGTCCGCGCCGAAAGCGGCGAAACCGATCATTAAGGAAGAAATGCACAGAGCGCTAAACAGAGGCGTTTTCATGCCGCTTTACTTCTGATTTGGGGGTGGGTTGTGTCGCTTTAATTAGATTTAGTAAAATCCTAGCAATAATTTTACTAAATAATGAAAAACCAATGCATAAACCGAACTCTGTCAAACACAAAATGTGGCGCTGCCTTTTCAAAACGCGATGCAAACCGATTATTTACGCAAATTGCTGAGCGCAGTTTCCAAAGTGGCCGGCATGCGTTCGTGGAGAATCTCTTTCCAGGCCCGAGCGAGATTCTTCAGTTCGACGACGTAAGGCGGAACCCCAATGTATTTGTATTGCTCATCGCCTAAGAGCGCTTTCGCGGTGGCGAGCCCGACCGCGACCCCTTGCTCGTAAGGACGCTGCGTGCTCATCGCCTTCACGAACTCGCCGTTGGCCATGCAGGTCGCGATCTCGAGATCGAGATCGAAGGTCACGACCGCCACCTCATTGCGCCCCAATTCTTTGAGAGCCCGGATCGCGTTGAGAGCCGGCCGGTCCCAGGAAATGTAGAGGCCCTCAATTTCAGGGTGCGTGGTCAGCATCTCCCGGCAAACCTCGTAGGCCCTTGGGATTTCGTAGAAGTACTTGATGTCGACGACCTCGACACTCTCCCGGTAGCTCTCGCTGATCACCTGTTCCGCAGCCAGGTCGCGCAAGCGAGTGCCATAGAAGGGAGCGCCATGGTTAATAAAACCAACCTTTGCTTTTTTTCGGTGCTTGAAAAGCTCGCCCAGCAAGAGGCCGGCATTGCGGCCGTTTTCCTGCTCATTCACGGAAACGCAGGCGGCATAGTCCTGTTTAGTAAAGCCTTCCGGGACATGACTGATAAAGATCAGCCGGGTCTCCTTGGAGAGGGCCTTAAATTTCTCGGCCGTCGTTTTGTCGTCCGTGGGAATCGCGATGACCGCGTTGGGTTGCAGCATTCGCATCCCCTCTAGCTGAGTAATTTGCAGGCGCGGATCAAAGTGCGCATCGGTAACCGCCACGACCTTGACTCCCACTTTCTGCAAGGTTTCACGGATCCCCGCTTCGTGCAGTCGCGCCCACGCCGTGCCGCAGTAATGAAATGAAATTCCGACGCGGTAATCGCCCGCGCGCAGGGTTTCGATTTCCCGGTCGGAGAGGAGCAACTCATCCGGTGAGGTCGCGATTTCACCGAACGGCCCCTTGCCAATGATCTGGGTCGACTTGCGAATGGACAATTGAACCGGGACTCGCGCCTCCAGCCGTCCATTGGACGCGCCGGCAATCTTCCGCAACAGGTGTTCGGCCGCTAGGCGCCCCATCGCCGGAATGTCTTGTCGCAAGACCGTGAGGGGAGGCGAAGCCAGCGAGAACCATTCTTGATCCCCGAAACCCACGACGGAAATGTCCTGCGGACAACTCAGTCCCATCTTCTCAATGGTCGAAAGCAAGGTGAGGGTGAGCTTGTTTCCTCCGGCAATCACGGCTGAGGGTGTTTCCCTTTCGATCGCCTCTTTGATCGCCGTTTCACTGGAGCGATCATCCCGGTCGATCATGAGGACCAGGCTTTCCCGAAAGGCAATCTCGTGGTCGTTGAGACCTTTTTTGTATCCGCTCAAACGCTCTGTGCTGGTGGTCCCCCAACGGCTATCCAAAAGAATGGCGATCTTCTCGTGCCCGCTCTTAACCAGGTGCAGCGTGCCCTCGTACATGGCGCCGAAGTTGTCGGACAGAACCGAATCGGTTGCCTCGTCCTGGATTTGACGATCGAGACAGACGAAGGGTGGCCCGGAAGAGATCAGCTTTGCGTATTCCTGCCGATCCTCACTTGCTGGCGTCAGTACGATGCCGGCAACGCGCTTGTTCGTGGCAAGCTGACTCAGGATGTGCCTTTCGCGTTTGAGATCGCCTTCTGTTACGTAAATACAGAGCACAAAGCCGAGCTCTGCCAGATGAGCGGAAAGACTGATCGCCGCTTGCGAGCCCATGGTGTTGCCGATATTCGGGGTCACGAAGGCAATCTCCGACTGCCTGCCGACGCGCAGGAGGTTCACCTTTTTGAGGATCTTCTCCCGATAGCCGGTCCGATCGATGACCTGGTTAACCTTCTTTTCAACCGCGGGACGGACGTACCGGGTCTTGTTGATCACGTGAGAGACGGTCGCAATCGAAACTCCAGCCTCCCGCGCAACATCTTTGATGGTGACACTCAATGCCCGATCCCTAGTCATGTAAATTTACGTAAAAAAATACCGTTCAATTTCGTAAACGGCAACCGCCGGGCTGGCAATGGTATTCTTAGGGTCGCTTTAGCGCGATTGACACACTGGCGGGACGAACGTCCGCCACCGAGTGCGTATCGATTAGATCTCTCGCATCGTGATAGTGGTCGCGGTATTTCGGCCGAAGTCGGAAGAACGAAACGGTCAATGATTGCGCGTTCGCCTGGAGACTGCAGGGCTTCTGCTGAATTATAGACGTACCTAGGGATCGGATAACTCGCAAAAAAACTCTTTTGAGATTTGCCGTAGCGCGCTTGCTATTCATTTATACATTGGTACATATGTACCAATGTCCAGTGTCGAAATCGAACGCGTTCAGACCGGCGTCCGTATCGAAAAACGCTTGCTCAAAGTCCTCAAGGCCGTTGCCGAGCTGAAAGATATGTCCCTCGGCGATCTAATCGAAGGAATCGTGCTTCACGCTTTTGAAGGTAAGGCTGCCTTTTCGCGGGATACCCTGAAAGAAATAGAACAACTCAAGACTATCTACGGCTTGACCCTTACCGCAGAAGATAGCCACAACCTTAAGGAGCGTTCCTGATAAAACCTAAGCTCTCATCTCTAGTCGTCGTGGGAGCAATCGCCTTTATGCCTCTTCTATCTCCAGCCGATAACGATTCTGGAGCGAAGGCTGTTCCAGCGCACATTCGCACCGAGTTCCAGCTTACTATCCGCGCTCCGTACAGCGTCGCGTTTCCGCTATTTGGTCCAGATGGCGAAAGATCGTGGGCCGGGACCGATTGGAATCCTCAGTTTGTTTATCCAAGCCCAAGCGTTGATATCCAAGGAACGGTTTTTACGGTAAAGCACGGTGCTCATCAAGCCGTGTGGGTGAATACTGCCTTCGATGTTGAAGGGCGTCACATTCAATACGCCTATTTTATCAGTGATGTGATGGTGACAACTATCAATCTCACTTTTCTCCCCCTGGACTCTGCCGGCACCAAGGTCACCGTCGTATACGAACGGACTGCCCTCAGCATCGCGGCTAACGAGCCTGTACAACAATTCGGAGCCGCCGACGGAGCGAGAGGGGCCGACTGGGAGAAAGCGATAAACGCCTACTTGCAGAAACACCCGTAAAATGGGGACGTGATTGGTGATTCGTGATTGGTGCGGCGTCGGGTTTGCCAAAGCTGCGAAATCCAGACCGCAGATTTGCGATCTAAAGATACCCATCCAAAAGCATTATTGCTGGGCTGAAACTAGCAGCTAGGTTTATTGCCTTACACTTTGGGCGCAGGAGCATCTGGACTGCCATGTCGCCTCGCTGGTGTTTTATCGTATGAAAAAGGAGCCGCGCATAACGCTGCCGATCAAGAAGCCGGCGAAAGTCGACAAACAAGGACCGCAATGGCGCTTCATCATTATCTATTTTCTAGTTACCCTGTTTCTCCTCTGGGCGTGGCAAGAGTTATTCAGGCAGGCGACTCTGCGTACGATTCCTTATAGCCAGTTCAAGCATTATCTGGCGTTGCACGAAGTCACTGAGGCTGTCGTTAAAGAGACCGAGATCGACGGCAAAATCGTGCCTAAAGCGCAGGCAGTTGAAAACGGATCTTCTGCCGAGGGTAGTCCTACTGCATCGCCGGGCCCCGGAGTGTCACCGAGCCCGGAGGTGAAGAAAGAAGAGACGGCGCCGTTTTTCTTCCGCACGGAGCGGGTTGAAGACCCCGATCTTGTAAAACAACTACAGGCAGGCGGCGTCGAGTACGGTGCTGAGCGCCCAGGATTCTTGAGCCAGTTGCTGGGTTCATGGATTTTACCCATCGCTTTCATGTTCATTTTATGGAACCTGCTGGCGCGGCGGATGGGCGGGGCGGGCCAATCCATTTTTGGCATCGGCCGGAGCGGAGCGAAACTGGTCGCTGACTCCGACACTAAGGTCACCTTTGATGACGTGGCTGGCTGCGATGAAGCCAAGTTCGAATTAAAGGAAGTGGTCGATTTTCTTAAAAGTCCGACGCAATACGAGGATCTGGGCGCGCGGATTCCGAAAGGAGTCCTGTTGGTAGGTCCGCCTGGGACCGGGAAAACGCTGTTGGCCCGAGCTGTCGCCGGTGAGGCTAAAGTTCCATTCTTTTCTATCAGCGGGAGCGACTTTGTTGAGATGTTCGTCGGCGTCGGAGCCGCCCGGGTACGCGACTTATTTCAACAGGCTAAAGTGCATGCGCCTTGCATAATTTTTATCGATGAACTGGACGCGATTGGCCGCCAGCGCGGCGTCCACGTGGGGTCAGTTAACGACGAACGCGAACAGACGTTAAACGCGTTGCTGGTGCAAATGGATGGGTTCGAACCGAACACTGGTGTTATCATCCTGGCCGCCACCAATCGTCCCGAGGTCCTTGATCGGGCGTTGCTTCGTCCTGGACGGTTTGATCGCCAGGTGGTGGTTGATGCTCCCGACCTGGATGGCAGAGAAGCCGTCCTGAAAGTCCACTCCAAAGACAAGCGGTTGTCAGTTGATGTTGATCTGCGTCGTATCGCAGCGGCGACCGCCGGCCTTTCCGGCGCTGACCTGGCGAATATTCTTAACGAGGCGGCCTTACTTGCGGCGCGACGGCACGGCAACGCAATCAGCCAACGTGATCTTGAAGACGCCATTGAGAAAGTAGTCGCCGGCCCGGAACGGAAGAGCCGCCGTCTCAACGAGGAAGAAAAACGGAGAGTCGCTTATCACGAAGTCGGTCATGCGCTCATGGCGGCGTACAATCCTGATTCCGATCCGGTGCATAAGATCAGTATCGTGCCGCGTGGCCGGGCTGCTCTCGGCTACACGATGCAACTTCCGGCCGAAGATCAATTTCTGCTAACCCGTTCCGAATTGGTGCACCGGATAGAAGGCCTGCTCGGCGGACGAGCCGCAGAGGAAGTAGTTTTTGGCGAGGTCAGCACCGGCGCGCAGAACGATCTTGAGAGAGCGACTGCACTCGCTCGCCAGATGGTCGCCCTTTACGGAATGAGCGATCGGGTGGGACTGGCGAACTGCGCCCAACGCCAGCCGTCATTTCTCGATGGTCAACAATTTCAGATACAACGCGATTGTAGCGAAGAAACCGCGCGAACGATCGACGAAGAAGTGAAGAACTTGTTGGCAGTCGCCTATGCCAAAGCGAAAGAGACTTTAACTACCCATCGTGATCAGCTCGAGAAGGTGGCATCCGAACTACTAAAGGTCGAGAGCATCGACGGCCCAACATTCTATCGCCTCGTCGGCAAGGAGACTCCGATGGTTAAAGAACCTGCTCCGTTACATACCGCCGCGGCAACAGAGACGTGATTGGCGGAGCGCGGCGAAAATATCACCCCAATCCGCGTTGGCACGCAAAATGATATAGGAATGCCCAATCACAGCGAGGTTATGAAAACATCACGTACTCCCAGAGAGCAAAATCCTTACTTCTTGACGGGTCGAGGTAAGAAAAAAGTCTGGTTCGCCTTCTGGGCGAATGCTCGGAAGAACGCTCGCTAGAGCGTCCTTTTTTCAGTTCTCTTGATGATGCCCGGGATCACTCCCGGGCTTTTTTTTCGGACGAAAAGAGGATGGATACGAAATCTCGGACGGTAGGACGAAAAACTCAGACACGCCCATCGTACTCGTTCCTCACCGAATTAGATCGCGGCGGTTTTGAGCCGAATTTGCGCGCGTGGCAATCTCAGCGGCTCAAAACCGTCGCGATTTGATCCAGCGAGGAACGGATATCGTGGGCGCGCCGAGTTTTTCGCCCTACCACTCCGCGACCTACCAATCACCAATCACTTTTCACTTTTCACTTTTCACTTTTCACCAATCACTTCCCACCCTCTGCGTCGCCAACTTCCAGCACGCACCGAAACCCGTAAGTCCCATCACGATCTTGGGGAGAAACTACATCACGATACGATGTAAGTAGAAGCCGGACACCGTAGGAAGCCCAAGATCCGCCACGGAGGACGCCCCAGCTAGAGAATGTACCGGAACCGCCATACGGATCAGAGCACCATTGCCAAACGTTCCCAGCGATATCGTAGAGGCCGTAACTATTCGGAGCGTAGCTGCCTACGGGTGATGTCTGAGGAAATCGCCGTTTTACTAACTTAGAATCGCTTGGGTTCCCGAAGTTCCCGGCGTCAGCAGGAGGCGGCCAAATCTCGCCCCAAGGATAGTGCTTCTGATCTTTGGAATCGCGTGCCGCTGGCGATTGTCCTTGTTCATTGGGCAACCCCGCTAATCGGCTCCAATCCTGATCCGTTGGTAAGCGATATTTCGTTTTCGGGCCGATCAATCCCTGGCGTCTTTCTTCGTCCGTTAACCAGCTGCAGAAGGCTTCTGCATCAGGGCGGTTAATCAGGACGGCCGGATGATCCGCGGTTTGGTCGAAGTCTGGCACAACCATCCCTCGGCCCGTCGCGTGGCTGAAAGCCCTGAAATCAGATACTCGTGTATCCCAGATCGATGCCAGGATATCTCCTACCGGAACGAACTTCATCCCCAGTGAATTAGTCCAGCTTGTCTTTCCGTCCGGCCAATTCGAAGGCTGAAGTTTGACCAGAGGAAGATCGAGATTCTCTCTCGCCTCGAGCTTGGTATCGACTAGACCGGTACGATAACCAGGGAGCCGGACCTCGATTTTCAGCGATCCTGGTGTGACATTTTCTAACACTAATGGTGTGTGCCCCATTTCTTTGCCGTTGAGCACCACCTCGGCTCCGCTTGGATCGGAACGCAGCGTTACCACACCGAAGGCCGGGGTCTGCAGCACGCATCGAAACCCATAACAATCGGTCCTGCTATCCACAATGTCATCGATCCGGCGGCTTAGCCTTAACAAACCAGGATCAGCATTTGCCCAGGAACCGCCTCGCAGAACCCGGGTGTCGCCGTTCCGAGAAAACTTGTCCATACACCATTGCCAGACATTCCCGCTCAAGTCGTACATGCCGAAAAGATTTGGCTTAAAAGAGCCGACCGGAGCCGTGCGGGTAAAGGGATCAGAGTAACCCTGGATCCAGCGCCAGCTTGGTGGCCAGTCAGCGCCTTTCATTTCTGCGCCCGCATAGTTTCCGGCGCCGACCGGTGGAGGCCAAGTTTTGCCCCACGGAAAGACTTCAGCTCCTTTGTTGGATTTGTCCTCCGGGGTGTCACCTTCTTCATGGGCGAGCCCTGCAGCCTGACTCCATTCCATATCCGTGGGCAGCCGATAAAATTGTCCTTCTTGTAAAAGCCCTGTGCCCTGTTCTTTCTGGGTAAGCCAGGAACAAAACTCCATGGCGTCTTTCCAGCTAACACCGACGACGGGATGGTCACCTGTCTGGGTAAAGCCCGGGTTGTCCCAGGTTTTCCCATGTTGCCCTTGTTCACCGTTCAAGATGCTCTCCATTGGGCCGGTGGGCTGATAACCGGTTTCTCGGACAAACTGAGCGAAATCGCGTACCCGGGTATCCCAGATGCCCATTAATAAATCGCCGACGGGAACGAATTTCATCCCGATCGTGTTAGTCCAGCTCTGGCCACTAACCGGCGCTTTGGCGATCTGGAGATCGGCTTGTAATGTCAGGGACTGTCCAGTCTCTATTTTGCCCGTCACGTCCGCATAAAGGTAGTGAGCCAGACGCAATTGGTAATGAACGTCGCCGGCCGGGACGGAACTGAGATCCAGAGGTGTACTACCGAGCTCGTGATCTCCATCCCAGACTTGCGCACCCGGAGGGTCGCTCTCGATTCTAACCGAGCCCGTAGCGGGAGTTGGCGCGGGTGTAGCCGAGCTCACCGGCGTCGGACTTGCCCCTGATCGATCTTGTAGGGACGAGCTCCCGCTCGTCCCAATATTCGCGTCTTTCCGAGCAGGTGCGCCAAACCAATGATAGGCCGAACCGAAAATTGCGGCGGCCGCAACGATCAAGGCGAAACCACCCAGCACCGCCGGCAACAGCCAACGGCGTGCAGTCTTCTTGGGGGAGGGTCCCGACTCGATAGCCGCGAGTGCCTTCTGCAGCTCGTTGCCGTTTTGAAAGCGTTGTCTCGGATCTCGGGCGCAAGCCTTCAGTAGGATAGGGTTGAGCCTAAGTAGCAGCTCTTTGTCGGATAGCTGAGGCAGATTGGTTGGGATCTCAGGAAACTCGAGCCTGTCTTTGCCGGTCGCCGCCTCGTAAAGGACTTTGCCCAATGCATAAATATCAGCGCTAGGACTCCCTGGGCCCTCAGGCGGTACATAGCCTTCTGTTCCCACGTACGTCTTTCGACCGGCCGCCGCTACTAATCCGATATCGGCGAGCTTTGGCGCTCCATTCACGAAAATGACGTTGGAAGGTTTAATATCTCGATGGGTAAGTCCTTGTTCGTGGAGATAACCTAGTGCGCTGCTCAGTGTTTTCCCCAGTTCCAGGCAAGCCTTGGGTGAGAGCCGCCTAGAATCATGGAGATCAGTTGTTAAGGTGTGAGGCTTGTAAGTCTCCGGATCAATCTTTTGCCCTTTCTGCGAGTCATCTGCCAGCTCCATCGTATAGTAGAGAAAGCTGTCTCCGCGGCCCACATGGTAAATGTTAACAAATCCTGGGTGATGCCGTGAGATTGGCTCAAAGGCGCGTATCC
>Ga0213876_10001730_pt1 | contig 13270 bp, 9 predicted proteins | sample BarmaccomBMRX_R9_FD_160113 | JGI IMG/M metagenome (GOLD analysis project Ga0213876, IMG submission 160113) | Root-associated microbial communities from Barbacenia macrantha in rupestrian grasslands, the National Park of Serra do Cipo, Brazil - RX_R9 | ecosystem: Host-associated > Plants > Roots...
CACCAGTTCCAGGGCCGCGGCAAAGCTGGAGGCAAAGACCGTCGCCCGCTGGCTGGGATCAACGACGTAGCTCAGCAGGTACTGGTCGAGGCAACTCCACTCCTCGGTCGCTCCGACGAGGCGCTCGAGCGCTGCGCGTGCTTCAGCCAGCGACCACACGGTGCGCTTGGCAAGATGCACGCTTGCGAGCACGCCTTGCTGACGCTGCACGGCATAGGCGCTCAGAAGGTCGAACAATGTCGCGGTAAATTTCTGATGGCGGACCTCCGCGATTGTCTCGGGGGCGCCGCGTGCAAAGATGTCGCGCTGCAATTGCGGACGGTTCATCAGCCGGTTGGCGGCCTCGCGGATCGCTTCCAGCCGGCGCAGGCGGTTGGCCAGTGCGGTGGCCATTTCCTCCGCGCTCGGGCCGTCGGGCTGCGGCGGCTCGGGCAGCAGCAGCCGCGATTTCAGGTAAGCGAGCCATGCCGCCATGACGAGATAGTCGGCGGCAAGTTCAAGCCGGATGCGCCGCGCGGCCTCGATGAACTGCAGATACTGGTCGGCGAGCGCGAGAATGGAGATTTTTGCGAGATCGACCTTCTGCTGACGCGCGAGCGCGAGCAGCAGGTCGAGCGGACCTTCATAGCCCTCGACATCGACCACCAGTGCCGGGTCGCTCTCGGCGAGCTCGGCCGGGCGGCCGGTCTCGAACGACAGGATTTCCGCGGTCATGCGCCTGCCGCTCCCAGTCGCGCGACCAGCGCATCAAGTTCGGCCCTGGCCGCGGCGCGATCGAACGGGCGGGGCGCCTTGCGCGCCGCCAGCGCGGCGCGAGCGCGCGTCAGCGCCTTGCCCGCAAGTTCTGGCGTCTGGCTCGCAACGTCCTGCATCTCCTCCAGCTTGCCGTTGCAGTAGAGGACGACGTCACAGCCAGCGGCAAAGATCGCCCGCGTCCGCGCGGCGATCGATCCTGCGAGCGCGTTCATGGAAACGTCATCACTCATCAACAAACCCTGGAACCCGATGAAGCCGCGAATCACTTCATCAATCATTTTCGCAGAAGTCGTAGCCGGATGGACAGCATCGATGGCGCTAAACACAACATGTGCGGTCATGGCCATCGGCAAATCGGCCAGCGGCCGAAATGCGGCAAAATCGACCGCTTCGAGCTGATTCCGCGGCGTATCAACGACCGGGAGACTTTCATGCGAGTCGGCGGTGGCCCGGCCATGCCCCGGAATGTGCTTCAGGATCGGGAGGATGCCACCATCCTGCAACCCATCTGTCACAGCCCGCGCTATCGCCGCAACCGTGACGGCGTCGGTTCCATAGGCCCGGTCGCCGATCACATCGTCGGCGCCGGGCACCGGGACATCGGCCAGCGGCAGGCAATCGACGCTGACCCCGATCTTGCCGAGATCGTCGGCAATCAGCCGGGCGCTGAGCTTTGCCGCGGCCATCCCGAGCGCCGGATCCAGTGCATAGAGCTGCCCGAACGTGGCGCCGGAGGGATAGAGCGGCCAGTGCGGCGGACGCAGCCGCTGCACCCGCCCGCCCTCCTGGTCGATCAAGACCGGGGCGTCCGCGTCGCCGACCGCGTCGCGTAATTGTGCAATCAGCGACCTAACTTGCGCGGGGTCCTCGACGTTCCGCCGGAACAGGATGAAACCCCACGGCCGGTGCGCGGCGATGAAGTCGCGCTCGGCTACCTCAAGTCTGGGGCCGGAAATCCCGGTGATGAATGCCCGTGTGCTCATCGGGGCCGAATAGCCCCGGAGCGATCACAGGGTCAAGCAAGGCGCAGCTATTTCCTTGGGACGAAGCATTGCCCGCCGGCAGCGGTCAGGCCCTTGCAGAACTGGTTCGCCGCTTCCGAGGTGTCGAACGGCCCGACCATGGCGCGGTACATGACGCCCTTGCCCGGTAAATCGACCTTCTTGATGACCGGCGCAGAATAGGACCCCATCGCATCCGCATATTTGGCCTTCAGCGCGCGGAACGAGGCCTGTGCGTCGGCTTCGCTCTTCTGCGACGACACCGAGACCAGATAACCCGACTCGGCCATCGGCGCGGCGTCAGCATCCGGGGTCGGCGCGACCGCGGCCATCTTCTTCTCGGCGGCCGGAGCCGGCGCCTGCGGCGCGATTGGCATCGGCGCATTGGCGCTTGCATTCGCCGAAGCCGGCGAGTTGCGCCCCTTCATCGCCTTCGGCGGCGCCGCTGTCGTTGCCGCTGCGGCCGCCGCGCCAGTTGCGCCATTATCGGCCTGGTCGCCACGCACCGACAGCGTCTTGATGCGGCGGGGTTCGCCGGCCGGCATCGTCCCGCTGCTCGCCGGGGGCGGTGTGTCGGCGCTGGCAACCGGCGGCATCTGCATTGCATCGTTTCCGCCAAGGCTCGACGCCGGTGCGGGCGCGGCACTGCTCTGATTCGTCGGCGGGAAAACCACGCGCGGGCTGACCGAGCGCGTATTGACGTCGACCGGCGTCTCCTCGCGCGACACCATCTTCTCGCCCTGGTCGCCCAAGCGGTCGGGCAGCTTCGTGATGCCGTCCGCCGGCACCGGCGTGAGGATCTTGGTCGGGCTGTTGTCGGCACGGATGATCGGCGGATCGCCGCTGCGCGATGACCCCATGTAGCTCCGGTAGGCAAAGGCCGCGCCGGTGCCGATCACGCCCAGCGCAAGGAACACGGCGACCTTGGCCAGACCATTGCCCCGCCGGGGCGCCTCTTCCTCTTCGCCATCGTCATATTCTTCGTCCTGGAAGGCGTAGGGGTCGTCCGGATAGGGCTGTTGGCGCTGAAACGCAGGCCCACCGGTGTCGAGCTGACCGAACAGCGCATCATCATAGCGCGCAGGCTCCTGCTCGCGGTCGTCAAAGCCCGGCTCGTCGCGATATTGCGGCTGGGGCGGTGCGGGTTCGGCACCAAAACGCTGCATCGGGTGAGCGACCTCTCCTGGTTCGAAATTCGGCTCGACCACCGGTGGCAGGCGCGGCCCCTCGGGCCGGCCAGGACGCGATTGCATCCAGGGCGGCGGGCCGCCGGCAGCCAGCGAATCGTCAACGGGACTTGGCGCGGGAGGCATCGGAGCGCGGAACGAATCAGGGGCCGCGCGCTGCGGCTGAGGTTGCACGCGCGCATTGGCGCGGCTCATGCCGCCGGCGACAGCGGAGCTGGCCCCGCCGCCAAAGGGATCGTTCTGGCCGATCAGACGGGCAAGCTCCGCCAGCGGATCGGCGTCGCCGCCGCGCATCGGACCGCGCCCGCGTGGATCGAGACGATCTAAACCGTCAGAGCCCGGCCTATCTTGAAAGCGATCTGCCATCGTGATGATGTATCCCCCTTCGGGCTAGCCGCCAACTGTATACAAGGCGGTCCGGCGCTTACCGGATGCTCGCATCGGTTGCAATCTAGGCCCAAAAGCCCCCTCAGACTACCGCATCTCGTCGGGGGCGTGCACGCCCAAGATCGCCAGACCCGATGCCAGAACCGAGACGACGGCCTGAACCATCCCCAGCCGCGCCTTGGTAAGGCTTGCATCATGATCGCTAATGAAGCGTAAATGGGGCAATTCGGTGCCGCCCTTGGTCCAAAGCGCATGGAACTCGCTGGCAAGATCGTAGAGGTAAAAAGCGATCCGATGGGGCTCATGGGTTGTGGCTGCCCCCTCCGACATTCTGGGGTAGAGCGCAAGCCGGCGCAAGAGATCGAGCTCCTCGGGCTCGGTCAGCCGTTCGAGCGGCCCTCTGGAAAGATACTCCCGTCGCGCACTATCCTCAGCGGGGAGATCGGGCACGACCTCGCGCGCCCTGCGGAAGATCGAATGCCCCCGCGCGTGTCCGTACTGGACATAGAACACCGGGTTGTCTCGTGACTGTTCGATGACCTTGGCGAGGTCGAAATCCAGCACCGCGTCGTTTTTGCGGTACAGCATCATGAAACGGACGGCGTCCCTGCCGACCTCGTCGACCACCTCGCGCAGCGTGACGAAATCGCCCGAGCGCTTCGACATCTTCACCGGCTCGCCATTGCGGAGCAGCCTGACGAGCTGAACGATCTTGACGTCCAGCGTTGCCTTGCCGGCGGTCACCGCCTTCACCGCTGCCTGCATGCGCTTCACATAGCCGCCATGATCGGCGCCGAACACGTCGATCAGATCGGCAAAGCCGCGATCGAACTTGCTCTTGTGGTTGGCGATGTCGGAGGCGAAATAGGTGTAGGAGCCATCCGACTTGATCAGCGGGCGGTCGACATCGTCGCCATAGGCGGTGGCGCGAAACAGGCTCTGCTCGCGGTCTTCATAGTCCTCGACCGGCTTGCCTTTCGGCGGTGGCAGGCGGCCTTCGTAGATGTCGCCTTTCGCGCGCAAGAAATCGATCGTTTCCGCAACCTTGTTGTTGCCGTCCTCGATCAGCGAGCGCTCCGAGAAGAACACGTCGTGATGGATGTTGAGCGCGGCGAGATCGCCCTTGATCTCGTCCATCATCATCGCGATCGCCTTGGCGCGGACGATCGGCAGCCATTGCGCCTCACTCATCGTGCGCAGCCGATCGCCGTATTCGGTCGCTAGCATCTCGCCGACCGGCTTCAGATAGTCGCCGGGATAGAGCCCCTCCGGGATCGCGCCGATATCCTCGCCGAGCGCTTCGCGATAGCGCAGGTACGCCGAGCGCGCGAGCACATCGACCTGGGCGCCGGCGTCGTTGATGTAGTATTCGCGGGTGACGTCGCGGCCTGCGAACTGCAACAGGCTGCACAGCGCATCGCCAAACACGGCGCCGCGGCAATGGCCGACATGCATCGGCCCGGTCGGATTGGCCGAGACATATTCGACATTGACCCGGGGCGCGTCCGCCGCCGACCCGCGGCCATAAGAGGTGCCTTCTCGCAGCATCGTGCGCAGCGCCTCGACCCAGGCGACCGGCTTCAAGGACAGATTGATGAAGCCGGGACCTGCGATGTCGACCTTGGCGACCAGGTCCTCGCTGCGCAGCCGCGCGGCGATCGCCTCCGCGAGATCGCGCGGCTTCACCTTGGCATCCTTGGCGAGCACCATGGCGGCGTTGGTTGCCATGTCGCCATGGCTGGGATCCCTGGGCGGCTCGACCACGACGCGCGACAGGTCGGTTTCCTCGGACCATCCGCCGGCCGCGGCGAGATCGGCACAGATCGCATGCACGCGCGCCTGCACGTCGGCAAACAAATGAAGTGAGGGGGCTGGATTGAGCATGGCCGCGCCTAACGCAAATCCGGGGTCGAGTCAAAGAGCCTATGGTGCTCGGTCAGCGCGAAGCGGTCGGTCATCCCGGCGATGAAATTGCCGATCAGGCGGGGATCCACGGCCTCGTTGGCGACCCCGGCGCAGCCGTGCGGCAGCCACTCGGCCGGCAGCTCTGACGGATCGCGCTGATAGCGGGCAAACAGATTGCTCACGATCTCCTCGGCATCCCGCATGATGCGCATGACCCAGTCATGCCTGTACATCCGCGTCTTCAAAAAGGCCTTGATGGCCGCCTCCTCCGCCGCGACGTGGTCCGGGAACGCAGCGAGCTGCGCACCATGCTTGCGCACGGCCTCGACGGAGGCGGGCCGCGCGACTGCGAGCCGCCTGCGCGTTTCATCGAACACCGCCCCGATCAGATAAGAGATCAGCTCGCGCACCAGTTCGGCGCCGCGCCTGTCGTCGTCGAGATGCGGATAGCGGCGGTCGATGTCGGCGATCATGCGCGCCGTGAGCGGCATCTGTTTCAAATCGTCGACACGGAACAGCTGCGCCCGCAGGCCGTCGTCGATGTCGTGGGCATCGTAGGCGATGTCGTCGGCGATCGCCGCGATTTGGGCCTCGAGCGAGGCAAAGCTCCAGAGCTCCAGATCGTAGGCGCGATCGAATTCCGCAATGCCCACCGGAATCGCACGGATCAGCGGGCCGTTGTGCTTGACGATCCCTTCGAGCGCCTCCCAGGTCAGGTTGAGCCCGTCGAAGGCGGGATAGCGGCGCTCGAGCGCGGTCACCACCCGGAGCGACTGGGCGTTGTGATCAAAACCGCCGGCGTCCTTCAGGCAGGCGTCCAGCGCCCGCTCGCCGGCGTGGCCGAACGGCGGATGGCCGAGGTCATGCGCCAGCGCCAGGGTCTCGGTGAGGTCCTCGTCGAGGCCGAGCTGGCGGGCCAGCGCGCGGGCGATCTGCGCCACTTCGAGCGAATGGGTCAGCCGCGTGCGGTAGTGATCGCCCTCGTGGAACACGAACACCTGGGTCTTGTGCTTGAGGCGGCGGAACGCGGCCGAGTGGATCACCCGGTCGCAATCCCTCCGGAACGGGCTGCGGGTCTTGGCCGGCGGCTCGGCATGGAGGCGGCCGCGGCTTTGATCGCCATCGCAGGCATAGGGGGCGCGGGGGGCAGCCATTCCGACCGACACGGTGGTTTGATCCCTTAAAAGTTTGATTCTGCGAGCGTCAGCACTTAACTATTGAAAACGCAGGATACCAAATGAATTGGCTATGACGCCTGCAGACTTGAGGAGATCATCGGCCATGACCGCCGTCACCATCAGCGAGCGCGCCGCCCGCCGAATCGGCGAAATTCTCAAAGGCGAAGGCGATGGCGCCATGCTGCGCATCTCAGTCGAAGGCGGCGGCTGCTCCGGCTTCCAGTACAAATTCGATATCGAACGCGCGCAGGCCGAGGACGACATGGTGATCGCACGCGATACCGCGGTCGTGCTGGTCGATCCGGCATCCGCGCCGTTCCTGGCGGGCTCCGAGGTCGATTTCGTCGACGACCTGATCGGCGCCTCGTTCCGCGTCAACAACCCCAACGCCACCGCCTCCTGCGGCTGCGGCACCAGCTTTTCGATTTGAGGTCTCAACCCTTCCCCCTGCAGCGCGCGTCGGCGCGTTTGGCGAAAGCTGGTCATCGCCCGGCTCGACCGGGCGATCCAGTACGCCGCGGCGCATCCGCTCGAGCACTGCTGTCTCTGGAATGCTGGATGCCCCGCTTTTGAAGCGGGGCATGACAGCGGAAAAACATGGCGCCGCCTTCCCGCGGCGTGATCGCGCCCGAGTTGTGCATCAGTCTTGGCCCTCAGGAGATCAGAGGGCGCAGGGAAGGCCGGGTATCGACTGATACCCGCGGCCCCCGTGCAACAAAAAAGCACGGGGAAGGAACCACAGGTTTCAGCCGGATCACCCGGCCTTCCCTGCGCGATGGTTTACGCCTTATACGTGCTCTCCCCAGGAACCGGGCTCTTTTGCTCCTGTCGCCGCGCGATCATCTCGCGCAACTTGACACCAGCGTCGGGGTGTCAGGACCACACGATTTCGTCGTCCGCATCGGCGCCGTTCGTCCGCGCGATAAAATCGCGCGCGTCGCGAATGCGTCCATCGCATCCCGCCTCACGTGTCGTGACGATAGCGCATACGCCCCTCTTACCGAGGCGGGACACGCGCATCATGCTTCTGATTCGGCGAAAAGTCAAGTTCGATTACGGAAATCAGAATAAGCCTCGCTGCGACTGAGTGGCACGACGGGCAGTTTGCGCGTGGCCTGCATGCGAAGTTTGCTCATCGGAGTTTTTCGCACGGATTGATATCAATCGTCATGGCCGGGCTTGTCCCGGCCATCCACGTCTTCGCCGCACAAGGAAGAAAGACGTGGATGCCCGCGACAAGCGCGGGCATGACGAGCTATAAACATGCTTCGGATCGTGCGGCAGGGAAAGCACGGTCCGCATTCAGCAGGGAATCGTCGATGCGCATTGCCACCTGGAACGTCAATTCGATCCGGCAGCGGCTGGAGCCGCTGATGGCCTGGCTCAGGGAGTGCCAGCCGGACGTGGTCTGCCTGCAGGAGACCAAGTGCACGGACGACGCGTTTCCGCGCTTCGAACTGGAGGCGCTCGGCTACAACGTCGTCACCCACGGCCAGAAGACCTTCAACGGCGTCGCACTGCTCTCAAAACTGCGGTTCGACGAGACCAAGTCGGGGCTCGCCGGCGACGACGAGGATGCGCATGCGCGTTTCATCGAGGGCGTGGTGACGCTGAAGCGCGGGGTGGTGCGCGTCGCCTGCCTCTATCTGCCCAATGGCAACCCTGCCAATTCCGACAAATATCCCTACAAGCTAAAATGGATGTCGCGACTTCGCGAGTATGCCAGGGAACGACTGCTGGCGGAGGAGCCGCTGGTGCTGGCCGGCGACTACAACGTGATTCCGCAGGCCGTGGACGTCCATAACCCCGCCGCCTGGGTCAACGACGCGCTGTTTCGCGCCGAAACGCGCGAAAGCTTTCAGGCGCTGCTCGGCCTCGGCCTCACCGACGCGCTGCGCGCGGTCAACGACGCCCCTGGTCAGTACACGTTCTGGGACTATCAGGCCGGAGCCTGGCAAAAGAACTGGGGCCTGCGCATCGATCACATGTTGATGTCGCCGCAGGCCGCCGACCGCCTGATCGATGTCGGCATCGACAGCTATGTGCGCGGCTGGGAGAAGCCGTCGGACCACGTGCCGGTGTGGGCGGATCTCGATCTGGAGGCGGCGTAGCGACGCCGCGGTAGGGTGGGCAAAGGCGCGTCTTCGCGCCCTGCCCACCATTCAACTACCAACACCGTCATCCATGCGGGTGGGCACGCTTCGCTTTGCCCACCCTACGGCAGCATCAATCGCGCTTGCCCTGGACCCAGAGCTCCAGCATCTTCAGCGCCGAGGCGCGATCGTCGTCGGAGGCTTTGGCAAAGGCGCGGTTGTAGCTTTCCTTGATCCAGGCCTCATCGGGACCCGCGCTGTCGCGCGCGAGCGTCAGCCACATCAACCCGCGCGCGGCCTGCCGCGGCAGGCGGTCGCCGTTGAACAGCATCTGACCGAGCAGCGCCTGCGCCTGATGCTGGCCCTTCTGCGCCGCGAGCCCGAGCCAGCGCGCGCCATAGCGGAAATCGTCGCGCGAGGCATCCGACGACTTCAGATAAAGCCGTGCCAGATCATATTGCGCGTCCGCATTGCCGAAATAGGACGCGGCGTAGGACAGCATCTCCCGCGCGCGATCCGGATCCGGCTTGACCTTCGAATTCGGGATGCCGCTCAGATAATAGCGGCCGAGCGCCAGGAACGCGTTGGCCACGATCGCCGATTGCGGCGCGGACGGGCTGTCCTCGGCATGCGCATTGGCGATGCGGCTGAAATATTCGAAGGCGCGCACATCATCCTGCACCACGCCATCGCCCAGCGCGTACATCCGTCCGAGCTTCCACTGTGCGACGAAATGTCCCTCTTCAGCGGCATATTGCAGCGCCGTCAGCGACTCCGCAGGCGTCGCGGTAGACGATCCCGATGGCGCCGCCTTCCTGATCCCTGTGCCAACCCCTGGTTGTCCTGACATCACGGCAATCGTCGAGTCCTGGTTGGCCGGCGCGCCGTCAAAAGCGAATGCCGGGCCTGCCAAGGGCGCGATCGCCAGAAACCACCCAAAAATAACTCGTTCAAATGTCCGCATAGCACTGCTTCTCGTGAGCACCACCGGGGTGTGTCACGGCTCCTGCAACCGCTGGTCCTACCTGCTGAGCATATTTCCAGAGCGCGCCCGATGTGTGCTTAGTCTCCCGGGCCGTCCAATTGGTTTTGCGTTCCGCCAATTCGGCGTCCGACAATTTCACGTTCAAAGTGCCGGCGACCGCATCGATCTCGATGATGTCGCCATCCCTGAGCAATCCGATCGGTCCACCGACCGCCGCCTCCGGCCCGACATGGCCGATGCAGAACCCGCGCGTCGCGCCCGAAAACCGGCCATCAGTGATCAGCGCGATCTTGCCGCCCATGCCTTGACCGGTCAGCGCAGCCGTCGTCGAAAGCATCTCCCGCATGCCCGGGCCGCCGCGCGGTCCCTCGTAGCGGATGACGATCACCTCGCCTTCCTCATAGGTGCGCTTCTGCACCGCATCGAAAGCGTCTTCCTCACGGTCGAAGCAGCGGGCCGGTCCCGTAAACCTCAGGTTCGACATGCCGGCGACTTTCACGATCGCTCCTTCGGGCGCGAGGTTGCCCGTCAATCCGACCACACCGCCGGTCGCGGTGATCGGCTTGTCAGCAGGCCGCACCACCTCCTGGTGCGGATTCCATTTCACGCCCTTGAGATTCTCTGCAATCGTCCGGCCCGTGACCGTCAAGCAGTCACCATGTAAAAATCCGTGATCGAGAAGCGTCTTCATCAGAAGCGGAATGCCGCCAGCCTCGAACATGTCTTTGGCGACATAACGGCCCCCCGGTTTCAAATCCGCGATATAAGGTGTCTTTTTGAAGATTTCGGCGACGTCGAATAAGTCGAACTTGATGCCCGCCTCGTGAGCAATTGCCGGCAAGTGCAAGCCAGCGTTGGTTGAACCGCCTGAAGCTGCAACCACCGCCGCCGCATTCTCCAGCGCCTTTTTGGTCACAATGTCGCGCGGGCGGATGTTGGCCGCGATCAGCTCCATGACCTGCTCGCCGGCGGTCATGCAGAAGGAATCGCGAATCTCGTACGGCGCCGGCGCGCCAGCCGAATAAGGCAGCGCGAGCCCGATCGCCTCGGACACGGTCGCCATCGTGTTGGCTGTGAATTGTGCGCCGCACGCCCCGGCCGACGGGCAGGCCACCCGCTCGATCTCGTCGAGGTCATCGTCCGACATCGCCCCGACCGAGTGCTTGCCGACCGCCTCGAACATGTCCTGCACGGTGACCTGCTGGCCACGGAAGTTGCCGGGCAAAATCGAGCCGCCATAGATGAAGATCGATGGCACGTTGAGGCGGACCATCGCCATCATCATGCCGGGCAGCGATTTGTCGCAGCCGGCGAGCCCGACCAAGGCGTCGTAGGCATGGCCGCGCATAGTCAATTCCACGGAGTCGGCGATGACTTCGCGTGACGGCAGCGAGGAGCGCATGCCGTCATGTCCCATCGCCATGCCATCGGTGACCGTGATGGTGCAGAACTCCCGCGGGGTGCCGCCGGCCGCGGCCACGCCCTTCTTGACCGCCTGAGCCTGGCGCATCAGCGCGATGTTGCAGGGGGCGGCCTCATTCCAGCAGGAGGCGACACCGACGAAGGGCTGATGGATCTGCGCGGTGGTGAGTCCCATGGCGTAGAGGTAGGACCGATGCGGCGCCCGCTCAGGACCCTCCGTCACGTGACGGCTTGGCAGCCGTGTCTTGATCCCAGTCTTCGCGTCCATCGCGACGAAACCCTGTTCCCTCGGCCAACCCAGTCAGCCCCGGAAAATCCAACACACAACACAGGATTTTCGTTCGCCTTCGCGGTGGTCTTAGATTTTGAAACAAACCTTTCGTGTAGGGGTGTGGCCAAAAAGCGGCGGATGCAAGGGCGGCCCGCCACAGTTGCGAAGATGTTCTCCCAATGTTGCGAGGGGGCAACATTCGTGGCCGACCTGCAACCATTTGTTAAGTTTTGTTACCGTTGGGCGAGCCTTTGGCGGCGTGCTCGCGGCAGGATACGGCTTGACCGTGACATTCCGGTTACTCGACCTTGACGTCGGCCGCCTGGATCAAGGGCCACCATTTGGCGATCTCGGCCTTCTGCCAGGCTCCGAGCGCCTCCGGGTTGGCCTTGTCCTTGTCGGGCATCTGCAGGCCGAGGTTTTCCATCTGTTTTTGCACCGCAGGGTCGCTGAGGGCCTCCTCGGTCGCGGCATTGAGCCGGGCGACGATCTCGTCTGGCGTCCCCTTCGGCACCCACAGGCCCGACCACAAGGTCATGTGAAAGCCCGGCAAGCCGGCCTCGTCCACGGTCGGGATATCCGGCGCCTGCGCCAGCCGCGCAGCTTGGGTGACGGCGTAGGCGCGGATGGTGCCGGCGCGGACCTGGTTGATGGAGTTGGAGGTCTGGTCGACGATGAGGTCGATCTGCCCGCCCACGAGGTCGCTCAGCGCCGGCGCCGTGCCGCGGTAGGGCACGAATTGCAGCTTTGCGCCCGACACCTGCTCGAAATAGAGCCCGGCAATGTGGCTGCCCGAGCCGGCGCCGGCGGTGCCAGCGGTCGCCGGCGTCGGACGCGATTTCAGCCAGGCGAGCAGTTCGGCGAGCGATTTTGCCGGCACGCCATTCCTGGAGACGATGATCATCGGGTTGCTCGGCAGCAGCGCCACCGGCTCGAGATCGGCGATCAGGTCGTAGCTCAGCTTGTAGATCGCGCCATTGCAGACATGGGTGCCGAGATGGCCGAACGAGATGGTGTAGCCGTCCGCCGCCGCATGCACCGCGCGGCCGACGCCTATTGATCCCCCAGCTCCCGTGACGTTCTCGATCAGCACCGCCTGGCCGAGTGACAGTTTCATGCGCTCGGCGAGTATGCGGGCCATGGCGTCGGAGGGACCGCCGGCGGAGAACGGCACGATGATGGTGATGGGGCGCGACGGGAAAGTTTCCGCACGCGCCGCAAAGGTCAATGCCAGCAGCGCAGCGACGACAAGACAGGCGACCCTTCGCATCACATCCTCCGGCCGTCCAGATTCGATCAAAGGCTGGCGTAGTCGATCGGCTGAAAGCGATCGAGCGTGCGCTTGACCGGCGGCAGCGGATATTTGAGGCCGGTGGCGCAATTGAACAGCATGACGCGATCATTCTTGTTGACGCGGCCATCGGCGAGGCTCTGCTGGTAAGCGGCATAAGTCGCTGCGCCCTCGGGGCACAACAAAAGCCCCTCCTCGCGGGCGACTTCGCTCAGCGCTGCGGAAATCTCGTCGTCATCGACTGCGATGGCAAAACCTTGGCTCTCGCGCACCGCGCGCAGGATCAGAAAATCGCCGACCGCCTGCGGCACGCGAATCCCCGAGGCAATGGTATGCGCATCCTCCCAGCGCGGCGCGTGCTCGCTACCTGCCTCGAAGGCGCGCACCATCGGCGCGCAGCCTGATGCCTGCACCGCCACCATGCGCGGGCGCCTCTTGCCGATGAAGCCGATCGCCTCCAGCTCGGCAAACGCCTTCCACATGCCGATCAGCCCGGTGCCGCCGCCGGTGGGATAGAAGATCACGTCGGGGACGTCCCAGCCGAGCTGCTCGGCAAGTTCCAGCCCCATCGTCTTCTTGCCCTCGATCCGGTACGGCTCCTTCAAGGTCGAGGTGTCGAACCAGCCTGCCTTCGCCTTGCCCTCGCCGACAATTTTACCGCAATCGTCGATAAGCCCGTTGACGCGGTAGACGGTCGCGCCCTGCAGCTCGATCTCGCTGACATTGACCTCCGGCGTATCGGCGGGACAGAAGATCGTGGTCCTGATGCCGCAGCTCGTCGCGTAGGCGGCGAG
>Ga0213876_10001731_pt1 | contig 13267 bp, 6 predicted proteins | sample BarmaccomBMRX_R9_FD_160113 | JGI IMG/M metagenome (GOLD analysis project Ga0213876, IMG submission 160113) | Root-associated microbial communities from Barbacenia macrantha in rupestrian grasslands, the National Park of Serra do Cipo, Brazil - RX_R9 | ecosystem: Host-associated > Plants > Roots...
GACATGAGGCGATACAGGCAGACGCCGGGCTGGTTCTGCATGCGGGCTACGACTGGGTCCTACCTTATTACCGCGATCGCGCCTTGATGCTGACGCTCGGGATGACCGCGGAAGACATGCTACTGCAGGCCGTCGGCGCGGCTCGCGATCCGAGTTCGGGCGGGCGGCAGATGCCGTCCCATTGGTCGAGTCCATCGCTTCGGGTCATCACCGGCTCTTCTCCCACGGGTACGCAGTTTTTGCACGCGATCGGCTGCGCTCAGGGCAAACGTCTGCAAAGCGCGCCGGAAGACGAGATCACGCTGGTCGCCGCGGGTGAGGGCGCCACCAGCGAGGGCGAGTTCTGGGAAGCCATGAACATTGCGTGCATGGAAAAGCTCCCGGTCCTCTTCCTGATCGAAGACAACGGTTACGCCATCTCAGTTCCGGTGGAATGCCAAACCGCGGGCGGCAACATCGCGCGCCTGCTCGAAGGGTTTCCGGGTTTGCTGCGCCTGGAGGTAGACGGAACGAACTTCATCGATTCGTACCGCGCGATGAAGCATGCGGCCGATTATTGCCGCAGCGGTCATGGTCCGGCGCTTGTGCACGCGACAGTCATCCGGCCTTATTCGCATTCGCTGTCCGACGATGAGCGCCTCTATAAGCCGAAGGAAGAACGCGAGCAGGAGGCGGCGCGGGACCCGATCCGCACTTATCCGGAGTTTCTGATTCAGGAAGGTTATCTTGATCGGCCCGCGCTCGAACGCATGACGCGCGAGATCGAAAACGAGGTGGCCGGGATCACGCTGAACGTGCTGCGCGATGAGCCACCCTCGCCCGATTCCATCTACAAGTTTCTTTACTCCGAGGCCGTCGATCCGCAGTCGGACGCCTTCGCTGTGCCTCCGCAGTTCGAGGGCGAGCCGCGCACGATGATCGATTCGATCAACCAGACGCTCGCGGAAGAGATGCGGCGCGACTCGCGCATCGTAGTGTTCGGCGAAGATGTGGCCGATGTCAGCCGCGAGCAGTACCTGGGCGAAGTGAAGGGCAAAGGCGGGGTGTTCAAAGCGACCGCCGGATTGCAGCGCGAGTTCGGCAGCAGCCGCTGTTTCAATTCCCCGATTGCCGAGGCCTCGATTATCGGCCGAGCGGTTGGCCTGGCGGCGCGGGGGCTGAAGCCGGTTCCCGAGATACAGTTCTTCGACTACATCTGGCCGGCGATGATGCAGATTCGCGACGAGGTGGCGACGTTTCGATGGCGCTCCAACAATGGCTTCGCGTGTCCCATGGTGATGCGCGTTCCTATCGGCGGATATTTGACCGGCGGCGCGATTTATCACAGCCAGTGCGGTGAAGTGACATTCACTCACCTGCCGGGTTTGCGCGTGGTGTTCCCATCGAATGCGCTCGACGCGTGCGGATTGCTGCGCACGGCCATCCGTTGTGAGGATCCCGTGCTGTTTCTCGAGCACAAGAAGCTCTATCGCGAGCCATACAATCGTGCACCCCATCCCGGGAGGGATTACACGATTCCTTTCGGCAAGGCGAAGCTGGTGAAAGCAGGTCAGAACCTCACGATCGTCACCTACGGGGCGCTGGTTCAAAAATCGCTGCTCGCGGCGTTGCAATTGGAGCAGCGGCGGCGCGGGGCCAGCGTGGAAATTCTGGACCTGCGAACGCTTGCGCCTTACGATTGGGACGCGATTCACGCGTCGGTGTTGAAAACGAATCGCGTACTGATCGCGCATGAAGACGTTTTGTCGTGGGGCTACGGAGCCGAACTGGCGGCGCGCGTTGCGAACGAGCTCTTCACACATCTGGATGCACCGGTGGGGCGCGTCGCTGCGCGAGATACATGGGTCGCCTACAATCCGCAGATCGAAGACGTGATTCTGCCGCAAGTAGAAGACCTGGTGCGCGAAGGCGAGAGACTGCTCGCGTTTTAGCGCAGTTGGAGTAGGCCGCAGATGAACACAGATGAATGCGGACAATCAGGGGAGTAGTCTGCTAGGCGGCTGCCGCGAAAGATTTAGATTTCTTCGATAGATTGTTGAGTTCGAGCGCTTCGGCCTTGGCGGCGGCGAGGCGATTGCGCAGTTTTTGAGCTTCCTGCTTCACATTTTGGAGCTCTTGCCGCTGAGTGTGCACCTCTTCGCGACGGTGCTCGGCGGCTTCTTTGTGCTTTTGCGAAACAAAGCCACGCTCGGCGCGGGCACGCTCGTTGCGGCGTTTGCGCAGTTCGGCGGAGTAGCGCACGAAGGTGCGATCTTGCGTGGTCTGGTAACGCATATAGAGGACGAGGTCTTTCTTGGCTTGGTTTTGCTCTACGGGAGTGCCGGATTCGAGCGCGGCGAAGCAGTCATTTTACAGACGAAGAGAACGGCGCGATAGCCAGACGGCTTCGGCCATCTGGTGCACCATGGCGATTTCGTCATCGCCGACAGGAGATTCGGCGTGCAGGAAACCGGACAGGAGTTCGTCGAATTCGGATTGCGATTCGCAGGCGAGGACTTTGAATTTTCCCGTAAGGCCGTGCTTGGTAGCGTTCTGGGACACGATCGCTTTTCCGGTTTGGCTAACGGCGCCCGTGCTGAGTTGAGCATTGGCACGGTTGGCAGCGAGTTTGGCATCGCTGATTGGAGCTGGTTCGGGTACGTACGACGAGCACCCATCGCCCTGTGCGCGTTTAGCGGCTTTGCGGGCTAGTTTCTGTTCAAGACGACGTTGTTGACGAGCGGTCATTTGGATTGATCTCCTCGGCTTCAAGACTAAGGGCCGGGTGAGCGCGATGAAGAGGTTCGAGAGGAGGTGTTTTGCGGGAAGTCATTGAAAGTATGGGGTGAATGCGAGGGAGAATTTTTTTGCGAGATCGGTGATCGTTTGGGCCGTAGTTTAGAATTCAATAGACGAGTCTGTACTGTCGGGGCGTAGCGCAGCCTGGTAGCGCACCTGCCTTGGGCGCAGGGGGTCGCAAGTTCGAATCTTGCCGCCCCGACCAATTTAGAAGATGAGCTTCAGGCCGAATTGAATATCGCGATTTTGGTTGGTGGTGGAGCTAATCTGCCCAAAGGTTGGCGAGTTCGCATCCGAATTCGGGTTTGAGAAGTTCGCGTGATTTAAGGCGTTGAAGGCCTCGGCGCGGAACTGTAGGCCGAGTCGCTCAGTAACGCGGAAACTCTTGAACAAGCCGAAGTCAACATTTTCGAGGCCGGGTCCGACGAGGCTGTCGCGTCCGACGTTGCCATAGGCATATCCGCCGCCGGGTACCGCATCGCTAAATGCCGCGGTATTGAACCACTCCAATATGCTGGGATTTGCCAGCACAGGATTGCCTATTACGAACGGCCGTTCGCCTCCGTTTGTATTTCCGGTGTTTGAAAGGTCCTTGCTGGTGATTACGTCAAAGGGGCTGCCGCTTTGTAGCGTGATAATGCCGGTTGTCTCCCATCCACCCGCAACGGCATCCAACCAGCCGGGGGCAGACGACATCCATCTGCGTCCTTTGCCGAATGGCAGTTCGTAAACGACGCTCGCAACGTAACGGAACTTGGCGTTGAATGCCGCTGGCCCCCATTCGGCGCGCAGGTCTCTAGGGTTTTGCGGCACAGTACCTGAGGACGCTGTGGTTCCCAGGTCCAACGCCTTCGAATACGCGAAGCTTGAAAGGAATGTCAGGCCGTTCGTGTACCGCCGCTCCAGCCGAACAGTAAGACTGTTATAGCTGGATGTTCCCACGTCATCGAGCCAAGTAACTGTGCTCCATTGGGGATACGGCCTTCGGGCTTGAATGGAACCGGGCCCGGGCGCAGGCTGGTTTATGTTGTAACGCAGCGGAAGGTGTATTCCGTTTGAGCCGAGATAACTTACATCCAGCAACAGATTACTTACTAACTCGCGCTGAATGCCGAAGCTCCACTGTTGGCGATAGGGCGTAGGCAGGTCTGGATCAATACCGAATGGTGAAATACTGCCGGCCGCCACACCTGCGGGGAAAGGATTGGCCCATGTCGCTGGCGCGAGAGTTGTCGTATTGGTGTAATTCTTGACCAGGACATAGGGCGGGCCCAGCCCATAGTTCTGGTATTCGCCGTTGCCGACTACCAACTGATCGTAGAAAATGCCGTAGCCGCCTCGGAGCACCGTCCGATTGTCGTCCCCAATGCGGTACGCAAAGCCGACACGCGGAGCAAAGTTCTTGTATGGCATCTTATATAGCGAATCGCCCAGATTTGGCGTACCCACCTGAACGAGCGCTCCAGTAACTGTGTTAACGGTGAAAGCTTGCCCCTGCCCATCCTCGAGGGTTCCGTTGTCTAAGTTGAACTGCCCTAATTTATTGACACGTTCCTTCTGCGGGATGAACAATTCGTAGCGAAGGCCCAAGTTGAGCGTCAGATTCTTCGAAACCTTCCAATCGTCCTGCGCGTAAAATCCGCCGGCGCTTGTGTAGGGATTCTGATTTGGATCTCCCACGCCATTTGCAGTGGAGCGTAGATCCCCCAAGAGAAAATCCGCGAAGGCATTCTGAGTGAATTGGCCGTTGAAGGTAAACCCGCCGCGGCCGCTGGTCACAAAGAAGGAATGCTTGTAAAAATGCTCCAGGTCTGTTCCGAACTTGAAGGTGTGATTGCCGTGTGTCCAGGTCACCGCGTCGACCAGGTTCCATGTGTTGTCTTCGCGGGATTGCGGATAGTTTTGGCCCGAACCGATGGTTGCGAATCCGGTTACAGCGACATTGGGGACACCGCCGGTCAGCGGCCCGGTTTCGGCAACTCCATTGGGGCCACCCTGCGGAAGACCTAGCTTCTGAACAACGTTTCCCAGCGCGTTGTCTTGCTGCAGGTTGAGAGCATACCAGCGGTTGTATCCCAATCTAAACTCGTTGATCAGCGTGGGGGAAAAAATATGATCGTCTGCGAGTGACGCTAACTGAGTGCGGGCGGGTACGGAAACACCAAATAATGGAAGCGTGCCCGCATTGAAGCTATTACTGTTCCAGAACTCATATGTCACAAACAGATTATTATTCGAACTGATCTGGTGATCAACACGTACCGAGAACTGATTTGCCTGTTGTGTGCTGACCGCGTTGCTGACGTAGTTATTCGTGAGGCCCGGTGCATTGGGAAGAGGCCAATATTGCAATAGAGCTAAGCTCACCGGGCTTATCATCGTAGCGGGAACATTGTTCGTGCTGACGCCGCCGACGATGATCGGCTTCCCGGTTTCGGCAAAATTCCCGCTTCTTTCGGCCAGAGTGGGTACGGTTGCGTCACTGATGGCCACTTGCTTCAATCCCAAGCCTTCGTAGGTCACGAAGAAAAATGTCCTCCGCTTGACGATGGGGCCGCCTAGCGAGCCTCCGTATTGATTTCGGGTAAATGGAGGCAGGTTGCTGGTGCTGAAGAAGCCTCGCGAATCCAGATGATTATTTCGAAAAAATTCGAAGGCTGTGCCGTGGAGGTCGTTCGTTCCCGATTTTGTGGTCATGATCACCTGTCCCCCCGACTGCCTGCCGTATTCAGCCGCATACGTCCCGGTCAGAACGCGAAACTCCTGAATCCCATCCACGGACGGTTTGTGAGTGGGAGAGCCGGTTGTCCGGTCGTTGTTCTGGACACCGTCCAAAAGGTAGTTATTGTTCACGCTGGGATTTCCGGCCACATTAAAGGTTGTGGACGTCGGACTTAGACTCCCGAACACGTTGGGCGCGAGGAGAGCCAGGCTGAATGCGTTACGCCCATTCAGGGGCAGTTCCTTCACCTTTTTCTCGTCTACGACATCGCTCAGATTGTGGTCGTCGGATTGAATCAAAGAACCCTGGTCGACGACTTCCACTTTCTGCGCGCTTTGCCCAATTTCGAGCGTAAAGTTCAGGCGAGCCTCTTGCCCGACCTGCAAGGTGTAGTCGTCGTGGACTTGCGTCTGAAAGCCCGAGTAGCTAACGCTAACAGAATAAGTTTGCGCGGCAAGCTGTGCAGCAATATACTCGCCGTTCGAGTTAGTAGTGACGGTCCGAGTTATACCCTTATCCGTGCTGGTGATTCGGATAGTAGCTCCGACGATTACGCCTCCAGACGGATCCTGCACTCGACCGCGAAGCGTGGCGTTGAAGTCCTGGCCGAGCGCCGTACTGACAATCACCCCTAAAGTGATGATGAGAATCGCTTTGATCTTGTTCATTGTTTACCTCGCTAAGTGCAGTTATTGAACAGCAGCGCTGCTAGTTCGCTCTTCAGACTTCAGGTACTTGTCGTACCAGGCCAAATAGCGCTCATATCTATCCCGGATAAACGCCTGTTTCGAAAGCCCGTGGTTCTGGCCTGGATAAATCACTAACTCGGTAGGGACGTTGAGCGTCTGCAGAGCCTGGTACATCTGTTCACTGCCGATGATTGGTACGTTGAAATCCTTTTCTCCGCCCATGAACAGGGTTGGAGTCTGGATTCGATCGGCATGGAAGAACGGGAAGGAGAATTTGATCCAGAGCTCAGGGTTCTTCCAGGGCGGACCAAATTCGTTGTCGTAAAGGAATGTGTACTGATCGACACCGTAAAGCGAGATGTGATTCGCGCTGCCCGCCCCGCTAATCGCGGCTTTGAAACGCGTGTCGTGAGCAATCGTGTAGTCGGTCAATACACCGCCGTAACTCCAGCCCCCGATGCCCAATCGCTCCGGATCAGCAATGCCTGCGGCGATCACATAATCAGTGGCGGCGAGGACATCTTCGACATCTTTGTGGCCCCAATCCTGAAAGATCGCCCGGCTATAGGCCTCGCCTCGGCCGGTGCTGCCCCGGTAATTCACGGACAGCACGACGTATCCGTTGGCCGCGAACAACTGCCGCTCAAATTGAAACGAGTGAGCATCTTGCGCGGTCGGGCCTCCATGAATTCGGACCAGTGTGGGATAACGTCTGCCTTCCACGTAGTCGACCGGCTTGGTCAACAATCCGTGTACTTCGCTTCCGTCTTTACTCCTGAAGCTGATGTCTTCGGTCTTGGCCAGCCGAATGCCGGAGAGAAATTCGTCGTTGTGCGTGGTCAGCTTGCGAAGTTCGCCGGATTCAAGCGCGTACAGTTGCGGTGGCTCGCTGTCTGTGGAGAGCAGAAGAACGGTGTGGCCGGCGGAAGTGGATTGACTCAGGACTACTCTAGGTCCCGCTATAGCCCGCTCAACAGGTCCGCCGTTAGCGGGAATACGCGCCAGATATTCGGTGCGGTCATCGGCGACAAGAAACAGGATTGACTTACCGTCTTCCGAGAAAACTGGAGAAGATACGCCCCTATCCAGCGCAGTGGTCAGTATGTTCGGATTATTGCCATTGACGTCGACCACTCCCAGCCGATTTAGCGAGTGAAAGCTGTATTTTGCCTGGTCCGTACCTTCCACATAGGCGATGCTGGAACTATCCGGGCTCCACGCCAGATGGCCGCCATCCGATCCACGCGCCGTGGTCAGCTGAACAGCTTTCGATCCAGGTATCGCGTCGGCTACGAAGACGTCTGTGTTGTGAGTTCGATCAACATCTTTCTCAAGATCGCTGACAAACGCGATCTTTAATCCGTCAGGCGACCAAGCGGGGTTCTCCTGGTCGTGATCGTTCTTAGGTGTTAGTGGTTCTGCCTTACGCGATGCAATATCGTACAGGAAAATACGACTGGGCGTGTTTCCCTGCAGGTAACCTTGTATGTCCTGTTTAAAGTGATAACGATTAATTACAATCGGCGTCGCGGCGGGCTGCGAAGAAGTTGTCTTACTCGGATCTTTTTCCGGATCTTCGCCTTCACGAGTTACGATTGCAAGGCGCTTTGAGTCGGGCGACCACACGTAGCCGGAAATTCGGCTCTTCAGTTCCGTCAGTTGCTGAGCTTCTCCGCCTGACCGGTCTAATAGCCAGACCTGGCTTCCTTTGGCCTTTCCGCCGGGACGGGACGAGAGAAACGAGATGTACTTACCGTCAGGACTCCAGCGAGGCGAAGTCTCATTGTCAGAATCAGAAGTGATTCGTAAGTGCTTTGAGCCGTCCCAGCTCACCATCCAAATGTCCGTTTGACGCTTGTCGCCCAGGGGATCGGCCACGCTCAAGGTGTAAAGAATCCATGCGCCGTCCGGCGAGACCTGTGGATCGCTTATATCTTCAAAACGAGAGAAATCGTCAATGCTGAGCGGGCGCCGAGCATCCTGGCACAAAAGTTGCGCCGCGAGACCGAGTAGAGACACGAATAGCGATAGTTTTTTCATTTCCTTATCCCTCGACCGTATTTACTGTGCGGAGTTCGTTAAGTCGCCTTCAGACGACCAATAGAGTGCATTGAATAACAGCGGAAAAGTGGCGTGCGTTTGCGCCCGGTGCTGCGGCCTGATTCCGAACAGGACCACTTTGCCTGGATTCAGATCCACCGCAACTACGGCAGCATGACCGCGCATGAGTTCTTCGCCGCGTAACCATCCGGAGGCTTTTACTTCCTCGTTTGGATATCTAGCCACCACGCTGACCTTCTGAGAGGCGAAGCCGTCGGTGAGCTGGAAGAATGGCGAATCAATGTAGAAGCCGTAAGTAGAGGGCGCAACGCCGTAGCCAATCGGATTGGAAGAATCAACCTGGAGATTGACGATGGTGCCGGGCGCGAAGTGCTGCTCACGCGTTGTCGTGCGCTTGATGTCTTTCACCGGGAGCGGCAGCTTATCGATCAGCAGATTGCATGCCTCGCCCAAGGCGATGAGCGTGCCGCCGTGTTGAACGAAATCGTGTAATGCGTTCCAGCCGTCAGCTCCGAGTCCTCCTCTGTAATCAGGAACAATACTTTGGTAACTCAAGCCTTCGAGAATGTCCTTCGCCTTCTGATCCGGCAATATGATCGCGTCAAAACAGTCGTTCAGTTTGCCTGCCTGAACGTCCTGGTTGTGCAGCACGCTATAGGGGAACTCGTACTGCTCAAGCACCCAGCGCGTCCAGCCTTCGTCCATGTTGGGAATCCAGGATTGGTAAAGACCGATGCGCGGCTGGCGAACAGTGACTCCTATCGATGCGATTGAGCCCGCACCGGCCGCTTTGTCGGGTTCTGAAACGGAAAAGCCATTTACTGCCTTTGTCCAGACCGATGCACTCGTTTTTGCGGAAACAAACGATACGCCATTTGCATTCGGTTTGGAAAGGGATACTGCGGCTCCTGACTTGAGCAAACGATTTACCACCAATGCATCTGCCGCACCCGTATACGCAAACTGCCAGCCGTCCCGCCGCTTTTGCGCCTTTAGCGCATAGGTAGGTGCGGCGCTCACGCTTTCGAGCACCAGATCTTTCGGGAGCGGTGTCTTGGCGAACGGAGTGTCTACACCAAACTGCAACCCGAGGGACCACGCCGACACATCATAGGGTGCTTCCGCCGGGGCTCCCGGCGCGCGCCTTACCTCCGGATAAGTTTGGCGTTCGAGTAAGTCCTTGGCATAGCGCCCAAATACCTGATTGAACGGCACGATGTAAGTGCCCGCGGCGTACTTCCGGCCATCTTGTTCGAAGGCGCTGGCGGAGCGATATACACGAACGCCGGCGATCTGCAACTTATCCACCAACTGACCGGCTTCGTTGGGGTCGTGCTGGTCCGACACTGGGATGAGAGCGGCAAAAACTTTCTGTTTTCCACCGCCAATCTCGCCCTTCTGCCCAGCTTCTACGGTGTGCAGATTGACATCGTATATCTCCTTGAGAAGTGTTTGACGGTTGTTTGCGGCCGCCTCTAACAGCGCATAAGTCGCGGTCAATTCATAATCGACAATGTCTCCTAAGGTCCACTTACCGCCGAGCCATGGACGCGGATACTCGGTTCGTGAATTAATGTCGCGCGGAGCCGGCAGCGGATCGCCCGGATGATTCAAAGCGCGCTCACGTTCTCTTTCCGCCTCCTCGCGAGCATTGCCGGGGGGAGATTGCGCCGGCTTGGAAGGGTCGGCTTTCTCTTGTTCGATGGGAGTGGCAATGCGAGCGCTCGCGACCTCCGTCAGCAAACCAACCTGGTTATGCCACCAGCCCGTCCACGCCATTGCGCCCGGCCAAAAGTTTGTGTAAGTCGAGTTATAGATGATTCCTTGTTTTCCTTCGGCTTCGAGAGCAGCAGCTTGTTGCTGGCCGTAAATCGTATTCAAGCGATAGATCAAGGGATCTACATTCGGATTGATAGGGTCAGTAGCGGGCATAGTGAAAATGCGCGCGCCCGCGCTGCCCTGCTGATGCTCATCCAACCATATCTGAGGAAACCAGTCATGCCACAGGATCTCAGCCGCTAACCTGCTTTCGCGCTGCGAGAAGAGATACTCGTCGCGGTTATTATCGTGGCCGACGTAAGCATGCCATAACTTCGGCAGGGGGCTGGCCTCATACGGAGTTCCGAGATACTTGTTGTACCAATCGGTCACCATGATCTGGCCGTCCGGATTCAACGAAGGCACGAGCAGGAAAATAACATTGTCGAGTATGTTCTTCACCCGCGCGGAATCTGCGGTCGCGAGTTCGTAGGTAAGCTGGACCGCCATCTGCGACGACCCGATCTCGGTCGAGTGAATATTGTTCGTGATCAACACCACGCTTTTGCCGGAGCGGAGAATTTCGTCGCGCTCCGAATCGGTTGGCGTACCGCCCTGGAAGTACAGCTTCCGCTCGAGCGATTTCAGATGATCGAGATTTCGGATGTTCTCGGGCGAGCTGATCTCGAGCAAAACAAATGGATTCCCCAGAGTAGTGGGGCCCAGCTTCCGGACGCGCACGCGATCGGATTGCGCCGCGACGGTGTCCAGATAGTCAACGATCTTGTCGTACCGCGCCAGTTTCTTGTCGGCACCGATGGCGAAGCCAAAGAATTGCTGCGGAGTCGGGATGGCGCCGGCCTGTAGTGTGGCTGCGAGGGCGAAGAGAGTTCCGCCGATCCACAGTTGTTTATCTAGGTCTCTAAGACGAATATTCAAAATCAGCCTCCTGACAGCAGCGAAATAGTAAGACGTAATATTAGCGGCAGCAACAGGTTGGAGCTGCGTGGGGGTCGAAGCAGGACTGAGAGGAGTTCAACATCCTATTGTCTATAGACATTATCCAATATCGTGGCGCGTGTCAAGCAGAATAACGTATTGTCAATCGACGTAGTATAGAATGGTTCAGGGTTGGCTAGGTGTCGGGAGAGTGGGTTAGCAAACACATGGACACAGCTTCTACAAACGACGCGCCTCCGCACTCGACGCTCGGTCTCATAGGGAATACGCCGCTCGTCAGGCTGACCGCCTTCGATACGGGGCCGTGCCAGCTTTTTCTTAAGTTAGAGTCCCAGAATCCAGGTGGCTCTATAAAGGACCGTATGGCCGTTTCGATGATCGAAGCTGCCGAACAGAGTGGGGCGTTGAAGCCGGGCAGCACTATTGTCGAGGCGACGGCGGGAAATACCGGGATCGGGCTGGCGCTGGTAGCGGCCATTAAGGGATACCGCCTGATTCTTGTTATTCCCGATAAGATGTCGTCGGAAAAGATTGCTCACGCGCGAGCGCTCGGGGCGGACATCCGGCTGACACGATCCGATGTGGGCCCCGGTCATCCGGCGTATTACCAGGAGATGGCGGCACGCATTGCGAGGGAGACCGACCACAGCTATCACATCAATCAATTCGGGAATCCCGCCAATCCGCTGGCGCATGAGATCACGACGGGCCCCGAGATTTGGCATCAAATGGACCACCACGTGGGCGCTGTGGTTTGCGGCATCGGATCGGGAGGGACACTCACGGGTCTGAGCCGTTTCTTTAGTCGTGTTCAGCCGGATATCGAGATGGTTGTCGCTGACCCGGAAGGGTCGTCGCTGGCCGAATACATTCGCACAGGACGGCAGGTACCATCGACAAGCTATGCAGTGGAAGGTATCGGCGGCGCTTGTGTCCCTGCCATAGCCGACCTTTCGCGCGTACGCCGCGCCTACAGCATCAGCGATTCACAGAGTTTCCTGACGGCGCGCGATCTACTGAGAACAACCGGGATTTTCGGAGGGCCCTCTTCGGGTACATTGCTAGCCGCCGCGCTGCGCTACTGTCGCGAGCAAACGGAAGCTAAACGAGTCGTCACCTTTGTTTGCGACACCGGAGCGAAATACCTCTCGAAGATGTACAACGACTACTGGCTTCTCGATCAGGGTTACCTCGCGACTCCGGCGACCGGCACTCTTCGCGAACTGATCGTGCGCCGCTACGAGGAGGGAGCGGTGATTACCGTTTCACCCGATGACACTTTGCTGACCGCGTCTCAGCGTATGCGCATGGCTGACATCTCGCAGATGCCGGTGATTGAGGGTGGACGCTGCGTCGGAGTGGTGGATGAGTCTGATCTTCTCGTGGCGATCCACGGTGACGAGCGCCTCTTTCACTCGCCGGTTCGAAACGCGATGACCAGCCGGCTGGAGACCATTTCGGGCGACGAAAGAATCGAATCGGTCTATGACATTCTCAATCGCGGCCTAGTTGCGCTGGTGACAGAGGGCGACAAGTTCCTGGGACTGATTACAAGGTCAGATTTGCTCAGTTATCTACGCCGAAAGCTACACTAAAACTCCCATGGCCCATCGTTTTGGTACGCGCGCCATTCACGCCGGACAGGTTCCCGATGCTTCGACGGGCGCGATCATGACGCCCATTTATGCCACCTCGACATACGTTCAGCAAAGTCCCGGAGTGCACCAGGGATTTGAATACTCCCGTTCGCAAAATCCCACACGTTTTGCCTACGAGCGTTGCGTGGCCGATCTCGAGGGAGGAACGCGCGCGTTCGCGTTCGCCTCCGGGCTGGCTGCCATGTCGACGACGCTGGAACTGCTGAACACGGGCGATCACGTGGTGGCGAGCGATGACTTGTATGGTGGGACTTTTCGTCTATTTGAACTCGTCCGCAAGCGATCTGCCGGCTTGGAGTTTAGCTTTGTCGACATGTCGGAGCCGGGCGTAATAGAGAACGCACTACGTTCGAACACTCGCATGATCTGGGTCGAAACGCCGTCAAATCCGCTGCTGAAGATCGTCGATTTGCGCGCCGTAGCCGCAATTGCGAAGCAACATCACGTTCTCGCGGTAGCTGACAATACCTTCGCCACTCCTTACCTGCAGCGTCCGTTGGAGTTCGGGTTCGATATCGTCATCCACTCGGCCACCAAGTACCTCAACGGCCATCACGACGTGCTGGGCGGCGTGGTCTGCGGCACGCTGCCCTACATCGAGGAAGTGCGCCGCAAGATGGTGATCTGGGGTCAGGCGCCCG